>Ga0308175_100002958_pt1 | contig 11684 bp, 9 predicted proteins | sample PhyCR1_3_FD_203893 | JGI IMG/M metagenome (GOLD analysis project Ga0308175, IMG submission 203893) | Soil microbial communities from UC Gill Tract Community Farm, Albany, California, United States - DLSLS.C.R1 | ecosystem: Environmental > Terrestrial > Soil > Agricultural land | place: USA... | reverse complement strand
CTCGCCGAGATCGAGGTCGTAGGCGTGCATCCGCACGCCGAGGTTGTTCTCGAGGTAGCCCGCGGTGCGCGCGGCATCGGCGGCGGCGTTGTCGAGGATGACCTGGGCGCGATCGCGGGCCAGGAAGCGCTCGAGGTAGGCCATGAGCTCGGGCATACCGCTGGCCGGATCCTTCGATCGGGCCCAGTCCTTGGCGGACAGCGCATAGACCACCGGCTCGGGCATCATCTTGGCGAGGCCGGTCCTGACGTAGTCGGTGACGGCGACCCGCTCGTCGGCCGACAGCATGTCCATCTTGCCGAGCACGAAGATCAGGCGATCGCGGGCGCTCTCGAGCACGCGGCTGCGCAGGAACTCGCGCTCGCTGTCCTTGAGGGCCTGGCCCGCGTCGAGCAGGAAGACCACGGCGTCGGCGCGCGGGACGTAGCCGTAGGTGACCTCGGCGCGCTGCTCGTTGAGATCGTTGACGCCCGGGGTGTCGACCAGGACGACGTGGTTCTTGAGCAAGTCGCTCGGGTAGCCGAGCTCGACGTACGCGACCTCGCTCGCGTGGCCGCCCGCCACGGTCACCCACTCCTTGAGCTGGAGCGGATCGAGGAACTTGCTCTCGCCGGTGGTGAGCACGACCCGCGCCGTGGGGGTCTGCGCCCACACGACGTGGTTGATCGACGCGGTGGTCGGCGTGATGCCGGTCGGCAGGATGTCGCTGCCGAGCAGCGCGTTGACGAAGGTCGACTTGCCGTGGTTGAACTCGCCGAGCACGACGAGGTGGAACCGCTCGGACTCGAGCTTGGGGATCCGCGTGGTGCGGATGTCGCGCGCCAGGGTGATCATGCCGACGGCGTCGGCGAGCTCGGCGAGCTGCTGGAACCGCGCGACGATCTCGCGCTTGGCTTGCTTGTGATGTTCGAGGAGGATCATGGTGGCGCTCCCACGCTTTCGCTCAGAGGTCGATCAGGACACGCAGAACACGCTCAGAACACGCTGATGAGATCGCCGACTTGCTTGTCGACGTCGACGAGGCTCGGCTTGCCCAGCGGATCTTGCCCGGTGGCCTGCGCGTACATCGCCGAGCCGGCGAACAGCCGCAGCGCCTGGATGCGCTTGGCCACGTCGGGGCGGGAGCGGAACAGCTCGCCGTAGCGGCCGAACCCTTTCTTGACGTCTTTGACGTCAGGTACGGCGCGGATGTACTCGTCGGCGTCGAACGCGTGGCCCTTCTCGACGCCGAGCTCGAGGGCGACCATGGCCTGGAGGGTCTTGTCGAGGTCGCGGACGGCGAGCAGCGCGGCGCGATCGCAGGTGATCTCGGCGCGGCGCGACCACGCCTGCAGGGTCATGATCGCCGGCTGCACGACCCAGCGGACGAAGAACGCCGCCGAGTGCGTCAGGTAGTGCAGCGCGGTCGCGTAGAAGATGTGGCCGTTCTGGACGTGGCCGAGCTCGTGGGCGATCGCGGCGACGAGCGCGGTGTCGTCGAGCCGCTCGGCGAGCGCGAGGTTGACGATCAGGTGGGGCGCGTCCTCGGTGCCGAGCACCTTGACCTTGATCGCCTCCGACGGCGACGCGAACACGGCGGGGAGCCGGACGCGCAGCGCCGCGCCGGCGGTCCTGGCGGCCCGGTAGACCCGCGGGTACTGCTCGTCGGTGACCTTGACGGCCGCCCCGAGGAGCTCGGTGCGCGCGACGTCGCGCCACAGCCGGGTCGTGGCTTCGAGCGCCATCGTCACCGGCCGCGCGATCGTCAGCGTCCTGCGGAACTTGCGCTCGCCGGAGAACGCGTAGGTCGCGCCTTCGCGCTGCTGCTGTTCGAGCGAGCCGCGGCGCACCGCGATCCATTTCGTGAAGTCGAAGTCGACGCCTACCGACATCTCGCCAGTATAGCCACTCAGGCGCCGCGGTCATCCCGGCCGCGTGCCCGAACGCGACGGCGCGCGACGGCCAGGCAGATGAGCCCGAGGGCGACGGCGAACCAGAGCGTCGCGAGCCGCGTGAGCAGCGCCGCGTCCAGGGCGGTCGCGCGATCGAGCCGCGCGGTGCTGTGGACGAGCCACAGGGTCATCCCGCCCTCGGTGACACCTAGCCCTCCGGGCAGGATCGACAGCGCGCCGGCCATCGTGGTCGAGGCGTAGATCACGATGGCCAGGCCGAGGTCGATGTGGGCGCCGGGGAACGCGCGGACGATCAGCGCGAACCCGATGCACTCGCAGGTCCAGGCCGGCAAGGTCAGCGCGGTCGCCGCGGCGAGCGGCCCGGGCCGGCACAGCGCCGCGAGCCCGTCGTACATGGTGTGGACCGGCGCGCGAAACCGCCGCACCACCGCCGGGTAGGTGGCGAGATCGATCAGCGCCCGGGTCGGCCGCGGCCACGCGAGCAGCACGAGCCCGCCCGCGATCACGGCCACCGCGGTGAGCACGAGGGTCGCGTCGATCCCGTAAGCGGCGACGCCGGCGACGGCCAGGACGAGCAGGGCGATGACGTCGGTGACGCGCTCGGCGACCACGATCGGCGCGGTCCGCGTGGCCGGGATGTCGTGGAGCGTGTGGAGCAGGTAGCTCTTCACGAGCTCGCCGACCTTGCCGGGAGTGATCGAGAGCGACAGGCCGGCGCCGAACACGAGGGCGCTGTCACCCCGGGGAATGTGGACGGCCTGGCGGCGCAGATAGAGCTGCCAGCGTATGAACCGGATCACATAGTTGGCGAGCGCCAGGCCCAGCGCCGCGCCGAACGCGGGCCACCGGAAGTTACCGAGGCGGTTCGCCAGCTGGTCGACATCCCCGAGCGCGACGATCGCCGCCGCTCCGATCACGACGATGATCGCGATCCAGATCCACGTGCGCACGCGGTTGCCGTATCACACTTCCTGGCGTGAGGAGGCGCAAACCGGGGGGGATGGTTGACCGCGGGAAGCCGCGGGGCGTAGCGTGGATTCATGAGCAAGGAGCAGGGCACGAGCATCCTGGTGGTCGATGACGATCCGGAGATCGTGGCCATGCTGACGACGCGCCTCGGACACCGCGGCTACAAGATCACCACGGCGAGCGACGGCCATCGCGCGATCGAGCTGGCCAAGCGCGAGAAGCCGGACATCGTGCTGCTCGACGTGATGATGCCGGGCAAGTCGGGCTGGGAGGTCGCGCGTGCGCTCAAGCAAGATCCCGTCACGCAGGGCATCAAGATCGTGATGGTCACGGCGATCGGCGAGCAGGTGAACGAGCTCACGTCGCCGATCTACGGCGCGGACGCCCACATCGACAAGCCGTTCGAGTTCGAGCGGCTCGAGAAGGTGATCCTGGGCCTCATCACGTCGGGCCGCTGAGCGACAGGCTGCGGGTCCCAAGGCCGCGGTCTACGGGCTGCTGAGCTGCTTGGTGGCCTTGGCGTACAGGGGGCTCTTCGGGTCGACCATGCCCTGGATCTGACGCAGCTTCTTCTTGGCGTCCTCGGGGTCGCTGGCCTGCTCGCTCGATGCGGACCGCAGGAGCTCGCCGGCGAGATCCTCGAGCTTGTCGCGCACCGACTTGTTGGTCGGGCTCTGGCTGCCGAGCGCCTCGGCGGTGCGCACCGCCGTGAACGCCAGCTCGTACTCCTTGGCCGCCGCGTACGACAGCGCGGCCTTGGACGCGACGGTGACGAGCACGCGCTCCATCTCGGGGACGTAGGCCGCGCCGACGTCGCGATCGTAGGCGATCGCCTTGCGCAGCGCGACGAACGCGTCGGTGGGCTTGGTGCCGGGCGCCATGCCGACGTTGTAGGTCTTGCCGAGCTGCGAGAAGACCGCCGCGACGGCCTTGAGCTCCTGGCTGTCGCCGCCGCTGAACGACGGCAGCGCCGCGGTGACGAGGGCCGCCGCGTCGGCGAAGCGCTTGGCGCGATACAGCGCGTTGGCGTCGTTCTTCACGTCCTGCGTCGAGCGGCCGCCGTGCTTCTTGTCGGTCTTGGCGCTGGCGGGCGCGAGCTCCACCTTGGACGGCCGGTCGAGCTCGACGCGCGCGCCGTCGTTCCTGGGAGGCGTGGGTTTCTTGAGGTTTCGCTTGTCGTCGGGGTGCTTGAGGTTTCGCTTGTCGCTCTTGGCCGTGGCGGTTGGGTTGGGGTCGGCAGTGCTGGTGGCGACGGGGGGAGGCGTCGTGGCGACGGGAGGCGTCGTGGCGATCTTGTCGCTCTTGGCCGTCGTGGGGTTGGCCGTCGTGGAGTTGGCCGTCGTGGGGGTGACGGGGGTGGGCGCGGTGGGGCTGGACGCCGTCGGGGCGGGCGTTGTCATCGCGACCTTGTCGGGCTTGGTCGTGACGGGATTGGCCGGCGCCGTGGTGACGCCGGACGGCGGCGTTGGTGGGGTCGTCGTGGGATTGGCGTTGGAGCTGGGCGGTGGGCTCGAGGCCGTGGGGTTGGCGCTGGGCGGCGGGCTTGACGTCGTCGCCGTGGTGGTGACCTTGTCGGGCTTGGTCGTGACCGGGGTGATCGGCGGCGTGGTCGGCACGACCTTGACGGCGCGTGGATCGTGGACCGGATCGAGGGCGGGCTTCGACGGCGGGGCGAGTTTCGGTGGCACCTCGGCCGCATCGCCGGTCCGGTCGCCATCGCCGCTCGTCCCCTTGATGATCGCGATCGTCGCGACCGCGGCGAACAGGGCGAGGCCGGCCCCGGCGAGCGCCATCTTCACGCGCCGCGACAGCTGGGGCGTCGGGCGGGCGTACGGCGGGGTCGGGGCCGCCGCGGCTTGACCGTTGCCGTACGAGATCGGCTGGACGAGCGCCGTCGAGGTGGCATCGCGGCCGGGCAGCGCCGTGGCCACGAGCATCGGCTGCCCGCGCAAGCCGTTCGGCGCGAGCTGCCGTTGCTGCTCCGACGCACGCGGATACGAGAACGGCATGCGGCCGTGGTGCGCGGGGACCGGCAGCCCCTGGCCGGGGATCGTCGACGGGACCGTGCTGAGTGGCGGGTCGGTCAGCGCCGCCGGCGGGAGCGGCGAGCGATTGGCCATCTGCGGCATCGCCAGGGTGGTCGACTGGATCGGGGGTGGTGGCAGCGCCTGCACGCTCTGCATCGGCGACATCGTCGGCGCGAGCGCCGCGGCGAGCGAGGGCATCGGCAGCGGCTGGGAGGTCGAGTGCGGGCCGGGCCGATCGAGCGCGTAGCCGACCGGCGGGCGGTTCGACTGCGTGCGCGGCCGGGGCAACGGAGACGGCGGCGGGAGCGTCTTGGGCCGGGCCAGCGGCTCGCCGAAGGCGGTCGATGGTGAGGTGCGCGGCGGCAGGCCCGGGGAGGCGATCGCCGCGGCCGTGGCCGCCGTGCTCGGCCCCATCGGCGTGGTGATTCGCGCGACGAGCGGCGTGGTGATCGGCGCCACGTGCTGGAGCGGCGTCGCCACCTCGGCCTCGCGGAGCGGCTTGCCGGACACCGTCGAGAGCTCGAGATCGTCGTCGACCGAGACGTCGTAGCTCGACGGGACGCGCGCCAGGCCGTTGGGGAAGTCGAAGCGGAAAGCGGTGTTGCCGATCTCGATCGTGTCGCCGCTCGCCAGCGTGAACGGGGCGTCCTCGATGCGCTGGTTGACGAGCGTGCCGTTGCCCGAGCCACGGTCGGCGAGCACCCACGAGCCGTTCTCGCTCCGGATGTCGAAGTGCTTGCGCGACACGGCGATGTCGGTGAGCACGAGGTCGTTGTCGATGCCGCGGCCGATCGTGTAGGTCTTGCCGGGACGAACCTCGAGCGACTGTCCGGAGTCGTTGCCCTGGGTGATCACGAGCCTGGCGACGATCGGCGGCGGGAGCATCGCGAGCGCGGCGGCGGCTCGCTGATCATCCACGGTCGGCTCGTCGGGCATACTCCCGCCGTTGGTCGACGTGATGCTCGTGTTCGGGCGCCGCGACGGATCGCCGTTGCGTCCGAGCGCACGAATCTTGTCAGCGACCTCACCTTGCTCCACCGTCGTGCTCGCCTCCTCCTCCCATCCGGACTCGATCGTGGTCTTCTCTTCCTCGTCGTTCATGGAGAACGTAGGAGCCTTCGGCAGCACATGCGCAGACACGCGCTGTGGCGCTCCAGGGTTAGAAGCCCGGACCATCCTGCGAATTGTACGGTGCACAACCTGTCGGATCAATGACACGGACTCCGAGGTGTCCTACCTTTCCGCCCATGCGTATTCCCTTCGTTCACGGCAATTCCACCGAACACATCGACCTGGTCCCCAGCAAGATCATCGGCATCGGCCTCAACTATCGTGCCCATGCCGCCGAAATGGGCAAAGGGTTGCCCGAGGAGCCCCTCATCTTCCTCAAGCCTCGATCGGCCATGATCCCCGGCGGTGAGGCGATCGAGCGCCCCGCAGGGTACGAGCGGGTCGACTATGAAGCCGAGCTGGGCGTCGTGATCGGCCAGCGTGCCCGGCGGGTTCCGCGCGAGCGCGCGCTCGAGGTCGTGATGGGGTTCACCTGCGTCAACGATGTCAGTGTTCGCGATCTCCAGAAGCGCGACATCCAGTACACGCGCGCGAAGGGGTTCGATACGTTCTGCCCGATCGGCCCGCGGATCGTCGCCGGCCTCGATCCGTCGAAGCTCGCGATCAAGACGCGCCTCAACGGGGTGCTCAAGCAGGACTCGTCGACGTCCGATCTGATCTTCGATGTCCCGACGCTGATCTCGTTCTGCAGCATGTACATGGTGCTCGAGCCGGGCGACGTGATCTCGACCGGCACGCCCTCTGGAGTCGGCAACATGACGCCGGGCGACGTCGTCGAGATCGAGATCGAGGGCATCGGCGTCCTCAAGAACCCGGTGATTGCCCGCCCGTGACCCTGCCTCTGCACCTCGCGAAGGATCTCCTCCCGCGTGGAGTCTCTGGAGAGCGCAGACACGCTTGCTTGCGCCGCGGGTCTGGGCTCGTCGCTGTTATGAAAAGCGACGTTCGCGTTCTCCTCCCGCGCGGAGTTTCTGGAGAGCGCGGACACGCTTGCTTGCGACGCGGGTCTGGGCCCGTCGCTCGTCCGTCGACCACCGTATTGCTACCCGCGGTTGGTGCCATCTCCACGACCGGCCGGCGCACGACCACCCGGTCGTGCAATTTATCTCGCGCCGAACCCAGCCCGCGTCGCTGCGCGGCGCGTTACCGTCCTCACGGGACACTCTGGAAGACGGCTCGCGTGCCACTGCATTGTGGTTCGAGGAGGTCGCTGGCCGCCGGCTGCGTCTCGTCCGTTGACCGCCGTATCGCGGGTGACCGGGCGAGATGATCGAGCCGGTCGTGATCGGCCTCGGTGGCAACATCGGGACCTCGGCCGAGATCGTCGAGCGGTTCGACCACGCTCGCGCGTCGATCGCCATGCTCGGGGCGCCGGGCGTCGTGTGCTCAGCGCCACTGTACCGTAGCGCTCCGATCGGGCCGGCGCAGGCGGCCTTCCTCAACACTGCCGTGTGCATTGGACTCGCCGATGGTCAGCCGGGGGAGTTGATCGCGACGCTGCTCGAGATCGAGCGCTTGCTCGGCCGCACGCGCGATGCCGAGGCGCGCTGGGGACCCCGGCGGATCGATCTCGACGTGCTGGTGTGGGGCGCGCGGATCGTCCATACGCCGGAGCTCGAGGTCCCGCATCCCCGCCTCGCCGAGCGCAAGTTTGCGCTCGCGCCGCTCGTCGCCTTGCTCGGGGAAGGCTTCGCCGTACCGGGGCTCGCGGCGGCTGGTGAGCTGCTGCGGCGGGTCGCCGCGCAGGAGTGCGAGGAGATTGCCGCGACCTGGTAGCGCGGCCTGCCGCCCCGAGGGTGCGGCGAGGGTGCGGCGCGCGGGTCGAAGCGAGTTGACGCGGTCGCGGCGGGTTGGCGCTCGGCGCTCGCCGTAGCTCATCAAGGCTCGTCGAAGCTCAGGGTGGCTTGCCGCGCCGGAGCTTCGCGAGGTTGGTGCGGTGGGTATAGACAAGGAGGAGGGTGGTGCCGGCGGCGAGCCCGGCGGTGGCGTGATCGTGCGACGCGATCAAGATCGCCGCGACGGTGGCGACCCCGGCGAGCGAGCCGAGCGCGGGGACGCGTGTGATGATGAGCACGATCACGAACACCGCGACGGCGACGGCCGCGAGCGCGGGGATCAGGACGAGGAACACGCCGAACGCGGTGGCGACGCCCTTGCCGCCGCGAAACCCAAGGACCGGCGAGAAGCAATGGCCGAGGATCGCGGCGGCGCCCGTGGCGAGGGCCACCCGGGGGTCGGCGGCGGCGTGCAGCGCCAGGGCGGTGGGTAGCGCGCCCTTGGCTGCGTCGAGCACGAGCACGATCAGGCCCGGGACCACGCCGAGGACGCGCGCGACGTTGGTCGCGCCGATGTTGCCGCTACCGCGGGCCTGGATGTCGACGCCCTGGCCGCGCGCGACGATCACGCCGAACGGGATCGCGCCGACGGCAAATCCGAGCAGTACCCAGAGCAGGCCGCCCAAGCCGAAGCCGAGCCAGGAGCCGAGCGGCGTCATGAGGCAGCCAGGTTGCGAGGTTCCACGACCGCCGGAGCTGCGCGCGCAAGCAGTCGAGCGGCGTCATGGGGGCGGCCAGGTTTGCGAGGAGCTCCTACGGGGACCGGGTGTTCACCGTCGAGGCAGTCGAGGGGCGTCATGTGGGGGCGAGGGTTGCGAGGTTCCACGACGGCCGGAGCTGCACGAGCAAGGAGTCGAGGGACGTCATGTAGGGGCGAGGGTTGCGAGGTTCCACCAGCGCCGGACCTGCTCGAGCGCCGAGCTGCGGGGCAGGCCGCCGGGGAGCGTGTCGAGGAACACGCGCCCGTAGCCGCGGGTGACGACCCGGCCGTCGAGGATCGCGACGATGCCGCGGTCGTCGCGCCGGCGGATCAGCCGGCCGAAGCCCTGCTTGAGCACGATCGCCGCGGCCGGGAGCTGGATCGTCGCGAACGGCTCGTGGCCGGCGAGGGCGGCGGCCTGCATGCGCGCGGCGATCAGCGGATCGGTGTGGGGCGCGAACGGCAGCTTGTCGATCACGACGAGCGACAGGGCGTCGCCCGGGACGTCGACGCCCTCCCAGAACGAGCTGGTGCCGAGCAGCACGGCGTTCGGCGTCGCGCGAAACCGGTCGACCAAGGTCGCGCGCGGGGCGTCGCCCTGGACCAGTCTGGGGAACGGCAGCTGGGTGAGCCGGTCGGCGGCCTCGCGGAGCGCGCGATGGCTGGTGAACAGGAGGAACGCGCGGCCGGAGGTGATCGCGAGGAGCTCGCGGGTGCGCTCGGCAGCTGCGGCGGTGAACCCCTCGGTGGCCGGCGGCAGATCGCGCGGGACGTAGAGCATCGCCTGGCGCGCGTAGTCGAACGGGGACGCGACGACCAGCTCCTCGGCGTCGTCGAGGCCGAGCCTCCGGCGGCTGTAGTCGAACGTGCCCGCGGCGGTGAGCGTCGCCGAGGTGAGCACGGGGGTCGGGCCGGCCTTCAGGATGTGGCGGCGCATGAGGTCGGCGATCTCGATCGGGGACGCGGTCAGGAACGTGCCGGTCGGGCGGGTCTCGCCCCAGTAGACGTGGCTCTTCTGGCGCTGCTCGGCGATCGTCGCGAGGTCGTCGCGCATGCCGCGGGCCCGGCGGGCGAGCCCGGTGAGCGACGCGCGTGCGCCGGCGTCGCCGTCGGGTTCCTCGTCGGGCGGCGGCTCGGCCTCGGCCTCGGCGGTGCGGGCGAGCTCCTCGAGCGCGGTGTCGAGCTTGAACCACGCGGTCTGGCGATCGGGGTGATCGAACAGGCCGTCGGGCAGCGGGACCCGGCCGCCGGGGTCGCCGGCGAGGAGGGCCGCGCGCAGCAGCGCGAACAGCGCGATGCCGGTGCGCTCGACGGTGCGGATCGTCTCGTCCGCGGCGCGCCCGGTCCACAGCGGCATGGCGGCGAGCGTCAGCTGGGCGTCGCGCACCAGCTCGGCGAGCTTGGCGGTCGAGATCCGCGCGCCGAAGTGCTCGGTGGCGACGTCCTCGAGCTGGTGCGCCTCGTCGAAGATCACCGCGTCGTGGTCGGGCAGGATCCGCCCGCTGGCGGTCCCGGCGCGCAGCGCGCGATCGGCGAAGTAGAGGTGGTGATTGACGAGCACGAGCTGGGCCTGATCGGCGAGCCGGCGGGCGGTGGTGACGAAGCAGCGCTCGAAGTACGGGCAGCGCGGGCCGATCCGGGCGTCGGGGGTCGTGGTCACGTCGGCCCACAGCGGCGCGCCCTCGGCGAGCCACTCGACCTCGGCGCGATCCCCGGTCTCGGTCTCGTTCGACCAGTCGATCAGCGCTTCGATCTCGCGGGAGCGAGCCCCCGCCCCGCCGGCAAAGCCGTCGGGGGCCCCACCCCCCACGATTCGCCTTCGCTCATCGATCGATACGTCGGGGGTGACGCGGGCGGCGTTGCGGGCGCCGAGCTCGGCGAGCTTGCGCCGGCACACGTAGTTCGACACGCCCTTCAGCACGACCGCGGAGAACGGCCTGGCGAGGATCGAGCGCAGGAGCGGGACGTCATGGCGCGCGATCTGATCCTGCAGCGCGCGGGTGCCGGTCGAGACGACGACCCGCTTGCCGGACAGGAGCGCGGGGATGAGGTAGGCGAGCGTCTTGCCGGTGCCGGTGCCGGCCTCGACGATCAACGCGCGTTCGTCGTCGAGCGCGCGGGCGACCGCGGCCGACATCTGGCGCTGCTCGGCGCGATCTTCGTAGTGCGGGATCGCGCGCGCGAGGCCGCCGCCGGGGGCGAGCAGGTCACCCGCGGCGGAGTCGATCACGTCCGGCGCGCCTTCTCGACGTGGCCGCTGGTGCCGAACCGGCGGGCGAGCTCGGCGAGCACCGCGTCGATCGGGATCCGGCGGGCGGCCAGGCCGACCATGACGTGAAATATCAGGTCCGCCGTCTCGTGGATCACCTTGGCGTCGTCACCGGCGGGCAGCTCGGCGGCGAGCTCGCCGTGCTCCTCGGCGATCTTGGCGAGGATCTTCGGCATGCCCGCGTCGAGCAGCGACTTGGTGTAGCTCTTGTCCGCGGTCGAGTTGCGGCGCGCGTCGATGATCCTGGCGAGCCGGAGCAAGATCGGCAGCGCGGGCCCGTCGTCGATCACGTCGTCGGGCCCATCGCCGCTCGCGTCGTCGGGCGCGTCACCGGGCGAGCCGGCGTTCTCGTCGTCGGGCTCCCCGTCGCGGTGAAAGAAGCAGCTGGTCGCGCCGGTGTGGCAGGTCGGCCCGGCGGGGCGGGCGCGGACCAGGATCGCGTCGAGGTCGCAGTCGATCCGGAGCTCGACGACGGCGAGCGTGTTCCCCGAGGTCTCGCCCTTCTTCCACAGCGCCTGCCGCGAGCGCGACCAGAAGTGCACCGTGCGGGTCGCGCGCGTGAGCCGGAGCGCCTCGGCGTTCATCCACGCGAGCATCAGCACGGTGCCGGTGGTCGCGTCCTGCACGATGCAAGGAACCAGGCCACGTTCGTCGTACGTCGGCTGGGCCAGCATCGCGCCTACGTTCGCCAGCGCGGATCACCCTGTCAACTTCCCGCGCCGCGTCTTCTTGCGCCTTGCGCCGGCTCGCGCCACGTCTTCTTGTGCCCGCGACCGCCGCGCCTCGCGCGCCGGTCCTCACGCGACGTGTGCGCTCCTGGCCGCGGCCGAGGAGCGGGGGGGGGCTTCAAGCGCGCCTCGCGTGCCGGTCCTCACGCGACGTGTGCGAGCGCCTCGTCCAGGTTCGGGTAGGACCGGCACG
>Ga0308175_100002956_pt1 | contig 11686 bp, 10 predicted proteins | sample PhyCR1_3_FD_203893 | JGI IMG/M metagenome (GOLD analysis project Ga0308175, IMG submission 203893) | Soil microbial communities from UC Gill Tract Community Farm, Albany, California, United States - DLSLS.C.R1 | ecosystem: Environmental > Terrestrial > Soil > Agricultural land | place: USA... | reverse complement strand
CACCCACGCGATCACCACGACGCGCGCCCAGGTCTTCAGCGCGGTCGCCTCCGGCTGGCGCCAGCGGCCGGGCACCAGCCCGCGCAGGATCGGGCCGATCCGCTGGTAGAGGTCGGGGACGCCGGTGAGGTCGGCGAGCACGTGGTAGCCGTCGAACCGGAGCATCGGGGCCAGTTGCCGGACCATCTGCAGCACCTGCGTGGCGACCAGCAGGAGCACCGCGTGCCAGCCGGTCAGCCACCACGTGCCGAAGGACAGCAGGACGACGATCGCGTTGAAGTACAGGCCGCCGAGGTCGGTGCGCACCCGGCCGGCGCGGCCGAGCCGGTAGCTGTCGGTCACGTCGGTGTAGAAGGCCGGCCAGAACAGGTAGAAGCCGACGCCCATCGCGCCGGGCGTCGCACCGCCGTACCGGGCGGCGGCCGCGTGGCCGAACTCGTGGAAGCCCGCGCTGACGACGGTCAGGGCGACGATCGCGAGGAAGAGGGCCGGGTTGCCGAACGCCTGCGCGGTCGCCGCGGCCAGACCCTCGGAGAACAGCACCCAGGCGGCGACCGCCCCGAAGGCGAGGACCACCGGGACGACGACCAGCGGGGAGAACAGGACGGCGAACGGCGTGGTGAGCCGGCGGGTGACGGCGGGGTCGGTCACGGCGCGGCGCAGCCGCAGGGCCAGCAGGGGGTTGGCCCGGCGCACCTCCGGCTCACGGCCGTCGGCGAGCCGGAGCAGGCCGAGCGGCCGGAGCGAGGCGTCGACCAGCTGCCGGACGTCCTCGGGGCGCACCAGTCGCTGGGCCGCCTCGCTCACCCGCGCGGCGACCTCCGCGACGGTCCGCCGTCCGTCGACGGCGGCCAGGACGGAGTGCAGCAGTGGCGTCAGGGTGACCACCTGGCCGTCGCCGCGCCGGGCGAGCGCCGGCGGCCGCCGGTACCCGGAGCCGGGGACCTCGCCGAGCAGTTCGACACCCGAGGCCCGGGCCAGCACCTCGTTCCCGGCCTCCGCCGGGGCGGCCGAGCCAGCGACCGAGATCGGCCGGGTGCGCGGATCACTCATCCGCGTGCGGACCGGTGCGCGGTCACTGGGTGATGGTGGACGTCTGGTCGGCGGTCGCGTTCGCGTCGGCGTCGACGTCCTGCGTGATGATGGCGTCCTGCTGCGAGATCGCCGTCGCCGCCGAGTCGACGGAGCCGACGTTGGCCGCGACGGAGGCGTCGATCGGTGCCGCCACGTTCGCGTTGGCGGCCACGGCGCCGTCGATGGGAGCCGCGAGGTTGAGGTCGGCGTTCAGGTCGACGTCGACGTTCAGCAGGTTGCCGTCGAGGGCGCCACCGGCGTCCGTGGGGACGGCGCCAACGTCGGTGCCTGCGGTCGTCGGGGCCGCGGTGTCCGTGCCGCCGGCGACGTCGCCGGACTGGTCGATGGCGCTGTCCTGCGGAGCGTGGGCCACCGCCTCGCCGGTGATGCCCTGGTCGATGATCACGCCCTGGTCGGAGAGCGCCTGCGCGGTCGAGCCGACCGACAGCACGTTGGCGCCGACGGATGCGTCGATCGGGGCGGCGACGTTGGCGTTGGCGGCCACCGCCAGGTCGATCGGCGCGGCGGCGTCGAGGGCGAGGTCGAGATCCGCGTTCAGGTCGAGCAGTGAGATGACTTCCTTGTCGGGCAGCGCGGCGCCGGTCTCGGCGGCCAGTTCCTCGGGCGAGAGCGGTCGCAGTGCGTCGTCCTGGCTCACAGATCCTCCTCGGTCGGGTTCCGGACGCGTCTTTCCGGCGACCGACGGAGGCAAACGCGCAGGTCGAGGTACCACCCGGACGGAGGACAGGGAGCGGCGGCGAGGTCTCAGCCGCGGAGCAGGACGGCGACCCCGACGCAGGCGGCGGCCCACAGCGCGCTGGCGAGCGTGCCGACGATGAACCGCTCGGCGGCGGCCGGCGCGCGGAGCTCGGAGTACCGCCCGAGGCCCTTCACCGCGAGGACGACGACGAGCCCCTCCGCCGAGCCCGCGAGCAGGGTGGCCGCGACGGCCGCCCGCTCCAGCACGCCGATCCAGGCGCCGCCGCGGAGGATGTCGGAGTCCTGTGGACCGCCCGGCACGCCGACGGCGGACGGATCGGCGGCGGCGAGGACGGCGGTGGCCACCGGTCCCCCGGCCGCGACCGCGGCGAGCACCGCACCCAGCGCGCCGACCTCGACGAGCCGGTCGGAGGCGCCGGTGCCGACCCAGGCCAGCAGGGCGGCGACGGCCAGGAGGGCGGCCAGCAGCGCGGCCAGCACCGGACCGGCCCACGGCCGGCGCGGCCGGCGCGGCCGCTCGCCCCAGACGGTCAACGCCAGCCCACCGACCGCGACCACCCCGAGCAGGGCGACAGCGGCGGCGTTCACCCGGCCGCCCGGGTGAGCAGCCGCGCCGCCGTGGGGCGCAGGTCCAGTTCCAGCTCCCAGAGCCCCGCGGCCAGCCGCTGGCCGACCGCCTGCCGGGTGATGCCCAGCTCCGCGGCCGCCTCGGCCTGGGTGCGCCCGCGGCCGACGAGGGCGATGGCCTCCCAGGCCTGCTCGCTGCGGCGGCCGACGAGCACCGCGAGGGCGGTGAGAACCGCCTGGGCGTCACCGGCGTCGGTGGGCACCGCGCCCCGGACGGCCAGCCGGGCAGGTCGCTGCTTGGCGGCGTCGACGGCGCGGCGGGCGCTGAGGAACGCCGGGCCCGCGCCCGCGCGGGTGCTGGCCGGCAGGGGGCTCTGCACGGGCCCTGCTCCCACTCCGATGCTCCAGCCGCCGAGCCGGACCAGGTCCAGCACGGCGTCGACCACGTCGTCGGCCTCGGCCAGCACGCCCTGGAACTCGTCGCCGGCGGTGCGCTCGAACGGGAGGACGGTGGGCACGGTGTCGTTGAGGCGCGGCAGCACGTCAGCCACGCGGTCGGGACCGCGCCTGCTGCCCCGCTGGTCGATGGTCAGCACGAACGGCACCTCGCAAGCCTGGCACCTTTCACTCGCAAAGGCAAGGATCAGAGCTTGTCGATCACCTCGGGCGGGAAGCCGCCCGTCGCGACGGGACCCCAGCCGGTCACCGTGATGCGCAGCAGCGACTTGCCCTGCCGGGTCATCGCGGCGCGGTACTCGTCCCAGTCGGGGTGCTCGCCGCTGATCGAGCGGTAGTAGTCGACGAGCGGCTCCAGCGCATCGGGCAGGTCGAGCACCTCCGCCTCGCCGTCGACCTGCACCCACGGTCCGTCGAAGTCCTCCGAGAGGACGCACATCGACACGGCCGGCTCGCGCCGGGCATTGGCCACCTTCGCGCGCTGCGGATACGTCGACACCACGATGCGGCCCTCCGCGTCGACGCCGCACGTGACCGGCGAGAGCTGCACGCCGCCCGTGCGTCTCCGGGTGACGAGCACCGCGTGGTGGCGCGGGCGCAGGAACTCCAGCAGGGCCTCGCGGTCGACGCGGTCGGCGGTGGCGGTCTTCGGCATGGGGGGACGGTACGACGGACCATCGACACCCGCGGGGCGGCGGCGAAAGATCGTTCCGGCCGGTCCCCGGACGCCTTGTGTGTTGAGATCGTCGTCATGAGGCTCCGACTCCCCGGCCGTACCAACGGCCCGACGGAACCCGTCCCGACCGAGGAATCCGGCGCGTTCCCCGCGTCCGCGCCGGGCCCATCCGTCGAGCCCGGCGGTGAGACGACGGCCGCGCCGGCACCCACGGAGGGCCGCGGGCCGAAGCTGCAGCGCGCGTCCCACACCATGGCCGTCTACTCGGGGCGGCTGCTGCTGATCGCCGCAGCGGTGTACCTGCTGTTCTGGGTGCTCGGGAAGCTGTGGTCCATCCTCCTGCCGGTCGTGCTGGGCCTGTTGATCGCCACGGTGCTCTGGCCGGCCACCCGGTTCCTCCGCAAGCACCGGTGGCCCCCGGCGCTGGCCGCGTCGACGGTCCTGCTCGCCGCCGTCGCGCTCTTCGCCGGCATCATCGCGGCGATCGCGCCCTCGGTCGCCAACCAGGTCACCGAGCTCTCCGACGCCGCCACGAGCGCCCTGCAGGACGTCCAGGAGTGGCTGCAGGGCCCGCCGTTCAACTTCGGCGAGGACCAGATCGGCAACGCCGTCGACTCGGTCATCAACTCGATCCAGGACAACGCGCAGAACATCGCGGGGTACGCGCTCACCGGCGCCTCGGTCGTCGGCAACAGCCTGCTGAACCTGGTGCTCGCGCTGGTGCTGGTCTTCTTCTTCCTGAAGGACGGCCCGCGCTGGGTGCCGTGGCTGTCGGCCCAGACCGGCCCGCGGGTGGCCCGCCACGTGGCCGCGCTGTCCTACAAGTCCTGGTCGACCCTGTCGGAGTTCATCCGCCAGCAGGCCCTGGTCGGCTTCATCGACGCGTTCTTCATCGGCCTGGGGCTGTGGATCCTCGGCGTCCCGCTGGTCATCCCGCTCGCGGTGCTCACGTTCTTCGGCGGGTTCATCCCCATCATCGGCGCCGTCGTGGCCGGCGCGTTCGCCGTCCTCATCGCGCTGGTCAGCAACGGGTTCACCACGGCGCTGATCGTGCTGGGGATCGTCCTGCTCGTGCAGCAGATCGAGGGCAACATCCTGCAGCCGATCATCCAGGGGCGCGGGTTCAACCTGCACGCCGCCGTCGTGATCCTCGCCGTCACCGCCGGCAGCAGCCTGGCCGGCATCATCGGCGCCTTTCTCTCCGTTCCGGTGGCGGCGCTCATCGCCGTGATCTACCGGTACGCGCGCGACGAGATCGACGGCCGTTCCCCCGAGGTGGAGGACGACGGCACCCGCGCGCGCGTCACGGGCGACGTCGACGGTGCCGAGGTGGTCCACGAGCAGGTGGCGGCCCCGGCCGACCCTCCGGACCGCAACCCCAGGGGCTGACCCGCCCCGTCCGGAGGACCATGGGAATGCGGCCGGCGCCGCCGCGGCTGCACCGAGCGGCCACATCCGGCCGAGCACACCCCGCCGGGTGCGCAGCAGCACCCGGCGACCGAGTCAGGAGGTCCCACCGTGCCCCAGCGACCGGAGGAGCTCGTCGAGCTGCTCCCCGCGGCGCAGTCCTTCCTGGAGCGGGAGGAGGCCGTCGACCATCCCGGTTCGCGGCGCGGCCTCGTGCTGGTGCACGACCTCGCCGGCGACTTCGACGCCGCGCACGCCGCTGCGCTGGCCGGAGCCCACCTGCTGGCCTCCCTGCCGCACGAGATCGTGGCCCGGTTCGACGCCGACAGCCTCGTCGACTACCGGGCGCACCGCCCGCGGATGACGTTCAGCGGCGACCGGTACGAGTCCTTCGCCGCTCCCGAGCTGCTCCTCTACGCCCTCGAGGACGACGCGGGCGAGCCCTTTCTCCTCCTGCACGGCGCCGAGCCCGACTACGCCTGGGAGCGGTTCATCGCGGCGGTCGCCTCCCTCGTGGAACGGCTCGGGGTGACCTCGGTGATCGCCCTGCAGGCCATTCCCATGCCGGTGCCGCACACCCGTCCGGTCACGGTGACGGCGCACGCCACCAGGCGCCAGCTGATCGAGCCCTATCCCGTGTACTGGGGCGAGATGCGGATCCCCGGCAGCGCCTCGGCCCTGCTCGAGCTGCGGCTCGGCGAGGCCGGCGTCGACGCACTCGGGGTCGCCGCGCACGTGCCGCACTACCTCGCGCAGACGACCTATCCGGCGGGGTCGCTGACCCTCCTCGAGCACCTGGAGCGGCTCACCGGCCTGCACCTGCCCACCGAGGCGCTGCGCGAGGCCGCCGAGGCCCACCGCACCGAGATCGACGAGCAGATCGCCCAGTCCGCCGAGAACACCGCCGTCGTGGCGGCCCTCGAGCAGCAGTACGACGCGTTCACGACCGCCCGGGAGGGCACGGACCTGCTCAGCTCGACCGGCGAGGTGCCGACCGCCGAGGAGATCGGCGCGGAGTTCGAGCGGTTCCTGGCCGACCAGGACCGCAAGCCCCCGCGCGACTAGCCGGCGCGGTCGGCGCTCACTCCGTGCGTGCCTCGTAGGTCACCGAGACGCCGTCACCGAGGTCCAGTGCGGACCCGGCCGGCACGGGGACGGGCTCACCCGGGGGCAGCATCTGGGGCTCGGCACCTGGTCGGATCAGGCGGGTGCCGTTGGACGACAGGTCGACCACCAGAACGTCCCAGCCCTCCAGGCGGACCTCGACGTGCGTCCGGGAGACGTCCTGCTGCGGACTGATCACCCGCAGCAGGCGAGGCGTACCGGCGCCGGGAACCCGGTCGGCGCTCGGCGCCCGGCCGATCAGGACCGTGCGGTCGAGCAGCACCTCGGTCCCGTCGCTGACGCGGAGGAAGCCCAACGGCGGCCGCGGCACCGGAACCGGGTCGTCATCGGGGAGCGCGGCTCCGCAGGTGCGGCACTCGGAAGTGTGCGGCGGGTTGGCGTGACCCTCCGGGCAGCGCACGCCCCAGACCTCGCCCGGCCCGGGCTCAGCCGGCTCGCCGACCGGCGCCCGGTGCGCGCCGCGCTCGGGCGGCGCCGGCAGCTCGACCCGCAGGATCGTCGAACCCTGGTCTCCGATGTCGATGGTGGGCGTGGCCGGCTGGTTCCCCGCCTGGGCTGCCGGGAGTTGCGCCGCCGCGGAGTCGGCCGCGACGAGGGGGACGTCGACCTGCACCTCTGCCTCTGACACCGGTTCCGGCTCGGGCTCCGGTTCCGTTTCGGCCTCGGGCTCCGGTTCCGTTTCCGGTTCGGGCTCGGGTTCCGGCTCCGGTTCGGGCTCGGGCTCGGGCTCGGGCTCGGGCTCGGGTTCCGGTTCCGGCTCGGGCTCGGAGTCCGGCTTCGGTTCGGGTTCGGCCGGTTCGGGCTCCGGTTCCGGCTCGCGTTCCGGTTCCGGTTCGGGCTCCGGTTCCGGTTCCGGCGCCGGCTCGCGTTCTGGCTCGGGCTCCGGTTCCGGTTCGGGCTCCGGTTCCGGTTCGGGGTCCGGGGCGCTCCCGACGACCGCCGCCCGGGTCGCGACCGTGACGACCGCGGCCCGCACCACACCGGCGACCACGGGCAGCGGATCGCCGTCCGCCTCGTCGTCGAGCCGCAGCCCGACCTGCCTACCTGCGTCCACGGCGTGCTCGGCCCACGTCGTCACCGTCGCGGCCGTCAGGGTGCGCCCGGTGCCGACGATCTCGGCACGGCCGGTGCCGCGCAGCACCATCCGGTCGCCGTGCAGCAGCACGAACGGACCGAGCGCGCGCAGACCGTGTGCGACCAGAGCCTCGAGCAGGGCGTCCAGATCGGCACCGTCGCGCACGAGCGGCCACAGCTGCGCGATCCGCGCCGGCGCGGCGTCGCGCGGCAGCAGGAGCACGCAGACGGGGCCGATCAGCGCCGTGCCCGATCCGGGCACGTAGGTGGTCCGATCGCTCACGTGGTCCCGTTCTCGGAGCCCGGCAGGGTCTCGTCGAGGTCCGGATGTCCCGGGCGTCCCCGGGTGTCGATGACGACGACGGTGACGTTGTCCCGGCCTCCGCCGTTCAGCGCGAGCTGCACGAGCTCGTCGGCCGCCTGCTGCGGATCGGCTTGCTCGAGCAAAGCGGCCTCGATGCCGTCGTCGTCGACCTCCCCGGTGAGGCCGTCGCTGCACAGCACGAGCCGGTCGCCGTCCATCGCCGGCAGCAGCCAGTAGTCCGGCTGGAGCACCTGGGGGCTGCCGACCGCACGGGTGATCACGTGCCGCTGCGGGTGCCGCTTGGCGCCCTCGGCGTCGAGGACCCCGCGGTCGAGCAGCTCCTGCACGACGGAGTGGTCGACGCTGACCTGCTCCAGGCACCCCTCCGAGAGCCGGTAGGTCCGCGAGTCGCCGAGGTTGGCGACCAGCCAGTACGGGGCCTCGTCGTGCACGACGCCGATCGCCGCCGTGACCGTCGTCCCGGCTCCGCCGTCGGCGAGGGCACGGACGCGCACGTTGGCCTGCTCGAGGACCTCGCTGACGTCGCCGGCCTCCACCGCCCGCTCCGCCAGGGCGCGCATCTCCTCCACGAGGATCGCGCTGGCCTGGTCGCCGGCCGCGTGCCCGCCCATCCCGTCGGCGACGACGTAGACGTGCGGGAGCACGAGGAGGCTGTCCTCGTTGACCCGGCGGTGGTGGCCGCAGTGCGTGGCGGAACCCACCACGACCTCGACGAGACCGTCGAAGGCCGGTACCGCAGCTCCGGGCACGAGCCCCCCTCTCCAAGGCAGCGGCCCTCCCACGGCTGCGCGAGCGGAACTCTAGGACATGGTTTCGGAATCTGTCACAGAACTGGGACGGACGGTGAACCTGCGCACTGGCGCGACGATCCGTGCGCGGGCCGACCCACTCGCCCGGTTCCTGGCTGTCCGGCCCGCCCCCGGTTGCCCCTCTCAGGCGAAGACGATGGTGCGCGGGCCCTCGACGATGACGCGGTCCTCGCAGTGCCAGGTGACCGCCTGGGCGAGCACCTGTCGCTCGACGTAGCGGCCGACCCGGCGCATGTCCTCGACGGTCGCGCGGTGGTCCACGCGGGCGACCTCCTGCTCGATGATCGGCCCGGCGTCGAGCTCCGCGGTCACGTAGTGCGCGGTCGCCCCGATCAGCTTCACCCCTCGGTCGTGCGCCGCCCGGTACGGGTTCGCGCCCACGAATGCCGGCAGGAAGCTGTGGTGGATGTTGATCAGCCGCTCCGGGAAGCGGGCGCAGAACTCGGGCGACACGATCTGCATGTAACGGGCCAGCACCACCAGGTCGACGTCCCCGATCAGCCGCAGCGCCTCCGCCTCCGCCTCGTCCTTGGTCTCCGCCGTCACCGGCACGTGGTGGAAGGTGATGCCGGCCGCCCGCGCCACCGGTTCCAGGTCGGGGTGGTTGGACACGATGCAGGCGATCTCGGCGCGCAGGTCACCCGCGCGGACGCGGTAGATCAGCTCCTGCAGCACGTGGTCGGTGCGGCTGACGAAGACGGCGAGCGTGGGACGGTGCGCGGCCTCGGTCAGCCGCCAGACCATGCCCCACTCCCCCGCCAGCGCGGCCAGCCGCTGCTCGAGCCCGGCGCGGCGGCCCGCCAGGTCGGCCAGGAAGAACTCCAGCCGCAGGGTGAAGGTGCCGCCGCTGGGATCGGACGAGTGCTGCTGCGAGTCGATGATGTTCGCGCCGACCTCGGCCATCAGACCGCTGAGGACGGCGACGATGCCCGGCCGGTCGGGGCAGCGGACGACGAGTCGCCCCACGTCGGCGAAGCGGGCATCGGGGGCGGACACGGCCGGAATGCTCCCAGACGCACATCCCCGCCGATCATGGAGCCGTGACCAGGGATCCGCCGCTCACGGTGGTCACGCCTCCATGATCGCGGCGGACAGGGGGCCCTCAGACCTCCGGCAGCGGGGCGCGGTGGGCGTTCGCGACGTCGAACAGGTCGCCGTACTCGTCGACCCGCGCGAGGACGTCGCCGGTGCCGAAGCGCAGCGTCGCGGGGTCGGCACCTTCGCGGACGGCGTCCACCTCGTCCCACCCGATCGGCGTCGAGACCGTCGCCCCCGCGCGCGCCCGCAGCGAGTACGGCGCCACCGTCGTCTTCGCCGGGTTGTTCTGGCTCCAGTCGATGAGCACCTTGCCCGGGCGCAGCACCTTCTCCATGCGCCAGACGACGTCGTCGGGGGTCTCGGCGGAGAGCTCCTGCGCCAGCCCCTTCGCGTACCGGCTGGCGTGCTCGCGGTCGGCGGACACGATCGGCGCGTAGACCTGCATGCCCTTGGAGCCCGACGTCTTCACCACCGGGTCCAGGCCGTCGGCCTCCAGCCGCTCCCCCAGCCGCTCGGCGACCGCACAGCACTCGGCGAGACCGGTGTCCGGACCCGGGTCGAGGTCCAGCACCAGCAGATCGGGCAGCTGCGGCACACCGTCGTCGTCCACCCGCCACTGCGGCACGTGCAGCTCCAGCGCGGCGAGGTTGGCCGCCCAGGCGAGGTCGGCGACCGATTCGAGGATGACCATGTCGAGCGTCTCCCGGCCGGTCGAGCTGCCGGGGCTCGGGATGGTCACCCGCCGGACCCACTCGGGTGCGTGCCGGGCGCTGTTCTTCTCGAAGAACTTCTGCCCCTCGACGCCGTCGGGCCAGCGGGTGAACGTGACCGGCCGGCCGGCCAGGTGCGGCAGCAGCACCGGCGCGATCCGCACGTAGTAGTCGATCACCTGGGCCTTGGTGAAGCCGACCTCGGGGAACAGCACCTTCTCCAGGTTCGACACCGACAGCTGCCGTCCGTCGATCTCCACCCGCTGCCTGCCGGGCTGCGTCACGGTGTCACCGGCTCGCTCCCCGCCCGGCGGAGCCGGCCGGTCGCAGAGTCGCTCACGGCTCGATCACCACGTCGTCGGGCTCCAGGTCGTCCCGCACGCCGCGCCACGAGGGGTGCCGCAGCCGGTTGTCCGCCGTCCACACCGCGTAGGCGACCTCGCCCACCAGATCGGGCTCGACCCAGTGCGCGTCGCGGGTGACCTCGCGAGGCAGGGCACCCTCGAAGGGCGGGGTGTCCCGAGCCGTGACCATGCGCTGCAGATCGCGCAGGTCCTGGTCGCTGAACCCGGTGCCGACATGGCCGACGTAGACCAGCCGGCCCTCGTCGTCGGGCACGCCGACCAGCAGCGAGCCGATGGTGCCCGTCCGCCGACCCTGCCCCGGCCGCCAGCCGCCGACGACGACCGACTGGGTCTTGAAGTTCTTGATCTTGCGCCAGTCCGGGCTGCGCACCCCGGGCCGGTAGGGCGAGTCGAGCCGCTTGGCCACCACACCCTCGAGGCCGTTCTCCTCGCTGGCGGCCAGGACGCCGGCCCCACCGCCCGGGAACCACGGCGTCGTCACCCAGCGCTGCCCCGAGGGGCCGAGGGCGTCCAGCCGCTCGCGGCGCTCGGCATAGGGCCGGTCGAGCAGGTCCTCGCCGTCGAGGGACAGCAGGTCGAAGACCAGGTAGGTCACCGGCGCCGCGGCCGCCATGCGCGGCACCTCCGGCCCCGTGCGGTGCATGCGGCTCTGCAGGGCGCCGAAGTCCGGCCGCCCGGCCGCGTCCATCGCCACGATCTCCCCGTCCACGACGGCGTCGTGCCCGGCGAGCGCGTCGGGCAGCCGCCCGACCTCCGGATAGCGGACGGTGATGTCGGTGCCCTTGCGCGAGGTCAGCGCGAGGACGCCGTCCCGCACCGCGGCCACCGCCCGGACGCCGTCCCACTTGAACTCGTAGCCCCAGCGCGCGTCCTCCTCGGCCGGGGGCAGCTCGGCGGCGAGCGCGAGCATCGGCAGCGGCGCGGCAGCCGGCTCCGGCGCGGGCGGCGGTTGCGTGGCGTCGAGCTTGCGGATGTTCCAGGCGCCGTCGTCGAGCGGGAAGAGGGCGTACCGGCCGGCCAGCCGGCGCCCGTCGAAACTGACGATGATGTGCCGCTCGTCCCACTTCTCGGTGGCGTAGCGGCCGGCGTCCCAGATGGCGACGTGCCCGCCGCCGTACTCTCCCGCGGCGATCGTCCCGGCGAAGGACGCGTACTCCAGCGGATGGTCCTCGGTGGGCACGGCGAGCCGGTTGGTGCCCGGCGCGGTCGGCGGTCCCTTCGGCACCGCCCAGCTCTTGAGGACGCCGTCGCGCTCCAGCCGCAGGTCCCAGTGCACCCGCTCGCCGGTGCGCCCGCGCGGCGTGTGGTGCTCCTGGACGACGAAGGTGTCGTCGTTCCCG
>Ga0308175_100002954_pt1 | contig 11690 bp, 12 predicted proteins | sample PhyCR1_3_FD_203893 | JGI IMG/M metagenome (GOLD analysis project Ga0308175, IMG submission 203893) | Soil microbial communities from UC Gill Tract Community Farm, Albany, California, United States - DLSLS.C.R1 | ecosystem: Environmental > Terrestrial > Soil > Agricultural land | place: USA... | reverse complement strand
GCGCCCGGTCGCGACGTCGTAGAGGAACCCTCCGACCTGGAGGTGCGGAAGATACGGCGACGCCCTCACGCGCTCGACGTCCTCGCAAACCGATCGCGCAGCGTCATCCGTGACGTGGAAGGTGAGGCTCCTCGTGTCGGGCCCCCCTGCATCGCGCACGGCGGCGTGGATGTCGTCCTCGCTTCCGGCGGTCATGCGGCAATCGGTGTGCGCGATCACCATCAGGCGCTCGACCCCGAGGAGGTGCGAGGCCAGCACCAGCGTGCGCAGGACGTCGCCCGTGACGCGCGCGCCGGCGTTCCGGAGGATCTTCGCGTCGCCCGGCCCGAGCCCGAGCATCGTGAGCGGCTCGATGCGCGAGTCCATGCACGTGAGGACCGCGAGACCGCGTGCAGCGTGCGCCTGCAGGCCGGCGAGCTCGAAGCCGGACGCATACGCATCGTTCCCGGCGAGCTCGCCGGCGAAGGTCTCGTCGCCCGCCACCCCGGCATCGTAGGCGGCATGCCGGGCAGGATGCGCTACTTCAGCTGGTAGGGCAGCTCGATGCCGCTCGGATCGATGCCGAGCGACTTCGCGAGGCGGATGCCGTTCTCGAGGTCCTCTCGGAGCATCCTGATGTCGGTCTCGCGCATCAACGCGCCGATGAACTCACGCGCCTTCGGGCGCCACAACGCGTGCTGGGCGAAGATCGGGAGCAGCCGGTTCGCGGCGACGACGAGCATCGTTCTCACCTTCTTCCCCGCACCCTCGAGCAGGACGCGCTCGTACGCCATGCCGGCACCGTGGTGGATCCCGTCGTCGATCGCAAGCCGGTTGCAGAGATCCTCGAGCACGGTGCCGCGGGACGAGCGCGCGATCATCCGGAAGCGCGGGATGATCAGCCGCTCGTAGAAGACCTGCATGAGGAACACCTTCTCCTCGAGCGTGTCGGCGTCGAGCACCTGCTGCGCGAGCTGGTCGAGATACGGATCGCGCTCCGCCATCCCGCCCGCTTCGTGGATGAGCTTCAGCCACGCCTCCGTGTGGCGCGACTCGTCCTGCACCATCGTCGTGTAGTAGAGCTTCGCCTCGTGGTCGGGCGCGATCGCGAAGAGCTGCGTCGCCATCTCGACAGCGAGCTCGTCCGCCTGGAGCTGCTGCGTGATCACCGAGCGCCAGAGATCCTGCCGCCGCGCAAGCTTCTGCGGCGAGCCCCTGTACTCCGGCACCGGCGGGATCTCGCCCCACGGCAGATCCCTGATCTGCCATTCGGCGCGCTTCGCCAGCTCGTAGTAGCGGTAGACGCCGTTCAGGTCGCGCTGCTCGGCGCCCTGCTCGACCCGTTCTTCGACATCCATCGGCGGACAGCCTAACGATCAGCGTCGCAACGCTTCGACCGTCGAGGTTGCGAGGAAGACAGCCGTTCCCGCGAGGACGATCGTGCCACCCGGTGGAAGATTCGCGTAGTAGGAGACGGTCAGGCCGACGAGCACGGAGAGCAGCCCGAAACAGATCGACACGCCGATCGTCGAGCGGAGGCTCCATGCGATCCTCTGCGCGGCGATGACCGGCAGCACCATCAGCGCCGCGATCAGGAGGATGCCGACGATCCTCATCGAGACGCCGATCGTCAGCGCGGCGAGCATCGAAATCACTCCGTTCAGCACCGGCACGGGCAACCCGGCGACCCGGGCTCCGTCCTCGTCGAGGGACACCGCGATCAGCGCGCGCATGAGCACGGCGAGCACGACGAGCGCGCCGATGCCGAGCACCGCGATCACGACGAGATCGCTGCCCGTCACCGTGAGGATCGACCCGAAGAGATACGAGAAGAGGTTCGCGTTGAGCGCACCGGCGGCGGAGATCAGCACCACCCCGCCGGCGATTCCCGTGTAGAAGACGATCGCGAGCGCCTGGTCGCCCGCCGCCCGCCGCCGCGCGCGCAGCCACTCGATGCCGCCGGCTCCGATCAGCGCGGCCGCGAGCGCCGTCCACACGGGCGAGATGCCGAGCAGGTAGCCGGCCGCGACACCGGCGAAGGCGACATGCCCGATGCCGTCGCCGATCAGGCTCATCTCGCGCTGCACGAGGAAGAAGCCGACGGCCGGCGCGAGCACGCCGACGATCGCCCCGGCGGCGAAGGCGAGCCGCATGAACTCGAGATCAAGCATGCGTATGCGAGGGGTCGTGCCACAGGCCCGGCAGCTGCGCCGGCGGGCCGTCGAAGACGATGCGCTCGCGGACGAGCACGAGCCGCTCCACGAATCGCTCGACCGCGCCGAATTCGTGCGAGACGTAGAGGATCGTCACACCGAGCTCCTCGTGCAGGCGATGCAAGAGCGCACCGAGCGCGTCCTGCGCGGCCACGTCTACGCCGGTGGTCGGCTCGTCGAGCACGAGCAGCGACGGGTGTGCCGCGAGCGCCTTCGCGATGAACGCGCGCTGCTGCTGGCCGCCCGAGAGTGTGCTCAGCCGCCGGCCCGCGAGCTCGTGCATGCCGACACGCTCGAGCGCCTCATCGACCGCGGCGTGATCGTCCCGCCGCAGCCGGCCGATCGGCCGCAGCGCCGCGCGGCCGGCTTCGACCACCTCCCGGACGGTCGCGGGGGCGTGCACTCCGATCTTCGTGCGCTGCGCGAGGTAGCCGATCTCCGTGCGCGCGCCGAACGTGCGCGCGGTCTCGCCGAACAGGAGCACCGCGCCGCGTGTCGGGCGCTCGAGACCGAGCGCGAGGCGGAGCAGCGTCGTCTTGCCGCCGCCGTTCGGGCCGGCGATCGCGACGAACTCGCCCTCCGCGACCCGGAGGTCGACGCCGGTCAGCACCGCCGGACCCTGGCCGTAGGCGAAGTCGACGCCGTCGAACTCGACCGCTAACGGCATCCGAGCGCCTCTCGCAACGCCGCGAGGTTCCGCCGCATCAGCGTGAGATACGTCGCGCCGTCGCGCGCCTCCTGCGGCGTCAGCCCCTCGATCGGGTCGAGCACCGCGGCGCGCGCGCCTGCCTCGCGCGCAACCGTCTGCGCGAGCTTCGGCGACACGAGCCGCTCGAAGAAAACGGTGCCGATGTGCTCGCGGCGGACGAGCCGTGCAAGCGACGCGAGCTCCCGCGGGCTCGGCTCCGACTCGGGATCGATTCCGGTGATCGCGATCTGGCGCAGCCCGTAGCGCGCCGCGAGATACCCGAACGCGGCGTGGCTCGTGACGAAGTCGCGGCGTGTGCAGTGCGCGAGGCCGCGACGGTAGGCGCCGTCGAGCCGCAGGACGCGCGCTGCGAGCGCATCCGCCCTTCCCCGGCGCCCGAGCGCGGCGCCCACCCTCCGCACGATGCGTGCGTACAGCACCGGGTCGAGCCACACATGTGGATCCGAGCGGCGCACGGGGAGCCCGGCGAGGACGTCGACACGCTTTCCCGAGGCCCGGCGAACGGCGTCCGAGACGGCCGGCTGGAAGCCGTGCGAGAGGTACAGCACGACGCCGGCACGCTGGATCTCCGCGATCGCCCGCGGCGTCAACTCCACGTCGTGCGGCTCCGCCCCGGCCGGGGTCAGGTCGTGCACGGCATAGGCCGTGCCGCCCACCTCGCGCGCGGCATAGGCGAGCGGATAGAAGGCTGCAACGACCGAATGCCCGCCGCCCGCGGGGCCGCACGCGGCGCAGGTGAGGAGCATGCACGTGGCGAGAATGATTCTCATCGACCGGTGGACGATAACGATTCTCGTTATCGTCTGTCCAATGGACTGGGTGACGCACGCGCAGGCGGAGCTCCGGGTCGCCGGCTACCGGCCGGGCGCCGCGGGCCGGCTCGTCCTCGAGCATCTCGACCGGGAGGACTGCTGCCGCGGCGCGCAGGAGATCTTCGACGCGCTCTCGACCGGCGGCACCAAGGTCGGCCTCGCGAGCGTGTACCGCATGCTGGAACGGCTGGACGAGCTCGGGCTCGTGCAGCGCATCGATCTCGGCGACGGAATCGTCCGCTACGAAGCCGCGCGCGACGCGGGCCATCACCATCACCTCGTCTGCGGCGCGTGCGGCAAGGTCGAGCCGTTCGCCGACCGGCGCCTGGAGCAGGCGATCGAGGCCGTCGAAGAGCGAAGCGGTTATTCGGTCGTCGCGCACGACGTCGTGCTGCGCGGCGCATGCGCGGACTGCCGTAACTGATGGCCTCCGGCAACGAGCCGTTACGCCGCCTGATCTCGCGACTGCAGCCGTTCAGCCACCACGACCTCGAGCAGTTGCGCGTGCCCGACTCGGCCGCGGCGCGCGAGGCGGAAGAGGTGAGCCGCGCCTCCTCGTCCGAGAGCCTCGTGAACCACGGCTTCCGCTCGTACGGCTTCGGCGCGCTGGTCGGGATCGCCGACGGCTTCCGTTTCGACGCCGAGCTGCTGTACGTCGCGTCGCTGCTGCACGACATCGGGCTGACCGAGACGTACGACCGCGGCGGGTGCTTCGAGTCCGACGGCGCGGACGCGGCGCGCGAGCTCCTGGCCGGGCTCGGCTGGCCGGCGGAGCGCGCCGACCGCGTCGGCCGCGCGATCTACCTGCACATGCACGACGTCGCGGCGGACGAGCCGGCGGAGGCGCATCTGCTCGCGTTCGGGACAAGCGTCGACGTGTCCGGCCGGCGGCTGCACGAGATCGACGAGCCTCTGCGAGACGCTGTCCTGGAGACGTACCCGCGCCTGGGATTCAAACGGCATTTCCTCGCGCTCTTCGAAGACCAGGCCGCGCGCAAGCCGCAGTGCGTCGTGCACAGGTACCTGCACGAGCAAGGCGGCGCGAGCCGCATCCTCGATGCGCCGTTCGCCGAATGAGCGAGCGGGTCCGCATCGACAAATGGCTGTGGGCGGCGCGCTTCTTCAAGACGCGCGCGCTCGCGACCGACTCTGTGCTCGCCGGGCATGTACAGCTGAACGGCGCACGGGTGAAGCCGGCGAAGGACGTGCACGTCGGCGACGTGCTCGAGATCAGGATCGGCACGATCGCGTGGACGGTCGCCGTGCGTGCGTTGAGCGACAAGCGCGGCCCGGCGCGGATCGCCGCGACTCTCTACGAGGAGACACCCGAGTCGGCAGCGGCCCGCGAACGGCACGCGGCGGAGCGGCGGCTTGCCCGCCCGCTGGGCGCCGACCTCGGCCTGCGGCCGACGAAGCAGGACCGGCGCCGGCTCGACGCACTGCGCCGGGCGCGGCGCCGCCCTCGGTGACGAACCCGGCGAAGAAGCTGCCGCTGCTCGGAGGTGCGCGGGCGGTGGGCGGGCCGATCGCGCTCGGCCTGCTCGGTGCGTACTTCGCCGTCGCGCTCGCCGGGCTGTCTGCGGCCGCCGTCGCCGTGCTGGCCGGCACAGGTGACCTTGCCGCGCGCCGGCCGTTTGCGGCGCTGCCGCTCCTCGCCGTCCATCTGTTCGCGCTCGGCTTCTTGCCGTTCGCCGTCACGGGGGCGTCCTTCCACCTGCTGCCGGTGATGTTGCGAAACGACGTGCGCAACAGGCGCCGGCTGCAGGCGGCGTTCGTGCTCCTGCTCGGCGGCTTCCTCGTCCCTCCGGGAGTCGCCTACCGCATGCCCGGCCTCCTCTGGCCCGGAGCGGCGCTCGTCGTCGCCGGGCTCGCGCTCGTGCTCGGCGAGCTGCTCGGGCTCGTCCTGCGCGCACCGGGCGATCGCACGCTGATCGTCAGCCGCGTCGGCGTCACGCTCTCGTCGCTCGGCGTCGCCGCGGCGCTCCTCCTCGGCGGGATCGCCTTCTCCCCCGGCGTCGACGGCCGCACGATCCTCGTCCATCTCCACCTCGCGGTGCTCGGCTGGCTGACGATCCTGATCGTCACGGTCGGACGCACGCTCGTGCCGCTGCTCGCGCAAGCGCCGACTGCGCCCGCCCGTCGTCTGCCGCTCACCGAGTGCTCGCTCGGCGTCGGCGTCGCTCTCGTCGTGACGGGGCTCGCCGTCGCCCGGAACGACATCGCGCTCGCGGGCGGCGCCGTCGTCTTCGCGACCCTCGCCGTCTTCGCACGCCTCGTCGTGCGCGTCGCGCACGCACGGCGGATCTCGATCGAGGCGCCGCTCGCGCACCTCCTGACAGGTGTCGCGTTCTTGCTCCAGGCGGCCGTGCTCGGCGCGCTGATGCTGACGGGCGCCCTCTCACCCTCACGCGGAATTGTCGGATACGTGATCCTCCTGCTGCTCGGCTGGGCGGGCGGTGTGACCCTCGCCCATCTCGGCAAGCTGTTCGCGCTCTCCGTGTGGGTGTGGTGGCCGCCGGGGCCGCGCCCGAAGCAGAGCGCGCTCTATCCGCGCGGGCTCTGGCTGGCGGAGGCTGCGTCGTTCGCCGCCGCCGTCGAGCTCCTCGCCGCCGGATCGCTCGTCGGCTCTGTGCCGCTCGTACGCAGCGGCGGTGTGCTGCTCCTCGCGGCGGCGGGAATTGCCATGCTGGGGGCCGCCCGTACGTGGGCCCTGAGAGCCCATCGTCCGGAGCCACCGGTTCAATCCGCCCATTCGAAATCACAGACAGGAGAAACCTGAATGCCCCTGACTCAATCCCAGCTGGCCGACGCCGTTGCCGAGCACGCCGAGCTCACGCGTGCGGAGGCCAAGCGCGCCCTCGCCGCGCTCGAGGAGGTCGTGCTCGCCGAGATCGGCGCAGCACAGAAGGTGAAGATCGGCAACCTCGTCCAGCTGACCGTGCGGGTCAAGCCGGCCACGAAGTCGCGCCCCGGCCGGAACCCTGCGACGGGCGAGGAGATCACGATCGCCGCGAAGCCGGCCTCGGTGGACGTGCGGGCCCGCGCGCTCGCGAAGACGAAGTCGGCGCTCCCGTCGGTGCAGAAGGCGAAGAAGGTCCTCGGCACGTAAGCCTCTTCCCGAGCGGGTCCCGGCGACGGGGCCCGCTCCCGGAAACGGCCGTGCCCTTACGGAGCTCTGTTCTGCTTCTCGGCGGCGCGCTTCTCGACGCGCCGCTCCTTGAGCGTCTTCTGCGCGGGCTTCTTCGCCGTCTTCTTGGGTTTCTGGGAGCCTTTCACGGCCGTAGTCTCGCACGCCGCGAGGACGGCGCGCACGACGCTACCGCGGGGCGAGCGCCGCGCGCAGCGCCTCGCGCACCGAGCGCGTCGAGGCAAGCACCGCGGAGGGCTCGTAGCCGCAGTGGGCCATGCAGTTGTCGCAGCGCGGGTCGCGGCCGCGGCCGTACTTGGACCAGTCGGTCGTCTCGAGCAGCTCCTTGTACGTCTGCGTGTAGCCGTCGGCCATCAGGTAGCAGGGCCGCTGCCAGCCGAAGACGGAGTAGCTCGGGATGCCCCACGGCGTGCACTGGAAGTCCGTCTTCCCCTCGAGGAAGTCGAGGAAGAGCGGTGTGTGGTTCAGCCGCCAGCGCTTGCGGTTGCCGTCGGCGAACGCGGTGCTGAAGAGCTTCCGCGCCTGCGCGACGCCCGGGAAATGCTCCTGATCCGGCGCCTTCTCGTACGCGTAGGCCGGCGAGAGCATCATCTGGTCGACCTTCAGCTCGTCGTTCAGGAAGTCGAGCACGTCGCGCACCGTCTTCGGCGTATCGGTCGTGAGGAAGGTGGTGTTCGTGTTGACGCGAAAGCCGCGGCGCTGTGCCTCCCTGATCCCGTCGACGGCCTTGTCGAAGGTCCCCTTGCGCTCGACGAACTCGTCGTGGCGCTCGCGCATGCCGTCGAGGTGGACGACCCATGCGAAGTAGGGCGACGGCTCGAACAGGTCCATCTTCTTCTTCATCAGGATCCCGTTCGTGCAGAGGAAGACGAACTTCTTCCGCTTGATCAGCTCGCGCGCCATCACGTGCACCTCCGGGTGCACGAGCGGCTCGCCGCCTGCGATCGACACCATCGGCGTCCCCGACTCCTCGATCGCCTCGAGCGCCTGCTCGACCGGCATCCGCTTGCGCAGGATGTGCTCGGGGTACTGGATCTTCCCGCAGAACGAGCACGCGAGGTTGCACTGGAAGAGCGGCTCCAGCTCGACGAGGAGGGGGAACTTCTCCGTCCGCCGAAGGCGCTGCTTCACCAGGTACCGCGCGATCGCGGCGCTCTGGCGCAACGGGATACTCATACGGGCAGCACCTCCTTCGGGACGCGGAACTGGATCGACTCGGTCGTCGTCGTGCGCTCTTCCACCGTAACCGGGCCGAGGCCCCCGAGCGCGGCGATGATGCGGTCGACGAGGCCTTCCGGCGCCGAGGCTCCCGCCGTGAGCCCGACCGTCGGTGCGCCGGCGAGCCACGCGACGTCGACGTCGCGCTCGTCGTCGACGAGATACGCAGGTGTCCCTTCCCGCTCCGAAACCTCGACCAGGCGCTTCGAGTTCGACGACGTGCGCGAGCCGACGACCAGCACGACGTCGGAGTCGCGTGCGACTGCGCGCACCGCCTGCTGGCGGTTTGTCGTCGCGTAGCAGATGTCGTCGGAGCGCGGTCCGCGCAGCGCGGGATAGCGCTCGCGCAGCGCGTTCACGATCTCGTTCGTCTCGTCGACCGCGAGCGTCGTCTGAGTGAGAAACGAGACCCGTGCCGGATCGTCGACCTCGACCTGTGCGACATCGTCGATGTTCTCGACGACGGCGATCCGCTCAGGTGCCTCCCCGAGCGTGCCCTCGACCTCCTCGTGGCCGTTGTGACCGACGAGAAAGATCGTGTGCCCCTCGCTTGCGAACCGACGCGCCTCGGCATGCACCTTGTTCACGAGCGGGCAGGTGGCGTCGATCACGTCGAGCCCGCGCTCGGCCGCGTCTCGCTTCACTGCGGGCGAGACACCGTGTGCCGAGAAGACGACGGTCGCGCCGGTCGGAACCTCGTCGAGCTCGTCGACGAAAACCGCGCCGCGCTCCTCGAGGTCGGCGACGACGTGCTCGTTGTGGACAATCTGCTTGCGGACATAGACCGGCGCGCCGCGCTGCTCGAGCGCGAGCTCCACCACCTCGATCGCCCGTTCCACGCCGGCGCAGAACGAGCGTGGTCCGGCAAGGAGCACCTGATGAGGGCCGACGGCGTGCGCCCACTCTGCGAGGGCGGCGCGCGTGCGGCGCAGGCTCGCAAGGGCACGGACGCCCGCGAGGACGGTGCGGGGATCGCGCAGCTCCCGTTCCGAGCTTTCGACGACGACGCGCAGCACCGCGAGCGGCCGTCCGGCCGCGGCGTCGGCGAGCCACGCAGACTCCATGTCGACGGCGATCGCACCGCCGTCGCGCAGAGCGCTCCGGTCGGCGCGTGTGGTGATGCGGTCGACCGAGGCGATCGGCCCGACGTGCACGCGCGAACCGTGACGGCGGAGAGCCGCGGCGAGGAGCGCGCTCCCCGGCACGTCGATCGACGTGCCGTCCGGGCGCTGCAGCTGCGAGCCCAGCACGACGTCACCGGGCCGGAGCGCAGGGTCGATTGCGGCGCAGAGGCCCGTCACGGCGAGTGATGCAGCGTCGTCCACGGCGAGCCCGCGCGCGGCGGCGATGCGGGCGCGTGACGGCCCCATCCCCGAACGGAGGACGCGCCAGTCCGGCGAAGCGCCGAGCGCGGCTGCTTCGAGTCGGAGCGGCGCGAAGACGAGCATCGAATCACTCATCGGTTGCCTCCTTCCCGCTTGACCACCCGGCCCAACGCAGAGACCGGGAAGAGCTGCCTGTAGAGGTGGTAGTTGATGTAGAAGTCGCCGGGGAAGCCGGTGCCGGTGAACATCGGCTCGTCCCAGCCGCCGTCGTCGCGTTGCGTCCGGACGAGCCAGCCTACTGCGCGCTCCGTCACCGCGCCATTCTCTCCAGCGGCAACGAGCGCGAGGAGCGCCCACGCCGTCTGCGACGCCGTCGATGTGCCGCGGGCGCGCCACGCCGGGTCGCGATACGAGCGGAGGTCCTCGCCGAAGCCGCCGTCCTCATTCTGGACCGACGTGAGCCACTCGACTGCGCGTCGCACGCTCGGATGGTCGCGCAGGCCGCACGCGACGAGCGCCGGGACTGCGGCGCCCGTGCCGTAGAGGTAGTTCGCGCCCCAGCGCCCGAACCACGAGCCGTCGGCCTCCTGCTCTCCGAGTAGGTAGTCGAGCCCGCGTCGCGCGGCCGGGTGCTCGGCGAGGCCCTCGAGCGCCAGCGCCTCGAGAACGTGCGCGGTCACGTCCGCGCTCGGCGGGTCCGTCACCTCGCCGAAGTCGCAGAACGGCAGCTTGTTGACGAGCCGGCTCGTGTTGTCGGCGTCGAATGCGGCCCACCCGCCGTTCGAGGACTGCATGCCGAGGAGCCACGCGACGCCGCGCGATGCGGCCTCCTCCCCCACGCCGGCACGGCGCAGCGCGAGGACGATCTCGGCCGTGTCGTCGATGTCGGGGTAGTTGTCGTTCGCGAATTCGAACGGGAAGCCGCCCGGGGCGAGGTCCGGCCTCTGCACCGACCAGTCGCCACGCACACGTACCTCGCGCGCTGTGAGCCACCGCGCCGCGCGGGAGATTCGCTCGTCCGCCGGCTCAATCCCGGCGTCGAGCAGCGCGATCACCGCGAGCGCCGTGTCCCACACGGGCGACTGGCATGCCTCGATACGGCGACCGTCGTCATCCTCGAGCGTGAACGCGTCGAAGCCCGCGAGCGCCTTCGCGAGCACGGGGTGGTCGAGCGGGTAGCCGAGGGAACGGAGCGCGACGATCGACCAGACGCCCGGCGGCTGGATCCCGCCCCATGAGCCGTCCGCCTCCTGCCGCGCGACGATCCACTGCTCGGCGCGCCGCAGCGCACGCGCCCGGAGCGCGCGGAGCGGACGGCGCTCGTAGCGATGCAGCGCGCGGTCGAGCAGCGTGAATGCGCGGCCCCACACGTCGAGCGGAGCGGACTGCGGTGTACTGCCGGAGCGCAACTCGTCGACCGCGAAGTCGACGGCGCGGGCGGGCCGCAGCGCGGTGACGACCTGCAGGGCGACGACGGTCTGGCGCGCCCAGCAGCCGAAGGAGTAGATCGAGAGCGGCGCCCGCGCGGGCAGCAGCATCTGCTCGGGCGGCAGCACGGGAACGTCGTGCCACGACCAGAGACCGAGCAGCGCCAGCCACATCCGCGTGAAGACACGAGACGATTCGAGACCGCCGAGGTCCCGCACGACCTGCGCCGCGCGGCGCATGTGCTCGGCCTCGGGCTCGTCCCCCGCAAGCCGCAGCGCGACGTACGACTCGGCAGTCGTCGAAAGGTCGGCCGGTCCGCCGTAGAACGTCGCGAAGCTCCCGTCCTCCCGTTGACGCGAGCGGATCCACCGTGCGGTCGCGGCGGTCTGCCTCGCGTCGAGCAGGCCGAGGTAGTGGCGCAGGAAGAGGTCCTCCGACTCGATCGTCACGTTCGTCTCGAGCTCGCCCTTCCAGTAGCCGTCGGCCTGCTGGAGCGAGAGCAGATGCTCGCGCGCCCGCTCGAGCGCCGCCTCCGCCGCCGTCGCTGTCGTCTCGACGACGGTCATGCGGCCGTCTCCAGCGCTTCCTCGCGGGCCCGCGGGCGCGGCCCGTCGAGCGCGGCGCGCGCGGCGGTGAGGCCGCTTCGGACCGCACCCTCCATCGTCGCCGGCCAGCCGGTGTCGGTCCAGGCTCCCGCGAGATACAGGCCGGGCACGGACGTGCGCGGGCCGGGACGGAGCGCGGCTTGCCCCGGGCGGCCGCGGAACGTCGCGCGCGGCTCGCGGGTGACGGCGAAGTCGAGCAGCTGCGCCTCGGAGGCCGCCGGCAGCAGGCGCTCGACGGCGGGCACGTACTGCC
>Ga0308175_100002953_pt1 | contig 11690 bp, 13 predicted proteins | sample PhyCR1_3_FD_203893 | JGI IMG/M metagenome (GOLD analysis project Ga0308175, IMG submission 203893) | Soil microbial communities from UC Gill Tract Community Farm, Albany, California, United States - DLSLS.C.R1 | ecosystem: Environmental > Terrestrial > Soil > Agricultural land | place: USA... | reverse complement strand
GCCGCGGTCGTCGCGTCCACCACCGCGAACACCGACGAGGTCGTCCGTGCGAGCACCGTCCCCAGCGGGTGGCCGTCGAGCAGGTTCGCCAGGAACACCGCGGCGGTCAGGTCCCCGGCGCCCGGCGGGCTGACCGCCAGCCGCGGCGTCCGGGTGCGCCAGGCACCGTCGGCGGACACCGCCACCATGTCCAGCGCGTCGTCGGGAGTGTCGTCGAGGATCGTGCTGGTGACGAGTACGACGGACGGGCCGGTCGCCCGGACACGGTCGGCGGCCTCGAGCAGCCCGTCGAGGGTCGTCGTGGTCGTGCCGGCCAGGAAGTCCAGCTCGAAGTGGTTGGGCGTGACGACGTCCGCCGCGGGCACCACCCGGTCCCGCATGAACTCCGGGATGCCCGGCCGCACGAACATGCCGCGGCCCACGTCGCCCATCACCGGGTCGCAGCAGTACACCGCCTCCGGCGACACCTCCTTGACCCGGGCCACCGCGTCGAGCACCACGGCGCCGACGTCCTCGGCGCCCTGGTAGCCGGACAGCACCGCCTCGCAGGACGCGAATGCCCCGCGGTCCTCGACGCCCGCGATCACGTCGGCGACGTCCTGGGCCGTGAGCAGCGGGCCGCGCCAGTCGCCGTACCCGGTGTGGTTGGAGAAGTGCACCGTGATCACCGGCCAGACCACCTTGCCGAGCCGCTGCAGCGGGAACAGCGCCGCCGAGTTGCCGGCGTGGCCGTAGGCGACGAGGGACTGGATCGACAAGATGCCCATGCCGCCGACCTTAGGGCCACGACTCAGGCGACCTGCAGCGACCGCTTCGACAGTCCCATCCAGTAGCCGTCGACAACTTGGTCGCCCGGGGTCTCCGGGTCGGACGCGGCGCCGAGCGTGATGAACAGCGGCGTGTAGTGCTCCACGGTCGGGTGCGCGTAGGGCATGCCCGGCGCCTTGGTGCGGTAGGACGCCAGCTCGTCGACGTCGCCGCGGGACAGTGCGTCGGCGGCCCACGCGTCGAAGTCCGTGGACCAGCCGGGTGCCGCCGCGTCGATGCGGAACTCCCGCAGGAACGGAAGGCCGTGGGTGAGGAAGCCCGAGCCGATGACCAGCACGCCCTCGTCGCGCAGCGGGCGCAGCCGGCGGCCCAGCTCGAGCAGCCGGTAGGGGTCGTCGGTGGGCAGGGACATCTGCAGCACCGGGACGTCGCCGGCCGGGTACATGATCTTCAGCGGCACCCAGGCGCCGTGGTCCAGACCGCGGGAGGGGTGCTGGTGGACCGGCTCGGTGTCCGGCATCATCGCAGCGACCCGCGCGGCCAGCGCGCTCGCGTCAGGGGTGTCGTAGGTCATCTCGTAGTAGCGCTGCGCGAAGCCGCCGAAGTCGTACACCAGCCGGGTGCCCGGCCCGCTCGCGGACAGCATCACCGGCGCCGCCTCCCAGTGCGCGGAGACGATGAGGATCGCCTTCGGGCGCGGCAGGTCGCGGGCCCACGCGGCGAGCTGGCCGCTCCAGAGCGCGTCGTCGAGCAGCGGCGGCGCGCCGTGCCCGATGTAGAGCGCGGGCATCCGTGCCTCGGTCGGCTGCGGGTCGGTCATGGTGTCCCTCCGGTCCTGTGCTGCCTCTACTGTAGTGCGACTTACTTGAAGCATCAAGTATCTTCAAAGCGTGCACGGACGATGTGGTGCGCCCCCTAGGCTGGAGCCATGACGCGATGGCTGGACGAGGACGAGCTGCAGGCGTGGCTCAAGCTCGCCGGCGTCATGCTCAAGCTGTCGCCCGCCCTGGACTCGCAGCTGCAGCGCGACTCGGACCTCACGCACTTCGACTACCTGTGCCTGGCAATGCTCTCCGAGACCGAGGAGCGCACCCTGCCGATGAGCGAGCTGGCGGCCCGCACCAACGCCAGCCTGTCGCGGCTCTCGCACGTGGTGAGCAAGCTCGAGAAGCGCGGCTGGGTGGCTCGCTGCCCCTCGCCGGCCAGCCGCCGGGTGACGCTGGTCCGGCTCACCGAGGAGGGGTGGGGCGTCCTGGTCGCGGCCGCCCCCGGGCACGTCGAGACCGTGCGCAGCCTGGTCTTCGACGACCTGACCCCCGACGACGTCAAGGCCCTGCACCGGATCGCCGGGCACATCGTGGAGCGCATCGAGGCCTCGCGGCTCAGGTCCATCTGCTGAACCGGAGTGCCACAACCAGACTAAGTCTACTGAGATCATCTACAATCGACGGATGGTCCGGACCCTGCCCGCCTCCCCGCACGCCGTTCGCGGCGGCCGCCTCCCTGACTTCCTGCTGGTCGGTGCGCCCAAGGCCGGTACGACGGCCCTGCACGCCGCGCTCGCCGAGCACCCGGAGCTGTTCCTGAGCCGGGTCAAGGAGCCGAAGTACTACCTGTGCGGCGACTCGCCGCCACCGGCGTACCGCGGGCCCGGGGACGCGCACAGCAACCAGGAGTGGATCTGGCAGCGCCAGCGCTACCTGGACCTGTTCCAGGAGGCGGGGGAGGGCCGGCTGGCCGGGGAGAGCACGCCGTTCTACCTCTACCACCGTGACGCCCGCCGCCGGATCGCCGCCGACGTGCCGCGCGCCAAGCTGGTCGCGGTGCTGCGCGACCCGGTGGACCGGGCGTACTCGAACTGGATGCACCTGTGGGCCGATGGCCTGGAGCCGTGCGCGGACGTCGTCGAGGCGTGCGCCCGGGAGGCGAGGCGCGTGGACGCCGGCTGGGCGCCGTTCTGGCACTACCGCGGGCTCGGGATGTACGGCCGCCAGCTCGCCGACCTCCTCGAGCACTTCCCGCGCGAGCAGGTGCTGGTGCTCCGTTACCGCGCGCTGGTCGACGACCCGCGCACCGCGCTCAACCGGGTCGCGCGATTCCTCGGGATCGCCGAGGACGTGGTCACCGAGATCCCGTCCGGGAACTCACGGCCGTTCGTGCACGCCAGCGTGCGGACCCGGGTGCTCGGTCCGGTGGTGCGGGCGGGGGCGCGGGCGGGGCAGTTCCTGCCGCCGCAGGCCTGGCGGGCGGCCAGCCGGCCGATCGTCGGGCAGCTGCACCAGCGCGGCAACCCGGAACGGCCCCGGCTGACCCCGGAGCAGCGGGACGCGCTGCGCGAGCCGTTCCTCGACGACATCGCGCTGCTCGAGGAGCTGACCGGCGAGTCCTACGAGGACTGGCGCACCCACCGCGACGGCGACTCGTTCCACACCCGGCAGACCCAGCGCGCCGCGATCGGCTGACGACGGGTCAGCGGACGACGCTCGTCATCAGGTCGTGCGCGCCGTCGGGGCGGGCGGCCTCGAAGTAGAACCGGGTGCCGCCGTCCGGCAGCGGGACGGCCGCCACGTAGCGCAGCGCGCCGTCGCTGTGGGGGGAGCGGACCGGCGCGACGTCGTCGGCGACCAGGTGCAACCCGTCGGCGGAGCGGGCCACCCCGGTGACCTCGTGCCAGTTGTCCTCGGCGCGGGCCCGCCCGTCGTACAGCACCACGAGCGGGTCCTCGGACAGCACCGCGGTGACCCGGGTGCCGCGCTGGTCCCAGGTGCCGGGGGTGGGCTCGAGGACGGTGCCGTGCCAGCGCCAGCTCAGGCCGTCGGGGCTGGTGGCGTGCGCGGTGGTCATCCGGTCCTCGTGGCCGGGCTCGGTCAGCGGGTGCACGCAGACCCACATCCGCCAGCCGGACGCGTCGACCAGCAGGACCGGGTCCTTGACCGCGACCTCCTCGGAGCCGGGCAACACGACCGTGCGGGTGCCGTGCTCGAGGCCCGCGGGCTCGTCGGCGTCGACGGCCTCGATCCACCAGTGCTTGGAGTCCGGGGTGGCGCAGGACAGGTACAGCCGCCAGCCGCCGTCGGGTCGGGGGACCAGGACCGGGCGCTCGAAGGACTCCGCGCCGAACTCGTCGCGGGGCACCTCCGCGACCGTCACGAAGTGCTCGCCGTCCTCGGAGCGGGCCACCACGACGGAGACGCCGCGGCCCTCGCGCAACGGGCGGCGGACCCGGTAGGTCAGCCAGTAGGCACCGTCGACGAGCACCGCGCTCGCCGCGCCGGACCAGTTGCCCGGCGTGCTCCCCGGGGCGGGTACGACGACCGTGGCGTCCTCGAAGCTGGGCAGGGCGAGGGTCTGGGTCATGCCCGAAATACTACTGAACCGGTTGACAAAATCCGGGAGGGCTCAGCGGTCCAGCCACTTCGAGGCGGCGGTCGCGGTCCGCCAGCCGGCCAGCCGGTCCAGCAGGACGTCGGGCCGGTCCGCCGCCAGCACCAGCGCCCGGTGCTCCTCCGACACGAAGCGCTCGGTGACGGTGTGGTCCAGGAAGGCCAGCAGCGGGTCGAAGAAGCCCTCGACGTCGAGCAGCCCGCACGGCTTGCTCTGCAGGCCGAGCTGCGACCAGGTGAGGATCTCCGCGAGCTCCTCGAGGGTGCCGAGCCCGCCGGGCAGCGCCACGAACCCGTCGGCCAGGTCGGCCATCAGCGCCTTCCGCTCGTGCATCGAGCCGGTGACGTGCAGGTCGGTGAGCCCGGTGTGCGCGACCTCGCGGTCCACCAGGTGCTGCGGGATCACGCCGACCACCTCGCCGCCGGCCGCGAGCGCCGCGTCTGCGACGGCACCCATCAGCCCCACGCTCGCCCCGCCGTACACCAGCCGCAGCCCGCGCGCCGCGACCTCCCGGCCGAGCGCCCCCGCGGCCTCGGCGTACGACGGACGGGCGCCCGGGCTCGACCCGCTGAACACGCACACGGACCGCAGCGTGCTCACGCGAGCCGCCAGTCGACGGGGCCGCCGCCCTGCTTCTCCAGCAGGGTGTTCACCCGGCTGAACGGCCGCGAGCCGAAGAAGCCGCGCGAGGCGGACAGCGGGCTCGGATGCACCGACTCGACCCACGGGACCGGGCCGAGCACCGGCTTGAGGCCCTGCGCGTCGCGGCCCCACAGGATCGCGGCGAGCGGGCCGCCGCGCCGGGCGAGCACCTCGATGGCGCGCTCGGTGACCGCCTCCCAGCCGCGGCCCCGGTGCGAGGCCGGGGCGCCGGGCCGGACCGTGAGGCACCGGTTGAGCAGCATCACGCCCTGCTCGAACCACGGGGAGAGGTCGCCGTCGCGCGGGGGCTCGCATCCGACGTCGTCGACGAGCTCCTTGTAGATGTTGACCAGGCTCTTGGGCAGCGGCCGCACGTCGGGAGCCACCGAGAACGACAGGCCGACCGCGTGGCCGGGCGTCGGGTACGGGTCCTGGCCCACGACCAGCACCTTGACGTCCGCGAGCGGGCGGCTGAACGCCCGCAGGATGTGGTCCCCGCGCGGGAGGTAGGTGTGCCCCGCCTGCACCTCGGTGCGCAGGAACGCACCCATCGCCTCGATCCGGTCCTCGACCGGGGCCAGCGCCTCGGCCCAGTCGGGGGCCACCAGCCCCTTGTCCACCAGACCCGAGAGCGCGCTCATGCCGCTCAACCTAACGACCCAGCGCGGCGAGGACCGCACGGGCGTCGGCCCGCATCCCGGCCGCGAAGGGGTGGAAGGCCAGCGCCTTCTCGCGGATCGTGACGTGGCCGTTGACCCACGGGTCGGCGGAGCAGATGTCGTGGCCGCGGGAGGCGGCGTACATGTCCACGTACGTCGTGCCGGTGCGGCGGGCCGCGCGGTGCAGCGCCCGGTCGAGCGCCTGACTGACCCGCCGGCCGACGGGGTAGTCTCCGGCAGCCAGGGGGAGCCCCACGCAGGTGCCACGGTCCGGGACCAGCCTCAGGTAGCCGACGAGCACGACCCGCGCGTCGGGGGCCCGGCGCGCGATGGTGCGCAGCACCCCGGCCACGTGCATGCTGATCGTGGTCACCGCCCGGCCGAGGTCGGGGCCCAGCGTCGCGAACCGGCGGGCGCACGGGTCGCCCGTCGGGTCGCCGGAGCCCAGCCGGGTGCAGGTGTTCACCAGCGTCGAGAACAGGTCCAGGTCGTTGCCGCCGATGGTCAGCGTCACCAGGTCCGTGTCCCGGGTGACCGCCCGCATCTGCGGCGGGATGCGCGCGTCCCCGAACGTGCGCTGCACGTGCGTCAGGTCGTGGGTGGTCGCGCCGCTGCAGGTGACGTCCACGAGGCGGCCGACGTCCAGCCTGTCGGCGAGCAGGTGCGCGTAGTTGTGGTCGGACCGGCCGCAGCCGGCCGCGAGGTCGGTCGTGGGGATCAGCGGCCCGGCGGCGAAGGAGTCACCCAGGGCGACGTACCGGTGGACCGGGTCGGGCGAAGCCGTCGAGGCCGGAGGAGCCGGCGGGGACGCGCTCCCCTGCGTGCACCCGGACAGCAGCAGCGCGGCCGCGGCGACCGTGGCGGTCAGGACGGTGCGCATCGGGCCTCCTCCGCGGGGGTCGTGCCGGTCATCGTGGGTACGTCGCGACCAGGTCCCGGCGCACGACCCGGGCGGCGGCGACGAGGCGCAGCAGCACCGCCGCCGTGATCGCCTGGCCCGCCATCAGACCGAACAGCACCAGCACCTGCGCGGCGCCCGCCTCGAGCGGGGTGCCTCCGCCGAGCAGCACCCCGACGAACGCGCCCGGCAGGGTCACGAGCCCGACGGTACGCGTCTGGTCCAACCCCGGCGTGAGGGCCTCTCGCGCGGTCGGGGTGATCACCTCGAACGCCGCGTCGGGGCTGCTCATCCCGATCGCCAGCGCCGCCTCGTAGGTGCCGAACTTCCCGGACAGCTCGTCGAAGGCCCGCCGGCCGGTGAGCGTCGAGGCGGTCATCATGTTGCCGACCACGATCCCGGCGATCGGGATGATCCCGGGGCCGTTGAACGGCACCACCCCGGAGGAGAAGATCAGCGCCAGCACCGGGACGATGCCGGCCGCGATCGCCAGCGCCACCCACGGCAGCTGGGCCCGCGGCACCTTCAGCCGGCCGCCGGAGGTGACGGTGGCGACGACGAACATCAGCATCACGAACGCCAGCGACAGCCAGACGCTGGCCAGCGCGGCGGTGATGACGAGCGAGACGGCGGCCAGCTGGGTGACGGCGCGCAGGGCGGCCGTGGGGTAGGCACGCTCGGTGCCGAGCCGGCCGAGGACGGCGGCGAGCACCGCGACCGCGACCAGGACGACCAGCACGACCGCGAGCCGCCAGTCCGGCATCACGGCGGCGCTGGAGCCGCCGGCGGCGAGTGTCACGGGCGGGTGGCTACTTCTTCGGGGCCAGCGAGCGGCTGCCCGCGGAGCCGTAGCGCCGGTTCGGGTTCGCGCCGATCGCGGTCTTCGAGGCCTTCTTCGCGGGCGTCTTCCTCGCGCCGGCCTGCTGGGCGGTGCCCCGCTTCGAGGCGGTGGCCCGCTTGGCGGTGCCTTGCTTGGCGGCGGCCTTCTTCGCGGCGGCCCTCTTCGCGGCCGGGGGCGGCGTCGCGGCGTCGGCCGAGGAGTGCTCCACGATCCACTCGTCCAGGATGCGCCAGGTGGTCGAGCGGGCCGCCCGGCCGGTGAGCATGCCGAGGTGGCCGCCGGGGACGATCTCGAAGCGCAGGTCGTCGACGCCGGGGACCAGGTCGACGATCGGCCGCACGCACTGCACGGGGGCGATGCCGTCACCGGCGCCCGCGAACGCCAGCAGCGGCACGGTCAGGTCGGCGAGCTTGATCTCCCGGTCGTCCATGGTCACCGACCCGGACGCGAGCTGGTTGCCCTTGAGCAGCCGGTGGTACAGCTGCCCGAAGGTCCGGCCGGGGTAGGCGATCATGTTCGCGGTGAACCTGTCGACCGCCTCGACCTGGGCCAGGAAGTCGGCGTCGTCGAGCTTGGCGGTGATCGCGATCGGCTTGGTCACCAGCTTGTTGAACGACGACAGCTGGAAGGCGCGCCGCACCAGCGGTTTGGGGGCGCCGCCCATCAGCCGGTAGGCCTGGGTGACCAGCCCGGCCCGCTCGCCGGCGAGCCCGAGGAACGGACGGATCGGCGCGACCAGCGGCACCTGGGCGACGTCGACCGGCGCCCCCACCGTGGTCAGCGACGCGATCGGCAGGTCCGGCCGGTCGGCCGCGGTGAGCAGCGCGAAGATGGCGCCGAGGCTCCAGCCGACCACGTGCACCGGGCGCCCGCCGGCGTGCGCGCTGACCTCCTCGATGGCGGTCGGCACCACCTCGTCGACCCAGTGCTCCATGCCGAGGCCGCGGTTGGCGAAGGAGACCTGGCCGTACTCGACGAGGTACGTCGGCCGGCCGGCGTCGACGAAGTGCTCCACGAGCGAGCAGCCGCGGCGCAGGTCGAAGCAGAGCGCCGGGGCGGCGAGCGGCGTGACCAGCAGGACCGGGTCGCCGTGCTCCCGGGCGGACGCCCGCGGCCGGTAGTGGTAGACCTCGCGCAGCACGCCCTCGTCGATGAGCGTGCGGGGCATGGGTCGCAGATCGGCCAGGCCGCCGTACAACATCTTGTGGGCGACGTTGGCGGCCGCGGAGACGATCTGGTCCGGCTTGGGGATCAGATCCATGCACAGAAGTTACCAACCGGTCAGGTCGGCGCGACAGCGATCGAGACGGGTCTCATACGTCGAGGCGGCGCTCCATCCGCTCGCGGGCCCGGCCGGCTGCGCGGCGTACCCCCTCGTCGGGGTCGGCGAGCAGGGCGAGGACGGCGGCCAGGTGCTCGGTGTCGCCGCACACCCCCAGCGCCCGCGCCGCGGTCGCCCGCACGCGCGGCAGCCCGTGCGACGCGAGGCGGACCGCGTCGTCGCCGCACGCGAGCTCGCGCCGCGCGCAGACCTTGAGGCACATCTCGGCCACCCGCCACGCGTCGTCGCGCAGCCGGTCGAGCACCACCGGGGTGCAGGAGTCGTCCCACACGTAGAGCAGGCCTCGGGCACCCCAGGCCCGGGCCCAGTAGGGCTTCCAGGACCGGCCCCCGTCGAGCAGGTCGCGGCCGGCCGCCCCGCCCAGGTACAGCACCATCTCCGCATGGTCGTGCGGGTCGTCGTCCCCGAGCACCTCCGCGCAGAGCACCGCCGCCCGGCGGGTGCCGACGTGCGCCTCGAGGTAGCCGAGCAGCTCGGCCGGCGACCGCCGGTGCTCCGGTGGCGTCGGCAGCCCGGGCGTCACTGCGCCTGGCGCGGCCGCAGCTGCTTCCCGTGCGAGAGCTTCGCGTCGTCGAGCACCTCGAGGAACCGGCGGGCCCAGTCCTTCACGTCGTGCTCGGCGACCGTCCTGCGCATCGCCTTCATCCGGCGGGCCAGGTCCTTGCGGTCGGCGTTCATGGCCGTGACGATCGCCGCCTTCATGCCGTTGATGTCGTAGGGGTTGACCATGTACGCCTGGCGCAGCTCGTCGGCGGCGCCGGCGAACTCCGAGAGCACGAGCGCGCCCTGCTCGTCGTAGCGGCAGGCGACGTACTCCTTGGCGACCAGGTTCATGCCGTCGCGCAGTGGCGTCACCACCATCACGTCGGCGGCCCGGAACAGCGCGGCCATCTCCTCTCGGCCGTAGGAGGTGTGCATGTAGTGGATGATCGGCTGCCCGATCCGGCCCAGGTCGCCGTTGAGCCGGCCGACGAGACGGTCGATCTCGTCGCGGAGCCGGCGGTACTGCTCGACCCGCTCCCGGGACGGCGTCGCGACCTGCACGAAGACCGCGTCGTCCACGGACACCTCGCCGTCGCGGACCAGCTCGCCGAACGCGCGGAGCCGGTCGTAGATGCCCTTGGTGTAGTCGAGGCGGTCGACGCCGAGCAGCACCCGGCGCGGGTTGCCGAGCTGCTCGCGGATCTCCTTGGCCCGCTGCTCGACGGCCTCGCTGCGGGCCAGCTCGTCCAGCCCGGGGGTGTCGATGGAGATCGGGAAGGAGCCGGCCTGCACGACCCGCCCGTCGGGGAGGTAGATGAGGTCGCGGTGGGTCTTGTGGCCGACGCGCTGGCGGACCATGCGCACGAAGTTCTGCGACGCCCCCGGCCGCTGGAAGCCGACCACGTCGGCACCGAGCAGACCCTCGAGCAGCTGCCGGCGCCAGGGCAGTTGCTGGAACAGCTCGGCCGGCGGGAAGGGGATGTGCAGGAAGAAGCCGATCCGCAGGTCCGGGCGGAGGTCGCGCAGCATCGCCGGCACCAGCTGCATCTGGTAGTCGTGCACCCATACGGTGGCGTTCTCCGCCGCCATCTCCGCCGCCTTCTCGGCGAACCGCCGGTTGACCCGGACGTAGGCGTCCCACCACTCGCGGTGGAACTCGGGCTTGGCGACCACGTCGTGGTAGAGCGGCCACAGGGTGGCGTTCGAGAAGCCCTCGTAGAACTCCTTGATCTCCTGCGCGCTCAGCCGCACCGGCACCAGCGCGAGGCCGTCCTCCACGAACGGCTCGATGTCGTCGTCCGGGCCCCCGGACCAGCCGATCCAGGCGCCGTCGTTCGCGCGCATCACCGGCTCGATGGCGGTCACGAGGCCGCCGGGGGAGGGCCGCCAGGACTCGGTGCCGTCGTCCTCGACGATCCGGTCGACCGGCAGCCGGTTGGCCACGATGACCAGGTCGGCCTTCTTCATGCTCTTCCCCCTGCTGTTCGGACTCACGCTCATCAACCCTAGTCGTCGGTGGGACCCCGCTGGCGCGCTCGGGACGCCTCCCGTTACCCACCGTCTCGCGGTCGACACGGCGGCGGTGGGGCCGAAAGCCCCTGGTTGGCCCCCAGGGACCGGCCCACGATCGGTCCGTGGCCCACGCCTCGCTCCGGCTGACCGGTTTGTCCAAGCGCTTCGGGGACACCCGGGCGCTCACGGACGTGTCGCTCGAGGTCCGGCCCGGCGAGGTGCTCGGCTACCTGGGGCCCAACGGAGCCGGCAAGACCACCACCATCCGGCTGGTCATGGGGATGCTGCGACCGACCGCCGGCCGCGCGGAGGTCGGCGGCCTCGACTGCTGGCGGGACCCGGTCGCGGCGCACCGGCTGGTCGGCTACGTGCCCGGGGACGCCGCGACGTACCCCCGGCTCACCGGCCGCCAGCACGTGGACTACTTCGCGAGCCTGCGGCACGCGGCGCCGGACGGCGGGGCGTCGTCGCCGAGCAGCAGGCCCGGGCCGGCGCGCTGGCGCAGCGGCTCGACCTCGACCTGAGCCGGCGGTCGGGGACGCTCTCGCGCGGCGACCGGCAGAAGCTCGCGCTCGTGCTGGCGCTGATGACCCCGCGACCGGTGCTGGTCCTCGACGAGCCGAGCACGGGGCTCGACCCGCTGGTCCAGCAGGAGCTCCACGCCCTGCTGCGTGAGCACACGGCGCAGGGCGGCACCGTCCTGCTGTCGTCCCACGCGCTCGGCGAGGTGCAGCGCGTCGCCGACCGGATCGGCGTGCTCCGGCAGGGCCGGCTGATGGCGGTGCAGGAGCTGAAGGTCCTCGCCGCCCACTCCCTGCACCGGGTGCGCGCCACCTTCCTCGACGACGTGCGGCCGTCGGACTTCGAGCGGGTGCCCGGGGTCCGCGACGTCCGGGTCGACGGCCGGGTGCTCATCTGCAACGCGCCGCAGCACGCGCTCGACGCGCTGCTCAAGCGGGTCGCCGAGCACGGCGTCGACGACTTCGAGTGCGCCGAGGCCGACCTGGAGGAGACGTTCCTGGCGTTCTACGCGGGCGACTTCGAGGGGAGCAGCCGTGCTGCGTGACGTGCTCGGCAAGACGCTGTTCGACCAGCGGCGCAGCCTGCTGGGGTGGTCGGTGGCCCTGGTGCTCCTCGTCGCGATGTACGTCGCGATCTGGC
>Ga0308175_100002952_pt1 | contig 11692 bp, 10 predicted proteins | sample PhyCR1_3_FD_203893 | JGI IMG/M metagenome (GOLD analysis project Ga0308175, IMG submission 203893) | Soil microbial communities from UC Gill Tract Community Farm, Albany, California, United States - DLSLS.C.R1 | ecosystem: Environmental > Terrestrial > Soil > Agricultural land | place: USA... | reverse complement strand
CGACCACGACCGCCGCGGCCAAGTCGGCGTCGTCGGCGGCGACCTCGCCGTCGAGCACGCGCCCGATCGCCGCCAGCGTCAGGCCCTTCGTCTGCAGCTCGCGGATCCGGCGGATCCGGTCGGCGTGCTCCTCGCCGTACCACGCGACCCGGCCCTCCCGTTCGGGTTGCGGCAGCAGTCCGCGCGACTGGTAGAAGCGCACGGTGTCGACGGAGACGTCACAGGACGCCGCGAGCTGCTCCACCCGATACCGCACGAGCAACCACTCTACGAGTGCGCACTCACACCTTCACACCGCTCGCTCGTAGCACCTGCGGCCGAGGGCACCCGGATACGATGCGCGGCATGCGGCACGCGAAGCGCAGCGTGAGCCTGTTCCTCGTGCTGGCGTGCACGTTCGGCACCGTGGCGCTCGGAGCGGCCACCAAGGCGCCCTGTGCGACCGGGCACTACGGCGACGGCCGACAGTACCGGTACCTCTGCTATACCGACGTCGTCCCGCTCCTCGGGACAGAGCAGCTCGCCGGCGGCCGCTTGCCCTTCCTCGATCCCTGCGCCAAGAGCGCGAACAACTGCGACGAGTACCCGGTGCTCACGATGTATCTGATGCGCGCCGCCGCGTGGATCCAGAGTGGCTATCAAGGCTTCTTCTACACGAACGCGGCGTTCATGCTCGCGTTCGCCCTGCTGACGTCGTGGTGCCTGTGGCTGCTCGGCGGCCGGCGCGCGTTGTGGTTCGCGCTGGCGCCGACGCTGCTCATCTACGCGACGATCAACTGGGATCTCGCCGCGGTCGCCGCCGCGACCGGCGCGATGGTCGCGTGGTCCAGACGACGCGACGGCTGGGCCGGCGTGTTGCTCGGCCTCGGCGCGGCCGCGAAGTTCTACCCCGCGCTGATCCTGATCCCGCTCTTCCTGCAGGGTTTGCAAGACCGTGAACCCGACCGCTCGATCCGGCTGCTGTGGTGGTCGGCCGGGGCGTGGGTCGCGGTGAACCTTCCGTTCATCGTGTTGCCGCCCGGTGGGTGGGCGACACCGCCGTACCGGTGGGGACCGTGGTCGACGTTCTTCTCGTACAACGGGGGTCGAACCCCCGACTTCGACAGCGCGTGGTACGTCGCGTGCCGGCATTGGCCGTCCGCGTGCATCTCGATCGACAACGTGAACCTGTTCGCGCTCGCGTTGTTCATGTTCACCACCTTCATCGCGATCTTGTGGAAGGCGCGCCGCGACCCGTCGTTCCAGCGCTGGACGATCGCGGTGCCGCTGTTGATCTGCTTCCTGTTGACCAACAAGGTGTACTCGCCGCAGTACTCGCTGTGGCTGTTGCCGCTGTTCGCCCTGACCATGCCGAACCTGCGGCGGTTCGTCGCGTTCGAGATCACCGACGTGGCGGTGTTCGTCACGCGGTTCTGGTTCTTCGGGACGTACACGGGCGTGATGGCCCTGCCCCAGCAGTGGTGGTTCGAGGTGGCGCTCGGGGCGCGCGCCATCGTGCTCATCTGGTGCCTCGTCGGCTGGGTACGCGACGAGCGCGTGCCGGTCTCGCTCACGACGGCGAACGCGCCGCCGCCGATGCCGGCGCTCGTGACATGAACCCCGGGCTCCGCATCCGCGACGGATGGCGCGAGGCGCTCTGGGCGTTCCTCGGCGCACGGGTGCTGCTGACCGTGATCTCGGTGATCGGCGGCGGGATGCTCGCGCTCCCGCCCGGCCAGCCGCCGACGGACGCGGGGTTCCCCAACCCCGATCTCATGCCCGGCTGGCATATGGCGGTCACGGCGTTGCAGCGACAGGACGCCCAGTGGTTCCTTCGCCTCGCGACGACCGGATACAGCCATGGCGACAACAGCGCGGCATTCTTCCCGGCGTTCCCGCTCGCGATCCGGATCGTGAACGCGGTGCCGGGCATCGGCCCGCTCGGCGCAGGCCTGCTGGTGGCCAACGCATGTGCGTTCGGGGCGTTGCTGCTTCTCCACGCGCTGACCCGGTTCGAACTGGGCGACGCGGCCGCCCGACGCGCCGTCCTGCTCACCGCGCTGTTCCCCACGGCGTTCTTCCTCTACGCGCCGTACACGGAGTCCCTGTTCCTGCTCGCGTCGGTCGCCTGCTTCTGGTACGCGCGGCGCGACCGGTGGGTGTGGGCGGCGGCGGCGGGCGCGCTCGCGGCCGCCACGCGCAGCGTCGGGGTCGTCTTGATCCTCGCCCTATGGGTGGAAGTATTCGCGCAGTACCGGCGCGATCGGCGGTCGATGTTGCCGAGGTTCATCGCCGCGGGCGCCGTCGCGATCGGTCCGGCACTGTACGCCGGGTGGTGGTGGCTCCGCGCGCGGGATCTCTTCGCGCCGCTCGACGCCCAACGCGCGTGGCGGCCAGACGGAGCTCAGCAGCCGATCGCGACGATCGTCAACGCGGTCGAGCTCGCGTACCGGTACCAGAGCTGGTGGCTGTTGGACCTCACGGTGGTCCTCCTCGCCGTGATCGGGATCGCGCTGGCCGCCCGACGGATCCCACTCACGTACACGGTGTACGCCGCCGCGAGCGTGCTGCTGCCCCTGCTGCTGGCCCCGTCGAACCGGCCCTTGCTGTCGATGCCGCGGTTCATGGCCGTCGTCTTCCCGGTGTCGTGGGGGTGGGCCCTGGCCGCCGAACGGCGCCGACCGCCGGAGGCCGCGATCCTCGTCGCCTTCGCCGGGGGGTTTGCCCTGCTTGCCTTCCTGTTCATCAACTGGCAGTACGTGTTCTGAAGAACGGAGCGTGCGGTGACCGCACGGGAACGCCCCAAAGCGACTAGGATTGCCCGCAACCCGGGGGCGGCCCGGGCTGACGTGCGGGGCGGACAGGAGGGAACCGTGACGATCAGGGTCGCGATCGCGGACGACCACTCCCTTGTGCGCCAAGGACTCCGCCGCTACCTCGACATGGCGGACGGGATCGACGTCGTCGGCGAGGCCGCCAACGGCAAGGAACTCCTCGAGCTCGTCGAGGCCGAGACGCCCGACATCGCGCTCATCGACATCCGGATGCCCGAGATGGACGGGCTCGAGGCTGCGCGCGAGCTCCGCGACCACCATCCCAACGTGGGCGTGATCATGCTCACCGCCTACGACGACCGCCAGTTCGTCGTCGAAGCCGTGCGGAGCGGCGCACGCGGGTACGTCCTCAAGGCCCGCGACGCCGAGCACCTGATCCAAACCGTTCGGCTGGTGGCCGGCGGCAACATGGTGATCGACCCGCAGCTCGTGGTCGCCCTCGCCGAGGAGCTCTCGACGGCCAAAGAGCGCGACCGCAAGGCGGAGACCCTCACCGCCCGCGAGATCGAGGTGCTGCAGCTCCTGGCCTTCGGACATACGAACCGCGACATCGCCGAGCGCCTGTACATCTCCCCCGATACGGTGAAGACGCACCTCGAGCACATCTTCGAGAAGCTCGGCGCCTCGGACCGCACCGCGGCCGTCGCCGAGGCGCTCCGCCGCCGGCTGATCGAGTAGCGTCGCCCGGTCTAGTCCGTACGGCGGAGGCGGTTCCAGCCCGCGGGTGATGGAGGCGCGCGGCCCCAACGGCCATGATGGTCGGACTCATGGAAGCCGTTCCATCCCCGCGGCGCATGATCCCGGTGCTCGGCGCACTGGCGGTCGTGTGCCTGGTCGCGCTCCTGCTGGCGACGCCTGGCACCACGTCGGCATCCGTCGCGCGAGCGCTCACGGCGGCGGCGTCGTTCATCCTTGCGGGGCTGACCATCGCGGCCGCCGCGCGGCCGGATGGGTGGCCGGGACAGCGAGCCCTCGGGATGGCGCTCGGGCTCGTCGGCGCCATGGCGCTCCTCTTCGGGCTCGTGGGGGCGGCGACCGACCGCGCCTTCGAGCCGCATACGCTCGACGTGCTGCTCCTGGTGGTCCTGGCGCCCTTCATCGTGGCCGCCCGCGATGAGTTCTCGGCACACTTCGATGCGCCGTACCGACGCGAGGTGATCGCAGACGTCGCCGTGCTCGCGCTGTCGCTCGCTGCGATCGCCTACATCGTGATCGTGCCGCCGCACGCAGGCGCGGAGGCAGCGATCTCCGCCGCGACCTTCGCGGTCCTCGGCGGCACGATCATCGGGATCTTCGGCGCGCTCGCGCTGTGGGTGCCGGTGCGCTCACATCTGCTCGCGTTCGCGGCCTTCGGCGTCGTCGCGTTCGTCACCATCTGGTTCGGTCATGCGTGGGCCGCCGGGACGTCACAAACGGCGTCCGGCTGGATCTCCGTCGTCTGCGTGCTGGCGCCGCCATCGATCGCGTGCATGTTCCTGTTGGTCCCGCACGAACCCGAGCGGATCGGCATCCGGGAACCTGTCACCGTCGTTCGGCCGGTGCTGACGAGCATCACCGTCATCGCCGCCAGCGGTGCGCTGTCGCTCGTCGCGATCATGGACGACGCCCGCGGGATCGCCGGCGCGCAGGCAACCGTGATCCTGATGGTGCTCGGCACCGCGATCGCCGTGCGCATCCTGATCAACCAGCTCGCGAGCGCCGAGGCGTACACGAGCCTGCGTGCGGCGGTCGCAGACAGCGACGGTGCGTTGCGCGACACGGACGCTGCCCTCGAGCGCGTTCGCGAGGCCAACGAATCGCTCACGAGCTCCGAGGAGCACCTGCGGTTGGTGTTCGAGGCCGCCGTCGACGGATTCGTGGAGGTCGACCACGAGGGCGTCATCATCCGCGCGAACGACGCATTCGCTCGGATGATCTCGACCGATGCCGGCGCGCTGACCGGCCTGCCCTGGACGGCGCTCGCGACGGTCGTCGACGGCGCCGACGCAAGCTTCGCGCAGCTCCTCGAGGGCGCACACGCGACGATCGAGCGCAGCGACGGCCAGGTCGTTCACCTCGAATCGACCGCCTCACAGATCCCCACCGAGCCGCCCAGACGGCTGCTGCTCGTCCGTGACGTGACAGCGGGCAAGGTGGCCGACCAAACCATCCGGTCGCTGTTCCACTTCCTGCAGGATCGCGACGAGGACCGGACAAGGCTGTCGCGCCGGTTGAACGCCGCGATCGAGCAGGAACGGAACAAGATCGCACGCGACCTCCACGACGGCCCCGTCCAGGGCGTTTCGGCTGCCTCGCTCAGCCTCGAGGCAGCGCTGCTGATGATCAAGTCGGGCGACGTCGAGCGGGGAACCGAGGTGTTGGTGAAGATCCGGCAGGAGCTCGCAGGCGAGGCCGACGCCTTGCGGCAGCTCATGGCCGGCCTCCGCCCGCCCGTGCTCGAGGAACGAGGTCTGATGCCGGCGCTCCGCGAGACCGTCGCCCGGTTCGAGGGCGACACCGGCATCGTGTCGTCGTTCGAGGGCGATCTGAAGCGCCCGGTCCCGCGTGACATCGAGACGCTCGCCTACCGGATCGTCCAGGAATCTCTCAGCAACATCGGCAAGCATGCGAACGCGACGACCGTCATGGTGCACCTCGACACCGACGACAACCAGCTGCGCGTCGAGGTGGAGGACGACGGCCAGGGCTTCGAGACCACGCAGGCGCGCGATTATCTGCGAGCGGGGCGCGTCGGCCTCGCGTCGATGCGAGAGCGCGTCGAGCTCGCGAGCGGCACGTTCAACCTGCGCTCGAGCCCGGGACGCGGGACCGTCATCACGGCGCTGATCCCGTTGGACGAATCGCTGCTCGCGGCGCCCGCGATCTAGCGGCCGGCGCGCGGGGTCATGGAGGCGACGGCGACGGCGTGTTCGTCGGCGACGGCGATCCGGTCGGCGACGGCGACGCGGTCGGGCTCGGACTGTGCGTCGGCTCCGGCGTTTGGGTCGGCGTCGGGGTCGGCGCTTGGGTCGGGGATGCGACGGGCGACGGCGTCGGCGACGGGACCGAGACCGACGGGCCGATCGAGTGCGCGCTGTCGAACGTCGCCACGGGGAACGGTTGCGCAGGCAGCCCCTGCATCACGTTCATCATGAACGTGTGCCAGATCTCGGCGGGGATCGTGCCGCCGTACACGGACGGAACACCCTCGACGTTCTCGAGGGGCGTCATGTCGTTCTTCGGCCAGCCCATCCACACACAGGTCGCGATCTGCACCGTGTAGCCGCAGAACCAGGCATCGACGTTGTCGTTGGCGGTGCCCGTCTTGCCGGCGACCGGCCACGTGCCGAGCTGCGCGGCGGTGCCGGTCCCTCCGGTGACGACGCCTTGCAGCGCGTTCGTGACGAGGTTGGCATCGTTCGCGTCGAGCACCCGAGCGCCGGGCGACCCGATGGAGTCGTCGATCTGTCCATCGCTCGTCTTGACCTGCAGCAGTGGGGTCGCCCAGTGGCGCACACCTTGGTCCGCGAGCGTGGAGTACGCGTTCGTCATCTCGAGCGGGTTGACGCCGACGGAGCCGAGCGTGATCGAACACGTCTTGGGCAGGGGCGACTGGATCCCGAGGGCGTGCGCCATGTTGACGACCGGGCCCGGCCCGAGCTGCGCGATCACCTGCGCGAAGATCGTGTTCACCGAGTGGGCCGTCGCGCCGAACAACGTGAACGTGCCCGCCTCGCCGTCGCCGGCGTTCACCGGATGCCAGATCCCGTCCGGCTGGGTCGGGTCGGGACATTGCGGGATGGCGATCGTCGACGGGCCATTCCAGTACGCGTTCGGGTTGTAGCCGGCCTGCATCGCTGCGGCGAGCGTGAACGCCTTGAAGGCGGATCCGGATTGTCTGCCTGACCCACCGGACAGCTGGCCCGTCGCGAAGTTGAACTGGCCGTACGTGCCGTGGTCCCAATTGCGGCCGCCCGCCATCGCCAGGATCTGGCCGGTCCGAGGATCCATCGCAACGAGCGCGGCGGCGGGATCGGCGTTCCGGTTCGGCAACGCTTGCTTGATCGCGTCCTCCGCGTCGGCCTGCAGCCCGAGGTCGAGCGTGGTCGTCACGTTCATGCCGCCGGCGTACACCTCGGCCTCGCCGTACTTCTGGAAGAGGAGCTGCCGCACGTACGCGGCGAAATACTCCGACTGGCCCGGCGCCTTGAGTTGTTCGGTCTGGTCGGGGATCGTGCCGCAGCACTTCTTCGCTTTGAGGTGCTTGTCCTGCGCGTTCGTGATGTAGCCGTACTGGGCCATCTGATCCAGGGCGTAGTTGCGGCGATACCAGTTGTCGCTCGGCCGGTTGATCGGGTCGTAGAGATCGGGCGCGTGCAGTACCCCGGCGAGCGACGCCGATTCGAGGATGGTGAGCTGGCTCGCGGGTTTGCCGAAGTACGTCTTGGCGGCCGCTTGGATCCCGTAGGCGCCGTGCCCGAAGTAGACGGTGTTCAGGTAGTTCGCCAGGATCTGATCCTTGCTCATCGACTGCTCGAGCTTGATCGCGAGCAGTCCCTCCCGGATCTTCTCCTCGATCGACCGAGGCGGCAGCGTGTAGCTCTGCACGCCGTTCGCGTCGGTCGTGTACGAGCCCGCGTAGACGTTCTTGACGAGCTGCTCGGTGATCGTCGACGCGCCCTGCACCGTCTGGCGCCTGATCAGGTCGGTGAAGGCAGCGCGCATGATGCCCCCGACGTCGATGCCCGGGTGGTTGTAGAAGTCGTGGTCCTCGGTCGCGATCACCGCGTCCTTCAGATGCGGCGAGATCTGATCCAGCGAGACGACCGTGCGATCCACCGACCCGTGCAGGGTCGTGAGCAGGCGTCCATCGCGGTCGTACAGATAGGTCGTCTGGATCGGCGGCAACGCCTCGGGGAGCTTGATCCGCGCGTACGCGATGTAGAGGCCGACCCCTGCGAACAGCGCGAGCACAAACGGGGTGGCCAGGACGAGGAGCCACCAACGGCGGCGAAGGAACGACTTCTCCTTGCGTGTCTTCTTGCGCGTCGCCGCGCCGCTGCCCGGGCCGCTCGCTCCCTTCGTCGGGCGGGTGCTCCCGCGTGAGGATGCAGCGGCCTTCCCGGCGTTCCCTTTCGAGGGGAGGCGCTTGGGAGCGTGTTTGGGGGTGTATCGGTCCCCGGTGGAGGCCGACGGGCGGTCGCGCGACACGGTCGGACGATGCTAGCAAGGGGTTGCGCGGTTCCCCGTCCGGGCGGTGTGACGTCTCGGTGCTGTTGGTCAGCCCGCGGCGCTCCGGCGGGCGGTGAACGCCTCCCGCAAGTGGTTCCACTGGCACACACGGCAGACCTCGACCACGTAGCAGCACGCGCCCTGGTTGGCCGCTGCCAGGCGAAGGCCGGTGTCGATCGACCAGACCCGGCCGTTGTCGTGCTTGAGCGCGTCGCCGTAAACGTAGGCGAGCAAAACGAGCTTGTCCTTGCCGCACACCGGGCAGTCGACCCGGGTGGGCTCGCCGACGTACTTGGCCGCCCGCATCAACTCGGGGTGCGCGTCGCAGAGGTCGTTGACCGAGTTGAGCCCGCGCTGCGTGTCGCGAAGGATGGCGCGCTTGGCAAGCGTGTAGTCGATCACGTTGAGTTCGGCGCGCCGGGAGCGCCCCAGCGGTCGGCGTGCGGGCTTCTTCGCCATGGTTCGGCGATGGTACACCCATGCCCGGACAGGGGGCAGGGGCCGAACGTACCCTCCTTCGTATGAGCGACACACAGGAGCAGACGACCGAGATCCGGGTGATCCATGAGGGCGAGCGGGCTTGGGCCGACCTCGTCGATCCGCCGGGCACGCTGGGGACGGGCGGCGCCGAAACCGAGACGTTCACAAGCCGCGACGGCGCCTTCCAGACGGGCTTCTGGCGGCGTGAGCCCGACACCTGGTCGTTCGAACGCCTCTACGACGAGGTGGCCCTGATCGTGGCCGGCGAGGCCGACATCGAGACGAACGGCCAGGTCTTCACGGTGCGCGCCGGCGACCTCCTGGTTACGCCGAAGGGCTCGACGGGTACCTGGCGCATCAAGGAAACGATCGTCAAGTTCTTCGTGATCTACGACCGCGGATAGGAGTGCCCGCCACGAGCGACCCGTACCGTTCGCTGGACCCGCGGGCGGACCGCGGCGACGAGCTTCCGTTGCTGCTCGAAGCCCGCTCGGGTCGTGTGTTGCTCCGAGGTCTGCGCAAGCGCTGTCCGCGGTGCGGGGCGCGCGGGATCTGGCTGACGTGGTTCAAGCCGAAGCCGCTGTGCCCCGTGTGCGACCTGCGGTTCGAGTCCGAGGAGGGCGGGTTCCTCGGTGCGATGGTCATCAACTACACGTTCGCGTGCTCGTTCTGGATCGTGGCGATGGTGATCACGATGATCCTCACGGTGCCGTTCATCCCGGTGGTGCCCGTGATCATGGGGAGCGTCGTGATCCTCGGCGGCGTGCCGGTGTGGTTCTACCCACGGTCGAAGATGCTCTGGGCGGCGGTGGAATTCCTGACCGCGAGGAGCGAGCTTGGGTATCGGACGCCGGCCGCGCGCGATCCGCGGGCGCGCGACCTCGAGTAGCGCGTCAGGTGACGGCGAGGGGGATCCTGCGGATGCCGGTGAACGAACCGGAGCGGAGCGGCTCGTCGTCGATCGCGGCATCGGTGTAGCCGGCGGCGAGGACCGCGTGGGTGATCGCGGTGCGCGCCATCGTGCTCGCTCCTGCGCGGGCGAGGTCGTCGTCGCCGAGCTCCACCTTGCCGGTCCCCCCGAGATGGCGGACCCTGACGTCGCGATAACCGAGCGCTTTGATCGCGGATTCCGCGCGGTCGATCTGTGCAAGCGTCAGCGGGTCGACCTCGGTGCCGTACGGCAACCGAGACGCGAGGCACGGCATGGCGGGTTTGTCGGCGCTCGGGATCTGGAGATCGGCGGCTGTTCGACGGACGTCCTGTTTTCGGAAGCCGGCCTCGACGAGCGGATGGCGGACGTCGTGCTCGGCGGCCGCGCGAAGACCCGGACGCCAGTCCCCCAGGTCGTCGGTGTTCGCGCCGGAGAAGGTCGCGGCGAACCCTTCGGCTTCGGCGAGCAGGGCCAGACGGTCGTAGAGCTCCGATTTGCAGTGGTAGCAGCGGTCGGCGGCGTTGCGACGGTAGCCGTCGCGGGCGAGCTCGTCGGTCGAGATTGAGCGATGCGCGATGCCCACGGCGGCTGCGACGGCTCGCGCGCCCTCGAGCTCGCCCGTCGCAAGCGCAGGAGAGACGGCGGTGACGGCGAGCGCTCGCTGCCCCAGCACGCGCGCGGCGGCCGCGGCGACCAGCGATGAGTCGACCCCGCCGGAGAACGCCACGAGGGCGCTCGGTGCGGTCGCGATCGTCGCTTCGAGCTCAGCGAGCGTGGGCATCGACGTCCCGGGTCGCCGTGGCCGCGGCGAGCGCCTCGGCCCAGATCTGCTTGACGGGTCTGCCGGTCGCTGCGGCGGCGGCGGCGCAGTCGTCGTGTTCGGGTGCGACGTTCACGACACGGCCGTCGAGCAAGCCGATCTTGACGCGGACGGTGTGGCCGTCGATGTCGACTTCCCGCACCGCGCGGTCAAGCTCGTAGCGCTCGAGCCGTTGCACCCGGACGCCCAACGTCGACGAGTGCGCCAACAGCGTCTCGGCGAGCGTGCGTTCGTGTTCGGGGCGCCCGAGGACGCTGAGCATGACGCCGGGTCGCGCCTTCTTCATCTGGATCGGTACGGTCCATGCGTCGATCGCGCCGGCGGCCATGCATGCCTCGAGGACGTCGGGTACCAGCTCCGGAACCAGGTCGTCGACGTTGGCGTGCAGCACGACGACGCTCGCATCGGCGTGCGGTTCGGCCGTCGCGTCGCCGATCGTGACGCGCACGATGTTGGGCCTGTCAGGGTGTTGGCGCGTGCCCACGCCGGTGCCCGTCGTGCGGAGCGTCATCGCCGGGAGCTCGCCCCACGAGTCGGCAGCCGTCACGGCGATGGCGGCGCCTGTGGGCGTTACGAGCTCGCCCGGCGTCTCCACCCCGATCACCGGCACGCCGGCGAGCAACGCCATCGTGGCCGGTGCAGGAAGCGGCATCGTGCCGTGATCCATCTCGCCGATCCCGCGGCCGAGCGGGATGGGCGCGCAGACTACCCGACCGATCCCGAGCGCATCGAGCAGCGCGAAGGCGCCGCAGATGTCGACCAGCGTGTCGTCGTCCCCCAGCTCGTGCAGGACGACGTCGCTCGGATCGACACCGTGGACCTGGGCCTCGGCCGAGACGAGGCGGTCGAGCGTGTCGAGCGCACGCGAGCGCACGCGCGCGGTCAGCTGCGACTGCGAGACGATCCCGCGCATCTCTGCCGCCGTGCGGCCGCGGCCGGCGTCGGTTCCGACGTCGACGTGGCTCGACCGGAGGCCGCCGCGCACCGGTTGGGAAACGTGGACGTCGACGCCGTCGAGGGCGAGCGCGACGATCACGTCGTCGAGCGCCTGCCGTGGCGCGCCCACGTCGAGCAGCGCGGCCAGAAGCATGTCGCCCGCCAAGCCGCCGACCGGGTCGATGTATGCGACGCGGGTCACGGCGTACGCACCTCGGCGCGCCGGGCGATCCGCGCGGCGACCGATCCCGCTCCGAGGCCATCGTCGATGCCCACCACGGCGAGGCCGTCCGCGCACGACACGAGCATGGCGTTGAGTGCCGTCTGACCTCCGTGTGCCGAGCCGTACCCGACGCTCGTCGGCACACCGATGACCGGGCATGCCGCGAGACCGCCGATGACGCTCGCGAGGGCGCCGTCCATGCCGGCGACCACGACGACCACGTCGGCACGGTCGAGATCCGGGATGACCGGGGCGAGGCGATGCAGACCCGCGACGCC
>Ga0308175_100002951_pt1 | contig 11693 bp, 8 predicted proteins | sample PhyCR1_3_FD_203893 | JGI IMG/M metagenome (GOLD analysis project Ga0308175, IMG submission 203893) | Soil microbial communities from UC Gill Tract Community Farm, Albany, California, United States - DLSLS.C.R1 | ecosystem: Environmental > Terrestrial > Soil > Agricultural land | place: USA... | reverse complement strand
ACGCAGCGCGTGCACCTCCGGTCGCAACGCGCCGCTGCGGCCGGCGAAGGCGTCCAGCGACATGGACGCAGCCAGGTCGGCCACGCCCAGCAGGTACTCAAGCTCGTCCAGCGCCAGCGCGCCCGTGGCCAGCATCTGCGCGGTGCCGTTATTGAGCGCCAGGCCTTCCTTGAAGGACAGCCGGATCGGTTCCAGCCCGGCGCGTTTCAGCGCCTCGGCTCCGCTCACACGCTCGCCCTCGAAGAAGGCCTCGCCTCCCCCGAGCAGCACGATCGCCAGGTGCGACAAAGGCGCCAGGTCGCCACTGGCGCCGACCGAACCCTTCTCCGGCACTACCGGTACCACGCCGCCGTTGAGCATCGCAGTGAGCGCCTGCAGCGTGGACACGCGAATACCCGAATGGCCGCGCATCAGCGTGTTGATGCGGATCACCAGCATCGCCCGCACCACCTCCGGCGCGAACGGTTTGCCCACGCAGACCGCGTGGGTGACGATCAGGTTGTGCTGCAGCTCCTCCATCAGGCTGGCGCCGCCCCGGGACGGATGGCGCGGATCGTTCCCGTCGATCACCAGCTCGTCGCGCAGCCGATGGCCGCCAAGCAGCTTGTCCGCATTGCTGCCGAAGCCGGTGGTGACGCCATAGGTCGGCTCGCCGCAGCTCACTTTCTCGGCGAGGAAATCAGCTGCGTGCTGGACGCGCTCCAACTGTTCTGCAGCCAGCTCCACCCGTGCGCCATGGCGTGCCACCGCGACCAGTTGCGCGCGGGTGAGGCTACGGCCATCGAGAATGATCTTTTCCACCGATGCTCCAGAAATGTGTTGGATGTTGTCGGGTGTGTTCGCGGCAATGCTTTGGGTCACTGGCCCATCGCCGAAGCCTGCTCCAGTTCCACCCGCAGCGCCTTGGCCAGCTCGCCGCGCGCCACCTCGAACTGATCTCCGCGGCGCAGGTCCTTGACCGTGACCACGCCCTTGGCCAGTTCATCCTCACCCAGCACCACCGCAAAGCGGATGCCGGCGCGATCGGCGTACTTGAACTGCTTGCCGAGCTTGCCGCTTTCCAGCACCACTTCGGTGGCGATGCCGGCGGCGCGCAGTTCGCTGGCGATGGCCAAATAAGCCGGCAACTGGGCCGGATCCATCTGCGTCACCAGCACGTCGACCGTGCTGCGAGCAGCGCCGAGCAGGCCGGCATCGCGCAGCTGCCAGAACAGGCGGGTCAAGCCGATCGAGATGCCCACGCCCGGCAGCTTCGATTTGGTGTACTGGCTGGCGAGGTTTTCGTAGCGGCCGCCCGAGCAGATCGATCCGATCTGCGGGTGATCGTTGAGCGTGGTCTCGTAGACGGTACCGGTGTAGTAGTCCAGGCCGCGGGCGATCGAGAAGTTGAGCGCGAAGTACGCTTCAGGCACGCCAAAGTCGCGGATCAGGGCAAGCACTTCCTTCAGCTCCGCCCTGCCCTGTTCGAGCGCCTCGGAGCCTGCGCCCAGCGCGTCGAGCTTGGCGAAGGCGTCGTCGAGCGACATCGAGCGCATCTGCACGAAATCCAGGATCTTGCTCGCTACCTCGACGGACAGGCCAAAGGCCTGGCCGGTCAGCGTGTCGCGCACGTAATCGGCGCCGCGCTTGTCCAGCTTGTCCACCTCGCGCAGCACCAGCATCTGCTGCTCGGCCCCGGCGATCCCCAGGCTCTCGAAATAGCCGCGCATCAGCTTGCGGTTGTTGAGCTGGATGGTGAACGGGCCGATGTCCAGCGCGCGGAACACGCTGTAGATCACCGCCGGCAGCTCCGCGTCATAGCGGATGCTCAGGTTGTCCTTGCCGATAACGTCGATGTCGCACTGGTAGAACTCGCGGAAACGCCCGCGCTGCGCGCGCTCGCCGCGGTAGACCTTCTGCATCTGGTAGCGACGGAACGGGAACGACAGGTCGTGCTCGTGCTCGGCCACATAGCGCGCCAGCGGCACGGTGAGATCAAAGCGCAGCGCCAGCTCTGGCGTGCCCTCCTTCGCCAGCGCACCGGTGGACTGCACGAAGTACACCTGTCGTTCGGTTTCACCGCCGGTCTTGGTCAGCAGCACGTCGGAATATTCGATCACCGGCGTTTCCACCGGCACGAAGCCGAAGCGCTCGAAGTTGCCGCGGATGGTGTCGAGCATGCGCTGGAACGCGATCTGGTCCAGCGGCAGCAACTCGAGCACGCCGGGCATGGTGCGGGCCGGGGTAAGCGCCATGGAATCCTCTGCTTGCGGGTAACGGAAGCGGCGGTGAGGCCGCGCAATGGCAGCCGCCAAGGTTAGCAGATGGGCGCCCCGCTCCCGCCGCGCCCGGCGCGAAAAAAACCGCGCGGGATATTGCCAAGCTTTCGCCGGATCACTAAGATACGCGGCTCCCACGGGGTGTAGCTCAGCCTGGTAGAGCGCTACGTTCGGGACGTAGAAGTCGCAGGTTCGAATCCTGTCTCCCCGACCAAGACACATGAAAAGGCCACCGCTTGCGGTGGCCTTTTTCTTTGGCGGGCTTTCTGCAGGAACGCCGCGACCCGCGGCATCGCGGTCGCGTCCAAGGACGCTCCTACAAAGGCACCGCCAGTGCAGCCAGTTGGTCCATTTCGTCCGCGTCGAAGCCCGCGGCTAATCGCGCAGCGTGGTTGAACGGTCCGCGCAGGCTGCTGCCCATGTATTCGCGCAGCAGGCCGATGAACGTGGAGCGGGGCTCCAGCGCGTCGCGCTCGCAGCACCAGTGGAACCAGCGCGTGCCCGCCGCCACGTGGGCGACTTCCTCGCGCAGGATCACCTCCAGGATGGCGATGGTGCGCCCGTCGCCGACATGGCGCAGGCGTTCGATCATGCCGGGGGTGACGTCCAGCCCCCGTGCTTCAAGCACGCGCGGCACCAACGCCATGCGGGCGGTATCGCTGTGGGCTGTCTTCTGCGCCATCTCCCACAGGCCGTTATGGGCGTCGAAATCGCCGTAGGCGTGGCCGAGTTCAGCCAGGCGGACATCGAGCATGGCGAAGTGGCGCGCTTCGTCATGGGCGCAGCTGGCCCAGTCGCGGTAGTAGTCGGCCGGGAAGTCGCGGTAGCGGTAAACCGCGTCCCACGCCAGGTTGATCGCGTTGAACTCGATGTGCGCGATGGCGTGCACCAGCGCGGCACGGCCTTCGGGCGTGCCCAGGCCGCGATGCGGGACCTGGCGCTGCGGGACCAGTTGCGGGCGTGCGGGCTGGCCTGGGGCGGCGATCGGCTCGGGGGCGGGGAGTGCAGAGTCCGGGCGCAATTCGCCCGCCTGCAGGGCCTGCCAGGTGGCGTGGGTGAGGCGGAGCTTCTCTGCCGGGTCGGCGGCGTCGAGGCAGGCTTTGGCGGCGGTGTGGAGGTTGTTCATCGGGTGGAGAGCATCGCCCGCAAGCGGGGCTCCTACAGGGTCGCCCGGTGATCAGGCACTGCGGCGGGCGGCCTTGGCGTCGTCCGAACGCAGCATCTCGATCTGCTGCAGGTAGTCCTGGTCCAGGCCGGTGACGTACTCGCCCGAGAAGCAGGACGTGTCGAACTGCTTGAGCTCCTCGTTGCCGTCCTGCACGGCCCAGACCAGGTCGCTCAGATCCTGGTAGATCAGCCAGTCAGCGCCCAGTAACTGCTCGACTTCCTTCTCGGTCTTGCCGGCGGCGACCAGTTCGCTGGCCGAGGGCATGTCGATGCCGTAGACGTTGGGATAGCGCACCGGCGGGGCGGCGGAGGCGAAGTAGACCTTCTTCGCCCCGGCATCGCGGGCCATCTGGATGATCTGTTTCGAGGTGGTGCCGCGCACGATCGAGTCATCCACCAGCAACACGGTCTTGTTACGGAACTCCAGATCGATCGCGTTCAACTTGCGACGCACCGATTTCACCCGGTCGCCCTGCCCCGGCATGATGAAAGTGCGGCCGACGTAGCGATTCTTGACGAAACCCTCGCGGAACGGCACGCCGAGCACGCCGGCCAGCGAACTGGCGGCGGTGCGCGCGGTGTCGGGAATCGGAATCACCGCGTCGATGCCGTGGTCGGGACACTCGCGCAGGATCTTCTCCGCCAGCTTTTCGCCCATGCGCAGGCGCGCCTTGTAGACCGACACGTCCTCGATCATCGAATCGGGGCGCGCGAGGTAGACATACTCGAAGATGCATGGCGCATGCACCGCAGCCTCGGCGCAGCGGCGCGTATGCAGCTGGCCGTCGACGGTGATGTAGACCGCCTCGCCCGGCGCCACGTCGCGCACGCGCTTGAAGCCGAGCACGTCGAAGGCAACCGATTCGGAGGCCACCGCGTACTCGTGTCCTTCGGCGGTAATCCGCTCGCCCAGCACCAGCGGGCGGATGCCATGCGGATCGCGGAAGGCCAGCAGGCCATAGCCCTGGATCAGCGCCAGGCAGGCGTAGCCGCCGCGCGCGCGCGCATGCACGCCGGCGACCGCCTTGAAGATCTGGTCGGGCGTAAGCGTCATGCGATCCTGGATCTGCAGTTCGTGCGCAAGCACATTCAGCAGCACCTCGGAGTCCGAGTCGGTATTGATGTGCCGGCGGTCGTCCTGGAACATCTCGCGGCGCAGCGCCTCGGTGTTGACCAGGTTGCCGTTGTGCGCGAACGCGATGCCATAGGGCGAGTTGACGTAGAACGGCTGCGCCTCGTCGGCATTGTCCGAGCCGGCGGTCGGATAGCGGCAATGGCCGATGCCGATGTGACCGCCCAGGCGGCTCATCGCATGTTGGTGGAACACGTCGCGCACCAGGCCGTTGCCCTTGTGCAGACGCAGGTGCGAGCCGTCGACGGTGACGATGCCGGCCGCGTCCTGGCCGCGGTGCTGCAGCACCGTAAGTCCGTCATAAAGCGCCGGTGCCACTTCGGTGGTCCCGACGATGCCGATGATTCCGCACATGATGATGCCTGCGTCTTGAGATGAGGTACTTGAAGCGTGATCAGGTAAGCGAGGCCGGCGCGGCCGATGGAACAGATTGCGCCCGGGCGGGTGAACCGCCCGGAAGTACCGGCAGCGTCGGCAGCCCCGCTGGAAGCCTGGGCAGCTCGGCCGGCGGATGCAGGTAGCGACGCACGCCCGGCGGCACCCGGTCACCGAGCCAGCCGGCGGCGCCGGTGAACTGCGGCAACAGCACGGAACCCTGCCAGCTGGCTTCACGGGTAAGCGCGGTGAAGCCGGCCAGGAACACCAGCAGCGTCACCAGCAACACGCCGCGGGCAAAGCCGAACAGCATCCCGAGCAGGCGGTCCAGCCCGCTCAGGCCGACGCTCCACAACAGCCGCCGCGCGATAAAGCGCAACAGCGCGCCGACGATCAGCACCGCCACGAAGCACAGCCCGTAGCCCAATGCGATGCGCGCCGCCGGCAGCGAAATGCTGTGCTCGAACTGGCTGGCGACGGTCGGACCGAACGTCCACGCCACCCAGAACGCAACAACCCACGCGGCCAGCGAAAGCACCTCCGACACCAGCCCACGCCACAAGCCGACCAGGATCGACAGGCCCAGCACGCCAAGGATGGTGTAGTCGACCCAGTTCATCCGCCGCCCCCGTGCCGCGCCTTACGGCACGCTCACCACGTTGCCCGCCATGCCGAGCTTCGCCTTGATCTGGTCGCGCACGCGCTCGGCGTCGGCACGCTGCAGCTGTGGGCCGGCGCGCACGCGCCACAGGCGGCGGCCGCCACTGCTGACCGAATCGACGAAACCATCGAAGCCGGCCGCGCGCAGCTTGTCGCGCATCGCGGTGGCATCGGCCTGGCTGCCCATCGCCGCGACCTGCACGGCGAAACCGCCCGCGCGCGCGGGTGCCGCCGTCGGCGCGGAAGCGACATCACCATGTTGGTCGCTGGCGCCACTTTCAAGGTGTGCCGGCGCGCCGGGGATGCTCTGGCTGATCTTCAGGCGCGCGGCCTCCGCCGCCGTGCGCGTATCGAACGGCCCGGCGCTGACCAGCGTCAGCGCCTTGCCGCCCTGGCTGAATGGATGACCGGCAACCGGATAGCCCAGCGCGCGCACCTTCTGGATCAACCGCTGCGCGCCGGCGCTGGAATAGGCACTGAGGTTGAGCGAGTAGTTGCCGCGCGCGGCGGTGCCAGCGCTGTCGGCCGGAACGTGGGCGGAGGCCGCCTTCGGCTGGTCGGCCGGTTTGTCGGGTGCGGGGGCGGGTGCCGGAGCCGGAGTGTTGGCCGGCACGGTCGGCGGCGATGCTTCTGCCGGCGAGGGCGCGGCCGCGTCCGGTTCCATTTCGACGTCGTGCGGGCGCCGCGAGGCGATGTCGACAGTAGCCAGTTGATCCGAAGGCGCCGGCGCGGCCGACCCGCTACGTGCCGGGATCACCGGTGCACCGCTGGAGCTGGCCGCCGATGCATCGGGATTCAGGCTCATCGTTCGCGTCTGCAGGTCGCGATCCGGCGCCGGCGGAATCGCCAGGCTCACGGCGTCGTCCCCGGCGGTCGTGGGCGGACTGCTGGAGAAGAACATCGGCACGAACAGCACCATCAGCGCGACCAGGACGAAGGCACCCAGCAGGCGTGTTTTCAAGACTGAAACTCCAAGGCGGCACGGCTTGCAACAGCGGGATTATACCTGCCCCCGCTGCCGCTTTCGGCCGCTCAGGAGGTCGATCCGGCCAGCACCGCGCTGGCGACAAAGAACGAGCCGAACGCCAGGATGCATTCGCCGGCTCGCGCCTGTGTGCGCGCGGTGGCCAGTGCCGCCGGTACGCCCGGGTGCGCATCGAACGGCGCCTGCGGCAGGGTCTGCCGCAGGGCTTCGGCAAGTGCGCCAATCGGCATGCCACGCGGCGAGTCGTGATCGAGCCCGGCCAGGTGCCAGTGATCGACACGCGCCCCGAGCGCGGCCAGCACGCCGGCCACGTCCTTGTCCGCCAGCGCGCCGTAGACCGCGTGCACGCGCGAAAAGTGGCGAAGATCCAGCCAGTCGGCCAATGCCCGCGCGGCCTGAGGATTGTGGCCCACGTCAACGATCACTGCCGGATCACCACCCAGTGATTGCAGCCGCGCCGCCACCTGCACCGCATTCAGGCCATCGGCGGCGGCCTGCCCCAACGCGATCGGCGCGGCCAGCCCGCCACCGGTATCGAGCGCATGCAACGCCGCAATTGCCGCAGCCGCGTTGGCGTATTGCACCGGTGCAGCCAACGCCGGATCGGGCAATTCAAAGGCGGTACCGTCGCGATGCTGCCAACGCCAGCCCTGCGCGTGGCGCTCGACGCCGAAGTCGATGCCGGCCCGCTGCACCTGCGCACCCGTGGTGGCCAGTGCATCGAGCAGGCCGGCCGGCGGGTCCAGTTCGCCGATGATGGCCGGACGGTCGCGTCGCGCGATACCGGCTTTCTCGCGACCGATGCTGTCGCGGTCGTTGCCGAGCCAATCCATGTGGTCCATATCGATGGTGGTGATGACCACGGCGTCGGGGTCGAGGATGTTCACCGCATCCAGCCGACCGCCCAGGCCGACTTCGAGCACCGCTACGTCCAGGTCAGCCCGCGCGAACAGGTCGAACGCGGCCAGCGTGCCGTATTCAAAATAGGTCAGCGGCACGGCATTGGCACCGCTGCCGCGCGCCGCTTCGATGCGTTCAAACGACGTAATCAATGCGGTGTCGCTCGCGTCGTGGCCGTCGATCTTCACGCGCTCGTTGTAACGCAGCAGATGTGGCGAGGTGTAGCAGCCGACCCTCCGGCCGGCGGCGCGCAGGATCGCCTCCAGCAGGGCGACGGTCGAACCTTTGCCGTTGGTCCCACCGACGGTGATCACCTGCCGCGCTGGCGGCACCGAGCCCATGCGCTGCCAAACTTTTCGTACCCGCTCGAGGCCCAATTCGATGCTGCGCGGATTGACGCCTTCCTGGTAGGCCAGCCATTCGGCGAGCGTGCGTGGCATGGGGTGTTGTCTCGTGTTGGAGCGGCGCAAAGCTTAAGGCATCGGGGGGTGGGGGCGCTGCGCTTTGGTGGCGGGAAGGTGGCCGGACTAACGCTTCCTGCTGGCCTCTTCGCGAAACGCGGAGAAGCCGCCAACGGGCAAGGAAAAACAAAGGCACACGCCGCATGTTGCCGACCACCAAGGGTCGCGGAGAAACCCCACCAGGGGCAAGAACAATCAAAGCCGCACGCCGCGAAGGCGCAACGCATTGCTGACCACCGACACCGACGACAGGCTCATCGCCAGCGCCGCGACCATCGGCGACAGCACCACGCCCAGGAACGGATACAACACGCCCGCCGCCAGCGGCACACCCACCGCGTTATAGACAAACGCGAAGAACAGATTCTGGTGGATATTGCGCACCGTCGCCTGCGACAGCGCTCTAGCCCGGGCAAGGGCGGAAAGCTCGCCCTTGACCAGCGTGACCTGGGCACTCTCCATCGCCACGTCAGTGCCGCCGCCCATCGCAATACCGACATCGGCAGCAGCCAGCGCCGGCGCATCGTTGATGCCGTCGCCGGCCATCGCCACGCGGCGGCCCTCGCGCCTGAGGCGGTCGACCACGGCGGCCTTGTCCGCCGGCGAAACATCCGCGTGAACTTCATCAATGTGCAGTGCGAGCGCCACTGCCTGGGCGGTGGTGGCGTTGTCACCAGTGAGCATGACGATACGCAGGCCCTCGCGGCGCAGGCCCTCAAGCGCAGAGGCCGTGTCGGGTTTGATGCGATCGGCGACGGCGACCAGGCCAGCCAGCGTGCCGTCCACTGCCAGGAACATCACGGTGGCACCGCCCCCGCGCAAACGCTCGGCCTGCCGCTTGACCGCCTCGTCCAGCGCGACGTGCAGTTCCTCCAGCAGGCGGGCGTTGCCCAGAGCAGCGTCGCTGTCGCCAACGCGTCCGCGCACGCCGCGACCGGTGAGCGAGCGGAAGCCGATCGCGGCCGGCACCGCCACGCCCTCGGCCTGCGCACCGGCCACGATCGCGCGCGCCAGCGGATGTTCGCTGGCCTGCTCCAGTGCCGCGGCCACGGCCAGCAACCGTTCGCGCGGAAGATCTCCAAGCGCCACCACCTCACGCAGCGCGGGGCGGCCCTCGGTGAGCGTGCCGGTCTTGTCGAGCACCAGTGTGTCGACCCGGTGCAGTGCCTCGATCGCCGCTGCATCGCGAAACAGCACGCCGGCCTGTGCGCCGCGCCCGCTGGCGACCATGATCGAAATCGGCGTGGCCAGCCCCAGTGCGCAAGGGCACGCAATGATCAGCACCGACACCGCCGCGATCAGCGCATGTGCCAGCCGCGGTTCCGGGCCGAACATCGCCCACGCGGCGAACGCCACCAGCGCAACCGCCACCACCGCCGGCACGAACCACGCCGCCACGCGGTCGGCCACCCGCTGCAGCGGCGCGCGACTGCGCTGGGCCTGGGCGACCAGCGCGACGATCTGCGCCAGCATCGTTTCGCCGCCGACCTTCTGCGCGCGCAGCACCAGCGTGCCGTCCTGGTTGACGGTGCCCGCGGTGAGGCGATCGCCCGCCGCCTTGGCTACCGGCATGGGCTCGCCGGTGAGCATGGATTCGTCGACGTGGCTGTCGCCCTCGGTCGCCTCGCCGTCGACCGGCACTTTCTCGCCGGGACGCACGCGCAGCAGGTCGCCGACGCGCACCTCGTCCAGCGGCACCTCGTGTTCGTGGCCATGCTCCAGGCGGTGGGCGGTCTTCGGCGCCAGGCCGAGCAGCGCCTTGAGTGCCTCACCGGTGCGTCGGCGCGCGCGCACTTCGAGCAGGTCGCCCAACGTGACCAGCGTGACGATCACCGCGGCGGATTCGAAGTACACGCCAACCCGGCCATGCATGCGCAAGCCTGCCGGAAACAGCTCCGGCAGCAGCAGCGCGACCACGCTGTAGAGCCACGCCACGCCGGTGCCAAGCGCGATCAGCGTGTACATGTTTGGCGACCACGGCTTGAGCGAGCGCCAGCCGCGACGGAAGAACGGCGCCCCGCCCCACAGCACGACAACGCTGGCCAGCACGGCTTCGACCCAGCCGAGCGCGCCCAGCCAGCGCACCGGCCAGGCGCGCCCGACCAGATCCGGTCCCATCGCCAGCACCAGCACCGGCAGGGTCAGCGCCACCAGCCAGCCGAAACGGCGCGCCAGCGCGCGCGCCCCGCCGCCATCGTCTGCCTCCGTGCCGGGCGTGAGCGGCTCCAGCGCCATGCCGCACTTGGGACAATCGCCCGGCCCGACCTGCCGCACTTCCGGGTGCATCGGGCAGGTGTAGATGGCACCGGGATCGCTGGACGCCGCGGCGCGTTCACCGAGGAAGCTTGCGGGCGCGGCGACAAAGCGCTCCTGGCAACGGGCACTGCAGAAATACCAGGTGCGGCCGGCGTGCTCGGCACGATGGCTGGCCATGTGCGGATCCACGCTCATGCCGCAAACCGGGTCCTTGACCGCGGGCTCGCGCATCGTGGCCGCACCGGCTTGGGCGCAGCGACTGGCAGGCGCGACGCGCGGCGGGGCCATCCGGTAGTTCTCCGGCGCCGCCAGAAACCGTTCCCGGCACCGCGCACCGCAGAAGTAATACGTGGTTCCGGCGTGTTCGACCTGGTGCCGCGCGGTCGCCGGGTCGACCGTCATGCCGCAGACCGGATCCTTGGCCGCGGCGCTGGTGGCGGGCGTGTGACAGCACCCGCTCATGTCCGGTCCTCCCCGTCGAGCGCACGCAGGATCGGACACTGCTCCGGCGCGCCGTGCCCCGGGCAGGCCTCGATCAGCTCCGCCAGTCCCGCGCGCACCCGCTCCAGCTCGGCGATGCGGGCCTCAATGTCGGCCAGCCGCCGCTGCGCGCGCTGTTTTACCGCCTTCACCCCGCGCCGCCGGTCGACCGATAACGCAAGCAGTTCGCGGATTTCCTGCAGCGTGAAGCCCAGGGTCTTGGCCCGCCGGATGAACCGCAGCTGGGCCACCGTGCCCTCGCCGTAGCTGCGGTAGCCGGAGGCACGCCGCAACGGCTCCGGCAGCAGGCCTTCGCGCTCGTAATAGCGGACGGTGTCGATGGCCACACCGGCGCGCCGGGCTAGCGCACCTATGGTGAGCGAGGGAGAGGTTTGTGTATTCACGAGGTAAGTCTAGACCCGTGATCCAGGTCCAGAGTCAAGCCCCTGATCGGTCGCGCTCAGCGCTTGAGCTGGGTGTGCACCCATTGCACGTAGCGATCGACGAAGCCCTGGAGGAACTTGCGCGTGCTGTCGACCGTGATGTCGCCCTGCGCGTTCACCGGGCCGTCGTCCTTGAACTGCACGAACACCTCGGGCTGGCCGAGCAGCGGCACGTCCAGGTAGGCCAACACGTTGCGCAGGTGTTGCTGCGCCAACGCGCTGCCGGTGGCGCCGATCGAGGCGCCGATCACCGCGCCGGGCTTGCCGGCGAAGGAATTGGTGCCCCACGGGCGCGAGGCGATGTCGATGGCGTTCTTCAGCACGCCGGGCATCGAGCGGTTGTACTCGGGGGTGACGAACAGCAGCGCGTCGGCGGCCTCGATCTGCTGCTTGAGCCGCTGGCACGGCGCCGGGTAATCGGCGTCGAAATCCTGGTCGTACAGCGGCAGCCCGCCGATGTCGACGTGCTCGAAAGCCATTTCATCCGGGGCCAGCTTCTCCACCGCGCGGGCCAGCCGCCGGTTGAAGGAATCCTTGCGCAGGCTGCCGACCAGCACGGCTACTTTGATGCTCATG
>Ga0308175_100002950_pt1 | contig 11694 bp, 12 predicted proteins | sample PhyCR1_3_FD_203893 | JGI IMG/M metagenome (GOLD analysis project Ga0308175, IMG submission 203893) | Soil microbial communities from UC Gill Tract Community Farm, Albany, California, United States - DLSLS.C.R1 | ecosystem: Environmental > Terrestrial > Soil > Agricultural land | place: USA... | reverse complement strand
ACCAGGCGCTGCGGCGCATCTACCAGGCGCCGGAGAGCTACGGGAAGTGCCAGAGCTGCGGCGAGGACATCGACTACGACCGCCTCGACGCGCTGCCGCACGCGCGGCTGTGCTTTGCCTGCAAGCAGCGCGAGGAAGATGGAAAGAAGAGCGCCTGACGCCGGCGCCGGCGCCGCGCCGGCGGTCCCGGAAGTCGTCCCGTCAGCGCCGCTGCCTAACGGTTTCCTGTTCTGGCCCGTCGCCGTGCTCGTCGTCATCCTCGACGTCGTGACGAAGGCGATTGCCGCCACCGCACTGATCCCGGCGCTGATCCCGCACCCGGTGATCGGCGACGTCGCGCGGCTGACCCTCGTCTACAACAAGGGCGCCGCGTTCGGCCTGCACGTCGGGGCCTATTCGCGGCCGATCTTCGCCGTGCTGACGATCGGTGCGCTGGCCATCCTCTGGCGGCTGTACCGCTCGACCGCACCCGCCGACTGGCGGCGGGTGTTCGCGCTCGCCCTCGTCTCGGCGGGTGCGGTCGGCAACCTCATCGACCGGGTCCGCTCGGCTCGCGGCGTCGTCGACTTCATCGACATCGGTACGGCGACCTGGCGGTGGCCGACCTTCAACGTCGCCGACATCGCGGTGACCACCGGCGCCGTGCTGCTGGCGATGGTGCTCTGGCGCGAGGACCGCGCGGCGGCGCGCGCGGCGGCACTGCCGGCATCGCCGTCGCCGACGGATCCCTCGATCGTGCTCACTGAACCGACCTCCGCCGACGCCACCATCGCCGCCGCCGAGCGCCGGGGGATCGCCTGAGCGCGACACGCAGCCCGGTCTTCTGGCTGACCGCGGCGCTCGTCGTCGTCGCCGACTTCGTCACCAAGCGAATGGCGATGTCGACGCTCGATTACGGGCTCGCCCGCAACGTGCTCGGCGACTGGGTGCGCTTCACCCTCGTCTTCAACAAGGGCGCCGCGTTCGGGACGACGGTCGGCGAGTCGTCGCGGTGGATCTTCACCATCCTCGCGGTGATCATCCTCTTCGTCCTCATCCGGATGGCGCACCAGGCGTCGCCGGCCGAGCGGTGGAAGCTGCTCGCGCTGGGGATGGTCTGCGGTGGAGCGTTAGGCAACCTCGTCGACCGGCTGCGCTGGACCAACGGCGTCGTCGACTTCATCGACGTCGGGATCGGGGAGCATCGCTTCTGGGTGTTCAACGTCGCCGACTCGGCGGTGAGCGTCGGCGCGGTGCTGCTCGTCCTCGTCCTCTGGGCGGAAGAGCGGCGCAACGCGCGACGCACCGACACTCCCCCCGCAGTGATCGAGTGACCAGCCCGCGGCCGGCGTCGCGCGAGCCGGCGAAGCACCTGCTCGACGTGACGGCCGACGACGAGAGCGGCACGCGGCTCGACACCTTCATCGCGAAGAAGCTCGACCTGTCCCGGACCCAGGCGGCGACGCTGATCGCCAATGGGAACGTGATGGTCGGCGCACGCCGCGAGCGGGCGAGCTACCGCCCGGTGGCCGGCGACCGGATCGCCGTCGAGATCCCGCCGCCCCCGGGGCGCGAGGTGCTCGGCGAGGATCTCCCGCTGGACATCGTCTTCGAGGACGACGACCTGCTCGTCGTCAACAAGGCAGCGGGGATGGTGGTCCACCCGGCGCCGGGCAACTGGACGGGGACCCTCGTCAACGCGCTGAAGGGCCGTGGAGGCGAGCTGGCGGAGGGGGGCGGGGAGGACCGCGAGGGGATCGTCCACCGCCTCGACAAGGACACCTCCGGGCTCCTGCTCGTCGCCAAGACCGATCGCGCCCATCGCGTGCTCGGCGCCGCGCTCCAGGCGCGGCGGATCGTCCGCCGCTACGCGGCGCTCTGCTGGGGACACCTCGACAGCGACCGCGTCACCGTGGACAAGCCGGTCGCGCGAGATCCGCGAGACCGAACGCGTATGGCAATCGTCAATACTGGGCGAACGGCACGGACGGACTTCGTGCGGCTCGCGCGGTTCGATTCGGTCGACCTGTTGCGCGCGCACCTGCACTCGGGGCGGACGCACCAGATCCGCGTCCACCTCTCGTCGATCGGCCATCCGGTGGTCGGTGACGATACTTACGGTGGCGGGGGCGGGCGAAAGCTGGTGGCGCTTCCCGCGCGGCGGCATTTCCTGCATGCGGCGTGGCTGCGCTTCGAGCATCCGGTGACCGGGGCGAAGATGGACCTGCGTGCCGCGCTCCCGGCGGACCTCACGCAGTCGCTGATCGCGGTGGATGGCAGCGGGACGTTATCCGCCAACTCTGACTTGCTGGAACACTTTGGCTTCTTCGGCGACGACAACTGAGCGGCGGGCAGCGGCGGCCTACGTGCCGACGCCGGGCACGGCCGCGCCGGATGCACCGGCTGCACCGGCGGCGGCGATGCGCGTGCTGTTGTTCGCGCTCGGCGAGCAGGTCTACGGGTGCGACATCGCGACCGTTCGCGAGATCATTCCGCAGCGGCGGCCGACGAGGTTGCCCGGAGCGCCGGCGTTCGTCTGCGGTCTGATCAATCTGCGCGGCACGATCGTGACGGTGATCGACCTTGCCAAGCGCCTCGAGCGTTCGGCGGGGGCGAAGGCGGACGGCTCGTACATCATGATCGAGATCGGGAACAAGCTGGTCGGGATCGCCGTGGACGACGTGATGGACGTCCGCGCGCTGACCGAGAACGAGATCGAGGCGGCGACCGCGGACCAGACACGGGGCGGGGTCGTGCGCGGAATGGGACGGTTAGGCGACGAGCGCATGGTCGTGCTGCTCGACGTGATCACGCTGGCCAGGCAAGTTCTGCTCTAATAGCGAGGCAATAGTGAGTCACACGGTACTGATCTGCGACGACGCGATCTTCATGCGGACCATGGTGGGCGACATTCTCACCCAGGCCGGATTCGAGGTCGTCGGCGAAGCAGAGACGGGGCTGCAGGCGGTCGAGAAGTACAAGCAGCTGCGCCCTGATCTGGTGACGATGGACATCGTCATGCCGGACATGGGCGGGATCGACGCCGTTCGGGAGATCACGAAGTTCGATCCGAACGCGAAGGTCCTGATGTGCAGCGCGATGGGGCAGCAGGCGCTGGTCGTCGAGGCGATCCAGGCCGGCGCGAAGGACTTCGTCGTGAAGCCGTTCCAGCCGAGCCGGGTCCTCGAGGCCGTCCAGCGCGTGCTCGGGTAGACGCGGCCCAGGCCGCGCTCCCCCCGCCCGCGCCACGCCCGTGGACACCTCCCGCTACGCCGACCTGTTCCTGACCGAAAGTCAGGAGCACCTCTCGGCGATCAACCACGCCCTGCTCGACCTCGAGCGTGCACCGGAATCTGCCGAGCCGGTGAACGCGCTCTTTCGCGCCGTTCATACCATCAAGGGAATGAGCGCGACGATGGGGTACGCGCAGGTCGCCGAGCTCGCGCACGCGCTCGAGACGCTGCTCGACCAGCTGCGCATCGGCTCGCGCCCGGTGACGGGCGAAGTCATCGATGCGCTCTTCACCGCGTCCGACACCCTCGAGGTGGCGGTCGGCCTCTCGGTCGCCGGGCGCGATGCCGAGATCGACGTCGCCGGCCCGCTCGAGCGGCTGCGCACCCTCGACGGCGTCGTGCCGGGGGCAGCGGCGGCGAATAAGTCACATATTGCTACTAAATCGCCCCTCGCGCCGGAGGCCGCCGCCTGGACGACGGCGGCGCCGGGCGGCGACGGCCTCCTCGTCCGCGTCCGGATCGCGCCCGACGCTCCGCTGCGCGGCGTCCGCGCCTTCATGGTGGTCCAGGCGCTCCGCGCGTTAGGCACCGTCGGCCGGATGATCCCGCCCCTCGACGAGCTGAAGGAAGAGCAGTTCGGCGAGGACTTCGCCCTGCGCCTGGTGACGGCGGAGAGCGCCGAGCGGGTGACGGCGGTCGTCGCCGCACTCGGCGACGTCGCCGGCGTGCTGGTCGAGGACGGCGAGTCGGCCGGCTTGCCCGGCGCAGGGGAAGCGGCGGCGGCCGGCACCCCGATCGGGCTCGCGGCAATCGCGCTCGATGCCGGAAATGGGAGTGGCAATGGCACGGCGGGCGACACCGGGGTTCGCGCCCAGCGGAACGTCCGCATCGACCTGCGCCGGCTCGACAACCTGATGAACCTCATCGGCGAGCTGGTGATCACCCGCGGGCGGCTCACCCAGCTCTCGACTGCGCTCGCCGACCCGGCGCTCGACGAGACGGTCACCCAGGCGTCGCGGCTGATCAGCGACCTGCAGGACGAGATCATGACCAGCCGGATGGTGCCGGTCTGGCAGGTCTTCGACCGCTTTCCGCGCCTGGTCCGCGATGCTGCCCGCACCCTCGGCAAGCAGATCGAGTTCACGATCGAGGGCAAGGAGATCGAGCTCGATCGGTCGCTGCTCGACGAGATCGGCGACCCGGTCGTGCACCTGCTGCGCAACGCGATCGACCACGGCATCGAGGCGCCAGCGGAGCGCAAGGCGGCGGGGAAGCCGGCCGAGGGGCGACTGCGGCTGGAAGCTTTGCGAGATCGCTCGGCAATCGTCATTCGTGTGACCGACGACGGCAAGGGAATCGACCGCGATCGGGTGCTGAAGAAGGCGAAGGACGCCGGGCTGGTCGAGGGAACGCGCGCCGACCTGTCCGACGACGAACTGATTCGACTGATATCCCGCCCCGGCTTCTCGACCGCCGAGCGGATAACGGACATATCCGGGCGCGGAGTGGGGATCGACGCCGTCCAGACGCGCGTGCGCGCGTTAGGCGGCCTCGTCGAGATCCGCTCGGTGCCGAAGCAGGGAACGACCGTCACGGTGCGGCTGCCGCTGACGCTCGCCATCGTGCGCGCGCTCCTCGCGCGGGTCGGTGACGAGCTCTATGCGCTGCCGATGACCCACGTCAACGAGACGGTCGAGCTGAAGTCGGCGCAGCTGCGCCGGGTGAAGGGAAAGGAAGTGCTGGTGCTGCGCGACGACGTGCTGCCGCTGATGCGGATGCGCGAGCTGATGGGGCTCCCGCCGACCGAGCAGAAGTCGCAGCAGGTGGTCGTGATCGAGATCGGCGAGCGACGGGCGGGGCTGATCGTCGACGAGCTGGTCGGCCAGCAGGAGATCGTGGTGAAGCAGTTCGATGGCGTACGCGGCGGGCTCGCGCTGTTCAGCGGTGCAACAATTCTCGGCGACGGCGCCCCGGCGCTCATCGTCGACGTCAGCAGTCTGCTCTGAGGAAATAATGGACGACATTCGGTCTTTGAAGCCAAACCAGCTCGACGCGTTGCGCGAGGTGGCGAACATCGGAGCGGGGCACGCCGCGACCGCGCTCTCGCAGATGACTGGCTGCACGATCATGATCAGCGTGCCGACGATCAACATCGCGCGCCTCGAGGACGTCCCGCCGCAGGTGTCCGGACCGGAAGAGCCGGTCGCCGCCGTGCTGATGCACATGCTCGGCGACCTCACCGGCCGCACCCTGCTCGTCTTCCCGAAGCCGACGGCGATCCGCCTCTCGGAGCTGATGCTCCGCCGGCCGCACGGCTCGTCGAAGGACCTCGGTGAGCTCGAGCAGTCGGCGATCAAGGAAGCCGGCAACATCCTCAGCGGCGCGTACATGAACGCGCTCAGCGACTTCATGGGGCTGATGCTGCTCCCCTCGCCGCCGAGCCTCGCCGTCGACATGTCGGACGCGGTGCTGACGACCGCGTACCTGCAATTCGGCAGCGACCGCGACTACGTGTTCTGCGTCGAGAGCGAATTCTATCTCCAGGACATCGGCGAGCGGCTGCGCGGGTTCTTCCTCCTGCTCCCCGACTACGCCTCGCTGCAGGCGATCCTCAAGGCAGTGCGCGTCGCCTAACGGCAAGCCATGGCGTCCGCTCTCACGTCCGAGCGCGACCGCGACGTCCTACGGTCGTTCGCCCGGCGCATCGACCCGGGCGACGCGGGAGCACACAACAACCTCGGGGTCCTCTACTACAACAAGGGACTCTACGAGGAGGCGGTCAGCGCGTTCATGCGCGCGCTGGAGCTCGACGCGAAGATGCAGGTTGCCCAGCGCAACCTGGAGATCGCCTACTTCACCACGGGCTACTACGACCGCCGCGTCAGTGAGCTGAAGGAAAAGCTGCGGGCGTCGCCGGCCGATCGCGACGCGCGCTGGGAGCTCGGGCGCGCCTACGCGCTCATCGGCCACCTCCCGCAGGCGGTCGCCGAGTTCGGCGAGCTGCTGCGCCACCACCCGAACGACCTCGGCACCATCGTCCAGCTCGGCCTCGCCGAGAAGGCGGGCGGTGACCTCGAGCAGGCGCAGAAGTGGTTCGAGCGCGCGCTCGCCATCGAGCCGCACAGCTCCGTCGTCCACTTCTACATCGGCGAGGTCGTCTACAACCGCGGCCTCAACGACGAAGCGCTCGCCTCGCTGAAGCGCGCGATCGAGCTGAATCCGGACAACCCGGACGCGCACTACCTGATGGGATTCGTGCTCGGCGACATGGGCCGGCACGAGGAAGCGCGCGTCGCGACGAAGCGCGCGATCCAGCTCAACCCGACGCTGTCGCGCGCGCAGGCGAACCTCTCCCTCGATCACGCCGGCCGTGCGCCGGAAGAAGCGCGTGCCGGTCGCCTGACGCCGATCCGGTTGATGACGCCGGGCCAGCAAATGGAAGTGACGGGCGAGGGCCAGCTCGCGCACTTCAACCTCGGCCTCGCCTTCCGGCAGAAGGGCTACTACACCGAGGCGCTTCGCGAGTATGGGCTCGCGCTCGAGCGCGGGGAGGAACGCGACCTCGTGCTGCAGGCGATGGCCGAGGTGCACCTCCTGCGGAAGGACGTGCGCTCGGCGATCGAGCTCTATGGCACGCTGCTCGAGCGCAATCCGACGAGCCCGAAGCTGTGGAACGAGCGCGGCATCGCGCTGCACCAGGATGGCCACTTCACCGAGGCGGCCGAGAGCTATCGCAACGCGATCACCGCTGATCCGCAGTACGCGCTCGCCTACAACAACCTCGGTGTCGCCGCGTATCACGCGCAGGACACCGAGTACGCGATCGAGGCATTCCGCCGCGCGCTCGACGCACAGCCGACGTTCGCCAAGGCACGACTCAACCTCGCGCTGCTCCTCTTCAAGCTGAAGCGGCTGCAGCTGTCGCTCGAGGCGTTCCGCCAGGTGCTGAACGCGGAGCAGGAGAACCCCGTCGCCTGGAACGGCGTCGGGCTCGTGCTCGCCGAGTTGAAGAAGTTCGAGGATGCACGCAACGCCTTCGCGCGGGCGATCCAGGCGAAGCCGGAATATCCCGAGGCGCACTACAACCTGAGCTTCACGCTCTCGAACCTCGGCGACTTCGACGGCTCGGTGCGCGAGACGAAGCGCGCGCTCGAGCTCGACCCGTACTACGTCCCGCAGAAGTTCGAGCTGGCGATCGATCTCGAGTACGAAGATCCCGAGCTGTCGATCGCCCCCGACCTCGGCGGAATCGAGCGCACGACCGAGCATGTCGAAGATTTCGCCTTCGATCCGCGGCTGCTCGACTCGCTGTTCACCGAGCTGACGCCGACTCCGGCGTCGGCACAGGCGGTGTCCGGCGAGGCAGATCCGTACGCGATGGCGGCGGACTACCTCACCAAGGGGCTCTACGATCGCGCCGCCGCCGAGGCGAGCCGCGCGCTGCAGCGCGGCGGCTCGCGCCCGGAGGGGCTGGCGCTCCTCGGCGACACCTTCGCCCGGCAGGGGCTGCACGGCGAGGCGCTCGAGCGCTACCGCGAGGCGCGCGCCGAGTCGGCGTCGTTCCGCCGGGCGCTGATCGGCGAGGCCCGCGCGCTCCTCGCGTTAGGCAGGGGGATCGAGGCACGGCCGGTCGCCGAAGAGCTCTACGCCGCGTCGCGCGACGACGTCGACATCGTGATGCTGGCGGGGAGCGCACGCGCCGACGCCGGCGACCCGGCGGCCGCGCTCGAGGCGCTCGAGGAGGCGCGGCGCATCGCGCCGGCCCGCTCCGACGTCCACAAGAAGATCGGCGACATCCTGCGCTCGCTCGGGCAGGACGACGGCGCGATCGGCGCCTACCGCCACGCCCTCGAGCTCGACCCCGACTTCGCCGTCGTCCGCTACGAGCTGGCCCGGCTGCTCGCCGCCAAGGGCCAGACGCGTGAGGCGGAGCAGGAACTGCTCGCCGCGCTCGACGCCGTCCCGACCTACGCCGAGGCGACGCTCGAGCTGTCGCGCATCCGCCGCCGGACGGGGGCGCCGCGTGAGGCGCTCGAGCTGCTGATCGAGCTGCTCCAGCGCGACCCCTACCACTTCGACGCGCTGCTCGCGTTAGGCGAGACGCTGTTCGAGCTCGGGCGCAAGTCCGACGCGGCGACGGCGTTCCGTCGCGTGCGGCGCTTCGATCCCGAGCACGTCGGCGCGATGTACTTCGAGGGGGTCCTCCTCGCCGAGCAGCATCGCTACCGCGAGGCGATCGAGCGCTGGCACAAGGTCATCGACCTCGAGCCGGGCGGGGAGTTCGCCCGCCGCGCGCGCCGCGACGCGCGGACCGCGGCCGACCTGCAGAGCATCTTCACGCCGGGAGGGGCCGCGTAATGGCGATCGAAGGACCGCTTCGCGAGCTCGGCATCCACGACGTCTTCCAGCTGCTCGACCTCAGCCGGAAGACCGGCACGCTGCGCGTGACCTCCGAGCTGCGGGACAACGAGGGGACGGTCTTCTTCGACGCCGGCCGCGTCATCCACGCCAGCATCCGCAGCTCGGCCCAGCCGTTAGGCGTGATGCTCGTCAAGAGCGGGAAGATCGCCGAGGCCGACCTCGAGCACGCCCGCGCCGTGCAGCGCGAGCGCCTCGACGCGCCGCGCCTCGGCGAGGTGCTGGTCGAGATCGGCGCGATCACCAGCCGCGAGCTCGAGCGGCAGATCCGCCAGCAGATCGAGCACGTCGTCTTCGAGATGATGTCCTGGCGCGAGGGGTTCTTCTCCTTCGAGGAGCGCGGCGTCGGCGACGCCCCGGCCGAGGCGTCGATCAAGATCAGCACCGAGTCGCTGCTGATGGAGGGCGCGCGCCGGATCGACGAGTGGTCGCGCATCGCGGACAAGGTGCCGAACCTCGGCGTCATCCCCGTGCTCGCGCCGGTGGACGACGACCACCCGACGCTGCTCGACCTCCTGCCTAACGAGTGGTCGGTGCTGGCGACGATCGACGGCCAGAGCGACCTCCGGCAGATCGCGAGCGCGCTCGGACAGAGCGAGTTCGACGTCGCGAAGATCATGTACGGCCTCGTCTCGACCGGGGTCGTCGCGCTGCGGCAGGGCGACCGGCCGAGCGGGCCGACGCGGGTCGAGGATCCGAAGCCGTACCTGCAGCGCGGCGCGAACGCGCTGGCCAGCGGCAAGATCGACGACGCCCTCGACGAGGCGCGCCGGGCGCTCGCCGCCGACCCGGCGAATGCCGAGGGCCGGCTCCTCGCCGCGCGTGCACTGGCGCGGCTCGGCCGCCTGGCCGATTCGGCGGACGAGCTGCGTCGCGGCGCCGAGGCTGACCCGCTCAACGCCGAGCTGCAGCTCGAGCTCGGGTACGCGATGGCGCGGCGCGGCGACTTCTCGACCGCGGTTGCCGCCTGGGACCAGTACCTGAAGCTCCGTCCCGGCGCGTCGGGCGCTGACCGTGTCCGCTCGGCGGTGGAGTCGGCGATGCGGCTGTACAACCTGATCGAGGCGCACACCGGTGTCTGACGAGATCCGGCGTCTCAGCGACGAGCTGGCCCGCGAGCCGGCGAGCCTCGTCTTCCTGCCGTTAGGCGAGGCGCTTCGCCGGCAGGGGCAGACCGACTTCGCCCTCAAGGTCGCGCTCCGCGGGCTCGAGCGGCATCCGCACAACGCGGATGCGCACGACCTGCTCGCCCGCATCGCGGTCGATCGCGGTGAGCTCGAGCGCGCCTTCGACGAATGGGACATGGTGCTCCGCTTCGCGCCCCGCCACGCCGGTGCGCGCAAGGGGATGGGCTTCGTGCTCTTCCGCCAGGGGAAGCTCGAGGAGGCCGAGCGCTATCTCGCCGAAGCGATGGAAGCGGATGGCGAGGACCAGAGCACGATCGCCGCGCTCGCCCACGTCCGCCGCGCGTTAGGCAGGCCGATCTCGGAGATGCCGGCCGCTCCCCAGCGGCCGGCGGACGCGGGGAGGCCGGCGCTGCCTCCGCTGCCCGAGCTGCCGCTGCAGCCGCGGGCGAGCGGTGAGACGCGGCTGTCGGAGCTGCACCGGGCGAGCGGGGAGACCCGGGCGGCGGAGACGCTCCGCCCGGCGCCGTCGGGTGGCGCGCTCCCCGAGCCGCCATGGCTCGCCGACACCCTTCGCAAGTCCGCCCAGTCGCAGCCGGCGCCCGTACCGGTGCCGGACATCGACCCGCGCGAGCGCGAGGCGCTGTCGCGCAACCCGCGCGCACTGTTCGCGGACCTCATCGGCGACGCCGACCAGACCGCGCTGCTCCTCGACGCCGACGGCTTCGTCCTCGCCGGCGCGTACCTCGCCAGCGACGGCAACGACGTGGCGCAGGAAGTCGGGGCCGAGCTGTCCGGCGTCAGCGACGAGGCGCAGCGGGCGATGCGGCACCTCGACCTCGGCGACTGGCAGCAGATCATCGTCGAGACCGAGGTCGCGACGATCGCCCTCGCCCCCGGGCCGCGCGACGGGCTGCTGCTCGTCGCCGCCGACGGCGCCATGCCGTTAGGCATGGTCCGCCGCTTCCTCGATCGCGCCGCGGCGCGGGCGCGCAGCTTCGTCGAGGGGATCGCATGAGCGCGACTCCCTTCGCCGACGTGCTCGCCGCGCTGACGCGGCAGCGCGGTGTGCTCGGCAGCATGGTCGTCAGCGAAGCCGACGGGATCATCGTCGACTCGAACCTGCAGATCGGCGTCAAGGGGAACGTCGTCGCCGCGCTGGCGGCGTCGCTCTACCGCAAGGCGCGGCTGTCGGCCGGCGCCGCCGGACTGGGGACCGCGAACTTCGTCCAGCTCGAGGCCGAGCGCGGCCGCGTCTGTGCGATCGGCCGCGGCGACCTGCTGCTGGTGACGGTGGCCGAATCGCGGGCGAACGTCGGGCTCATTCGCGTCGAGATGCTGCGCGCGACGCAGGTGCTCGACCAATGATCGCCGGAGCGGTGCGGTGACCGTCGCCGTCGTCGAGAACTGGGTCGAGGAGCCGCTCCGGCGGTTCGTCAGCGACGCGCGCGTCCGCCTCGCGCTCCTGCTGCATCCGAGCGGGCAGGTGCTCGGGCAGTCGGGATTCACGCGCGCGGTGGACGTGATGTCGGCGTGCGCGCTGGCGGCGGCGATTCATGCCTCGGCGGGAGAGCTGGGCAAGCAGCTCGACGGAAAGCCCTTCCACGTGCTGCACCACGCGGGGAAGGAACGGCAGATCTTCATCGCCCCGGCGCAGACGCGCCGTGGGCTCTACATTTTTCTCTCGGTGTTCGACCGGGAGAGCTCGTTGGGGCTGGTACAGCTCTACTACGGAGAATTCGAGCAGCGGCTGGCCGCCGCCGCACCAGTCGATGAACCGGCCGCTCCCGTCCTCGCCGAGAACTTCGAGCGGGACCTGAACCACAACCTCGCCGCGCTCTTCGGGCGCGCCTAACGCTCCGCCACCGCCTCCGTGTCCCTCGTCAACTACGCGACCCGCGAGATTACCTGCAAGATCGTCTACTACGGCCCTGGGCGGT
>Ga0308175_100002948_pt1 | contig 11695 bp, 11 predicted proteins | sample PhyCR1_3_FD_203893 | JGI IMG/M metagenome (GOLD analysis project Ga0308175, IMG submission 203893) | Soil microbial communities from UC Gill Tract Community Farm, Albany, California, United States - DLSLS.C.R1 | ecosystem: Environmental > Terrestrial > Soil > Agricultural land | place: USA... | reverse complement strand
AGTCTTTGGCCGTCAACAACAGCAGCGGCAGCCGCGGGATCCGTTCGCGCAGCTTGCGCAGCACCTCTAGGCCGCTCATGTCGGGCAGCATCACGTCGAGCACAACCACATCGGGCGGGTTTTCCTGGGCCAACGCAATCGCCGTCGCTCCGTCGCCCGCGGTCGCGATCTCCCAGCCCTCATACCGCAGGGCCATCGACACCAGTTCGGCGAGGACGGGCTCGTCGTCCACGACCAGCACGTTGATCGGTTTGCCGTCCGCGCGGCGCATGATCACGCGCTGGGATTCGTCGGCGTTCGCGTTCACTCAGGTCCGTTCGGCATGCTCACGCCGACCATTATTCGCGGGGGCTGTTAGCACGCGCTGTGCTGTTTCTGTGCGCGGGCTGTGTAATGCCCATTACCCACGAGACACCGATAGCACCCACAGCCGCCTCCCATGTTGTCCATGCACAGTGGGCCAATGACCTCCGAAACCGCGCCGCAGCCTCCCGGCCGCGGCTGGAGCGCACGTCAGACGCTGGCGGCTATCGGGGTGGCGGCGGCGGTCGGCGGAGTCGGCGGCGCTGCCATCTATGCCGCAACGGATGACCCTTCGCACACAATGGGCGGCCGGCCTCGCGGCACGATCGGCCCCACCCGGCGGCCCGTCACCTGCGCCGACGCCGGCCTCCGGCGCGCTGCACGGCGAGTACGTCGTAACCGACGGGAGCGGCGGTTACACGACGAAGCTGACCCAGACCGGAACGGTCGACGAGGTGACGCCGACGTCTCTCGTCGTGAGGAGCGACGACGGCTTCACCCAGATCTACGCGTTTCCCTCGGCAGCGGCTGCCGCTAATCAATCGGTGGCACCGAACGACACCGTCACCATCGAGGCCACCCGGACCGGCGCGACGGTGACGCTGAACCGAATCGGCGATGCGCCACCGCCCGCCAAGTAACTCGCTTCAGGTACTAGGGCCCGAATCCGTCCGGCTTCTCGGCCGTGACTGTCGGCGACGCGACCGACGTCTCGGGCGTGCTGGCCGCCTTCTCGATTGTGCTTGTCTCGCCCAGAGTCATCTCAGTGCTGGAGACGACAGTCGCCGAACCACTGTCGTGGCTGAGCGCCGCGGTCAGCGTTCCCATCGCAACGACCGCGCTCGCGCCGATGGCAGCTGACGCTACTTTGATCGTCTTCGAATTCATCGTTTCACCTTTGACCACTCGATTTCGGTGTCGGTCACTAGTGCTTAGAGGGAGCGCCAACGACCCCTCCGGCCTACTGGGTAGCCGGAAGGGTCGCGGGTGAAACGTCGGGCGGCGGTCGAGCCCTACTCGGCGGCCTTCTCCTCTGCGGGCAGCGGCGCCGGACCCTTGATCAACGGCACGGCCACCGAAGTCGCTTCGACGGTGCCGTCCTTGCCCGACGCAGTCGTCGTCTGGGCCATGGTCATCTGGCCGACCGCGACGTCCTGCGACCCGGCCGGTTGCTGATGGATGGCCATCGTCAACGCGCCCATGGTCACCACCGCAATGCCGCCGATTACCGCAGCCAGCAGTTTGGCGGTCTTCCGCTTTCTTGCATCCATTTCGGCGAACCTCCAGTCCTGGTTTTGCCGACTCGCCCCGGCGGCGCGGCGAATCGTGAATGTGCAGGTAGACCCGAGTGAACTCGCGATTTCTGCAGCCAGGCTGAATAAACAGTGCGAATTGCATAGCCGCGCCCGAACTGCCGGTTCACCGCCGCATTCGCAGACATCTCCTACCCTGTGCGCATGCCTGCGGCCGGACCCCGCCGATGACGCGCTTCTTGCTGCGCCGGCTGCTCAACTACATCGTGTTGTTGGTTCTGGCGTCGTTCTTGACGTTCGCGCTGACTTCCATCTCGTTCAAGCCCCTGGACAGTCTCGAGTCGCGCAATCCCAGGCCGCCGCAGGCCGTTATCGAAGCCAAGAGGGCGGAGCTGAACCTGGATCGGCCGCTTGCGGTCCGCTACGTGCGCTGGGCGTCGGGTGCCGTTCGCGGCAATTTCGGCACGACGATCACGGGTCAACCCATCTCCGTGGAGCTGGGGCGGCGCGTCGGGGTCAGCCTGCGGCTTCTAGTCATCGGTTCGGTGCTCGGCACCGTGATCGGCGTGGTCGTCGGCGCCTGGGGGGCCATCCGCCAGTACCACATGAGCGACCGCGTCATCACCGTGCTGTCGCTGCTGTTGCTGAGCACCCCGGTGTTCGTCACGGCACCCTTGCTGATGCTTGCTGCGCTGCAGGTGAATTCGATCCTCGGCGTGCAGCTTTTCGAGTACATCGGCGAGACGTCGCCGAACGCCGTAGGCGGGTGGTGGAACGAGTTCCTCGATCGTCTGCAGCACTTGGTGCTGCCCAGCTTCACCCTCGCGCTGGTGGGCGTCGCGGGCTACAGCCGCTATCAACGCAATGCGATGTTGGACGTGCTCGGCCAGGACTTCATCCGCACCGCGCGCGCCAAAGGCCTGACCCGGCGCCAGGCGCTGTTCAAGCACGGGTTGCGCACCGCCCTGATCCCGATGGCCACCCTCTTCGCCTATGGCGTAAGCGGATTGGTGACTGGCGCGGTGTTCACCGAGAAAATCTTCGGCTGGCACGGCATGGGTGAGTGGGTGGTGCAGGGCATCGCCACTCAGGACACCAACATCATCGTCGCCGTGACCGTTTTCACCGGCATCGCCGTCCTGCTTGCGGGACTGCTCTCCGACGTCATCTACGCCGCGCTCGACCCGAGGGTGCGCGTCCGATGACCGAACCGATAACCACCGAAAGCGCCACGGCGGCCAAGTCGGGCCTCGACGCCCACAAGTTCGCCTCGCGACGAACTCTGGTGTGGCGCCGATTCCTGCGCAACAAGCCCGCCGTAGCGGCGCTGGCACTACTTGTGCTGTTTCTCATCGGCTGTTACGCGCTCCCGCCATTGCTGCCCCACAACTACACCGATTTGGACTATTACGCGCTGCAGCAACCGCCCAGCACCACCCACTGGTTCGGCACCAACGCGCTCGGGCAGGATCTGCTGGCCCTGACGCTGCGCGGCATGCAGAAGTCGATGCTGATCGGTGTGTGCGTGGCCGTCATCTCGACAGTCTTCGCCGCCACGGTCGGTTCGATCGCCGGTTACTTCGGAGGATGGCGCGATCGCACGCTGATGTGGATCGTCGATCTCTTACTGGTGGTGCCCAGCTTCATCGTCGTCGCGATCGTCACGCCGCGCCTCGGCTCATCCGATCGCGTCTTCTGGTTGATCGTGCTGTTCTCGGTATTCGGGTGGATGATCAGTTCGCGCATCGTGCGGGGGATGACCATGACCCTGCGGGAGCGCGAATTCGTCGTGGCGGCACGGTACATGGGCGTGCGCAACTGGCGAATCATCGTTCGGCACATCCTGCCGAACGTCGCATCGCTTCTGATCATCGACACCACACTCAACGTCGGCACCGCGATCCTGGCCGAAACCGGTTTGAGCTTCCTGGGTTTCGGCATCCAGCCGCCCGATGTGTCGCTGGGCACACTGATCGCCGCAGGCACACAGTCGGCACTGACGTTCCCGTGGGTGTTCTTGTTCCCGGCCGGCGTTCTGGTCCTGATCATTTTGTGCGCCAACCTCGTCGGGGACGGTCTGCGTGACGCACTTGACCCAAGTGCCCGTCCATTGCGAAGGAGGCGCAAGTGAGTCTCCTGGAGGTCCGCGATCTCACCGTCACCTTCCCGACCGAAACCGAGCGAGTGGCAGCCGTGCGCGGGATGAACTACCACGTCGAGAAGGGCGAAGTCGTCGCGCTGGTCGGCGAATCCGGCGCGGGCAAGTCGGCCAGTGCGATGGCCGTCGTCGGGCTGCTGCCGGAATACGCCGAAGTGGCCGGATCGGTGCAGCTGCACGGCGACGAGTTGCTCGGCCTGTCCGACCAGAGGATGTCCCGTGTCCGCGGCAAGGCCATCAGCACGGTGTTTCAGGATCCGATGTCGGCCCTGACCCCCGTCTATACCGTCGGCGATCAAATCGCCGAGGCCATCGAGGTGCACAGCCGCGACACCACACGCACCGCCGCCAGGGCCCGCGCCGTCGAGCTACTCGATCTCGTCGGAATCGCCCAGCCCGGACAGCGTGCACGTGCGTTTCCGCACGAACTGTCCGGCGGAGAGCGCCAGCGTGTCGTCATCGCCATCGCCATCGCCAACGACCCCGACCTACTCATCTGCGACGAACCGACGACCGCGCTGGACGTCACCGTGCAGGCGCAGATCCTCGAAGTTCTGAAGACGGCACGTGACGTCACCGGCGCGGGCGTGCTGATCATCACCCACGACCTCGGGGTGGTCGCCGAGTTCGCCGACCGTGCGCTGGTGATGTACGCCGGACGTCCCGTCGAAGTGGCCGCGGTCGGCGACCTCTACCGCGACCGCCGGATGCCTTACACCGCCGGCCTTCTCGGCTCGGTTCCCCGGCTCGACGCCCCGCAGGGCGCACGACTGGTGCCGATCCCCGGTGCGCCGCCATCGCTGGCGGCGCTGCCGCCCGGATGTCCGTTCGCGCCGCGCTGCCCGCTCGCCATCGATGACTGCCGAACGGCGGAGCCGGAGTTGGTGCCGGTCGGACCGAGCCATCACGCCGCCTGCATCCGAACCAAGCACGTCGCCGGGCGCAGTGCCGCGGACATCTACGGTGTCTCCACCGCGCCGACCGCCGCGGACCAGACGACAGCCGATGCGCCCGTCGTGGTGCGGGTCCGCGACCTGGTCAAGACCTACAAGTTGACCAAGGGTGTGGTGCTACGCCGCACCATCGGTGAGGTGCGGGCAATCGACGGCATCAGCCTTGAACTCCAGCAGGGGCGCACGCTCGGCATCGTCGGCGAATCGGGGTCGGGCAAATCGACGACCCTGCATCAAATCCTGGACCTCACCGCGCCGCAGTCGGGTTCCATCGAGGTGCTTGGTGCGGATGTGGCGTCGCTGGATTCGCGCGCGCGGCGGTCACTGCGCGCCGACCTCCAGGTGGTGTTCCAGGATCCGGTGGCATCATTGGACCCACGACTCCCCGTCTTCGAAGTGCTCGCAGAACCGTTGGCCGCCAACGGCTTCGACAAGACGCGTATCGACGGCCGGGTTTCGGAGCTGTTGGAGATCGTCGGCTTGCGTCGTGCCGACGCCAGCCGCTATCCCGCCGAATTCTCCGGCGGTCAGAAGCAGCGCATCGGGATCGCCCGTGCATTGGCGCTGCAGCCAAAGATCCTGGCGCTCGACGAACCGGTTTCGGCACTCGACGTGTCGATCCAGGCAGGCATCATCAACCTGCTGCTGGACCTGCAGGACCGGTTCGGGCTGGCCTACTTGTTCGTTTCCCACGACCTGTCCGTGGTCAAGCACTTGGCGCATCGGGTAGCGGTGATGTTCAAGGGCAAGATAGTCGAACAGGGCGACGGCGACCAGGTCTTCACCAACCCGCAGCATGAATACACCCGCAAGTTGCTTGCCGCAGTCCCTCAACCGGAGCCAGACCACAGCTAAAGTCGGTCGGATGATGCTCCGACGATTCGCTGCGGTCGCCCTGGTCGCCGGCCTCACCATCACCGGCTGCTCGAAGGCCAACGAGGAAATTCCCTCCGCGGGAGGCAACGCCGAGATCGGTAAGACCAACGACATCAACCCGCAGGACACCGCGACGCTGCGACAAGGTGGCAACCTGCGGTTGGCGCTGACCGAATACCCGTCGAATTTCAACTCGTTGCACATCGACGGGAACCAAGCAGATTCCGGCGCTATGTTGCGGGCGACGTTGCCACGCGCGTTCTGGGTCGGGTCGGACGGATCCACGAAGGTCAACACCGACTACTTCACCAAGGTCGAACTGACCAGTGAAAATCCGCAGGTCGTCACCTACACCATCAACCCCAAGGCGGCCTGGAGCGACGGCGCGCCCATCACGTGGGAAGACATGGTGTCTCAGATCAACGCAACAAGCGGTAAGAACAAGGACTTCCGCATCGCCAGCACCAACGGCGCCGACCGCGTCGAAAAGGTGACCCGCGGCGTCGACGACCGCCAGGCCGTAATCACTTTCGCCAAGCCCTTTTCAGACTGGCGGGGGATGTTCGCCGGAAACACCATGCTGCTGCCCAAGAGCATGACCTCGAACCCCGAGGTGTTCAACAAGGGACAACTCGACCGGCCCGGCCCCTCGGCCGGACCGTTCATGATCACGTCGCTGGACCGCACCGCCCAGCGAATCACGTTGACGCGCAACCCCAAGTGGTGGGGCACCCCGCCCGTTCTTGAAAGCGTCACCTATCTGGTGCTCGACGATGCCGCCCGCATCCCGGCGCTGCAGAGCAACACCATCGACGCCACCGGAGTTGCCTCGCTTCCCGAATTGACCAATGTGCGCAACACTCCGGGTATCTCGATCCGGCGCGCGCCCAGTCCCAGCTGGTATCACTTCACGTTCAACGGCGCGCCCGGATCGATTCTCGCGGACAAGAATCTGCGGCTGGCGGTCGCCAAGGGCATTGACAGACAGGCCATCGCCAACGTCACCCAGCGCGGCCTGGTCGACAAACCGGCTCCGCTGAACAACCACATCTTCGTCGCCGGCCAAGAGGGCTACCAGGACAACAGCGCCGCGGTGGCCTACGACCCGGAGAAGGCCAAACAGGAGCTCGACGCACTTGGATGGCGCATGAACGGCCAGGTCCGCGAGAAGGACGGCCGCCAGTTGGTGATTCGCGACGTGCTATTTGACGCGGACACGACGAAACAGGTCGGCCAGATCGCGCAGAACGGCCTTGCGCAGATCGGTGTGAAGCTCGAGCTCGACACGAAGGGCGGCGGCGGCTTCTTCACCAACTACATCATCCCCGGCGACTTCGACATCGCCCAGTTCTCCTGGGTCGGCGACGCCTTCTCGCTGTGCTGCCTGAACCAGATCTACACGACCAACGCCGAGAGCAACTTCGGCAAGATCAGCAGTCCGGAGATCGACGCGAAAGCCGAAGAGACATTCAACGAACTCGACCCGGCCAAAGCACGCGGACTGGCCAATGAGCTCGACAAGTTGATCTTTGAAATCGGTTTCAGCCTGCCGTTGTTCCAATCCGCGGGCAACGTCGCGGTGCGCAGCAGCCTCGCGAACTTCGGCCCGGCCGGCATCGGTGATCTGGACGTCACCAAGATCGGTTTCATGAAGTAACCCGCTGCACCACACCGGGGATCGCGGCCGGCAGCGCGGATTCGATTGCGGCGGCGAAGCCGATAGCCCCCACCAGCAGCCGCACACCCAAACCGCCCGGCTTCGCGTCCAATTCCTTGGCACGGGCAGGCAGGCGGCCGATGTCGCCGTCGTACACCGCCGCAACGATGTCCAGTGCGGCGCGCTCGCGGACGTCGATCGCGCTGTGGCCCGCGGTCGCCAACCCGACGAGCACCGAATCCGGAATCAGTGAGCCGATTTCCTCGGCGACCGACCGCGGGGTGATGAGGTCGCGGCGACCGGAGATGACGACAGTCGGCCAGCTGAACTTCGGCATCTCCGCAGTGAGGTCATAGGGTTCGGCCTCGAATTCCATTAACTCATCCACGAACTCGCGATACGCGACGGCTGGATCGAGCGGCTTGCCGTCGGGCACCGCACCATAGTTCAGTTCGCGGAACCCGATCCGGCCGACCAAGTCCGGCTCGTGTCGGTACGGTGCCTTGCGATCGAACAGTGAACGCGAGGCTCGATCGAGCACGGCCCACAGACCGCACCGGCCGCGCAGCAGCAGGTCGAGCTGGCGCGCCAGCACCATGGGTCCGGCCAAGCCGTACATCAGCGCGGTGAGCTGTCCAGCCTCCGGGGCGAGCACGCCGTCGTCGACCAGCTGTCGCACCTTGGGTGCCAGTGCCGCTGCATCGGGATCCTCGCCGTTCCAGAGCACCCGCCGCGTGGCGGTGCGTGCGGCGTCGATGTCATGGGCCGAGAGCACAGGCGAATCGAGCACCATCGCGTGAACCCGATCCGGGTGGCGCACACCGAATCCCGCGGCGAGATACGTGCCGTATGAAGTGCCGTAGATTACGGCCTTGTCGACCTGCGCGTCGTCGAGGACGCCGGCGATGTCGTTGACTGCCTGGTCGATGGTGAGAGCTTCGGGCGGCAGGTCGGCGCCGCGGTTGTCGTGACGGGACATCCCGACACCGCGATGGTCGACCATGATCACGTCGAAGCCCTTGGCAGCGGCGTGCCTGCGCAGTCCGCGATACAGCGCCACCGACGCCACGCCGGGTCCGCCGGGAATGATGATCAGCGGCTGCATCGACTTCCGCCCGGTGCGCACGTAATAGAGGTCGAACTCGTCGTATCTGTCCGGCGCCACAGGTCGACGTACCGGACGCACGCCTGGCAGCGCGGCCAGCCTGTCATGTGCACGGCGACGCTTGGCGTTCATGGTCATCGCCGACCATTGTGCCCCCGCGGTAATAGAGTGCCGGGACAGGCCGGCGACGGAGACGATGTGATGTTGCAGTGAACTTGGAGCTGTTTTTCGAGCGTGCGACGCAGGCGTTCGAGGTGCTGGGTGTTTCGTCGATGGTGTTGGGGACCGGCTATGCCATCGGCCTTGCCGCCGTTACGTGGAAGCGAATCGACGGTGCGCGTGCGTTCAAAACGCTTCGCAATTCTATCGGCGGCGCCATCCTGCTCGGTCTGGAGTTGCTCGTCGCGGCCGACATCGTCAAGACCGTCACGTCGAAGCCGTCGCTGACCGACGCCGCCATCCTGGGGATGATCGTGCTCATTCGTACGGTGCTGAGCTTCACCATCGAGGTCGAGATCGACGGTGTCGCACCGTGGCGCAAAGCCCTGACGACCGGCCCCCAGGTGCTGGCGCATGCCACCCGCGAGGCGCGAGCGCAGCCCGAGGGCACTTAGCTTCCGCGGATGAGGTCGGCGGCCTTCTCGCCGATCAGCACGCTGGGGGCGTGGGTGTGTCCGCGGATGATCGCGGGCATGACGGATGCGTCGGCCACCCGCAGCCCGTCGACGCCACGAACTCGCAGCCGCGGGTCCACCACGCTGGCGTCGTCGCTGCCCATCCTGCAGGTGGCGACGGGATGGTAGAGGGTGTGCGACAGGGTGTTGAGCGCCGTCTCCAGTGTCTCGTCGTCGAGGCTCGTCGCTCCCAGCGGTCGCGCGATCTCACCGACGACGCCGCGCAGCGCGGGTGATTTCGCGATTCGCGCGCTCATCCGCAGCCCCGACATCAACGCCGCCCTGTCCGCGCCGGCGTCGTCACTGAGGTACTGCGGGTCGATGATCGGCTTTTCCATCGGGTCAGCGGATCGCAGCGTGATGCTGCCGCGGCTCCGTGGTTTCACCAATATCGGCCCCATCACCACAGCGTGTCGCTCGTATGGGTCGCCGAGGCCCTCCTCGAAGAAAGGGGCAGGCGCGAAGATCAACTCGAGATCCGGCAGATCCAGCTCCGGGCTGCTGCGGACAAAACCGTAGGCCTCGCCGACGTTGGAGGTGAGCATGCCGCGTCGGCGTATCAGATAGTTGACGAGCTGCAACGGCTTTTCGGCGGCGAGCAGTGAATCGTTGGGCACGTCGAAGCCCAGGGGCACCACGAGGTGATCCATCAGGTTCTGCCCGACTTCGCGCGCATCGGCCAGCACGTCGATGCCGTGTTGCGCGAGCTGCTCGCGATCGCCGATGCCCGACAGCATAAGCAGTTGGGGACTGTTGATCGCGCCGCCGCAAAGCACCACCTCCCCGCGGGCCCGTACCACGCGGCGCTGGCCGAGCTGGATGAACTCGACGCCGACGGCGCGCTGCCCGTCGAACACCACCCGGGTCGCGGTGGCCCCGGTCAGCAGCGTCAGGTTCGGCCTGCGCATGACCGGCTTGAGATAGGCGTCGGCGGTGCTCCACCGCGCGCCCCTGCGCTGTGTGACGAGGGTCTCGCAGAAGCCCTCCGGCGCATGGCAATTCGGAGCTTCGATGTCGTAGCCGCATTCCTGCACGGCCTTCAGCCAGGCCGCGGTCGAGCTGCGTGGGCTGCGCTGTGGCGAGATGACGAGCGGGCCTTCCTCGATCTTCGCGAAGTACTTCGCAAGGTGCGCGAAGTCCCAGTCCTCACCGGCGAGGGCGCCCCATTCGTCGTAATCGGCGGCGAATCCCCGCACCCACATCATCGCGTTCATCGAAGACGAACCACCGAGCATCTTGCCTCGGGGCCAGTAGATCTCGCGGCCGTCGAGCTGCTTCTGCGGCTCGGTCAGGTAATCCCAGTCAACCTCGCTGCGGAACAGCTTCGAGAACGCGGCGGGGATGTGAATGAACTTGTTCTTATCGCGGGGGCCTGCCTCGAGCACCGTGACCGAAACGGCCGAATCGGCGCTGAGCCGATTGGCCACCACCGATCCGGCCGAGCCTGTGCCCACGACAATGTAGTCGGCGTCCATCGGCGCAGTCTATGAGTCCTTCCAGCCTTGCGGTGTCACTTCGCCCCGCGCAGGATCCCGGCGACTTCGTCGGGGCGTTCCAGCGCGGCGAAGTGGCCGGTGCCGGGCAGGGTGACGCTTTCGACATCGTGCAGCGCGCCAGCGACATGGTCGCGCTCGGCCGGACGCGACCAGTCCCGATCGCTGTAGACCAGCGTCACCGGCACCGCCACATCGCGATAGCGATCTCGTGCCTTCACAAATCCCTTGAGGCTGCGATAGACCGCCCTGGCCACCTTCGGGTAGCCCTTGCGGCGTCCACTTTTTCGCAGTTCGACGATGAAGTCATCGGGCAGCGCGGTCTTGTCGACAACGCCGCCGCGCATGACGCCCTTCATGATCGACTCGTTCTCCAGCGCCGCGAAGAGCGGCCCGACGCCGGGCGCCCGGACGCTTGAAATGATCAGCCGGGCGAACAGATTGCCCCGCTCGAGTCCGCTCGGGTAGTCGTAGGGGTTGAACGCAACAACTCGGGAGACTCGATCCTTCAGGTCGATCGAGGCCGAGATGGACAGTGCGCCGCCGAGCGATTCCCCGGCCAGCGTCACATTGCTCAGCTCGAGGCCTGTGACGAAATCAACCGCTGCAGAACGCAATTGCGGCTCCTCATAACTGGCGCCGGGCACGATATCCGACCATCCCATGCCAGGGAGGTCGAGCGCGTAGACGGTGAACGAATCCGACAGTTGCGGGATGACGCGGTGAAAGTAGTCCAGCTGAGTGCGGATCGTGTGCATCAGCACCAGCACGGGACCGCGGCCCACGGTGAGGTACCGCAGCCGGGAGCCATCGGGCCGGGTGAAGAAACCGACCGTGCCGTGCCCGTCGGTCCAGGTGTCGGTGTAGCTCATGCGCGAACCGCCTCGGACTCCGCCTGAGTGTCGGGCTCGGCCTCGACAGCGGGTGCCCGGGCGGGCAGCAGGACCGCGACCGCGATGGCCGCCCCCAGTGCGATGGCCGCACACACCAGGGCGCCGACCTGGAGCCCGTCCAGGAACGCGGTGTTGACGGCGTCGCGAACGTCGGAGGCCCGCCCTGCCGGCAACTGTCCGATGACCTTCTGGGCCGCCGCCATCGACCGCTCCATCGTGGCGCGCACCTCGGCGGGCAGCGCCGCGATCACCGAATCGGCGCCGAGCCGACCCGAGTACACCGAAGCGAAGACACTCCCGACGATCGCAACCCCCAGCGTGCCGCCGAGT
>Ga0308175_100002947_pt1 | contig 11697 bp, 13 predicted proteins | sample PhyCR1_3_FD_203893 | JGI IMG/M metagenome (GOLD analysis project Ga0308175, IMG submission 203893) | Soil microbial communities from UC Gill Tract Community Farm, Albany, California, United States - DLSLS.C.R1 | ecosystem: Environmental > Terrestrial > Soil > Agricultural land | place: USA... | reverse complement strand
GGTCATCGTTTGGTGGTTTTCTACATCAAAGAAATCAGCAGATACTAAGTGGGCATCACGATCTTTGTTGCGTGTGTCCACACTGCCTGTTTCAACAGAGAATTCAATTGTTGCACTTGTTAAGTCGGTCGGATCTGCTTCAATGGTTGCGTTAAAGCTATTGAAAGTACCTTTTACATTAGCGATCATCATGTGTCGTACAGAAAAATCCACACTGCTGTGAGCAGGGTCTATAGCCCATTTGTTTTTTGTCATATTTATTCTCCTCCAGTTTTGTTTGAATCTATATATCTTGAATTAAAAATAACTTATTTCAAGGTAAATTATATGTTGATTGTCATCCTGTTGTCAATTGCTTTTTATTAATTTTTTTCCTCGTTTGTCGGATACTATTCAATAAGTAGTTTTAAGGATGTTGATATTTATGAGGATCGGAAAGAAGAATAGTGTCCCATTTTTTATATTAATTTTTATCCATACCTTTCTCATTGGTGTGACCGTTCATAAAAGGATGAAAATAAAAAAGAGCATATATATTTTGCTCTTATCTAACATGGGATTTGCCTACCTGTTTGAGTATTTTGTTTTAAACGTATTCAAAGGTTACATTTATAAACCTAAAGTGTTAAAAAACCATTCGTTAGATAATGTTTTTGGTGCGTTTCTCTCTCAAGGAATATTTGTACCATTTACTGCTGTTTACTTAACCATGTCGAAGGCAGGTTGGATGCTGAAGCTATTCGGAAGCATGTACTTCACTTTCATTGAAATCCTCTTTTTAAAATTGGGAGTCTATAACCATAGATGGTGGAAAACGATATTTACGTTTATTCTTATCCCATTCTATTTCAAATGGAGTGATTTCTGGTATAGCTGCATGATGAAAAACAAGGAAGTTATCCGTTTTATTTCCTTGTTCATGATGATCATGGTTACAGAAACCAATTTATTCTTGCTTCTTGCTATTATCCGTAAATTTCGTTTCGGACTGGGGAAGGTTCATACGTGGACGGAGCATTTTATCATATCTCCGTTATATTCCATTACAATTTCATTATTCACTGCCTTTATCTTAAGAAAGTACCACGATGGTCGTGCAAAGATAGTCGTTATCCTAGTGGCAGCCTCCTTAAATTGGTTTTTTGTCAGAATAAAGCTTTTAAAAAATAATCTGGGATTAAAAGAATATATTTTCATAAGAACAGTAATGGTGATTATTTATGGGCAATACCGAAAGTGGGTTTATGGAAAAAAGATGAGAAAAAACCGAACATTACAATAAAAAAACGCCCTAGGGGCGTTTCCTAATTTATATAGAGTCCTTAGTTGAAAGTTTAAACAGAGCATGTTAAAATGAGATTTGGCACATAATGTTAATAGTGATTAGTTTTAAAAAATGTCTATTATAACATTAACATATAAAAATCTGATTGTCAAGGAAATGAATTTAATCATTAATCAGGAGAGTGTTTGTATGAGCGACATGCAAGACAGAGACTGGCAGGCAGAGCAAGACCGGGTCCGTTCGGTCGTAAAAACAATCAATCAAAAGGAAAATAAACTAAAGAAAAATACAGGCAGCGTTCGCTCAGATGTTCTTGAAATCAGAAAAACCTTTTGGGAGGATGTAACCGTAAACCTGGATGAACCAGATGACATAGCGGAAACCGCTGCCAGTATAAAACAACAAGCTGAACTGTTATTTGAACGCGAGTGGACCCATAGTAAATTGGATAAACAACTTAAAACCTATGACAGGCTAAAATATTCACCTTATTTCGGACGGATTGATTTTTTTGAAGAGGGTGAGAAATCCTCAGACCAAATTTATTTAGGAATCGCCTCCTTAATGGATGAACATGATGAAGATTTCCTGATTTATGATTGGCGTGCACCTATTTCCAGTCTTTACTATGATTATTCACCTGGGCCAGCACAATATCAAACACCTACAGGAACGATAGAAGGAGAAATGACGTTAAAACGTCAGTTTATTATCAGGGCCGCAGAGATTAAAGGGATGTTTGATACAGGTGTAACGATTGGCGATGAAATGCTACAAGAAGTCCTTGGAAACAATGCTAGTACGCAAATGAAAAGCATCGTGGCTACCATCCAGAGGGAGCAAAATGAAATTATTCGCAACGAAAGAAGTAAAATTCTAATTGTCCAAGGAGCGGCAGGAAGTGGCAAGACATCTGCTGCATTGCAGCGTGTCGCTTATCTGCTTTATCGCTACCGTGAAACCTTGAACGCCGAAAACATCATGCTTTTTTCGCCAAACCCACTTTTTAACAGCTATGTTGCGACTGTACTTCCTGAATTGGGCGAAGAAAATATGCAACAATCTACCTTCCAGGAATATTTAACCCAAAGGTTGGAAAAGGCCTACGAAGTGGAGGATCCGTTTACCCAAATGGAATACTTGCTTAATGAGGACGATACATTGGATTATCAAACAAGGGTAGAGGGAATCCGCTTTAAGGCGGGCCTTGAGTTTAAAACCATTATTGATCAGTATGTCACTCAATTAGCCGTTAAAGGCATCGTTTTTAAGGATTTACTGTTTAGAGGAGATATTATCATCTCTAAAAAAGAGATAAATGATTACTTTTATTCTTTGGAAAGAAGCATTTCCATTCCTAACAGGATGCAGATCGTCAAAGACTGGTTATTAAAAGAACTGAAGAGGGCTGTAAAACGAGAACGTACCAGAAGTTGGGTTGAGGAAGAAGTTCAATATCTGGATAAAGAGGACTATATGGAGGTTTTTAAGAAACTCCAAGAGAATAACCGCAATACAGAAAATACTTTTGATGACTTTGAATGGGAACAAAGGCTGCTTGCGGAAATGGTGGTAAAAGAAAAGTTCAAGCCGTTATTTGTCAGAGTGAAGAATTTAAAATTTATTGATATGACACAACTTTATCTTCATTTATTTAACCCAGAGGAACAAGTAGATGGCAGTCTTCCTTCTGATTGGGGTTTGATTTGCAAGCGGACTGTAGAGGAAGTCAATAACATGGTTATTCCATATGAAGATACCACGCCATATGTGTACCTTCAGGATTTAATTGAAGGCCGTAAATCAAATACAGGGATTCGCCATATCTTTATAGATGAAGCCCAGGATTATTCTCCTTTTCAGTTTTCTTTCATCCAACGCCTTTTTCCTTACAGCAAAATGACGCTGCTTGGTGACTTTAATCAAGCAATTTTTTCAGGAGCAACTGGTTCTTCTACCGTTCTAACCGATGTGAATGTTAGAGGTGAAGAGGTTGAAACATTTGAGTTAACCAAAACCTATCGTTCTACAAGGGAAATTGTTGAATTTACGAGCGGATTGATTAGTGGAGGAGAAAAAATAACTCCTTTCAACCGTAAAGGTAACAAGCCTGTTATCCAAAGGGTGGAATCAAAATGGCTAAATCAAGCTATTCTTGAAAAAATACAGGAATATAAGCATGAGGGCCATGATACAATCGCGGTTATTTGCCGGACTGCAGCTGAAAGTAAAGTAGTATATGAGGAACTGAAAAACGAAGTATCACTTCATTTAATTGAAAAAGGGACATTATCCTATGAAAAAGGGATACTCGTGATTCCTTCCTATCTATCCAAAGGGATAGAATTTGATGCGGTCATATTATACGATAGTTCACAGTACAAAAGTGAAAGTGTAAGAAAGTTATTTTATACCGTCTGTACGAGGGCGATGCATGAGTTGCATATGTTTACTACCGGAGAGCTAAGTCCGTTATTGGCATCCGTTTCCAATGATACTTATAAATTAAAATAGCTTTAAATAAAAGAAGCTGCGGGTTATCTAGGAAACCTGCAGCTGTTTTCTATTAAGGAAAGTAAGTACTATTTTTTCCATTGCTTTTGTACTTGTTCAAAGGCAAGACGCAGAATTTCATCATTTGATGTTTCTCTTTGGGTAATGACATTTGTTAAATAGCTTTTACCTTCAAAATTAATTGTAACTTCAACTTGTACCATTTTATATCCACCTTTCTTTTGGGTTGTATTTCTGCCTCTCACAAACAGCAGCATATTTAAAATATGAAACTCATTAAAAGAAACAACTAAGTATTAAATCCGCAAAATCCGTTTGGTATAATGATTGCAATGACTGATACGTGAGGAGATAATCATGTCGATGTATTTTGAAGAAATTAAAAATGAAACCCTTTATATTGCTCTTGAAGTAATAAACTCGAATCACCAGTATAATTTGTATGAAAATGGTATAGCGGTTCGGACGCTTGCTGAGATAGAAAAAGAATTATTAAACACGAACACAACTAGTGCATTTATCAAGCTCGATGATACCTATATTGGAGTCATTGATTACTTACTGGAAAATCCGAGAGATCATGTTCCGTGGCTTGGTCTATTAATGATTCATGGTGATTATCAAGGGTATGGTTTCGGTGCAAAGGCATATGGACTATATGAGTTAGAGATGCAACAACGGGGTTTGGACAGAATCCGTCTTGGTGTCCTAGAAGAAAACATTAAAGCACAGCGCTTTTGGCTATCCATGGGATTTATCTATTATATAACAACCACAACACAAAATGGAAGAGGAATATTTTGTTATGAAAAGAAAATAGGCGAGTGAAGCTTAAACTTCAATCGCCATGAACTCTTCTGCAAATAGTTGTACTTGATGTTTGTCTATTTTGTTTTTCTTTAGCAAGGTTTCCGCCAAAACAAGACTGGTTTGTATGGAATGGAATTTCTTTAATTCCCGAACTGATACCTCACCATTCAATAATTGGATGGCTTTTTCTCTGATGTATTGATTCTTAGAAGAGTTGTATAACAAAAATGCCAAGCATGTAACCTTGTCCACAATGTAACCCCCTACAAGAATCGATAGTATTATAATAAATTCGACTTCAATTTAATGTTTTCCTGTTAAGTTTTCAGAATACTTTTAAAAAAAACATGAATGAGTTCAATTATGAAGGGAGTTTGGTTTTAAAAAATTAAAGATAGTTCACCAAATATTCGGCAAAATTCGTTGAATATTGCTTATTGGATAGATTATTTTATATAATATTGAAGGGATAAAAGAAGATCAATGATAGTCTCGAGGATTTTACCTTTCGGCCCATGGGGATGAAAGGTTTTTTGGTAAAATTAGAGTGATTCATCAGACTATTGGCGAAACCATTTACATAGGATTTAGGAGGAAATTTGATGGGACAAACCCTAATCAAGGATTTATACAGAAATACTGAAAGCTATATAGACCAAAAGGTCCAATTAACAGGCTGGATTCGGACCATTCGTGATTCTAAAACATTTGGTTTTATTGAATTAAACGACGGCAGCTTTTTTAAAGGTGTACAAATTGTCTTTGATGAACAATTGGAGAATTTTAAAGAGATTGCCAAGCTTCCGATTAGTTCATCTTTGAAGGTAGCAGGGATTTTCATCCATACTCCCCAGGCAAAACAGCCGTTTGAAATTAAAGCAACCCAAATCGTGATTGAAGGTACATCAAATGTGGATTATCCATTACAGAAGAAAAAGCATTCATTTGAATATTTAAGAACAATCGCTCATTTACGCCCGAGAACTAATACGTTCTCTGCTGTTTTTCGGGTGAGATCATTGGCATCTTATGCGATTCATAAGTTTTTTCAGGATAAAGGTTTTGTCTACGTGCATTCACCAATTATCACAGGCAGTGATACGGAAGGTGCAGGGGAAATGTTCAGAGTTACTACTCTAGATATGAACAACCCGCCGAAAAACGATGAGGGAAAAACGGATGTAACGAAGGATTTCTTTAATAAAGAAACCAATCTTACCGTAAGCGGTCAGCTCTCTGCGGAAGCTTTTGCTTTGGCTTTCAGAAATGTTTATACATTCGGACCAACCTTTAGAGCGGAAAATTCCAATACTGCCAGACATGCGGCAGAATTTTGGATGATAGAACCAGAACTAGCTTTTGCTGAGCTTCCGGATATCATGAGTTTAGCAGAAGACATGGTCAAATATGTAATTGGTTATGTATTGGAACAAGCTCCAGAGGAAATGAATTTCTTTAACAGTTTTATTGAAAAAGGACTATTAGAACGTTTGAACAATGCCCATACAGCAAACTTCGGACATGTTACCTATACAGAAGCCATCAACCTATTAATCGAGTCTGGCGAAACCTTTGCCTATCCAGTTGAGTGGGGACTTGACCTGCAAACCGAGCATGAAAGATACTTATGCGAAAAAGTATTCAAGCGCCCAGTATTTGTTACAGATTATCCAAAAGAAATTAAAGCATTCTATATGCGTTTAAATGAGGATAACAAAACAGTTGCCGCAACTGATTTGCTTGTACCTGGCATTGGTGAATTGATTGGAGGCAGTCAGCGTGAAGAGAGGGAAGATATCCTTGCTGGCAAAATTAAAGATCTTGGTATGAATGAGGAAGATTATTGGTGGTATTTTGAATTAAGAAAATACGGCGGTACAAAACATTCAGGTTATGGTCTGGGCTTTGAACGACTAATCATGTATCTCACTGGTATGTCAAATATTAGAGATGTAATCCCATTCCCAAGAACAACAGGCAACGCGGATTTTTAATGAGTATGACAAAAAGACCGATTCGCAGAATTGGTCTTTTGTTTTGTGTTATGTGTTATTAATCTTCTTGAAGTTCTTCTTCAAAGAAAAATGTGCTTGGATGCTCTTTTACGGTATAAGAATACCGTTTCATATTTTTAACATATTGCCATTTTAGAATCGTAACAGCCTCACCAGTTTCTTTAATATTTACGGTTTGACCGTTATGATAGCGATTATTTGAGTTTTTCAAGTTTAACACCCTTTCACAAGTCCTTTATTAAGTATAACACAAAAAGAATGGTGTATTACTTATTCAAAACTTGACTATATATGGATAGATGAAGTTGCTCACCTTTCCATAATCATGTATCTATGGTATGCTTTACAAAAGCGAGGTGTCATTTTGACTAATTATAAAGCGAAAAAAAGTAACCTCAAGAATTTATTATCACAAAGCGGCATGGATTTGGATGGTCTGGAAAGGAATACTAGTATTCCAAGGGCACAACTCAACGAGTACCTGTCAAAGAAAGTTATGAACCTAAATACTGCTATGACCATTTCAAGAGAATTAAATTGCAATATTGAGGATCTTTACGTCTGGGCTTCAGATAAAAAGTAGAAATTACATTTGACATCATCGTAAAATTGCAGACTCCATTGATGAGTCTGTTTTTTTATTTTTTCAAAATGAATAGTGATATAATCCTCCATCAGTTAAATGATTTCTGATTATGGAATGGTGGACAAGAATAGAAGCACGCGAATCTCGCGTGCTTCTAACTTTTTTATTCAACTGCTAAATCACATTTTTCTAAAGGAATAACCTTGGTTTTTTTCGTGAATTTATATCCAAGCCATAAAATTAGGAATAGTGGTAATCCGATGTATGACACTAATACACCATTCCAATCGATGTGATCTCCCGTAAATGCTGAATAGTTTTGCCCTAGAACGACAAATCCACAAACAGCAAAGGCAAAAATAGGGCCGAAAGGGAACAATTTAGATTGATATGGTAGTGCGTTTAGCTCTTTCCCTTGGGCAACATAGGCTCTGCGGAAACGGTAGTGACAGATTGCGATGCCGAGCCAAGCGATAAAACCTGACATGCCTGATGCGTTTAGGAGCCATACATATACTCTCCCGTCTCCAAAGAAGGAAGCAAGAAAGGCAAGTGTACCAACTAAGGTTGTGGCAATTAAAGCATTTACGGGCACACCGTTTTTATTAAGCTTACCAAGGAATTTCGGCGCCTTCCCTTGGCGAGCTAAATCCCAAAGCATTCGTGTAGAAGCATACATACCGGAATTTCCGGCAGATAAAACAGCTGTTAAGATGACAGCATTCATAACTGATGCAGCAAAGGCAATGCCTGCCTTTTGAAATACTAGTGTAAATGGACTTACAGATACATCGCCATTTGCTAGGTTTGCATTCGTGTATGGGATGAGCAGACCAATAACAAAAATCGCTAGTACATAAAAGAGAAGAATTCGCCAAAATACTGATTTTACAGCACGTGGAATCGATTTTTTTGGATCGTCTGTTTCCCCGGCTGCTACCCCCAGAAGTTCAGTTCCCTGGAAAGAGAAACCTGCAGCCATAAAGATACCAAGCATCGACATAAAACCGCCATGAAAAGGTGCATCACCAATGGTAAAGTTTTTAAAACCAACTGCGTGATCACCCATAATCCCAAAAATCATCAAAATACCTGTAATAACAAATATAATGACAGTTACAACTTTAACAAGAGAAAACCAGTATTCCGCTTCGCCAAATCCTTTTACTGAGAGATAATTTAATAAAAACATAATAACTAAAAAGATACTGCTCCATACTAATGAAGGAGTGTGCGGAAACCAGAACTTCATTATCATCGTGACAGCTGCTAATTCTGCTGCGATGGTAATTGCCCAGTTATACCAGTAATTCCAACCGAGGGCAAACCCAAGGGAAGGATCAACAAATTTTGTTGCGTAGGTACTAAAGCTGCCGGCAACAGGCATGTAAGTACCCATCTCGGCTAAGCTCTGCATCAAAAAGTAAACCATCACGCCAATGACGAGATAGGAAAGAATCGCGCCACCAGGTCCTGCCGAGTGAATCGAGCCACCACTTGCGAGGAATAACCCCGTTCCAATGGTTCCTCCAAGAGAAATCATCGTAAGGTGACGTGATTTTAAGCTCCGTTTTAATTCAGTTGTTTCCTTATTAGTGGTGTGGTCACCATTATATACTTGATCCTCAAGTGGTCGTGCTGATTGTGTTGACATGGTCCATACTCCTTTTTCTTTTTTTAAAAGCATTGTTAGCCTCAGCATGTAGGAATGCTAAAGCTTTTCGAGAAGGAGTTTTGGAATAAAAAATGCCATCGAAGCTGAGTCGATGGCATTGATAATACCCCGCATCATACCTTCCGAAAGATAGCTCAACACGAAGGGCTGGTAGGGCCAATCGTGACAGTTCTGTTCCTATTCGGAGACAGCCCCAGCATGCTTGTACAAAGACGCAAGCACACTTCGGCAGTTTTTCCTTTCAAACGGGGTCATAGATGTCTCTGCATCTTACCCGATATACTAATAAAAACTGCGACCTCTACCTCATCGGTTTGATGAGGATTTAAATATGAAATTAATATACTACTAAAGTATAATTATTATCAGCAAATTGTCAATAAATTTCACAGAAAAGACACTTGGAAATATACGGACTAAGTATACAGATAATTTCTTCAATTTTAAAAAAACTATTAAGTTTACTTTAATATATTTAATCAAGTATTATTTTTAAATAGAAAAAAATGCAGGTATTAGGAGGATTTTCCCATGCGGATGTTTGGAATAATAGTGGGTTCCCTTATTGTAGTCGTGTCCTTCAACCTATTCTTAATTCCTCATAATGTATTAAGTAGCGGATTAAGTGGAATTTCAATGTTATTAGGCATGATTACGCCACTTAATACAGGTTTAGCAAACTTTCTATTAAACCTGCCGTTAATCATTGTAGGGTATAAACTGCTTGGTAAAAAGTTTATCATGAACTCCATTTTTTCTGTCATTATCATTTCACTCGGACTTTATGTAGTACCAGTCGTCCCAATTGCGAACGATACTATTCTTTCATCTATATTCGGTGGAGCCTTAACGGGTCTCGGTGTCGGGATTGTCTTTCGTTCATCGGGGTCGACAGGTGGATTTGATATTATTGGAATGATTGTTTCAAGAAGTAAGGACTTTCCGATAGGCTCGTTACTTTCGGCTATGAATGCGGTCGTCATCATAATTAGTGGCTTTTTATTTAATTGGGATGCTGCACTGAATACATTGGTATCTATTTTTGTTACCGGTAAAGTTGTTGATGCTATTTATACTGACCATGCAAAATTATCCTTAATGATTATTACGGATAAAGGTGAGGAAATGAGGGAACATTTACTCAATAATTTGTATCGGGGCTTGACCATTATGGATGGAGTAGGCGGATACTCAAATGACAGACGAAACATATTGTTTACAGTCATTTCCCGTTATGAATTGCATGAAGTGAAAAACTTAATAGGTGACATTGACCCGGCTGCATTTGTGAATATTACAGAAACGATTGAAGTCGTGGGGCTTTTTCATCGCAAGAGCCCTTCATAACAAAAGGCTTGCACGAAGAAGAGTGAAAGCCTTTTGTATTGGAATGGGGGACGCCTAAGAACGATTTATTGCCTGTTTGTTTAGTGTTATTTTAATTTTATAATTAGTTATTAATGTATTTTTCAAAAACATAGCCAAAATCCTTCACGCAATATTGTTTTTTGCTATCTTCAAGCCATTGGAAGGCAGCCTGGTTAAGCATTTTGAATTGAACCACTAAATTACTGTCAGGACTTGTTATCCTGCCTAATGTTGTGGAGGCTACATCAAGACTTTGCTTAGCGAATTGCAGGCTGATCTCATTTTCATGGGAAATCTCAGAAATTTTGATTAATGCTTTATATAAATCCTTTATTTCCTCAATATGCTTCTTGTGAACATCAATCGAGAAAGGAACAGAGCCGATTTTAAATTTAATCTCCACATCGAGATCGACTGTGCCAGCTGTTTCCAACATTACTTCTGAAATCCGGTTTGTTACATAGCTATAACGGTGCAGCATACGTTTTTTACTAGTGGCGCTTGTGCCGTCCAAATGAATGAGGGCATTATTAGTAAAGCAATATTCATCGGATTTTGATTTAATTAGGAAGTATATTTTCTCATTATCTTCATGCATGACATAATCGTCGGCATCCACCTTATCATAATCCTGTGGTTTAATAACAGCTCCAACATCACTCAATCCCAATAGATCTGACGCTACTTTTCCAAACATCATACCAACCTCACTTTACATTATTAATCTGTTACCATATGTACGAACAACCCCGCTTAAAGTTTCAGCCAGTTACTAACTTTCGAGCGATAAGTTATTGTATGCGGCCGTACATAGTAAATGTATGTTTTTCCTTTTGATATTAACATACAATTCAGAAATCTGATATACTGAATAAAAATCAAAAACATCAATAGAAAAACTTGAATAAGAAGGGGGACTTGGTACATGCGGCCAATCATTTTAGGCATATTAGCTGCCTTCTTTTTTGCATTTACATTTATTCTAAACCGTTCGATGGATCTGGCGGGAGGGATTTGGATATGGAGTGCATCCTTAAGATATTTCTTTATGATCCCCTTTCTTCTCTTTATCGTTATGGGCAGGAAAAATCTGAAGCCATTGGTAGAAGAAATGAAACAACGGTTCGGAACCTGGGTCCTTTGGAGTACAATTGGGTTCGGATTGTTTTATGCTCCGATTTGTTTTTCAGCTGCATACTCTCCTGGCTGGCTGATTGCGGCAACCTGGCAGGTAACGATTATTTCAGGGTCCTTGCTCGCACCGCTGTTTTATGAAACGGTTATAACGGAAAAGGGAAGTTTACAAATGAAGGGGAAAATTCCATTCAAGGGTCTAGGGATGTCCCTAATTATTTTACTCGGAATCATTTTAATGCAAGTTGACCAGGCCCTTCATTTTTCTATTCTTTCATTAGTCTTAGGTGTCTTGCCGGTTATTGTAGCG
>Ga0308175_100002946_pt1 | contig 11698 bp, 11 predicted proteins | sample PhyCR1_3_FD_203893 | JGI IMG/M metagenome (GOLD analysis project Ga0308175, IMG submission 203893) | Soil microbial communities from UC Gill Tract Community Farm, Albany, California, United States - DLSLS.C.R1 | ecosystem: Environmental > Terrestrial > Soil > Agricultural land | place: USA... | reverse complement strand
CAAGGACCGGACCATCTACTACCCGCTGGTCAACGATGCAGCCACCCTGACGTGGTTCGGCCAGATCAACTCGCTGGAAGTCCATGTGCCGCAGTGGCGCGTGGACTCCCACGGCAACCAGCTGAACCCGGACCGGCTGGTGCTGGACCTGGACCCGGGAGAGGGAGCCGGGCTGCCGGAATGCCGCGAAGTGGCCCTCCTGGCGCGCGCCATCCTGCAGGACGTGGGCCTGGATCCGGTCCCGGTGACCAGCGGCAGCAAGGGCATCCACCTCTATGCGGCACTGGATGGGAGCCAGACCTCGGAGCAGATTTCCGCTTTCGCGCGGGAGCTGGCCCGCGCGCTCGAGGCCGACCACCCGGACCTTGCCGTCAGCGATATGAAGAAGTCGCTGCGCAAGGGCAAGGTGCTGGTGGACTGGAGCCAAAACAACGCGGCGAAAACCACGGTAGTCCCCTACTCGCTCCGCGGCAGGCCCACGCCCACGGCGGCCGCGCCCCGGACCTGGGAGGAAATCGAGTCTCCCAAGCTGAGGCACCTGGACTACCAGGAGGTCCTGCGAAGGGTGCGGGACGGCAACAACCCGTTCGCCGCCGTCGTCACCGCTGCAGGTGGTGGAGAAGGTACTGACGCTGCCCGCGCGGAAGACCACGACGTCGATGGCCGCCTGGGCAAGTACCGCGCCATGCGCGATCCCGAGGCAACGCCCGAACCGTTCGCGGGCATCGCGGCAGGCGGCAACAGCTTTGTCATCCAGGAGCACCACGCCAGCCGCCTGCACTGGGACCTCCGGCTGGAACACGAAGGGGTCCTGGCATCCTGGGCGCTGCCCAAGGGCGTTCCCGAGCCCGGCGGCAAGAACCATCTGGCGGTCCAGACCGAGGACCACCCCATGGACTACCTCACCTTCCACGGGACCATCCCCAAGGGGCAGTACGGCGCTGGCGAGATGACCATCTGGGATACCGGCACTTACGAGCTGCACAAATGGATCAACGGCAGGGAAGTCATCGTCACCCTGGCCGGGTCGGAAGGCGGCGGGCTGGGCGGCAGCAAGAAGGTGGCACTCATCCACACCGGTCGCGGGCAGGGCAAGGACGCGGAAAACCAATGGCTCATCCACCTGATGGACCAGGACCATCCGGGCGGCCGACGGCGGTCCGCGGCTCCGCGGGTCCAGGAACGTTCGCAGGACACCGGCGAAAAGGAGCCTGCCGCGGTCCCCGAGCCAGCCGACAGTGCTCCCGCCGACCCACTGGAATACGCTCCCATGATGGCAACCTCCGGGACCATTGCCGACCTGCAGGGCAGCGCCTGGCAGTACGAACTCAAGTGGGACGGCGTCCGGGCCCTCCTGGTGGCGGACAGGGAAAAGGTCAGGATCTTCTCCCGCAACGGCAACGACGTCACCAGGACCTACCCCGAGTTGACGGACCGGGACTCCTGGCCAGGGCAGCCGTTCGTTGCTGATGGCGAGATTATCGCCGTCGGGCCCGGTGGAAGGCCTGACTTTGGCCTGCTGCAGGGGCGGATGAAACTCACCCGGGCGGCCGACGTCGCCAAAGCCCGCACCTCGATCCCGGTCCAGCTGATGCTGTTCGATCTCCTCTTCGACAATGGAAAGGACCTCCGGCGCCTGCCGCTCAGTAAACGGCGGCAGCGGCTCGAGGACTTCTTCCGGCCCTCCGATTGCCCGGTGGACCTGTCCATGGTGCTGGAGGAACCGGTTGAGCTCCTCATGGAAAGCGCGCAGGAGCTTGGGCTTGAAGGCGTGATGGCCAAGCGAACTGACAGCCGGTACGTGAGCGGCCAGCGGACACGGACCTGGATCAAGCTCAAGACGGAGCAGACCCAGGAAGTGGTGGTGGGCGGCTGGCGGCCGGGAAAGGGCGGGCGCCAGGACACTGTGGGATCGCTGCTGGTGGGCATTCCCGACGGCGGCAAGCTGCAGTACGTGGGGCGGGTCGGCTCCGGTTTCAGCACCCGGGAGCTTACGGAACTGCGGCAGACGCTGGAACGCCTCGGCCGGAAGTCCTCACCCTTCCATGAAGTCCCCCGCCCGGACTCTGCCGATGCCCACTGGGTGGCACCGGAGCTGGTGGGCGAGGTGACGTACAGCGAGTGGACCGGGCCCGGCCGGCTGCGACATCCGCGGTGGCGGGGCTGGCGGGTGGACAAGGACCCGTCGGAGGTGGTCCGGGAAGGCTGAGGTCTTCGCGGTTTTCGAGGCGCGCTTCACCCTGACACGCAAATTACCTGGCGCCTGCCACATTTGGCTGGCCAAGGTAATTTGCGGGTGTCGGTGCCGTCTACGAGGAGTGCGGCATCTGGGGGCGGCCGGTGCGGTGGACCGCCGTCACTGCGGCTTCGTGTCCCATCCGGCCGTGACCGGCGCCCTGGTCCTTGGGGTGCCGCCGCTTTCCCATGCCGTCCGGCCACCCGCCCTGCTCCGCCAGGGGGACGGACCCGGTTGCCGGGGGGCCGGGCGCCACCGGGGTATCCATGGCTGCGGCAAGGTGGTCGGCGACCTCAGGCCTGATGTGGGACTGGCTGGACTCTTCACCCATTTTGTACTTCCCTTCTTTCCTTCGTTCTTCCTTGAAACGAAACGCCAATAGAAGCGCCCGGGCGCGCGTGGACTACTGCCCGGAAAGAGGTGTGTTCATCGCTCTACCATAGGCACGTCGGAGGCTCCTGTGAACCCCTTCCAAGGATGGTGGCCGCCGTCACTTTCAGGGCCGGTTTCCCCGGCAAAAGGGACCCTCAAACGGGCCGGTTTGGAAAATTTTTGGGATCGACGCCATCGATCAGCCTGCTTCCCAGTGACAGCGCGGGAAAACGGGACAAAAAATTTCCCGAAGGAGGCCCTAATCGGGCCCAAAAGGGACCATAGTACGCGATGGAACTGTGGGACGCTATGGGATTTCCCGTAAAATTGAAGGCCTGCCCGGAGCGGGGCAGCTACAAGTCGCAAGCAAATGACCTCCACAGGAGTTGCCCAAATGCCCACAGACCGAAGCAGGACCGACTCTTCAGCAGGCGCCACAAACGCCCGCGGAACCGACCCGGCAGCCCCCACGGCTGCCAAGAAGCCCAGGCTGCTGCCCCGGCGGCGCCTCAAGGAATCCGATGTCAACGTGGTTGACCAGCCCATGCTTAAGAAGGCGCTGGGCGGAACCATCGTGGGCAACACCATGGAATGGTACGACGTAGGCGTTTTCGGCTACCTCATCACCACCATGGGCCCGGTGTTCCTCCCGGAATCCGATCCCACCACCCAGACGCTGTTCCTGCTGGGAACCTTTGCCGCCACCTTCATCGCCCGTCCCCTGGGCGGCGTGATCTTCGGCTGGCTGGGCGACAAGATGGGCCGCCAGAAGATCCTGGCCACCACGCTGATGATCATGGCGGCCAGCACGTTCGCCGTCGGCCTCCTGCCCGGATACGCCCAAATCGGGCTGTGGGCAGCAGCATTGCTGGTGCTCCTCAAGGTCGTCCAGGGCTTTTCCACCGGCGGCGAGTACGCCGGGGCCACCACGTTCGTCAGCGAGTACGCTGCTGACAAGCGCCGCGGATTCTTTGCCAGCTTCCTGGACCTGGGCAGCTACTTGGGCTTCGCCATCGGTGCCGCCCTGGTGTCCGTCCTGCAGCTGACCCTGGGCCAGGACACCATGGAGGACTGGGGATGGCGCATCCCGTTCCTGGTTGCCGGCCCGTTGGGCCTGATCGCCGTCTACTTCCGGAGCAAGATCGAGGAGTCGCCGCAGTTCCAGGCCACCCTTGACGCCCAGGAAGAGAATGCAAAGAACGCATCCGCGGGTGAAACGGCCACGGCCAAGGGACCGGTAGGGATCGTCAAGGCCTACTGGCGCCCCATCATTGTTGCCATGGTGGTTGTTGCCGCTGCCAACACGGCCGGTTACGCGCTGACGTCCTACATGCCCACTTACCTGACCGAGTCCAAGGGCTACGACGAAGTGCACGGCACACTGCTGACGATTCCCGTCCTGGTGGTCATGAGCCTTTGCATCCCGCTGACCGGCAAGCTCTCCGACCGGATCGGCCGCCGCCCCGTACTCTGGATCGGAGCCATCAGCACGATCGTCCTGGCCATCCCCGCGTTCATGCTGATCGGTATCGGCCAGATCTGGTCCACTCTTGCCGGCCTTGCCCTGGTTGCCTTCCCCGTCACCTTCTATGTGGCCAACCTGGCGTCGGCACTGCCGGCCCAGTTCCCCACCTCCAGCAGGTACGGTGCCATGGGCATTGCCTACAACTTCGCGGTGGCCATTTTCGGCGGGACCACCCCGTTCATCGTGGCCGCGCTGATCAGCGCCACCGGCAACGACATGATGCCTGCTTACTACCTGATGGCCACCTCCCTGGTGGGCGCCATTGCCATCTACTTCCTGAAGGAATCCGCCAACCGCCCGCTCCCAGGATCGATGCCGAGCGTCGACACCCAGGCAGAGGCGAAGGAACTGGTGGCGACCCAGGACGAGAACCCGCTGATCAACCTGGACGAACTGCCGTTCGAAACCCAGGACGGCACCGACCCCCACGCACACCGCGGGGTTCCGGCCGGGGCATAGTTCCCGCGGCCCGGGCACTCTTGTAGCCCACGCTCACAGGCCCGCCCCGCGTGCTTCCTTGGGACGCATACGGGGCGGGCCTTTGCGTGCTTGCCGGATGTCCTCTTATGACTGACGGCATGTTACGGTGCGCGGGATGCGGTGATACGTTCGCAAGGGCCCTCGGGCTGCAGTAGATCAACGAAACAGGACAGGTCCGGACATGAAGCGCGTAAGGGAGCAGGTACGCGCGCTCCACCGATTGGAACCTGCCAACGGCGACCACCTTGCCGCGCTCCGCGTGGCCATCAGCGTTGCTGTCCCCTCGCTGCTCCTGCTGGCCGCCGGCCGCACCGACCTCATGATCTACGCCGTCTTCGGCGCGCTCACCGGCATGTACGGCCGCTCCGAACCGCACCAGCTCCGGCTCCGCCACCAGGGCCAGGGCGCCCTGGTGCTGCTCACGGGCGTAGCCGTGGGAGTAATGCTGTCCATCAACCACATCCACTCCTGGTGGCTGGTGGCCGTGGAAGCCACCCTGGCAGGAGTTGGCTCCGTGTACGCGGACAGGGTACGGCTGAAACCCAATGGGCCCTTCTTCGGAATCCTCGCCCTGGGCGCCTGCGCGTCCGTTCCCACCGCGGTCCCCTGGTACACGGCCATGCTCATCGCCGTGGCATCATCGGTGTTCTCCATCCTGATCGGGTTCAGCGGCTGGATGCGCAGAAGGTCCTGGGAACCTGGTGCTGCCAGGCAGGTGCCGCGACTCTCAGCGGCAAGGCACCGCGAGCTGGTCATCCACGCTGCACGGTACGTACTGGCGGTGGGTGCTGCCGGGACAGTGGGCGTCCTCAGCGGCACCGGCCACCCGCACTGGGCCATGGCTGCGGCTGCCGTACCCCTGGCCGGAGCAGACCTGCCCAGCAGCGTCAGGCGGGGCATCCACCGCATCGTGGGCACGCTATTGGGACTGGCGGTCACCGCCGTCGTAATCATTCCCGGGCCCTGGACCCTGGCGGCCCTCGATCCGGCGCTGCAGGAGCCCGTGCACCGCGCGGCTGTGCTGGCCCTGCTGGTGATCCTTTTCCAGTTCGCCACCGAACTGTTCATGACCAGGCACTATGGCCTGGCCATGGTCTGGTTCACCCCGGTCATCCTGCTCATGACCCAGCTGGCGTCCCCCATCGAACCGGGGATACTCATCACCGAGCGTGCGGTCGAAACGCTGGTTGGCGCGGCGCTCGGAATCCTGGTGGTAGTGGCTGTCCGCAGGTCCGGTTCACGGCCTCGGAAGGGTCTTCCGGGACGGCAGTCCGCGCGCGCCGCCCTACTTCGGCTTCCGCGCCGGGCCGGCCATTAGCCGCGCCGGAGCCACCTTGGCCAATGCCGCCACCACCTTGTAGCGCTTGGACGGGATGGACACAGCCTTGCCGCGTTCGTTGTCCGCCAGGCCCTCGCTGACCACCCGCTCCGCGCGCAGCCAGGTCCAGGACGGGGCCACCGATTTGTCCATTCCCATCCGGTCGTGGAACTCGGTATGGGTAAAACCGGGGCAGACGGCCGTGACCTTGATGCCGCGCTTGCGGTAGGCCAGGTTTGCCCACCGGCTGAAACTCACCAGCCAGGCCTTCGCAGCCGAGTACGTGCCCCGGGGCAGGAACGCGGCCACGCTGGCCACATTGATGATCCTGCCCTCCCCACGCTCCAACATGCCCTTGAGGGCCGCGTGGGTGAGCACCATGGAGGTTTCCGCATGCAGCTTCAGGTGGCTCCTCTCCTCCGCTGCGTGATTGTCCTCGAAGTTGTGCAGCAGGCCGATTCCGGCGTTGTTCACCAGGATCCCCACCGGCCGCGTGGCATCCTCGAGGCGTTCGACGACGGCGGCCACGTCGTCGTCCTGGGTCAGGTCAGCGGGAAGCACCTCAGCGGTGACCCCGTACCGCCGCCGGAAGTCCTCGGCTGTTTCAGCAAGCCGGGAAGCGTTGCGCGCCACCAGGACCAGGTCATGCCCCTGGGCGGCGAGCTGCTTCGCGAATTCGTGGCCCAGACCGGCGCTGGCGCCAGTGACGAGTGCTGTGGTTCGGGTGCTGGTCGGCGTCATGCTGCAAGCCTAGCCAGAGAGATGGCGTCATGGACCGGTAGGCTGGTGCCGCCGGTGACTGGCCGGTCTGCTGCCGTGAAGGGGGAACCATGGAACAGCAAGCATCCGGGGCGCTCGGATTCCGTGAAGTGGACGGGGACGGGAACCCGGTGCCGCCTGAGGCGGAAGGCTCGAAGGCGATGGGGACGAAACGGTCATGGGCCTCGCCCAATCCCTTCATTGTGGTGTTATGGCTGCTGGCTGCCGGCATGATTTGCGGTGGAGCGTCGGCGTTGCTGAACAACCCCATGTCTGTGGCTATGGGAGACCGGGCCACCTTCGACTACTTCGTCTTCGCGTTTGCCCCGCAAGGGATTTCCGGCGGGACAGCCATCTTCTTTGCCCTGCTGTTCTGGCATGCCTGGCACTGGCAGCGCAGGCGCGGCTGACCGGAAAACGCATCCCCGGCAGGGGCTCCACGCCGCACTCTTGGCTGTTCCGACTTGTGCATCAAATAATAAGCATGCTTTGCTTATGGGGATAAATGAACCTCCGCAAGCAGTTCGCGGCGGTGCTGCCAACGCTGGCGGTTCCGTGAAGAAGCCCAAGGAAGAACATAATGACCACCGCAATGGAACACCAACTGCCTGCGTTTGGGGAGCGCACCGAGGCAGCCGGGCAGCTCATGTCCGCCACCGTACCGGTGGACGCCGGCTTGCTGATGACCCTGAATTCCCGCATGCATTGCCGTACGCCAATGCAGCGCGTTGACCCCGACGAGCTTCCGGTCCGGCAGCCCGTGTACGTGGACGGGAACTCCGTCATTGCCCTGCATCCCGGATCCGTTCCGGAGAGCGTGGTCACCTACCGCTGCGCCTGCGGCTTCACCATCGATGACCCCGGGACCGCCATGACAGTCAGCGACGAGGCTCTCGCCAGCTAACCGGCTCCCGGCTTGGCTTTGAGGCCCCGCAGGCTGCACGGCTTGCGGGGCCTCGCCGGCCGCCTGGACCCCCCGTCCGGCTCAAGCCCGGCTGCCCAAAGACTGCACGCTAGTGCCCCGCGAGTACCCTGGCTTCCTCCACCGCGCGGCGGGTGTCTGCCAGGACCAGGTCGGCATTGATGGCCTCTGCTGCGCGAAGGCCGGCGGCGGCCGCGGTCATGACCTGCGCGGACACGTCCGTGGCGTTGCCGGCGGCCCATACGCCGGGGCAGGATGTCCGGCCGCTTTCATCCGTCTCCAGGCGCGTCCCCGGGCCCTCCCGGAGCGCAGCCGGCTCCAGTCCCAGACGCTGGAGCATGTTGGCCTTGCTGATGGTTTCGGGACTGACCACCAGCACGTCCAGGGCCACTGTGGCACCCGAGTCCAGGGTGGCGCCGGCCAGCTGGTCGTCCCGGACCTCCAACGCGCGGACCTTTCCCTCCGCCACCTGGACCGAACGTGCAGCCAGCTGTTCCGCCTGGCCGGCGCTGAGTTCCAAGGCATCGTTCAGCAGGAGGGTCACGTCTGGACTCCACTGCCGGAACGTCAAGGCCTGCAGGACGGAGTGGGAGTCGGCTGCCAGGACCCCGATCTTTTGATTCCGGATTTCCCATCCGTGGCAGTAGGGGCAATACAGCACGTCCCGCCCCCACCGGTCGGCGACGCCGGGAAGGTCGGGCAGCTCATCCACGATCCCGGAGGCGATCAGGAGCCGGCGTGCAGTCCGGGTGGAACCGTCGTCCATGGCCAGGACAAATTGGTCTTCGCCGCGGCTGGCCGACCGGACGAAACCGGAAGCCGTGGCCCCGCCATACCTCGCCAGCTCTCAGCCCTGCCGGTCCCCCGCCGATGATTGCCACATCAAATACGCCGTGCTGGTCTTCCATGGTGAAGGCCTACCCGCGGCTGCCCGGGGAATAACGAAAGCGCCGGCTCCCGTCAGGGCACCCTCAACGCTCCGGCCAGTCCACGAATTGTTCGTAGCCTTCGTGCTTGCGGAGGTAGCTGGAAATGAACGGGCAGTGCGGGATGATGCGCTTGCCCGTTGCCACCACGTCATCCAAGGCAAAGTGCGCCAGGACCTTCCCCAGCCCCTGGCCTTCAAAATCCTGGCCGGTCTCGGTGTGGGTGAAATCGATGTGCCCTGGAAGATCGTGGAAGAAGGCCTTGACGGCCAGCCTGCCGTCCACCAGGAGTTCGTACCGGTGCTGTGTGTCATTGCGCCGCAGCGAGACATTTGCGGTGAACTTGTCCTCAGCGGACGTGGTGTTCTCGGTCATGGTTCGACACTGGCACTACTTCAGTCCACTGGCAATGGTCCTTCGGCCATGGCGGCGCCGGTACGGTGCGGTGCGCCGCAGCGGAAAACCGCCGAGCAAAAGGATCGCCACGCAAAAGCAGACCGTGCCGGCTGCCAGCAGTCCCAGTGACAGTCCACTGAGTGCGGCGTCGGCCACGGGGATGAAGACCACCACGACGGCGGCCCCCGCCGTGGCGGGCCTGCAGCGCATGGTGATGGGCGCCGTCGTCCGTTCCTCCAGGCGGCCAAAGGCCACGGCCACCGGCAGGAGCAGGAGGACCAGCGCCAGGACCACCAGTGGACGTGACCACCACCATTCGGCGCTGCCGGAGCTGGGTTTGGGGATCGGCGCCAGGAGCAGTAGCCCGGACATCCCCACCAGCAGCGGCAGGTGCCACAGATACACAGTTAACGATCTGCTGCCGGCCAGCACCAGCATCCGTCCGATCCACGGGACCCCGGCCAGCGGCGCCAGGACCGGACGCGCCAGTTCCATCGCGGCCAGTTGCGGCACGGCCAGGATCACCAGGGTCAGGTTGGGCGGGTTGAGGTTCACCAGCATGTTTCCGCGATACAGCCCCAGCCCGGTCACGAGTCCCAGCAACAGGTGCGCCCCCACAGCGATGCCCAGCAGCTCGGAACGGGAAAGACGGGAGAGGCAGCCGTCGGCAGCCAGGAAACCCAGTTGCTGCACCGCGCACCACACGAACACCAGATTGGCATTGGCAAGGTCCGGCAGGACCCCGCGCAGGCAATCCACGGCAACCACCAGCCCGGCCAGCAGGCAGAAGGACAGCCAGGGCGCCCGCGCATACAGTGCCGCCAGGACGGGAATGTTCAGCTGCGCCGCGAGGTAGGCGGCCAGGAACCACAGGGGCATGGCCGCCCCTGCCGCCATGAGCTGTACCACCCGCCGGTCGACGCCGCACGCGGCCGCCACGGATAGCCCCACCACCATTGTTGCCAGCAAGGGGGTGGCCGGGCGGAGGAGGCGCAGGAGCCGGGCGCGGATGAACTGGGCGGCCGTGCCCCCGCTTGCTTTGAGCCGGCGCCAGGACTGCAGCCCGGTCACGCCGCCGGTGACGAAGAACAGGGGCATGACCATGAAGATCCAGATGATGGGCTCGAACCAGTTCTGCTGGGCAAGGGTGTTCTCTGTGGTCACGGTCCCGTCGGGGTGAAGGACCGGGCTAACCATCATGGAGTGGCCCACCACCACCAGCGCCAGGCACATGAAACGGACAAGGTCGATGGCCGGATCACGGTCCGCCGTGTCCTCCCCGGTTCCTGTCCCCCGCCCTGCTGTGCTGCGCATGGGACCTACAACGACTCGACGCTGCCCACGGCACTATTGTGCCCCTGTTGCCTGCGCGGGTTTAAGGACTTATGCCCCTTCTGCCGCTACTGAAGCACTGCCAGCAGGCCGGCGACGACGGCGAGCAGCGGCATGGTGCCCTGGGTTGCCGCGGCGCGGAGGTACTTGCGGCCAGTGAACGCCAGGACGGCGGCCGCCAGCAGCATGGAACCGCAGCAACTGAAGATCAGGGTCCAGCCCGCCACGGCCGGCGAAGATCCCGCACCGGCAGACATAACGAGCCCCACGCCAATGAACGCCCCCACGGCCAGGAACAGGTTGTAGAAGCCCTGGTTGTACGCCAACGGCTTTGTGGACTCGGCATCTGCCTGGGAGGCGATCCCGAAGCGTTTCCAGGTGGCGGGCCGGGTCCAGGTAAGGGATTCCATGGTGAAGATGAAGACGTGCAGCGCGCCGGAAAGGAAGGCAAAAAGAAGGGAGACCAGGACCATTGCTTGATCCTAGCCTCCCGTTCATGGAAGTTTCCGTTCCCGCTACCTCGCCAGCGTTGCCAGCGTGGTGGCGGCGAAGCCCTTCGCCGATTCGTTCCACAGAGCCAGCAGGCCCTGCAGGTTTTCGCCGTCGGCACGGTGCGCGGGAAGCTGGTCCTGGAGGGTGGCCAGCACGCCCGTCCGCAGCTCGGTGTTGAAGTTGACCTTGCCAACGTTCATGGCCGCGGCCTTGACCAGCTCTTCAGCCGGGATGCCGGAGGCGCCATGGAGTACCAGCGGGATGTGGATCCGCGCGGCAATGTCCTGCAAGACGTCCCAGCGGATTTTCGGCTCGCCCTTGTACTTGCCGTGGACGTTGCCCACCGCGACGGCCAGCAGTTCAGCGCCGGTGCGGGACACGAAGTCCTCCACCTGCGCGGAGTCGGTCAGGCCCGCGACGTCGACGCCGGACTGGCCGGCCTCGAAAGCGCGGTCCTCGTCGCCTGCCAGGCCACCGAGTTCGGCCTCGAGCACCACGTCGGAACCCAGCAGGGCACGGGCAGCCTGGACCAGCGCAATGTTGTCCTCGTAAGGCAGGGACGAACCGTCGGCAAGGACGGAATCCGCCCCTGCCCGGACGGCGTCGGCCATAACGTGGAGGTCTGAGGCGTGGTCAAGCTGCACCGCGACGGGGACCGTGGCGGCGTCGGCCAGGCCACGCAGCGCCGAGATGAGCCGGAGGCCGTTGGCGGTGGCGGCGGTCTTGGGTGCCACCAGCAGGATCACGCCCGTGCCGGATTCCTCGGCGGCGCCCACCACGGCCAGCGCGGTGGTGAAGTCGTAGCAGGTGAAGGCCGGCACTGCGGAACCCTGCTGGAGGGCGGAGGTGACCAGGTGGTCCAGGCGGGTTTGCATCAGGCGCCCAAACCTCCCACCAGGATCCAGGCGACAAAGGTCAACAGGAAGCCGGCCACGCCCAG
>Ga0308175_100002945_pt1 | contig 11698 bp, 9 predicted proteins | sample PhyCR1_3_FD_203893 | JGI IMG/M metagenome (GOLD analysis project Ga0308175, IMG submission 203893) | Soil microbial communities from UC Gill Tract Community Farm, Albany, California, United States - DLSLS.C.R1 | ecosystem: Environmental > Terrestrial > Soil > Agricultural land | place: USA... | reverse complement strand
GCGAGATGGACTGCGTCGTCAAGCTGCTCGCCATCTGCGAACGCAGCGACAAGGGCGTCAGCGTCCGCGTGCATCCCGCAATGATCCCGCGCACCCACCCGCTGGCGGGCGTGCGCGAGGCCTTCAACGCCGTCTTCGTGGAGGCGGACGCCGCGGGCGAGCTGATGTTCTACGGCAAGGGCGCCGGAGGCGACCCCACCGCCTCCGCCGTGCTGGGCGACCTCGTCGCGGTGGCGCGCCACCGCGTCGGTGGCGGTCTCGGACCGGGGGAGTCGAGCTACGCCGACCTGCCGGTCCTCCCGATGGGCGATGCCCAGACGAGGTACCACATCAGCCTCGACGTGGAGGACCGCTCGGGCGTGCTGGCCCAGGTGGCCGCCGGCTTCGCCGACCACGACGTGTCCATCGAGACCGTGCGTCAGCAGCTGGTCCCGGCCGCCGACGGCCGGTCCGCCCGCGCCAACCTCATCATCGTCACGCACACCGCGAGCGACGCCGCCCTGTCGTCCACCGTCGAGCGCCTGCGCACGCTCGACGTCGTGCGGGGCGTCAACTCAGTCATGCGCGTGGAAGGTTCGTGATGGCCCACCAGTGGCGCGGAGTGATCCGCGAGTACGCCGACCGCCTCCCCATGCTCGAGGGCGCGCCCGTCGTCACCCTCCACGAGGGCGGCACGCCGCTCATCCACGCCGAGAAGCTCTCGGCGCGCGTCGGCGCCGAGGTGCACCTCAAGTACGAAGGGCTCAACCCCACCGGCTCCTTCAAGGACCGCGGCATGACGACGGCCATCAGCGTGGCCGCGCGCAAGGGCGCGAAGGCGGTCATCTGCGCGAGCACGGGCAACACGAGCGCGTCCGCGGCGGCCTACGCCACCAAGGCCGGCATGACGTGCGGGGTGCTCGTGCCCGACGGCAAGATCGCCATGGGCAAGCTCAGCCAGGCGATCGCCCACGGGGCCACCCTCCTGCAGGTCGACGGCAACTTCGACGACTGCCTCACGCTCGCGCGCAAGCTCGCCGAGGCCTACCCGGTCGAGCTCGTCAACTCCGTCAACCCCGCGCGCATCGAGGGGCAGAAGACGGCCAGCTTCGAGGTCGTCGACGCGCTCGGCGACGCGCCGGAGATCCACTGCCTGCCCGTGGGCAACGCCGGCAACATCACGGCGTACTGGCGCGGCTACCGGGAGTACCTCGCCGACCCGGTGACCGACGCCGTGGCCGGGCCCGCCACCCACCTCCCGCAGATGTGGGGGTTCCAGGCGGCCGGGGCGGCCCCGATCGTCCTCGGCCACCCGGTCGACCACCCCGAGACCATCGCCACGGCGATCCGCATCGGCAACCCCGCCTCGTGGGAGCAGGCCGTGGCCGCTCGCGACGAGTCCGGCGGTCGCATCGAGGCCGTCACCGACGAGCAGATCCTCGAGGCCCACCGCTACCTCTCGTCGCAGGAGGGCGTCTTCGTCGAGCCGGGGTCAGCGGCATCGGTGGCGGGCCTGCTCGCGAGCCACGAGGCCGGCCTCGTGCCGCCGGGGGCCCGGATCGTCTGCACCGTCACCGGTCACGGCCTGAAGGACCCCCAGTGGGCCCTGCGCACCGCTGACGGGGGAGAGGTCATCCCCACCCGCGTGTCGGTCGACGCCTTCTCGGCAGCCTCGGCGCTCGGGCTCGAGGGCTGACCGCGTGAACCGCGTGCCCCCGGGCCGCTCCGTCGAGGTGCGGGTGCCGGCGAGCAGCGCCAACCTCGGGCCGGGGTTCGACTCCATCGGCCTGGCCCTCGGGCTGTGGGACCGCTACGTCGTGACGACCTCGGCCGCCGAGGGCCTGTCCATCGCGGTCACCGGTGAGGGGGCGGGCGACGTCCCCACCGACGAGCGTCACCTCGTCCACGCGAGCATGCGGCACACCTGGGGCGTCCTCGGGGTCGAGCCGCCGGCCGGGCTGCACATCGACGCCGCCAACGGGGTGCCTCACGGTCGTGGCCTGGGCTCGTCCGCCACGGCGATCGTCGCGGGCGTCGTTGCCGCGCAGGCTCTTTCGCTCGGTGTCGACGGTGTCGAGGGTGTCGACGTTGTCGGCGGTGTCGGCGGTGTCGGCGCTGTCGCCGCCGCGGGCGACGAGCAGGCGTATGCCGTCTGGCCGGCCCCCGGGCAGCCCGTGCCCTTCGACGAAGGGCTGGCGGTGCACCTGTCGAGCCGGCTCGAGGGCCACCCGGACAACGCGTCGGCGAGCGTGGTCGGTGCCCTGACGGTGAGCTGGATGCCGGACGGCACCGGGCTCGACCGCGGCGACCGCACCGTGACGGCCCGCATCGAGCTGCACCCGGACGTGGACGTGGTCGTCTTCGTTCCCGACGCGCAGCTCGCCACCCGCACAGCCCGGGCCGTCCTGCCCGCGACCGTGCCCCTTGCCGCCGCGGCGGCGAACGCGGGCCGCGCCGCCCTGCTCGTCCACGCGCTGACGTCGGATCTCTGCCACCTGCACGCCGCCACCCGCGACTGGCTGCACCAGGAGCCCCGGCGCTCCTCCTACCCCGGCACGATGGAGCTGGTCGACCTGCTGCGGTCCCAGGGCCACGCCGCCGTCGTCTCGGGGGCAGGCCCCAGCGTGCTGGTCCTGGCGACGCGCGACTCTGCGGCTGCCGTGCAGGCCGGACGACTCGCCGGAGAGTGGGAGCGGCTGACCCCCGGGGTGCCCGCGACCGGCGCCACCGTACGGGCTCGCTGAGCCCGCCGACTGGAGCGCTGAGCCGGGGCTCGCAGCGGCGTCCCTGGACGCCCGCCACGACTTCCGGGCGTCGTTCGGCACGACCAGCAGCACCCGGGTGTTATTCTGGCCACGCACCTCACGCCGCTCCATCGCAGGCCTGGTGCGCCACCCCCACACTGAGGCGACTTCACCTGCCTCTGGGCGCGTTCTGCGCCGAAGTGGACTCTCAGACGGCCAGGTCACCTGGTCCAAGTCCGGCCCGCTGGAATCTCCCGGGTCGCAAACGAGGGGGAAGGATCCTTCGTGTCAGAAACAACCACCCGTCCACTCTCTGGCCTCTCGGCCATGAAGCTGGACGAGCTCAAGGGCGTCGCGTCGTCGATGGGGATCACCGGGACGACCAAGATGCGCAAGAGCGACCTCGTCGAGGCGATCAAGGCCCGTCAGTCGGGTGGCTCGTCCGCCCCCGCGACCGCCGCAACGACCTCCGGCCCGGCTCCGGCGTCAGCGCCGACCGGCTCCGGCCCCGCCGACACGGCGACGAGCACAGCGGCCGCCGCGGACGCCGCGGACGCTCCGCCCGCCCGGGCGCGCGCGTCGCGCCGGGTCAGCCGTCCCGCCGGCTCCGCCGCTGTGGCGGAGTCGCCGGCTGGAGCTGCTGCTGCGCCGACCGCCGCCGAGCCGTCGATCGAGTCGGCCACTGAGGGCACGGCCGACGGGTCCCACGCAGCCCCGTCGCGTGAGCGCGCCACCCGGTCCGACCGCCGGGATCGCAGCGAGCCCGGTGACCGTGGCGAGGGCAACGACCGTGGTAACCGCAGCGACCGGGCCGAGCGTGCCGAGCGAGCCGTGCGCGAGAGCCTCGAGCCGCGGCACGACCGCCAGCAGGGCGACCGTGGCGACCGCCAGCAGGGCGACCGTGGCGACCGACAGCAGAACGACCGCGGCGACCGTCAGCAGGGCGGTCGACCGGACCGCATGGGCGACCGCGACGACCGTTCCTCGCGCCAGGACCGTCAGCAGAACGACCGCAACGACCGCCAGCAGGGCGACCGCCAGCAGGACGAGGCGCACGACCACAACCGCGGACAGCAGTCGGGCTACGACGACGACGACCGCGGCGGCAGCCGACGCAGCCGCAACCGCCAGCGCAGCCGCGACCGCAAGCGTGGCCGGGGTCGCGAGGGCGGCCAGGACTGGGCCGACACGGACCTGCAGGTCGGCGACGACGACGTGCTCGTGCCCGTGGGTGGCATCCTCGACGTCCTGGACAACTACGCGTTCGTGCGCACCTCCGGCTACCTGGCCGGCTCGAGCGACGTCTACGTGCCGCTGGGCATGGTCAAGAAGCACGGGCTGCGCAAGGGTGACGCGGTGACCGGCGCCGTCAAGGCCCTGCGTGAGGGCGAGCAGCCCTCCGGCAGTGTCGGGCGGCAGAAGTTCAACGCCCTGGTCCGCCTCGACACGGTCAACGGCCAGACGCCCGAGGAGGCGGCCAAGCGGGTCGAGTTCGGCAAGCTGACGCCGCTCTACCCGCAGCAGCGCCTGCGCCTCGAGACCGAGCCGCACGTCCTCACGACGCGGATCATCGACCTCGTGGCCCCGATCGGCAAGGGCCAGCGCGGTCTCATCGTCGCCCCGGCGAAGGCCGGCAAGACGATGATCATGCAGACGCTCGCCAACGCCATCACCACCAACAACCCCGAGTGCCACCTCATGGTCGTCCTGGTCGACGAGCGTCCGGAGGAGGTCACCGACATGCAGCGCGCCGTCAAGGGCGAGGTCATCTCCTCGACCTTCGACCGGCCGGCCGAGGACCACACGACGGTCGCCGAGCTCGCCATCGAGCGGGCCAAGCGTCTCGTCGAGCTCGGCCACGACGTCGTCGTGCTGCTCGACTCCATCACCAAGCTCGGCCGCGCCTACAACCTCGCCGCGCCGGCGAGCGGCCGCATCCTCTCCGGTGGTGTCGACTCCGCTGCGCTCTACCCGCCGAAGAAGTTCTTCGGGGCGGCGCGCAACATCGAGAACGGTGGCTCCCTCACCATCCTCGCGACGGCACTCGTCGAGACCGGCTCGAAGATGGACGAGGTGATCTTCGAGGAGTTCAAGGGCACCGGCAACATGGAGCTCCGCCTCAGCCGTGACCTGGCCAACCGCCGGATCTTCCCCGCCGTCGACATCAACAGCTCGGGCACGCGCCGCGAGGAGATCCTCCTGGCCAGCGAGGAGCTGAAGATCATGTGGAAGCTGCGCCGGGTCCTCGGCGGGCTCGACCCGCAGCAGGCGATCGAGCTGCTCATCGACCGGCTCAAGAAGACGCGGACGAACTACGAGTTCCTCACGCAGGTGCAGCAGACGAGCGGCTCCAGGCTCGGCGACGAGTCCTGACGCGGCTCAACGGATTCCGACCCGGAGTTCGAACAGGAAGGGGGACGGCGCGCTGGCGTCGTCCCCCTTTCCGTGTTTGCGGCGCCAAAGGCCCCAATTGCCAATAAAATGGGTCTTCCCACCACCCTTCACCATGGAGCAGTCATGTCTGCGCTTGCCGGCGACCCCGATGCCAGTCCCGTTCGTGTCCTCGTGGCCGACGACGACGCAGACATCCGCGACCTCGTCGAGTTCAAGCTGACCCAGGCGGGGTATGCCGTCGAGGCCGTCGCCGACGGCATCGGGGCTTGGGAGGCCTTCGCCGCCAACCCCCCGCAGCTGGCCGTCCTCGACGTGATGATGCCCGGCCTGTCCGGCATCGACGTGCTGCGCAAGATCCGTGAGAGCGAGTTCGCCTCCGTGCCGGTGCTGCTGCTCAGCGCCAAGTCGCGAGACTCCGACGTCGACACCGGCTTCGAGGTGGGCGCCGACGACTACGTCATCAAGCCGTTCAGTCCTCGGGAGCTGCTGCACCGCGTCAACGGCATGCTTGCCCGGGCCCGCTGAGCGGCCGAGGTGGTGGTCATCGGGGGAGCGCTGGTCGTCGGCGCGACCGTCGCGGTCCTGGGCGCCTGCGTCCTGCTCGTCCTGCTCGTCGTGGCCGTGCGCGCTCGGCGTCAGCTGCGCCAGCGTCGTGACGAGATGCTGTTGTCACCGCTGCGCCCGCCACTGATCACCGTCGCTGCGGGCGAGGACGACGACGGCACGGCCGTGCACACGTTGAGGCGGGCCGCGGGCGATTCCCGCACGGTGCTCGACCGCAACATCGTCGGGCTGCTGACCAAGATCCGCGGCGTCCCCGCCGAGCAGCTCGTGGGGGTTCTGGAGAAGCACGGCGCGGTCCACGCGGCGGCGAGGGAGCTGACGAGCCGATCCACCGTGCGAAGGGCCAGGGCAGCGCAGGTGCTGGGCCTTGCTCGCGCCGGCGACACGGTGCCCCTGCTCGTGCGAGCCCTGGACGACGAAGCGGTCGAGGTGCGCAACAGCGCGGCCTACGCCCTGGGCCTGATCGGTGACGCCGCCGCTGCCGGCCCGGTTCTCTCGGCGATCGGCCACCCCGAGCGTGGGCTTCCGGCGGCGACCGCAGCGGAGACCCTGCAGTCCATGGGTGTCGGCATCTCCGAGGTGCTTCGGGCCGGACTGCATGACGCTCACCCGCGCACGCGGATGGTCGCGGCACACCTCAGCGGCGAGCGCAGCTTCACCCGCGGCCTGCCGGACCTGCGCCACCTGCTCGACCACGACGCCGACGTCACGGTGCGTGAGACCTGCGCCGCGGCCATCGGTCGCCTCGGCCGCGCCGAGGACGTGGAGGTGCTGGCCAGGCACACGGGGCAGGACGAGCCGCTCTCCCTCCGCCGCGCGTGCACCACCGCGCTGGGCGAGCTCGGTGACCCGGCGGCGGTGCCCGCCCTCGCCGGCCTGCTCGTCGACCCGGACCCCCGCCTGGCCGAGCTGGCCGCCACCGCCCTGCTCGGCCTCGGACCCCGTGGCCGCGAAGCGCTCGTCGCCCACGCGGACGACCCGGCCGTCCGCTCCGCCCGCCTCATGGCGAGCCTGCAGAGGGCGTCGGCATGAGCTGGGAGGGCTTCGTCTCGGGGCTGCGTTCGGCCGTCGTGTGGGTCATGGACGCCGCGAGCGTGCCGGTCCTCGTCTACTTCGTCCTCATCAACACCTCGCTGCTGGTCCTCGTCGTGCTCGCCTACCTCGAGTTCCGGGCGCAGGAGCGCCGTCGCGCCACCGCGCTCTCGTGGCAGGGAGCGGGGCTCGCTCCCGGGGTCTCCCTCCTCGTGCCGGCCTACAACGAGGAGGCGGGCATCGTCACGGCGGTCAAGTCGTTCCTGACGCTGCGCTACCCGAGGCACGAGGTGGTCGTCATCGACGACGGCAGCACCGACCAGACCTTCGCGCGGCTCGAGGAGGCGTTCGACCTCGTCCCCCTGCCGCGGGAGCTGCCGCAGGAGATCCCGGTCCGGGCTCGGGTCCTCGGCGTCTTCGTGCCCCGTGACGGCCGCACCCGCCTGCTGGTGGTGCGCAAGGAGAACTCGGGCAAGACCGAGGCGCTCAACCTCGGCGTGAACGCGGCGAACGAGCCGCTCGTGGCCATGCTCGACGGTGACTCCATCCTCGAGCCCGACGGGCTCCTCCACGTCACCCGTCCCTTCGCCGACGACCCGACCCGCATGGTGGCCACCGGCGGTGCGATCCGTCCGGTCAACGGCAGCCGCGTCGTCTCCGGTCGCATCGTGCGCGTCGACATGCCCCAGACCTGGCTCCCGCGCATCCAGCTCGTCGAGTACCTCCGGGCGTTCCTGCTCGGTCGCACCGGGTGGTCCAGGCTCGGTGGCCTCATCCTCATCAGCGGCGCCTTCGGCCTCTTCCGGCGCGATGTCGTCGTCGAGGTGGGTGGCCTCGAGCCGGGGACCATCGGCGAGGACTTCGAGCTGGTCATGCGCATCCACAAGCGCCTGCGCGACGAAGGACGCGACTACCGCATCGAGTTCGTCCCCGAGCCCGTCTCGTGGACGGAGGTGCCCGTCACCGCCAAGGTGCTGCGCAACCAGCGGCGCCGCTGGCACCGAGGCCTGTGGGAGACGCTCTGGGCCTACCGCTCGATGCTCTTCCGGCCGAGATACGGCCGCATCGGCTGGCTGGCCCTGCCCTACTACTGGCTCTTCGAGCTCGCCGCGCCGCTGCTGGAGCTCTTCGGCATCGTGATCGTCCCGCTCGCGCTGCTGCTGGGCGTCGTCAACGTGTCGTTCGCCGTCCTCTTCCTCGTGCTCGCGTACGGGTATGCCGTGCTCGTCACGCTCTCGGCGATGGTGGTCGACGAGTGGGCCTTCCACAAGCACGACCGCTGGCGCGCGATCTCCCAGACGATCGTCGCATCGGTCCTCGAGAACATCGGCTACCGGCAGGCCACCGCGTGGTGGCGTCTCGAGGGTTGGTGGGCCAGTCTGCGGGGCAGGCGGCACGTGTGGGGCGTCATGACCCGCACGGGCTTCGATGAGGACCCGGCATGACGCCCGGCCTGCCGTCCCTGTCGAGGCGCTCGGTCGGGAGCCAGATCCGCCTGCTCATCGGCATCCTGCTCGTCCTCGTCCCGGTGGGAGCCATCGTCTCCGTGGCCACGATCCACGCCCAGGGCTCCTCGGTGCGCGCCCTGACGCTGGCGCTCGGCCCGGCGCGCGAGGCGAACAGCGCGGTCCTGCTCGACATGACCCGCTCCGAGGCCGCCTGGAGCCAGGCAGCCTCGGGTGCCCGTCCCGAGATCGACCCGCTGGGCCTGCAGTCGTCCGTCGAGGCGCAGCTCGATGCCGTCACCCGGGGCGTCGACAGCCCCGAGCTCGCCGCCGGCGAACGGGCGCGCTACCAGGAGCTCGTGACGCAGCAGCGTTCGGTGGTGGACAGGTGGTTCACCACCGCACGGCAGTCGCTGCAGGGGCTGTCACCGGGCACGCCCGTGACCGCGCCGGCTCGCGCGAGCGCGGCGACGGCATACGCCTCCTTCCGCACGGTCAACCAGGCGCTCGGCACCGCCATCCAGGCGCAGCGCGACGTCGCCCGGGTCGAGTCACGGGAGGCCACGGCCGTGACCTCGGGCGTCATCGTCGCCGTCGCCGTCGCCGTGGTGCTCGTGCTCGTCGCGGCGGGTTTCGGGATGCACCGGGCCGTCGGGCGGCCCCTGGCCCGGCTGCGCGAGGTCGTGCGCCTGCAGGTCGAGGAGGACGTCATCGCCATGGCCAACCAGGAGGAGGGCGCCCTGGAGGTGCGGATGCTGGCCCGCGACTTCAACGACCTGACCCGCGCCAACGCCCGGCTCGTCGACCAGCAGGCTGCCGTGCTCGAGATGCAGGAGCTGGTCCTCGACGTCGGCCGCGGCGTGCGGTCGGCCGGCGACGTCCCGGAGGCACTCCGCTTGGTCACCACCAACCTGGGGGCGGGCCTGGGAGCCGACCGGGTGCTGCTCTACACGCTGGCCGACGACGGCGAGACCATCGAGGACCGTCTCCAGTGGCACACCGACGACCTGCCCGACCTCCCGCCGCTGCCGCGGTCGCTCGCGCAGCAGGTGGGCGTGGTCAATGACGAGCTGCGGCGCGACCTGGGCTTCTTCCACATGCCCGACCTGCTGGCGTACGACGTCTACGACGACGAGCGCGTGCGAGCCTTCCACCGGGCCACCGGCACGCGGTCCCTGCTCATGCTCCCGGTGGGGACCGGTGGGCGCGGCCTCGGCATCCTGTCGGTGATGATGGTCGGCGCCCCGCGTCGCTGGCACCGGCACGAGATCCAGGCGGCACTGCAGTGCTCGGCGATCGCGGCCCAGGCCATCGTGGCACTGCGGCTCTCGCAGATGCAGGACGAGCAGGTGCGCCGGCTCACCGAGCTGGACCGGCAGAAGACGGACTTCATGGCCACGGTGAGCCACGAGCTGCGCACCCCGCTGACCTCGATCAGCGGCTACCTCGAGCTGCTCGTCGACGGTGACTTCGGTGAGGTCACGGACGGCCAGCACGTCGCCCTCGACATCATCGGCCGCAACGCCACCCGCCTCCGCGGCCTCATCGAGGACCTCCTCGTCCTCAACAAGATCGAGATCAGCGGTCTGCAGGCGGTCTCGGAGGAGGTCGCCGTGAGCGACCTGCTGCACGCCGTGACCGAGACCATGGGCCCGGTCGCCGCGAACAGCGGGGTGCAGCTCGTCTGCACGGACGTGCCCGACGACCTCCGGGTGCGGGTGGACCGCGGCCAGCTCGAGCGCGCCCTGATCAACCTCGGGTCCAACGCGGTGAAGTTCACCCCCGAGGGCGGGCGGGTGCTGATGTCGGCCGAGCGGTCGGGCGACTCGACCATCATCTCGGTGCACGACACGGGGATCGGCATCCCCGCCGGCGACCTGGCCCGCCTGTCGGAGCGCTTCTTCCGTGCCGGCAACGCGACCGCCGCCGCGATCCCCGGGACCGGCCTGGGCCTCGCCATCGTGCGTGCCATCGTCGAGGGGCACGGCGGCGAGCTCGTCATCGCCTCGGTCGAGGGGGAGGGCACGACCATGCAGGTCGTCCTCCCGGTCGCCCGACGCGCCCCCGTCGGCGTGCTCGCCGGGACCTGACGTGTGCTGCGTCAGAAGCAGCCGCCCCGCGGCGTGCGTTCCAGCCGCTGGGTGACGGTCCAGCGTGACGCCGGGTCGCGCACCGTGGCGGAGATGTCGTCCGGGTGGTGCTGCGGGGCGGTGGCCGTCGGCGACCCGACCATGCGGCCGGTCCGGGGGTCGAGGCGCCATCCGACGTAGTCGATACCCTCACCACCCGTCACCGACCGGGCGTCGCTGCTGCGGAAGCCGGTGACGACCGAGACCGTCGACCCGTCGAGCTCGAGGTGCTGGTAGGTCGGGTCGTCGAGCCGGGGCGCCAGGGTGCGCCACACGACGCGTCGGGCGGCGAGGTCGACGCCGAGCACCGAACCGTCGTCGCCCGGGACGATGACGTGGTCGGCGTCGACGACGAGGAGGCGCTCGCCGGCCTGCGACCCGACGGGCAGCCGCACGTCGGTCCGCTCCCACCGGCCGGCGTCGGGGGTCCAGACGACGAGGGTGCGGCCCAGCACGCCGAGCACCGACGTGGTGGTGAGGACCGCAGAGGTGCGGTAGCGGGCGCGCGCGTCGCGGTCGGCGGGGGACTCGCCCCACGAGAAACCGCCGGGCCCTCCGGCGACGGGTTCGCCGACGAGCACGGCGTCGTCATGCTCGTCCTTGGGGAACCCGACGACCTGGCCGCCGACCACCCCGAGCACCCCGGTCAGGTCGTCTGGGGTCGTGACGGCACCGGTCGCGACCTGCACGAGGTGGGTGGCGTGGCACCCCTCGAGGACGACGTAGCCGTTGCCCACGGTGGGTGAGCCGGAGACCAGGTCGGCGATCGTCGTGCTCCATCGCACCGTGCCCGAGGGGTCCGTCCCGGTGACGCGGCCCGCGCGATCCGGCGGCACGTCCGGACACGGGTCGAACGAGCAGGCGCTGCGGGTGCAGCCGGCGACCGCGAGCAGCGTGACGAGGGCCGCGGCCACGCCCCCACAGCTCCTTCGGTGCACGGCCGCCCCTGTCCTCCGCTGTCCGGTGTCCTTCGCTGTCCCCGTCGTCCGGAGGACACCGTTGCCCCGGCGGATCGTTGCACGCGGAGGGAGCCGATGCGGGGGAATGCCGTGCGCCCTCGCTGCGTTTGGGAGGAGGTGCGCCTCTCTGGCACACTCTTCCTTCGGACCGGTTCACGGGAGAGCGGCTCCCCAGCGCGAGCAGCCATGACACCGACCCGGCCGACCACCTCAAGGAGATCACGTTGAAGAAGGACCTTCACCCCCAGTACGTCGAGACCACGGTGACCTGCACCTGTGGCAACACGTTCACCACGCACAGCACCGAGACCTCCGGCAAGATCGCCGCGGACGTGTGCTCGCAGTGCCACCCGTTCTACACGGGCAAGCAGAAGATCCTCGACACCGGTGGCCGCGTGGCCCGGTTCGAGGCCCGTTACGGCAAGAAGGCCGCCAAGTAGGTCTCCCGCACG
>Ga0308175_100002943_pt1 | contig 11699 bp, 8 predicted proteins | sample PhyCR1_3_FD_203893 | JGI IMG/M metagenome (GOLD analysis project Ga0308175, IMG submission 203893) | Soil microbial communities from UC Gill Tract Community Farm, Albany, California, United States - DLSLS.C.R1 | ecosystem: Environmental > Terrestrial > Soil > Agricultural land | place: USA... | reverse complement strand
CAGCCTCCAGGCGAGACGCAGCGTCGCGGCCAGCGCACCGACGCCGGGGAGCGTGCTGGTCTTCTTGATCGCGCGCAGCGCGCCGCCGCCGCCGAGCACGATCACCTGCACCCCCCGCTCGGCGAGCGCCGTCGCGAATGGACCGTCCTCGAGCAGCGCGATCGCGGCGCACTCACGATTCGCTTCGGCGATATCGAGGAGCGAGTGCTGCGCTCCGCCCATCACGCCGGTGTGATCGACGAACAGCACGGTGGCTTCGCTCGGCTGGCTCACTGGCGCGCGAGCTCGTAGACGTCGCGCACGCGCGAGGCGATCACGGGCCAGTCGAAGTTGCGCTTCGCGTAGCTGGTGCACTGCTCGGCCGTCGGCAGCGGTATCCCACCGAGCAGGGCGTCGCCGAGCGTGGCGCCGATCTCGGCGCGCGACGCTTCGGCAGTGACGAGCTGCGGTGCCAGCGGCGACACGATCTCGCTCAGTCCGCCCACCGGTGTGACCACGCACGGCGTCCCGGCAGCGAGCGACTCGACCGTGATCAACCCGAAGCCCTCGAGCGCCGTCGTCGGCACGACGGTGAGATCCGCCGCGCGATAGGCGAGCGGCAGCACGTCGTCCGGCACGAAGCCGAGGAGCTTCACGGTATTCTGCAGCCCCAGCGCCTCGATGCGCGCCTCGAGCTCGGCGCGCAGTGGACCGGTGCCGGCGAGGAGGACCAGCGCGTCGGGCACCCGTTCGCGGAGCTCGACCGCCGCTTCGACGAGCACGTCCACGCCGACGCGACGCACGAGCCGGCGCACGCACAGCACGATCGGACGGTCCGGCGCCCAGCCGAGCGCGGTGCGCGATGATGCGCGGGAGGGCGCACAGGCGAAGCGATCGACCTCGACGCCGCCCGGGATGACGTGAATGCGCTCGCGCTCGACGCCGAACTGACCGGCGAGGATGTCGCGGAACGCGCTCGAGAGGACGATCGCCTGCGTCGCGCGGCCGTACACCGCGCGCTCGACGAGCTCCTTGACCATCACCGACCATGGCGCCGCGCCTTCCACGCGCGATTCCTGACCCCACGGCCCCTGGAAGTGCACGACGAACGGATGCTCGCCGAGCTGGTCGAGCACCGGGAAGGCATTCTGCGCGAAGTGCGAGACGACGACGGCGTCGGGCCGGTGACGCAGCCACTCGACGGCCGCGCGGCGAAGCGCGTGCATGCGGAAGACGAGCGACGCGTCGGGCGGAGCGAACGACGCGACACTTCCTCCTGACGCGTGCATCACGCCGGCACCTCCGACCACGTAGCCCTGCAGCTCGACGCCGGCCTGCAGGAGCTCGGACACGAGATGCGCGTAGACGCGATTGAGCCCGCCCGGGTCCTCGCCGAACCACCCCATGCCGATCTGCAGCGTCTGCAGCGTGGAGCTCACCGTGCGACTCGGCAACTGCACGGCGGCGCTCATGCGGCCACTCCCTGTGGCAGCACGACGCCGAGCGTATCGGACGGCGCGATCGAATGATCGAGGGAGAGGCGCGCCCAGATCTCGAGCACCATCAGAGTCCAGATCTGCTGGCCCCAGTCGCGGCTGCCGTCGGCGTGCTCGGTGAGGAGGCGACGCGTGGCATCCGGCGCGATCCAGCCGCGATCCATGAACGGACCAGCGAGGAGCAGGCTCTTCGCGTACGGTGCGAGGTCGCCGCGCAGCCAGTCCGATGCGGGCATCACGAAGCCGCGCTTGCGGCGGTACAGCACCTCGCGCGGCACGTACCGCTCGGCGACACGCTTGAGCAGGTACTTCGTGGTGAAGCGGCGCAACCGGAGCGACGTCGGCAGCGTGGCGGCGTATTCGACGATCTCACGCCCGAGGAAAGGGGAGCGCGTCTCGAGCCCGTGCGCCATCGCCGACACGTCGGCCTTGGCGAGGAGCTGATCGGGCAGGTAGGTGGTGAGGTCGCCGTAGAGTGCACGGTCCACGTCGTCGGAGGCGACGGCACGCGCCCATGCTTCCTCGTACAGCTCGTCGGGATGCCAGCCGTTCACCGCGCCGAGCAGGGAGGGGGCGTACACCTCGGAGCGGATCGGGCGCAGCGCCCGGTCGTAGACGAACGCCATCGACGCGGAGCCGGCTCCCGCCGCGGCGAGGAGTGCGGCGCGCCGGCGCAGAGGGCCGCTCGAGCGCGATCCCGCGCGATCGGCGAGCGCGTCGCCCAAGGCCCGCCGCAGCGAGGCCGGCATGAGCTTGCGATAGGTGGACGCGGCGCGCTCGATCATCGGGCGCGCGTAGCCACCGAACGATTCGTCCGCGCCGTCGCCGACCAGCGCGACCGTCATGTGGCGGCGAGCGGCGCGCGCCATGTAGTAGTTCGGGACGATCGAGACGTCGGCGAGCGGCTGGCCGTACTGCCACACGATCGCCGGCAGATCGGCGACGAGACCCGGCGTGAGCACTTCCTCGTGCAGCGTGACTCTGCAGCGTGCGGCGACAGTACGCGCGAAGGGCCGCTCGTCGAACGCGGGGTCGTCGAATCCCATCGTGACCGCGTCGATCGGCCCGCCCGCTTCCTGGCGCGCGATGGCGGTGATCAGGCTCGAGTCGACGCCGCCGGAGAGGAGCGTGCCGGTGGGGACGTCGCTGCGCAGCCGCTGGGCGACCGAGCGTCGCGCGAGCTGGTCGATCTCGTCGAGCGCGTCCATCTCGGTGACGCGACGCTTCGGCGCGAAGGCGAGGTCCCAGTAGCGCGAGACTTTCAGCTGTCCGTTCGGCGTGAAGACGAGCGAATGCGCCGGCGCGAGCTGGGCGGTGCCGTCGAACATCGCGAGCGGCGCGGGGACGGCCTGATAGGTGAGGTACGCGTCGAGCGCGCGAGCGCTCACCTTCGCCGAGCCGCCGCGCAACGACATCAACGCGGTGAGCGTGGACGCGAACGACAGGGCGCCGCCCTGGTGCGCGTAGAAGAAAGGTTTCTCGCCCATCCGGTCGCGCGCCGCGTAGAGCGTCCGCGACTCGGTGTCCCAGATGGCGAAGGCGAACATGCCGTCGAGACGGTCGAGCAGCGTGTCCCAGCCCCAGACGCGAAAGCCGTTGAGGATGACCTCGGTGTCGCCGCTCGAGCGGAACGCGATGGACCGCGCCAGCTCGGCGCGCAGCTCGACGAAGTTGTAGATCGCGCCGTTGAACACGAGCACGTGACGCCCGTCCGCGCTCGTCATCGGCATGTGGCCGGCGGGCGAGAGATCGAGGATGGCGAGCCGGCGCGAGCCGAGACAGGCGGCGTCGTCGGTCCAGAGTCCGGCGTCGTCGGGGCCGCGATGGGTCATCGCCTCGCGGGCGGTCTGCACGCGCGCCGCGCGAGCGCGGGCGTCGGTGCCGACGTAGCCGATGATCCCGCACATGGCTAGCGCGCTCCCGAGGGATCTGCACCTTTCGTCACGCCGACGTACACGTCCCGATACGCGCGGGCGATCTCGCTCCACGCGTACGCGCGCGAGCGCGCCAGGCCGGCCGCCTCGAACCGCGCCCGCCGCTCGGAGTCGTCGAGCAGGGCGAGGAGCGCGCTTGCGTACGACGCATCGTCGCTCAACACGCCGAAGCGCCCGTCGGCGAGCAGCTCGCTCGCGCCGGGATTCGGGGTGGCGAGCACCGTCGTGCCGCTCGCCATCGACTCGAGATACGGGATGCCGAATCCTTCGTACGTGCTCGGCAGAGCGAACACCCACGCTTCACGATAGGCGCGCGCGAGTGCGGCGTCGCTCGGGAAATGCTCGTACCGCACCTGCGCATGCGCGGGCGGCTCACGATCGGCGATGAAGTGCAGCTCGACGTCCGGCCGCGCCGGCGCGACGTGCTGCACGAACTGCTCGTACAGCCAGCGCCCGCGCTTGCGCCCCTCCCACAGCCCCACGTAGAGCACGCGCGGCCGCGCGCTCTTGGTGCCCGGCATGAAGACGGCGTCGTCCACGCCGCAGCCGATCACCTGCGTGAGACGATGCACCTCCGCGACGTCGCCCCCGAGCGCGACGGTCGTGGTGGCGAGCCGCTTCGAGAGCCGTTCGGCCCCGAACAGCAGGTACTGCAACGCCTTCCGCTGCGGCCGCGTAGCGTGCTGCGCTTCGCGGAGCGCGGTGCCGTACAGCGTGCGCACCGTGGGGCGAGGGCGGCGCACCGTGAACCAGTCGTCGCCGTGGAAGTGCACGACGTCGGCGTCGCTCGTGTCCAGCCCATTGAGCAGCGCTGGAAGCGCGACGAGCCGGCCGAGGCGCGTATCGCGGAGCCAGCCACGGCGAGCGAAGAGCCGGCGATGCGCGTAGCGCGCGTCGGCGGGCGCGTCGGTGAGGCTCGCGACGGTGACCGGCACGCCCAGCTGCACGAGCGCATTGGAGAGCCGGTGCACCGCCACCTCCACGCCGCCCAACTTGCGGCCCGGCTCGGGGAGCGTGGTGTGGAACATCAGCACGCGAGGCTCGCTCGCCGTGCGCGCGGTGGCTCGCATGTCATCGCGGAGCAGAGTCACGCCGCGCGCGAGTGCGAAGTGCCGCTCGTATACGTCGCGTGCGTCGGCGCCGAGTGCGGCGCGGCGTGGCGCGTCGCCGAGCAATGCGGACACCGCGCTCGCCAGCGCGACAGGCTCGCTCGAGTCGGCGAACGCGACGGCGCCTTCGTTGGTGAACGGCGCCGCCGTCGCCACGCCGCGGTTGGACACGACGGCTCTGCCGAGCGCGAGACACGCCATCAACGAGCTGCGCCGCGCGCTCGCGCCGTCGTCGTACGGCTGGAGCAGCACGTCGCACGCGGCGAGATGCGCGCTCACCTCGTCGGGCGCGATCCCATCGGTTGCGACGATGCGCTCGGCGAGCTCGGGACGACGCGCCGCGATCGCCTCACGCAGCGCCGATCCGTTGCGGCCGATCAGGAGCACGACGCGCGACGCGTCGTCGCTGAGCACGCGCTCGAGCGTGGGATCCAGCAGCGCGGCGTGAAACCGGCCGAAGGTGCCGAAGTGGCCGACGATGCTGCGTCGCGCTCCAGCGAGCAGACGCCGCCGGATCGCGTCGACGCGGGCGGGGTCGGCGTGATCGGGCACGTTCGACGGGATGGGCACGTCGACGATCGCGCGCGTCGCCGTCGCACCGGCGCCGAGCCACTCGAGTCGCCTGCGCCATTCGGGAATGGTGACGAACATCCGTCGAGCGCCGCGCGTCGCGAGCCATGCCATCATGCCGTGCACGACGCCCGCGACGTTGCGCCGGACGCTCTGCCCGCGCCGCACCGGCATCGCGACCTCGTGCACGTACAGGTCGAACCCGCGGCGTCGCAGCGAGAAGAGTAGCAGCGCGAACGGCACGTTCATCATCCGCCAACCGTAGCCCGTCGGCACGTACTGCACGAGCAGCCGCGTATCGGGCGGCAGCGCGCGAAGCGCACGGCCGAGCACGCGCAGCGCGTCGCGCCCGAAATGCGACGGGAGCACGTGGACGGTCACACCCGGCGTCGTCGTCGGCGCGCTCGGCGCGGGCGGACACCACACGTCCACCGTGTCCCCCGCCGCCGCGAGCGCACCGGCGAGCAGACGGGTGTGGTCGCTCACTCCGCCGGCGAGCGGCGGATACTCGCAGGTCACGATGCACCAGCGCCGCGAGACCGAGGGCACTCGCTCGACGGCGGCGGCCCGCTCGGGCTCCACGGCGACCGCGGTCACGTGCCCCTGCGTGCCAGTGCGCGCGCGCGATGCTGCCATCCGCGCCACTGCAGCGCGATCGATGTCAGCTCGACCGGCAGCGACGCGAGCGCGCTGAGCGTGTCCACCGACTTCTGCTCGCGCACGATGCGCGAGAGCCGCGCGCGCGAGTGGTTGACGAGATACCAGGGCAGGCCGCGCACCGGACCGTGCAGCTCCATGTGCAGCACGCTCGACTCGTGCACGCGCGCCAACCGGCTCCCCCACGCAAGCGCGCGCGGCGGGTGATCGATCTCGGCGCTCGGGACGAAGCGGATCATGTAGCCCGCCTTGAGCAGGCGAAGCCGCAGGTCGGCGTCCTCCATGTGCGCGTAGGGATAGCGCTCGTCGAAGCCGCCGATGGTCTCGAAGCCGGCACGGCGGATCGCGAAGTTGCACGACCAGAGCACGCCGCCCTCGAGGTTCACCGGCGCGGTCTGTCGCGGCGAGTTGAGCCCCGCGCGACAGGTGGTGCGCCCTTCGAGCGCCTCCAGCGCCGCCGCGTTCTCGGCGCGCGACTCGTCAAATGCGGCGAGCCATTCGGCGCCGGGCAGGCAGTCGTCGTCGGTGAAGGCGAGCCACTCGCCGCGCGCGATCCGTGCGCCCGTGTTGCGGTTCGCCGCGGGACCTCGACGCGGGCCGGCGACCCAGCGCGCCCACGGATAGCGGTCCGACACCAGATCGCGCGCCGCCGTGCGCGCGCTGTCGTCGGCGACGATCACCTCGTACTGGTCGTGCGGCAGCGTCTGCGATCCGGGCGCGAGCCGGTCGAGGCAGAGCGCGAGGGTCTCGTTGCGGTCGCGCGTCGGGATCACGACGCTGAAGAGCGGCGTGTTCATGCCGCCTCTGCGACGCGCAGAAGCAGCTGCGTATACTGCTCGCGCAGCGCAGCCCAGCCGAACCGCGCGCGCGCCGACGCGTGCCCTGCTTCGCGCTCGCTCTCGGTGAGCGGCGCTGCGAGCGCGGCGTCGAGCGCGCGCGTTCCTTCGCCGGTGCGCGACAGGTCGACCAGATGCGCGAAGCCACCTAGCAGATGCCGGGTGACCGGCGTGTCGTGCGCGACGATCGGCAGCCCGTGTGCCAGCGCTTCGACGTACGCGAGCCCGAACCCTTCGCGCAGCGACGCGAGCACGAACGCGTCGGCGGCGCGGTAGTAGTCGCCGATCGCCTCGTGCGGAACGGAGCGCATCAGCACGCCGTCGCCGAGCAGGGAGCCCGCGAGCGAGCGCACCGCCGCGGCGTCGGGCCCGTCGGCGCCGAGCACGCAGAGGAAGGGGCGCGGCTCCGGCATCGCGGCGATCTCGCGAACGAGATGGTCCATCCGCTTGATCGCCGTGTCGAGCATCCCCACCGAGAGCACCACGGGCCGATCCGTCGGCAGGCCGAGCGCGGCGCGCGCCGCGCCGGTGATGCGCGCGGGCAGCGCGTCGGGCACCTGCACTCCGTGCGCGAGCGTCACCTGGCGATCCCGCGATTCGCCGCGCGCCACCGCGTCGTCGAGACCGGCGGGGGTGAGCTGCTGGACGAAGTCGGTGCGCGTGAACGGCTGCGTCGTGAGGCCGCCGTTGTAGTACAGCAGCTTGTAGCGCTGCCGCGAGAGTCGCCGCCAGTGCCAGCACAGGTTGCCGACGTTGAGATCGGCGAAGTAGACGACGTCCGGGCGGCCGAGCACGAGAGCGGGAAGCAGCGAGAGGAAGAAGGTGGCCTGTTCGACGAAATACGAATCGTGCCGGACGAGCCGCCCCACCAGCGCGCCGAGCGCGCCGTCGCGCCGGAGATTCCAGCGCGCGCGCGCATCCACGCCGGGCATCGCCGCACCGGAGAAGACGGTGAGCGCGATCCGTGGATCGCCACGAAGCGCGTCGGCGCACTCCAGCGTGAACGTCTCGAATCCACGCCTCTGGCGGCCGAGGCCGGAGCAGGGGAGGAAGACGCGCACCGGCCGCTGGGAGGGAACTGGGAGGGGGCTGAGAAGGGACGGCACGGCAGGGACGATCGTCTCCAGATTGACGCTCGGCCGAGGGGTGAAGTCACCCCTGAGCCCGCGCATTCCGAGAGTGGGTTTTCGTCAGCGCGCCACGAGGCGGCGCGTGCCGGTGCGCCGGATCATGTATCCCTGCGAGCCCGGCACCGGCGACCACCCCGCGGGCAGCGTGGGCGCCGGCGCTCGCGCGACGACGAACGCGTCGGGGATGGAGTCGAGCTGCGACTCGACGCGCGCGCGCTCCGCCCGCGGCGCACGCCACCAGCGCGATGCGTCGGTGCTGTCCATGATCGCCACGATGCGCCCGCGGGCGAGCCGGGCGTACATCGGCGCGACCCACACGTCGCCGAGCGACACCACCCGCGGCGGTCGCTCGTGCGCGTCGCCGAGGACCGCCGCGATCTGCTGCCACTGCGCGCGCGTCGCCCGCTCGGCGGGCAGGCTGCGCACGTCGTTCGCGAGCGCGCTCACGACCGCGACGAGCGCCACCGCGGCGAGCAGGGCGAGCGGCTCCGGACGCACGAGCAGGCGCGAGAGCCCGAGCAGCACGAGCAGCTCGAACGGCGCGATGAGCCGGAACTCGACGTTCACCAGCGCGTACATGCCCAGCGGCGCGAAGCCGAGCACGAGCAGCGTCCATCCGGAGACCGTGCCGCGCCCGAACCACGTCGGGCGCCCGGTCAACAGCCACGCCGCCAGCGTCACCAGAGCGAACTTGAGCAGCAGCACGATCTCGAGTCGCACACCACGCGAGGTCTTGTAGAGCTGCCGCTGCATGCTGCGGTGGAAGGTGAGCGAGTCGGGATACCAACGGCTCACGTCCGACCAGACGGGGAAGGTGCCCGGCGTGCGCCCATCGACGATGAACAGCGTCGGCGTCGGAGCGGCCGACGTGTCGGCGACGACGGAGATGCCGCTGTCGGGCGAGATGCTCATCGGCCGGGCGTGATCCTCCGAGAGCGGACCGGGCACCCCGCCGATGTGCCACGCCTGGTTCAGCGTGCCGGTGAGCCCGAAGGTGGGCCGGCCGTGCAGGCGCGAGACGGCGACGAGCTGAGGCGCGGCGATCAGGGCGAACAACACCACGGCCAGCGACGCGCCGCGCCAGCGCAGCGCGCGACTCGGCGCCGCGACCGTCGCGACGACGAGGAACACGAGCGCGACGGGGAACATCACCGCTTTCATCAGGTAGCCGACGCCGAGCACCGCGCCGAGCGTCGCCGCGGCGAGCGGCGATCCGGTCCTATGCCAGCGCAGTGTCGCGGCGGCGGCGCCGATGACGGCGGCGAGCACGCCCATGTCGGGCGAGAGGATCTGCGTGCCGACGAGCCGGATCGCCGCCCAGCCGGCAGCGGCGATGCACAACATCGAGCTGGCGAAGTCGGCGCGATCGTCGCCGCGCACGAGCTCTCCGCGCAGCCACTCGGCGCACCCGAACACGATCAGGCACAGCGCGAAGTTGACGAGATGCGCGAGCGGGTAGTCGAGCGCCGGGCCCGATCCGAACAGCCACCGCGCCAGCGCGAGCAGCGCTGGATACAGCGGACTCCAATAGCCGTTGGTCGGCGCGTGCCAGCCGAACGCCAGCAGCTGATCGCTCCGATCGAGGTAGCCGATGCCGTCGGCGTTGGCGGCGTATCGGCCGAGCCACGCCTGCGCGCCGGCCGCGATCACGAGTGCGCCCCACAGCGCGTGTCGGGCGGTGCGGCGCATGGCCAGCATCAGCGCGTCAGCCCAGCGCGACGTCGTAGCGCGGCGCGTAGGAGGCCTGCGGCCAGCCCGGCCACCGCTCGTACGGCGCATCGGGATCAGGGATGACCTCGAACCGCACCACGGCGTCCACCTCGTCCAGCACTTCGGCCATCGTGCGCAGTGTGAGGCCGAGCGTGTACGCGCCGGCGCGGAGTCGCAACTCGTGCAAGCGTAGTGTCACCCGTCGCGTGCCGTTCGCGTCGACGTCGAACCACACGTCGGTGGAATCGGTCGAGACGCCCGCCGCGGGGCGGCCGCGCTCGTCCATCACGTCGACGCCGACCACGGCGCGCGAGATTCGCTGGTCGGCGCCGATGGTGAGCGCGATCTCCACCGAGCCGCCTGGCAGGATCGACGACGTCGCGACTCCGGACGCATCCAGGCCACCGACGCGCACCGCGGTGAAACGCGCGGCCGAGCGCTTCATGCGCGGCAGGCTGGTGAGATCCACTTCGTCGCTCGTCGTCGTCGCGACGCCGGCGGCGTACAGCCGCGTGACTTCGGCCGCGGTCCCATCGGCCACCACGCGTCCGCCGCTGAGCAGCAGCGCGCGCGTGCAGAGACTCTGCACCGCGGCCAGGTTGTGGCTCACGAAGAGCACCGTGCGCCCTTCGCGCTGGCGCACCTCGCGCATCTTGCCGAGGCACTTGTCCTGGAACGCCTGATCGCCGACGGCGAGCACTTCGTCCACCAGGAGAATGTCGGCGTCCAGATGCGCGGCGACGGCGAAGGCGAGCCGCACCTGCATGCCGCTCGAATAGCGCTTGATCGGCATGTCGAGAAACGCTTCCACGCCGGAGAACTCGACGATCTCGTCGAAGCGCTGGCGGATCTCGGCGCGCCGCATCCCGATGAACGCGCCGTTGAGGAAGACGTTCTCCCGGCCGGTGAGCTCGGGGTGAAAGCCGGTGCCCACCTCGAGCAGCGAGCCGATGCGCCCGAACACGTCCACGTCGCCCGTGGTGGGCGCGGTGACGCCGCTGACGATCTTGAGCAGCGTGCTCTTGCCCGCGCCGTTGCGGCCTACGAGGCCGAGGATCTCCCCGCGTCCCACCTCGCACGAGACGTCGCGGAGCGCCCAGAAGGCGTTCGCGTCGGACGACGTCCGCGCCCGGCCCACCCAGTCGGCCACCTGCTCGGCCAACGTCGTCGACTGTCGCGCGGCGACGTTGTAGCTCTTGCCGATGCCGCGAATGGAGAGTGCGGGCGCGGAATGCGCCGTGCGTTCTGCGGCCTGCGGAGTGCGCGGTGCGCTCTGCGCTTCAGCGGACGACGGGGTCGGCGTCGGCATGACGGCGGTCACTTCCCACCCCCCACTCTCCACCGCCGCTCCTCAGATGACGTCGGCATACTGACGGTCCTGATACAGGAAGAAAAGTGTGCCGGCGACGAAGAGCACCACGCTCACGAGCGCCGAGGCACCGATCGCCGTCCAGTGCACGTCGCCTCGGCCCAGCAGCGTCGCACGCAGCCCGTCGAGCAGCGGGGCGATCGGGTTGAGCAGATAGAAGCGTCGTGCTGCCTCGGGAACCGCGGTAATCCCATAGGCCACCGGGCTCGCGTACAGCAGCAGCTGGATCAGGAAGGGCAGCACGTACATCACGTCGCGGAATCGCACCGAGAGCGCCGCCGCGAAGAGGCCGAGCCCCAGCGCGAGCACCTGGAGGATCAGCATCAGCAGCGGCACGAGCGCCAGCATGAGCGGCGACGGCATCTCGCCGCGCGCGATCTGCACGAGGAGCAGCAGTGCCACGCCGATCGCGAAGTCGAGCAGCGACGCGAGCACCGACGCGGCAGGCAGGATGATCCGCGGGAAGTAGACCTTCGTGACGAGCGCGGTGTTGCCGATGAGCGAGATGCTGCAGCGCTGCAGCGTGTTCTGGAACGCGTTCCACCCGAGATAGCCGGCGAACACGAACAGGAAGTACGGCGACCCGTCGCTCGGCAGCTTCGCGACGACGCGGAAGACGAGTGTGAAGATCCCGCTCGCGAGGAGCGGCAGCAGCACCACCCACGCGACGCCGAGCGCGGTCTGGCGATACCGCAGCTTCACGTCGCGCAGGGCGAGCGTGAGCCAGAGATCGCGATAGCGCCACAGCTCGCCCATGTCGAGCGGCGTGCGGCGCATGCTGGAACGGATGCGTCGGAGCGGCGTCGCAGCCGGAGCGGCGACGCCAGTGGTGAGCGGGATGGTCATGCGGCGGGGATGTAGCGGGCGAGCGCGGGGTCGAGGGGCTGACCCGGCACGATCGAGTATCGG
>Ga0308175_100002942_pt1 | contig 11703 bp, 13 predicted proteins | sample PhyCR1_3_FD_203893 | JGI IMG/M metagenome (GOLD analysis project Ga0308175, IMG submission 203893) | Soil microbial communities from UC Gill Tract Community Farm, Albany, California, United States - DLSLS.C.R1 | ecosystem: Environmental > Terrestrial > Soil > Agricultural land | place: USA... | reverse complement strand
CCAGGTCCACCATCTGACCCGGCAGTGCGGGATGCCCATGGAGCGGCTGGAGGTCGGCTGGATCGACCTCGTGGCCCGGGTGACGGGCACGGAGCGGCCCGGCTGAGGCGCGCCCGGGCCGGGCCGGCCGGGACGGGATCAGCCGTCGTGGCCGGCGAACATCGCCAGCAGTCCGTGCGGCGCGTCGGCCCGGAACAGCGTCGCGCCGCCGCGCGCCGACTCCGCCGCTGACGCCTCGGCCCGCGGGAACATCCGCTCCTCGTAGGCGGTGAGCGCGGCCTCCGTGTCCCCGGGATGCGTGGCGATGGCGAGGCCCAGCTCGGCGCCGTCGAGCAGCGCGAGGTTGGCGCCCTCGCCGGCGAACGGCGACATCAGGTGCGCGGCGTCGCCGAGCAGGGTGACGCCGGGCGTCCGGGCCCAGCGGTGGCCGACCGGAAGGGCGTGGATCCGCCGCGGCACCAGCGCCCCGTCCGCCTCCGCCACCAGCGCCCGCAGGCTCTCGTGCCAGCCGTCGAACTCCTTCAGCACGGCCGCCTTCGCCGCCTCGGCGTCGGTGAAGTCGATCCCGTCGAGCCAGTCCTCCGGCGCCTGGACGGCGGCGTATATGTGCAGGCTGCCGTCGCTCTCACGGTGCCCGAGGAAGCCCCGGCCCGCGCCCAGCGCGAACAGCATGCCGCCGCCGACCACTCCCGCGGCCTCCGGATGCCGGGCATCGGCGTCCAGCAGGTCCGCCTCGACGAACGACACTCCGGTGTACGCGGGCCGCGCGGGGGAGAGCAGATGGCGGACGCGGGACCAGGCGCCGTCCGCGCCGATCAGCAGACCGGTGGTGAAGGCGCCGCCGTCCGCGAGCGCCACCTCGTGCCGGCCGTCGCCGAGCGGGCGAGCGCCGGTCACCTGCGCGCCCCAGCGGAGGGTGCCCTCCGGCAGGGAGTCCAGCAGCAGGTCGCGCAGCTCGCCGCGGTCGATCTCGGGGCGCCCGCCGGTGTCGTCGTCGGACTCCTCCAGGTGGACGGTGCCGTCCTGGCCGAGGACCCGCAGGGCCTGGCCGCCGGGGTGCACCCGGGTCAGGAACGCCTCGTGCAGCCCGGCCGCGCGCAGCGCCTCCTGGCCGGAGTCGTCGTGGATGTCGAGCATGCCGCCCTGTGTGCGCGCGGCCGGTGAGGCGTCCGCGTCGAAGACGGCCGCCTCGATGCCGTGCACATGCAGCACCCGGGCGAGCGCGAGGCCGCCGAGTCCGGCGCCGACGACGGCGACGGGGTGGTGGAGGATGGTCATGGTGGTCTCCTGAGGGACTCGGGGTCAGTCGGGTACGGCGGTGCGCTCGATGCCGTCGATCAGCGCCCGGAAGGCCCAGGACATGCGGGCCTCCGGGGCGCCGGACAGCAGCTCCCCGGCGGAGGCGGCGATGTGCGGATGGGTGTCCTCGGACGCCCCGCGAAGAGCGCTGTCCAGTGCCTGCCAGTCGCGGGGGGACTTCTCGCCGGCGTGCTCGGCGGCGGTCGCGGTGGCGTGCTGGAGGAGCAGGTCGACGCCCCAGGCGGCCCGGTCGCGCGGGACCCCGCCCTCGGCGAGCAGGGCGAGCAGCGTCTCGATCAGGTTCAGGTAGTGCGGGCCGCTCGGCCGGGCGGTCAGCGCCGAGCGGGCGAGGTCCGGGTGGTCCAGGAGCATCCGTGTGCAGTCGGTGAGCACCCGTTCCAGCCGCTCCCGCCAGCCGCCCCCGGACGGTGCGGATCCGACGGTGCCGAGCAGCTCGTCCAGGACGGCCGCGTGCAGCTCGTCGGTGTTGCGGACGTAGACGTACAGCGAGGCGGGACCGGTGTCGAGCTCCTGGGCCAGCCGCCGCATGGTCACCTTCCGCAGCCCTTCGGCCCGCAGGACCGCGACCGCGGCCGCGACGATGCCCTCCCGGCTGAGCGCCGGCTTGGCGGGGCGTTCACGGCGGGAGCGGGGGGTTTCTGTCATGCCGTCACACTAACGAACATGTTCGCTGCGAACAAGTTCGTAACGAACATGTTCGTTGAGCCTGCCCTCGTCGTGCCGCGCGTTGGTCGAACGGTGAACGACGTTCCCCCGCCCGCACGCCCGATCCGACCCCTCTGCCAAGATGCGGTCTGTCATGGTGCAGATACCGAACACGCCGCCGTCCGCGGTGCCCGCGCCGCACTCGGTCCCGACGAGTGCCGACGTGGCCCGGCTGGCGGGCGTCTCGCGCGCGACCGTCTCCTACGTCCTCAACAACACCAGTGCCGTCCGGATCAGCGAACCGACGCGCCGCCGCGTCCACGAAGCCGCCCGGGAACTGGGCTACGTGCCCCACGCGGCCGCCCGCAGCCTGCGAGCCGGACACAGCCGCATGGTCCTCATGCCCGCCCCGACGATCCCGGTGGGCCCCCTCTACAGCCGCTTCCTCACCGAACTGCAGTCCGCCCTCGGCCGCCTCGACTACACCGTCGTCCAGTACGGCACCGTCGGCCTCCATGGCGACGAAGCCGCCCGCGCCTGGGCCGAGTTGCGTCCCGTCGCCGTCCTGGTGCCCGGCGCGGGGCTCGGCCCGCGGGGCGTCGCCGTGCTCAGGCGCTCCGGTGCCCGGGCCGTGGTGACCCTCGGTCCCGAGCGGGTCGAGGGCGCCCACGCCCTGCTCATGGACCACGAGGCCGTCGGCCACTGCGCCGGCGCCCATCTGCACGCCCGCGGGCGCCGCCGGATCGGCGTGATCGTCCCCGAGGAAACCGGCCTGGAGGCGTTCTCCCGGCCCCGGCTCGCCGGCGTCCGGCAGGCACTGCGCGGCACGGACGCGACCGTGACCGCGCTGCCGCTCGCGTACACGGAGCAGGCCGCCGCCCAACTGGCCGCCCGCTGGCGCGAGTCGGGCCTCGACGCGGTGTTCGCCTACAACGACGAGTACGCGATGCTGCTGATGCGCGCCCTCCAGGACGAGGGCGTCCGCATCCCCGAGGACGTGGCCGTGGTCGGCGCCGACGACCTGATGCTCGGCCGGCTGCTGCGCCCGCGGCTCAGCACCGTCCATGTCGAGCTGCCCTCCGGCCGGGACCTGGCGGAACTCGTCGACCGCGCGGTCCGCGAACCCGGCGGCGAGCCCGAGGTGCGCAGGGTGCTGGGCGCCTCCCTCGTCCCCCGCGAGTCCGGCTGACCGCGCCGCCGGCCCGGCCTCCCTCCCGTGCGGACGCGTACGGCCCGCGGCGCGACACGCGCCACGGGCCGTACCGGGACCGGCCGCCGGGGACTACTCGCCCTGCTGCTCCTGGGCCGCGATGCCCTTGCGGACCTCGTCCATGTCCAGCTTCCGGGCCTGCCCGATGACGTCCGTCAGTGCGGCCTCCGGCAGGGCGCCCGGCTGGGCGAAGATCGCGACCTGGTCCCGGACGATCATCAGGGTCGGGATCGACTGGATGCCGAATGCCTGCGCCAGCTCGGGCTGGGCCTCGGTGTCGACCTTGCCGAAGACCAGGTCCGGGTTCTCGCCGGCGGCCTTCTCGTACACCGGGGCGAACTGACGGCACGGCCCGCACCAGGACGCCCAGAAGTCGATGAGGACGAACTCGTTCTCGGTGACGGTCTGGTCGAAGTTCTCCTTGGTCAGCTCCACAGTGCTGCTCATGGCCTGGTTCCCTCTTCCTGGTGTGGGGTGTGCCGACGGCGAAAACACGGCGGTCCGGCCGCCTATTCCGCGAGTGTGCCGGGTGGACACGGGCGTGTCCCGCGCGCCTACCCGTGTGGCCTCCGTGCCAACCACCGACCAGACTGACCCCATGACGGAAACGGAATCCATCGCGTACGACGTCGTGGTGCTCGGGGCCGGGCCCGTGGGGGAGAACGTCGCCGACCGCACCCGTGCGGCCGGCCTCACCACCGCGGTCGTGGAGAGCGAGCTGGTCGGCGGCGAGTGTTCGTACTGGGCCTGCATGCCCAGCAAGGCGCTGCTCAGGCCGGTGATCGCCCAGGCGGACGCGCGCCGCCTGCCCGGACTGGAGCAGGCGGTCCAGGGCCCCCTCGACACGCCGGCCGTCCTCGCCCGGCGGGACGACTACACCTCGCACTGGCAGGACGACGGCCAGATCCGCTGGCTCGAGGGCACCGGCGCCGACCTGTACCGCGGCCAGGGCCGGCTGGCCGGCCCCCGCACGGTCACCGTGACCGGCCCCGACGGCACGGTCACCACGCTCACCGCCCGGCACGCCGTCGCCGTCTGCACCGGCACCAGCGCCCGGCTGCCCCACCTCCCGGGCCTGGACGGGGTCAAGCCGTGGACCAGCCGCGAGGCCACCAGCGCCAAGGCGGCTCCCGGCCGGCTGATCGTCGTCGGCGGCGGAGTCGTCGCCACCGAGATGGCCACCGCCTGGCAGGCCCTCGGCTCCCGGGTCACCCTGCTGGTGCGCGGCAAGGGCCTGCTGAGCCGGATGGAGCCGTTCGCCGGGGAACTGGTCGCCGACGCGCTCACCGAGGCGGGCGTGGACATCCGCACCGGTACCTCCGTCGAGTCCGTCTCCCGCGAGAACGGCACCGTCGTGGCCGTCACCGGAACCGGAGGCCGCGTCGAGGCCGACGAGATCCTGTTCGCCACCGGGCGCGCCCCGCGGACCGAGGACATCGGCCTGGACACCGTCGGCCTGGAACCCGGCTCCTGGCTCGACGTCGACGACAGCCTCCGGGTCACCGGCACCGACTGGCTGTACGGGGTCGGCGACGTCAACCACCGTGCCCTCCTCACCCACCAGGGCAAGTACCAGGCCCGGATCGCGGGCGCCGCGATCGCCGCGCGCGCCGCGGGCGCGGAACCGCCGGACGAGCCCTGGAGCGCGCACTCGGCCACCGCCGACCACCACGCCGTACCCCAGGTCGTCTTCACCGACCCGGAGGCAGCCGCCGTCGGGCTCTCCCTGGCCGAGGCCGAACAGGCCGGTCACCGCGTCCGCGCCGTCGACGTCGAGCTCTCCTCGGTCGCGGGCGCCGGCCTGTACGGCGACGGCTACACGGGACGCGCCCGCATGGTCGTCGACCTGGAGGAGGAGATCCTGCGCGGGGTCACCTTCGTCGGCCCCGGCGTCGGCGAACTCATCCACTCCGCGACCGTCGCGGTCGCCGGCCGGGTCCCGGTCGGCCGGCTCTGGCACGCCGTCCCGTCGTATCCGACGCTGAGCGAGGTGTGGCTGCGGCTGCTGGAGGCCTACCGGGACAACTGAGCGACAGGTCAAGGCAGTTCAAAGCCCAGCGCCTCGGCCGCCGCCTGCGGTGCCGGCTGTGCCCACAGGGCCGCCACCGCCTCGTTCGTGGACAGCGAGCGCGGCTGCGCACGGTCGAGGTAGAGGACGCCGTCGAGGTGGTCCGTCTCGTGCTGGACGATACGGGCGGGCCAGCCGGTGAACACCTCGTCCAGCGTGCGGCCGTGCTCGTCCTCGCCGCGCAGCCGCACCCCGGCGTGCCGGGCCACCACGGCCTGCCAGCCCGGCACGCTCAGGCAGCCCTCGAAGAACGCGGCACGGGCGCTGCCCACCGGCTCGTACGACGGGTTGACCAGAACGCGGAACGGCTGCGGTACCCGGCCCCGGATCCGTGCCACGTCCTCCGGCACCGGCGCCGGGTCCTCGATGACCGCGATCCGCAGCGGAATGCCGACCTGAGGGGCGGCCAGGCCCACGCCGGGCGCCGCGTGCATGGTCAGCTTCAGCGCCTCGACGAAGCGGGCCAGCAGGGCGGGGCCGAGCTGGCCGTCGTAGCGCTCGGTGCCGCGCCTGAGGACCGGGCGGCCGGCCGCGACGACGGGCAAGGGGCCGCCGGCAGCGAGGAGTTCCTCGACCCGCTCGGCGAGCGGTGCCTGATCACTGGGAGGTGCCATCGCGTCAGAATGCCATGCCCATCCGTCTTTCGAGTGGCACAGGTCACCAACACCCCGGGGAACTCGGTGCTCTTCCGGCCCGACTACCGGACCGTCACCGCTGGAGAACCCGCCCCCCGAAAGAAGCCCGCCCATGTCCACCGCTCCCTCGCCCACCAGGGACGAGGCCCGCAACCCGGCCCCCGTCCCTGGCCGCTGGGCCCCGCTGCGTCCGCTCGTCCTGCGTCTGCACTTCTACGCCGGACTGCTCGTCGCCCCGTTCCTGCTGGTCGCCGCCGTCACCGGGCTGCTCTACGCGGGCTCCTTCCAGGCCGAGGAGATCATGTACCGCCATGAGCTGACGGTGCCGGCCGGCGAGCGGGAACTGCCCGTCTTCGCCCAGGTCGCCGCCGCCCGCGAGGCCCACCCCGAGGGCGCCGTCGCGGCGGTACGGCCGGCACCCGAGGCCGGATCGACCACCCGGGTGCTGCTCTCCGGCGTCAGGGGCGTGGATCCCGACCACACCCTCGCCGTGTTCGTGAACCCGTACACCGGCGAGATCCGCGGAGCGCTCGAACAGTACGGCTCGACCGGCGCCCTGCCGCTGCGCACCTGGATCGACGAACTCCACCGCGACCTGCACCTCGGCGACACCGGCCGGCTCTACAGCGAACTCGCGGCAAGCTGGCTGTGGGTGATCGCGGGCGGCGGACTGGTGCTGTGGTTCTCCCGGCGGCGGGCGCTGCGCAGGCTGCGCGGCACCGGCGGCCGGCGCCGCACCCTGGGCCTGCACGGCACGGTCGGCGCATGGACCGCCGCCGGGTTCCTGTTCCTGTCGGCGACCGGCCTGACCTGGTCGACCTACGCCGGCGGCCACATCGGCGACCTGCGCACCTCGCTCGGCCAGGCGACGCCCACGCTGTCGGCGGCCGTGAGCGGCGGCGAGCACGCGGGCCACGGCACGGCGGCCGGCGCCGGCGGCACCGCGGAGCACGGCGTGGGCCTGGACCGGGTGCTCGCGGCGGCCCGGGCCGAGGGTCTGAGCGACCCGGTGGAGATCGTCCCGCCCGCCGACGCCGGCAGCGCGTACGTCGTCAAGCAGGTGCGGCGCGGCTGGCCCGAGAAGCAGGACTCCGTCGCCGTCGACCCCGCCACCGGCGAGGTCACCGGCGAACTGCGCTTCGCCGACTACCCGGTGCTCGCCAAGCTGACCCGCTGGGGCATCGACCTGCACACCGGCGTCCTGTTCGGACTCGCCAACCAGATCGCCCTCGCGCTGCTCGCCGTCGCCCTGATCCTGCTGATCGGGTGGGGCTACCGCATGTGGTGGCAGCGGGGCCGGGGCTCCGCCTTCGGCCGCCCGGTCCCGCGCGGCGCCTGGGCCCAGGTGTCGCCGTACGTCCTCGTACCGCCGCTGGCCGCGATCGCCGTCCTCGGCTACTTCGTGCCGCTGCTCGGCATCCCACTGGCCGCCTTCGTCGCCGTGGACGTGGTCCTCGGTGAGATCGCGCACCGGCGTGGACGGCGCACGTACCGGAGCGCACCCAGCGTGAGCTAGTGCTGCGACCGGAAGGGTTCACCGGCTCGGCAGACCTTTCCGGCCACAGCACAAGCGCGATGGGCCCGGTTCCCGCACGGAACCGGGCCCATGGGCGGCGCCGTTCACTCCTCGGGGAAGTCGCCCGCGAGCGCCGCGGCGATCCGCAGAGGCGGGGCCGCCTCGTCGTGTCGGGCCTGCCGCTGGAGCGTACGGCCCAGCATCAGCCGGGCGTAGTGCTCCACCGGGTCCCGCTGCACGATGATCCGCAGCTCGGCCTCCGCGCGGCGCAGCTGGGCCGAGTGGTAGTAGGCGCGGGCCAGCAGCAGCCGGGGCCCGGTCTGCTCCGGCACCTCCTCGACCAGCCCCGTCAGCACCCGCGCCGCGCCGGCGTAGTCCTCGGCGTCGAAGAACAACCGCGCGCGCTCCCAGCGCTCGGCCGGGGTGCCGTGGTCGTAGTACGTGGTCTCCACTCGCGTCTCCACTGATGACCTCCTTGGCGGCCACAACGGAACGCGATAGTTCGATATTCCACTACCTGTGATCCGCCGTCCGCCCGCGGCCCGGTGCCGGGGCGGGTGTCCCGGACCCGGACACCCGCCTCCTGCCGGACCCGGCATCCGGCCTCCTGCCGGACACCCGGCCGCCGGCCCGGCCGAGGTGGCCGCTCCCGCCATCGCCCGGGTGACAGGCGGTTGTGACGGGGCGCCGCGCACCACCGTCAGGGACGCGACCCCGCTCCCCGCACCACCGCCGCCGGACAGTGCGCGTGGTGCAGCACGGCCTGGCTGACGGAGCCCAGCAGCAGGCCCGTGAAACCGCCCCGCCCCCGCGCGCCGACCACCAGCAACCGGGCGGAGCGGCTGGCCTCGATCAGCGCCTCGCGCGTGCCGCCGCGCACCACCTGATGCCGCACCGGCACGTACGGATGCCGTTCCTGGCGGCCGGCGAGGGCCTCGGCGAGCAGCCGGCCCTCCTCCGCGGCCAGCGCGCCCGGCGGATTCGCGTACGGGGCCGACGCGTCCTCCGGCGCGGGCAGCGGCGCGTTCCAGGTGGTCCAGGCGTGCAGAGCCAGCAGCTCGCTGCCCCGCAGCTCCGCCTCGGCGAAGGCGAAGTCCACCGCCGCCGCGCCCGCGGCCGAGCCGTCCACCCCCAGCACGACCGGGCCGTCGCCGCTCGGCTGCTCGCGCACCACGAGCACCGGGCAGTGGCCGTGCGCCGCCATGTGCACCGCCGTCGAACCGATCAGCAGGCCGACGAACCCGCCCATGCCCCGGGACCCGACGACCACCAGCTCCGCGTTCCGGGACTGCGCCTCCAGCACCGTCAGCGGTTCCCCGGTCACGACCACGTGGTCGTGACGGCCTCGGGTGCCGCCGCCCGGGCGCGCTCCACCGCCTCGGTCACCAGGCGGTCGACCATCCTCCGGACCCCGCCCTCCGACGGCCCCAACGGCGACGGACCCAGGGGTACGTGCATCGCGGGCCACAGGAACGCGTGCACCACCCGCAGCCCGGCCCCGCGCAGCCGTGCCTCCCGCGCCGCGGTGTCCACGGCGGCGAGGCTGGAGGCCGACCCGTCGGCACCGACGATCACCGGACCACTCATCGCCAGGTCTCCTCGATGGGGCGGACACCCGCGCGGGCGGCGCGGTCCCCGTCGCCGCTCAGGGGCGTGCCCACTGCCGGTCGTAGCGCGGGACCGTGGCGCCGCCGCCGGCCCGGACGGCCTCGACCACCGCCTGGTGCAGGTCCCGGCTCTCGGGCTGCGAGGAGCAGGGCACCGGACTACCGGTCAGCGTGTACCGCAGGGAGGTGCCGGTGTACTGGACCTGTACGACGGCCTGCCTGGCGTCCCACGTGGTGTGCACGGTCAGATCGCCGGTGACGATCCCGGCCTCGTCGGTACGGACGCCTCCCGGCCCCGTGAAGACGCCCTGCGTCGTCCAAGATGTCTGGACCATGATTCCGGCCTCCCTCGTGAACGCGGGCGCGGCTCTTCCCTCGGCGGCCCGTCTCCGCACGGATCCAGTGTGTGCCCACTCCCGGCGGACGTCCTGTCGGGAGGCCGGTCACTTGAGGCCGCTGAGCATGACCCCGCGGATGTAGTACTTCTGCAGCAGCAGGAAGACGATCAGCACCGGCAGGATGCTCAGCACCAGGCCGGCCATGACGATGGGCATCGTGCGGGACGGGTCCACGTAGTCCTGCAGGAGCTGGATGCCGACGGGCAGGGTCATCACGTCCGGGTCGGCGGTCGAGACGAGTAGCGCCCAGATGTACTCGTTCCAGGCGTCCACGAAGGTCAGCAGCCCGAGCGTCACCACGACCGGCTTGGTCTGCGGCACCACGATCCGCCACCACACCGCGAACTCGCCGGCCCCGTCGATGCGTGCGGCCTCCAGCACCTCGTCCGGGATCGAGACCATGAACTGGCGCATCAGGAAGATCCCGAAGCCGTTGACGAGGAACGGCATGGTGAGCGCCACGATGCTGACGGTCAGGCCCGCGCCGCCGCGCCCGAACAGGTCGTTGCCGCCCGCCAGCGGCCAGTGCACCAGGATCAGGAAGTGCGGGATGAAGAAGAGGAACGGCGGGAACATCATCGTCGACAGCACGAGGCGGAAGACGAAGTCCCGGCCGGGAAAGCGGAGTTTGGCGAGCGCGTACCCGGCGAGCGACGAGGTGACCAGCACAGATCCGGTGATCACGGCGGTGGCGACGACGCTGTTGCGGAAGAGCACCGGCAGGTCGAGCTGCTCGACGGCCGCCCGGTAGTTGGACAGGTCGAACGCCTTCGGCAGGAACCGGTACGGCAGTGTGCCGGACTCGCCGGGTCCCTTGAAGGACGTCATCACCATGTCGAGGAACGGCACCATGGTGAGCACGGCGCCGCTCACCACCAGCAGATACGACAGCCACGGGAAACGGCGGCGGATCACGCGTCCTCCCCCTTGCGCCGGAAGAGCAGCAACTGCAGCAGGGTGACCACGAGGACCACCAGGAACAGCACGAAGGCGGCGGCGCTCGCGATGCCCCAGTCGCCGTAGCTGAAGGCCTGCCGGTACATCTCCAGCGCGGCGACGGCGGTCGCGTCGCCCGGGCCGCCCTTCGTCATCACGATGATCAGCGCGAACGACTGCAGACCGGTCAGGAACTGGGTCACGCAGACGAACAGCAGGGACGGCCGCAGCAGCGGCAGGGTGATCCGGAGGAAGACGGTGACGGGCCCGGCGCCGTCGAGCGCGGCGGCCTCGTAGTACGACCCGGGGATGGACTTCAGACCGGCGGTCAGGACGAGGATCGCGGTGCCGACCGAGGCCCAGGCCTGGACGACCACGACCGAGGGCAGCGCGGTGCCGGGGTCCTGCAGGAACGCCACCGAGCCGATCCCGAGGGCGTTGAGCACACCGTTGACCAGCCCGCCCGGCTCGTACATGTACTTCCACACGTTGCCGACGGCGACGACGGTCGTGACGATCGGCAGGAAGTACAGGGTGCGCCACAGCCCCTGGAACCGCAGCTTGTCGATGCAGGTGGCGACGAGCACGGAACCGGTGAGCGCGAGCGCCACGGTGCCCAGCGCGTACAGCAGCGTGTTGGTGAGGACCGGCGTCAGGAACGTCGATCCGTCCGCGAAGAGGCCGGCGAAGTTGTCCACACCGACCGGTTCGATGTCGCCGAGGTCGAACCCGGTCCAGCGGGACATCGACAGCAGCAGCGCGAAACCGAGCGGCAGGAACAGGAAGACCGCGAAGAACAGCAGCGTCGGCGCCAGGAAGAGATAGGCGACGGCGGTCTGGCGGCGCCGGGCCCGCCCGCGGTGTCCGGCGGCGGTGGGTCCGGCGTACCGGATGCCCCGATCCGCCTGCCCGGCCGTCTCCGGCGCCAGCGTGTTCACCATGAGCGCGACACCTCCTGGTCGACCTGCCGGCGGGTGGTGCGCAGCGCCTCGTCGACCGACCGCTGACCGGTCCACAGCGCCTCGATGTTCTTGCGCAGCAACGACTTGGCCTGCTGCGCGCCCGGCACGTTCGGCTCCGGCACCGCGTACGCCAGCGCCTCCAGGAACGGGCGCAGATTCGGATCGCCGCCCCCGCTCAGCAGGGTCCGCATGTCGTCGGCGCGGCCGGTCAGGGAGCCGACCGACACCTGCAGGGCGCTCATCCGGGTCGCCGCCGCGCCCCTCCCGGCGCCCTGCACGCCCACCTTCTCGGTGTTGAGCCAGCGCAGGAACTCCCAGGCCTCGCGCGGGTGTTCGCTGGCCGCGTTGACGCCCAGCATGAAGCCGGTGGAGAGAGTGGCGCGCCTGCCGTCCGCCTCGGGCACCA
>Ga0308175_100002941_pt1 | contig 11704 bp, 12 predicted proteins | sample PhyCR1_3_FD_203893 | JGI IMG/M metagenome (GOLD analysis project Ga0308175, IMG submission 203893) | Soil microbial communities from UC Gill Tract Community Farm, Albany, California, United States - DLSLS.C.R1 | ecosystem: Environmental > Terrestrial > Soil > Agricultural land | place: USA... | reverse complement strand
CTGTCGTGACGCTCGTGAACGCCCCGTTGGGGGTCGGCGCATTCTGGATGTCGACCTGCTCGGCGGCGCCGTCGGCCGCCGCGCGCAGCTGACCCCAGACCAGCAGCTTCGAGCCGCGGCGCGCGACCCAGAGCGGCAGCCGGTAGGCCGCCCACGACGGCTTCACGCGGCCATCGAGGAAGCGCAGGCCGGTCTGGAACGCCGCCAGTGACGCCTCGTCGCGCATCTCGTACTGAGCGACCGCGCGCACGGACGAATCGTGCCACGCGATGAAGTCCGACTCGTTGATCCAGGCGGCCTGCTTGGCCAGTGACACGCCGAACAGGCCGTCCGGCGGGTTCGTCTGGAAGCCGAACTCCGTGTACTGGATCGGCAGGCGCTTGGGGATCCGCCGCTTCGCGCCGGCCTGGCGCAGGATCGCCTTCAGGCGCGAGATCGAGCTGATCGTGATCTCGCTCGAGCTGCCGCGCGAGGTCGGCGGCCGCGAGCCGCCACGGGTGTACGGGTGGTGGGCGACACCCGTGACGGCGAGCTTGCGGAAGCCGCCGCCGCAGTCCAGCGAGCGCTTGCGCAGCGCGCGGCCGCGGCTGTCGATGCACAGCACGTCGCGCAGGAACGTCCCCGGCGGCGTCGGCCGGCTGGCGGCCGGGCCCGAGCTGCGGCCGATGGGCGCGGTCTCGCCGAAGAGGATCTCGTCACGCCCGTGTCCCGACGCGCGCAGGCCCAGGATCGCCGCGCGCACGAGCTCGCGATACAGCGCCGGCGCGACCGCTCCGCGCTTCGTCGCCTGCGGCTGCAGCCAGCCACCCTGGTTGGGCTCGTTCCAGATCGACCAGCGCGAGACCCGCGGCAACACGCCGCTGCCCTCGTTCTCGTCGGCGTACGAGCCGCTGTAGCGCGTGCCCAGCGCCTGCACGAAGCGCTTGAACTGCGTCGGGTTGGGGCGGCACACCTTGCGCACCTTCAGCGAGCTCTTGCAGCCCGAGGCCCACGCCGGCATCGGGCTCGACGGCGACAGGAGGACGTCCATGCCGCGCGCCTGCGCGCCGCGCACCAGGCCGTCGTAGCGGTCCCAGAGGTTCGCCGGGTAGGCGGCGGGGTTGGAGCCGTCGAAGCCGGCGGGCCGGTGGCGGCTGAGCGGCGCCGGCGCGACCTTGTGCCAGAACACGACCGAGTGCACCGTGTCGACGCCGAGCGTGCTCAGGTCGTCGAGTGTGCGCTCGCGGATCGTGGGGCTCGAGAGCACGAGCGTCTGGTCGTCCTCGAAGATCGAGCGCTGCACGCGCGAGGCGTTCGCGGGCGCGGCGGCGAGCAGCGCGGCGAGCGCGCCGGTGAGCAGGACGGCGCGCCTCATGAGACGGGGTACGCGCGGCTGGACGCGAAGAACGGGGACTGTGCCGAGGACCAGCTGGCGCGCAGCTGGCCCTGGGCGGGAGCGGTGACCAGGGCGGTGAAGTAGCCACGGCCGTTGGTCACGGTGAGCGGGGCGCCCAGCGGCGCCCAGTCTGCCGATCCGTCGGCCGGCTTGAACTCGATCTGCACCTGGTCCTGAGCTCCTTCGGGGAGGTTGTTGGGTCGGAACCGCAGCTGGCCCCACACGTTCGCCTGCAGCGGCGTGCCGGTGCCCTGCGCGAGGAACGGCATCGCGTAGGCCTGCGCGGCGGGCTTGGGCTTGCCCGAGCGCGTGAGGATGCCCGACTGGTAGGTGAACCAGTAGTGCCGGCTCTTCTTGGAGTACCTGCGCAGCGGCGGCACGTCGCGCAGCAGGAACTGCGTGTTGCCCGCGATCCGCGGGTTGGAGTACGTGATGAAGTCGCCCAGCGTGATCCAGTCGGCCTGTGTCTGCAGCGGGACCCCCACGTACCTGTCGGGCGGGTTGGTCTCGTACCCGAACTCGGTCGAGACGACCGGCAGCCCGTTGCCGATGTGACCGGTCTGCGCCGAGAGCGCGTCGAGCAGGTCGGGCAGCTCGCTGAGGTTGGCCATCGTGATGGAGTCGGGGTTGGGGTCGCGCTGCACCGGCGAGAGCCGCTTCGTGTACGGGTGGTGCGCGAACGCCGTGGCCTGCAGCGGCCCGAACTTGTCGAAGTCGCTGCAGCCGCCGTCGGTGTGGCCGGGGGCGCACAGCAGCTGCTCGATGAACAGCTTGGGGCGCACCGGCGAGCGCGACTTGCGCTGCGAGCTGCCCAGCGGCGCGGTCTCGCCGATGAAGATCGCGTCGCGGCCGTGGCCGGTCCGGTCCAGCGACTTGCGGGCGGCGAAGTACAGCGAGCGGTACAAGCGCGGCGAGGCCAGCTTGCCGTGCTCCCACTGCGGGGTCAGCCAGCCGCCCTGGTTGGGCTCGTTGCCGATCGCCCACACGAAGACGCGCGGGATCCGCTCGTGGCGATCGTTCTCGTCGGAGTAGGTCCCGTCGAAGCGCCGGCCGACGGCCCGCACGAACTTGGCGAACTCGCTGGGCTTGGGCTTCCAGGTCTTGCGGTTGGCGCGCTCGGAGCGCGGCGCCCGCGCATGGCCCCAGCTCGGCCCCGGCGGCGTGACGTCGAAGTAGGGGGTGATCCCGAGCTGGCGCGTCGCGCGCACGAGGCGGTCGTAGCGGTCCCAGTTGAGCTTGGGATAGGCCTTCGGGTTGGCGGCGCCGTACTTGTTGAAGCGCACGTGCTGCCTGTGGCCCTTCTTGGCGCCGTTCGCCACGACGCTCCACAGCACCGTGACGCGCACCATGTCGACGCCCGCGGCGGCCATCTTGTGCAGGGCGGCGTCGCGGGCCTGGTCGCCGCTGTAGAGCAGCTGGTCGTCGTCCATCATGATCGACAGCTGGTCCTCGGAGGCCTTCGCCGGGATGGCGACGGCGGCCATCAGGACGATGAGCAGGGCGGTGATCGGGGCGAACAGGCGGTGCGTGACGGGCATGGGCTGTCAGCAGAAGGGAGGGCGGCGGCTGCCACCCTCCCGTCAGAACTCGAAGATAGGCGCTGAGTTGTGGTCCTGCGCTACTTCGCGGCGTCGTACCGCTCGGCGACCTTGTCCCAGTCGACGACGTCCCACCATGCCTTGAGGTAGTCCGGACGCTTGTTCTGGTACTTCAGGTAGTAGGCGTGCTCCCAGACGTCGTTGCCCAGCAGCGGCACCTGCCCGTCGGAGACGGGGTTGTCCTGGTTGGCCGTCGAGCGGACCTTCAGCGAGCCGCCGTCGAGCACGAGCCACGCCCAGCCCGAGCCGAACTGGCCGACGCCCGCAGCCTCGAACTGCTCCTTGAACTCGTCGAACGAGCCGAACGCCTCGTCGATCGCCGAACCGAGGTCGCCAGAGGGCGAGCCGCCCTTGCCGGAGCCCATCGACTCCCAGAACAGGCTGTGGTTGTAATGGCCGCCGCCGTTGTTGCGCACGGCGCCGCGCTTGTCCTCGGGGACCTGCGACAGGTCCTTCAGGATCTCCTCGATCGGCTTGCCGTCGAGGTCGGTGCCCTCGAGCGCGCCGTTGGCCTTGTCCACGTAGGCCTGGTGATGCTTGTCGTGATGCAGCTGCATCGTCTGCTCGTCGATCGTGGGCTCGAGCGCGTTGTAGTCGTAGGGGAGCGGCGGAACCTCGTAGGCCATTGGGAAACCCTTTCTGGCGAAGATCGAACTGTCGCCTGCACATTACGCGCCGATAGTCTCCGGCCGCAGTGACGCGACTCAGCCAGGCCTTCATCCCCACCGAGCGCGAGGCGCCCGCCGACGCCGAGGCGCTCAGCCACAAGCTGCTCGTGCGCGCCGGCATGGTGCGCCAGACAGGCGCCGGCCTGTGGAGCTGGCTGCCGGCGGGCTGGCGCGTGCACCAGAACGTCGTGCAGATCGTGCGCGAGGAGATGGACGGGATCGGCTGCCAGGAGATGCTGGCGCCCGTCATCACGCCGGGCGACCTCTGGAAGCGCAGCGGCCGCTGGCCGATCCAGGAGGTCTTCAAGTTCCAGGACCGCAAGGGCGCCGACCTGCTGCTGGCGCTGAGCCACGAGGAGACGATCACGTTCCACGTGGCGAACGCGATCCGCTCCTACCGCGAGCTGCCCAAGCAGCTCTACCACTTCCAGACGAAGGGCCGCGACGAGGCGCGCCCGCGTGCCGGGGTGCTGCGCACGCGCGAGTTCATCATGAAGGACGCCTACTCGTTCGACCGCGACGGCGCCGGCCTCGACGAGTCCTACGAGCTCTACCGCGGGGCATACGGGCGGGTCTTCGACCGTGTCGGCCTTGACTGGTACGAGTGCGAGTCCGACGTCGGGATGATGGGCGGCACCGGCGCGCACGAGTACATGGCGCCGACACCGTCGGGCGAGAACGACGTCGCGCTGGCGCCCGGCTACAGCGCCAACCTGGAGATCGCCAGCGCCGAGCCGGCGCCGCCGCAGCTCGCGTCCCAGCTCAGCGGCGAGCTCGAGACCCCGGGCATGACGACGATCGCCGACGTCGCGCGGCACCTCGGCGTGCACTCCAGCGCACTGCTCAAGGCGTTCGGAGTCGTGACCGAGTCGCGCGGGCTGCTGATGGTCTTCCTGCGCGGCGACCACCGCCTCAACGACATCAAGCTGCAGAACGCGCTGGGCGAGCCGTTCCGCCCGGCGCGCGAGGAGGAGCTGCCCGGGCCCGCCGGCTTCCTCGGTCCGACCCCGGACGTTCCGCACCTGCTCGACAGCGCGGTCGTCGAGGGCCCGTGGGTCGTCGGCGCCAACCGCCCGGACCTGCACCTGGGCGGGGTGACGATCGAAGGCGAGCGCGCCGACGTGCGCACCGTCGAGCCGGGCGACACGGTCAACGGCAGCGCGATCCGGATCGAGCCCGCGATCGAGATCGGCAACATCTTCAAGCTCGGCACGCGCTACTCCGAGCCGCTCGGCGCGACGTACCTCGACGAGAGCGGGGCCGAGCAGCTGATCGTCATGGGCTCCTACGGCATCGGGCCCGCCCGCCTGGCGGCCGCGGCGGTCGAGCAGCACGGCGACGAGCGCGGGATCGCGTGGCCGCGGGCGATCGCGCCGTGGGACGTCTCGCTGGTCTCCGCCGGCAAGTCCGGCAGCGACGAGCGCGCGGCCGCCGAGCGGCTCTACTCCGAGCTCGAGGAGGCGGGGCTGAAGGTGCTCTTCGACGATCGCGACGCGGGGCCGGGGGAGAAGTTCGCCGACGCCGAGCTGATCGGATGCCCGCTGCGCATCACGGTCGGCCGGCGCTCGCTGGAGTCGGGGACGGCCGAGGCGAAGGTCCGCCGCGGCCTCGAGGATCGCGATCCGCTCCCGCTGGAGGGCGCCGCCGCCGCGGCGCGGACGCTGTGGGAAGAGCTCCCCTGACCTTCCGGCGGCTGTCGGGCCTCGACCGGTCCGGCCCGCCGCCGCCCGAGACGCAGGCCGGCGCGCCCCTGCGCCCGTGGACGATCCCCAACGCGATCGGCTACCTGCGGGCCGCGCTGATCCCGACGTTCCTGATCCTCGCTTTCAGCAGCGACAGCGGCACGGACGCGCTGCCCGCGACGCTCTTCGCGGTCGTCGCCTGGGGCGACTACGCCGACGGCATCGCGGCCCGCGTGACGCGCCAGTACAGCCGGATGGGCGCGCTGATGGACCCGGTGATCGACCGCGCGCTCGTGATCGCGGGCGTGGTCGTCTGCTGGCACTTCGAGCTGCTGCCGCGCTGGATGCTCGACGTGATGGTCGCGCGCGAGCTGTTCATGCTGCTCGCGGGCCAGTACGCGCTGCGCCACGGCGTGACATTGAAGATCAACTGGCCGGGCCGCTGGGCGGTCTGGCCGGTCATGTCGGCGCTGATGATGGGCCTGGTCGCCCTGAAGACCGCCGGCACGGTGGCGCTGGTGATCGGGCTCGTTCTCACACTGGTCGCGACGGTCATGTACGGGCGCGACGCGATCCGCGAGCTGCGCGCCCGTTGAGCTCGCTGCCCGCAGTCGTCCTCGTCCTGATCTTCGCCGCGAGCGCCGCCGCCATCTGGGTCGCGGGGATCGAGCTGTCCTCGACGACCGATGCGCTGGACTCGCACTTCGGGCTGGGTTCGGCACTGGGCGGCCTCGTGATCCTGTCGATCGCCACCAACCTGCCGGAGATCGTCATCACGGTGACAGCGGCGATGAGCGGCAAGCTCGACCTCGCGGTCGGCAACCTGCTCGGCGGGATCGCGATCCAGACGCTCGTGCTGGCGGTGCTCGACGCCGGCGTCGGGCCGCGGACGACGCTGACGTACATCGCGGCATCGCTGTTGCTCGTGATCGAGGGCGTGGTGGTCGTGGCCGTGACGGTCGCGGCGATCATGGCCGCGCAGCTGCCCGAGTCGACCAACGTCGGCGGGGTCAGCCCGGCGTCGGTGATGATCGTCGTGCTGTGGGCCGGCGGCCTGTACCTGATCGCCAAGTCGAGATCGCACCTGCCGTGGCGGGCCGTGGCGATGGGGGCCAACCCCGGCAGCCCGCCGATGGCACGCCCGATGCCCGACCGCCACAAGGAGCGGCCGTTCCGCGCGATCCTGCTGATCTTCGGCGTGGCTGCGCTCGTGACCCTGGCGGCGGGCGTGCTGATCGAGGAGTCCGGCAGCGCCCTGGCTTCGAAGATCGGCCTGCAGGGCGCGGTCTTCGGCGCGACGTTCCTGGCGGCGGCGACGGCGCTGCCCGAGGTCAGCACCGGGCTGCAGGCGATCCGCCAGGGCGACCACCAGCTCGCGATCTCCGACATCTTCGGCGGCAACGCGTTCCTGCCGGTGCTGTTCCTGGTCGCCGACGTGATCGCGGGCGCCCCGACGCTCGCCAAGGCGCAGGCGACCGACCTCTGGATCGCGGGCCTGGGCGTGGTCCTGACCGGCGTCTACCTGGTCGGCCTGGTGCTGCGCCCGCAGCGCGTCCGCGCCCGCCTGGGCCCCGATTCGATCATCGCGGTCTGCCTCTATGTCCTCGGGATTGCCGGGTTGCTTGCAATACCCTCGACCTGAGGTTGACCGCTGGTATGCTCGCGCCCCCGCCGCATTTCGCGCGCTCGACAGGAGAGAGATCACCCCAATGGACACGTTCCCCGACCTCGGCTCACTCTCGGATCAGGAGCTGAAGGACCTCATCCAGCAGCTGACCGAAGAGGAGATCGACATCTCCTACAAGCGCCGGATCCTGCACGGGAAGATCGACATCCTGCGCGCCGAGCTCGTCAACCGGCTTCGCAAGAAGCACGAGACGGGCGAGGACGTGATCACGGGTGCCGACGTCCAGCGACTCACCGACATCCTCGCCGGCCGTGCCGTGGCCGATGGCGAGGACGCCGGCGAATAGGGCCTCCGTGGCCGTCACCTGCCCTGAGTGCGGGTCCCCAAACGAAGACGGGGCCAACTACTGCTCGCGGTGCGGGGCGCACATCGGCGCGCCCGAGCCCAAGGAGAGCGTGACGGCGACCTACCGGGTCGGTGAGACCGGTGAGCTGATCCCGGTCGAGCTCGACGACGTCGTCACCGAGCAGGGCGCCGCGCTGGTCATCCGCGCGGGCGGCGGCCGGGTCGGCGAGAGCTTCCCCCTGACGAGCGACCGCATGACGATCGGCCGGCGGCCGGACTGCGACATCTTTCTCGACGACGTCACGGTCTCCCGCGACCACGCCCTGCTGGTGCGCCGCAACGACGAGTTCCACATCGACGACCTCGGCTCGCTCAACGGGACCTACGTCAACCGCCAGCGGATCGAGAGCCACCGGCTGGCCGACGGCGACGAGCTGCAGGTCGGCAAGTTCAAGCTGACGTTCCTGGCGCGATGAGCGTGGGCGAGGAGACCAAGCTGCGCGAGGGCGAGGAGCCGCAGCGCAAGTCGATGACGATCGGTGCGGTCTGCAAGGCGCTCGAGCAGGAGTTCCCGGACATCTCGATCTCGAAGATCCGCTACCTCGAGGACCAGAAGCTGCTGTCGCCGCGCCGCACACCGGGCGGCTACCGGCTCTACAGCCAGTCCGACGTCGCACGGCTGCGCACGATCCTGCGCCTGCAGCGCGACGAGTTCCTGCCGCTGCGGGTGATCCGCCAGGAGCTCGCGGCCGGCCGCAGCGCGGCGGACATCGCGGCGCCGAGCGGCGACGCGCGAGCGCGCCGGCGGCCGTCGGTATCCGTGCAGGAGCGCGGGCCCCTGTACACGCTCGACGACGTGCTGGAGGAGACGCAGGCCGAGGCGTCGCTGGTGGCCGAGCTCGAGGACTTCGGCGTCATCAAGGGCGAGGTCCGCGCGGGCGCCAAGTACTACGACGAGACCGAGCGCGAGATCATCCGCGCGGTCACCGAGCTGGCCCGCTACGGGGTCGGAGGGCGCAACCTGCGCGTGCTTCGCACCTCCGCCGACCGCGAGTCCGCGCTGCTGCAGCAGATCCTCGCGCCCGCGCTGCGGTCCCGGAACCCGCAGCGGCGCAAGGAGGCGCTCGAGGCGCTCGAGAACCTCGCGGCGGTCACCTCGCATCTCAAGCACCTGCTGCTCGTGCGGGACCTGCGCAACATCGCGAACTAGGCTTCCTCGCCGTGGACCTGCGCGGCTACATCCGCGACATCGCGGACTTCCCGAAGGCCGGGATCGTGTTTCGCGACATCACGCCGTTGATGGCGGACGCGGGCGCCCTGGACGAGGCCGTCCGGCGCCTGGCGGACATCGCGCGGCCGCTGACCCCGGACGTGGTGGTGGCCGCGGAGGCGCGTGGGTTCCTGCTGGGCGTGGCGCTGGCGCGGGAACTGGGGGCGGGGTTCGTGCTGGCGCGCAAGCCGGGCAAGCTGCCCTACGAGACCGAGCGGGCGGAGTACCTGCTCGAGTACGGAAGCGACGCGCTGGAGGTGCACACCGATGCCCTGGCGGGCGGCAGCCGCGTGCTCGTCCACGACGACCTGCTGGCCACCGGCGGGACCGCGAAGGCGCTGTGTGAGCTCGTCGAGCAGCTCGGCGGCTCCGTGGTGGGCTGCGCGTTCCTGATCGAGCTGGCGTTCCTGGGCGGGCGCGAGCGCCTGGCGGGCTACGACGTGCACGCGCTGATGGTCGACGAGGCCGAATGAAGGTTCGCCGCAGCCGGGTCGTGCCGGCCCCGCCGGACGACATCTGGGCGACCGTGGGCGATCCATACCACCTGCCGCGCTGGTGGCCGCGCGTCGAGCGCGTCGAGCTCGTGCAGGGCGACGGCTTCACCGAGCTGCTGCGCACCGACAAGGGGCGGGCGATCCGGGCCGACTTCCGCGTGGTGCAGTCGCGACGGCCGGAGCTCCGGCGCTGGCGCCAGGAGGTCGCCGGAACGCCGTTCGAAGGGATTCTCGCGTGGTCGGAGACCGAGGTGCGGCTCGAGCCGGACGGCGCGGGCGCGACGCGCGTGACCCTGCAGCAGGAGCAGCAGCTGCGCGGGATGGCGCGCCTCGGCGGGGTCATGGCGCGGCGGGCCGCGCGGCGGATGCTCAACGAGGCGCTCGAGGGCCTGGAGGGACTGCATGGCGCGTAGGGAGATGCGCCACTTCGGCTGGGGCGACCCGGCACACGTGTCGCACGGGCTGCCGCAGGCGGCGCTCGAGCTGCTGCGCGCGCGTGTCGGGCTGTCCGACGTCCCGCGGCCGCCGGTGCCGATCGGCGCGGTCGCGCTGCCAGGGCCCGTGGAGTTCGACGTGCCGGGCGTGGAGCTGCGTACCGACCACGAGGCGCGGCTGCTCCGTGCCGCCGGCAAGTCGTACCCGGACCTGGTGCGGATGCGCTGGGGGCAGGTCGAGCACGCCCCGGACGCCGTCGCGGTGCCGCGCTCGGCCGAGGAGGTGCGCGCCGTGCTGGGCGCGGGCGTCGCGGTCGTCCCGTTCGGCGGCGGGACGAGCGTCGTCGGCGGCGTTGAGGCGCTCCGCGGCGCCCATCCGGCGGTCGTCTCGCTGGACCTGGGCCTGCTCGATCGGCTCGTCGAGCTGGACGAGCGCTCGCAGATCGCGGTCTTCGAGCCGGGCATCCAGTTGCCGGCGGCCGAGGGCGAGCTCAACACCCGCGGCTTCACGCTCGGGCACTTCCCGCAGAGCTACGAGTACGCGACGGTCGGCGGCTGCGTTGCGACGCGGTCGGCCGGCCAGGCGAGCACCGGCTACGGGCGCATCGACGCGATGGTCGTCGGGCTGCGCGCGGCCTGCCCGGCGGGCGACGTGGACCTGCTGACCGCTCCGGGGTCGGCCGCCGGGCCGGACCTGCGCGAGCTGCTGGTCGGCTCGGAGGGGGCGCTGGGCGTGCTCACCCGGATCGCGCTGCGCGTGCGGAGGTTGCCTGACGAGCGGCGCTACGAAGGCTTCATGTTCGGCTCGTTCGAGCAGGGCTGCGAGGCGCTGCGGGCGCTGGAGCAGGAGGGCGCGGCGCCGCACGTCGCGCGGCTCAGCGACGAGGCCGAGACCGAGGTGTCGTTCGCGATGGCCGGTCGCGAGGGCCTCGTCGCGGAGCTCGCGGGGCGCTACCTGCGCGCTCGCGGCGTCGAGCGCGGCTGCCTGGCGATCCTGGGCTGGGAGGGGACGCTCGACGGGGTCGAGGCGCGCCGCGCGGCGTCGCTGTCGGTGCTCCGGCGCCATGGCGCGGTGTCGCTGGGCCGTTCCCCGGGCCGCGCCTGGTCGCGCGGCCGCTTCGACGGGCCGTATCTGCGCGACGACCTCATGGAGCGCGGTGTCATGGCCGACACGCTCGAGACCGCCACGACCTGGTCGAACCTCGCCGCGCTCCATCGCTCCGTCGGCGACGCGCTGCGCGCGCACGCGCCCGTCGTCATGTGCCACGTGAGCCATCTCTACGAAACCGGCGCGTCGCTGTACTTCACGTTCATCGCCCGCCAGCGCGAGGGTGAGGAGATCGAGCAGTGGCGCGAGGCGAAGACCGCCGCCTGCGAGGCGATCGTCGCCGCCGGCGGCACGATCACCCACCACCACGCCGTCGGCCGCGACCACGCGCCCTACCTGCGCCACGAGACGTCCGACACCGGCCTCGCCGCCCTGCGGGCCGTCAAGGCGCAGCTCGACCCCGACGGCATCATGAACCCGGGGAAGCTGCTGGAGGCCTAGTTCCCGCGAGCGCGTTCCACCTGCGCGCCTTTGGGGCGCAGACAGCCCATAACCGCGCTCAAGTGGGCGCGACGGGGCGATTCCTCTCCCTCGATGCGGGCGGGGATTTGCAACTAGTTTGGTGCCGCTCGGACCTAGTGGGGCCATGAAATGGCTTCTTGCGCTCCTACCCGCCGCCGCGTTTCCGGTCTTCGCCAACCACGAGCTCAGCGCGCCGGCGCCACCCGCTCCGTGCCGCGTCGAATCCTCTGGATGCCAGGTGCCGTTGCGCTACGCCGGCCCCGACCTGCGGATCCGGTTGCGGGGGTCGCGATGAAGTGGCTCATGCGGCTTGCCGGCGTCGTCGTCGCCATGTTCCTGATGGTTCGTTTGCCCGCGATCGCCGCAGGACGCGCGTGTTCGGGCGAGATCGACGACCCGATGGGCTCGTGTCGCCACGTCGTCGCCATCGGCACCTTCATGCTGGTGTCGCTCGCCCTGAACCTCCCGCTGATCGTCGGCCTGATCCGCCACGGCACGCGGCGGGTTTTCGGCCAGCTGTAGTTCCGGAGGACGTTGTTCCTGCTTTTGCCGAGAAGCGGGGGCACGTTGCGTTGGGGTGCGTGGCGTGGTTCGGGTCAGTGCGACAAAAGGGTCAGACCCGAATGTCGCACCGCGATCGA
>Ga0308175_100002940_pt1 | contig 11705 bp, 11 predicted proteins | sample PhyCR1_3_FD_203893 | JGI IMG/M metagenome (GOLD analysis project Ga0308175, IMG submission 203893) | Soil microbial communities from UC Gill Tract Community Farm, Albany, California, United States - DLSLS.C.R1 | ecosystem: Environmental > Terrestrial > Soil > Agricultural land | place: USA... | reverse complement strand
CCGGTCCCCAGGCCGCCGAGAACCGCGAACAACGGCAGCGACCGCCCGGCGATCCGGATGTGTCCCGGGCCGCTGTAGGGGCGGCGCCGATCGGGGTCGGAAACGCGCAGGCGGATGACCGCGAGGTGCGCGATCGTGAACGACAGCATCGCGCCGAACGCGTACATGTTGCCCAGGAACACGGCCTTGCCCGGGATCAGCGTCAGGCAGGCGATCGCGCCGAACAACATGATCCCGATCCACGGCGTCCCGTAGCGGGGGTGCAGCTGGCGCAGGCGGTCCGGCATCTGGCGATGCAGGCCCATCGAGTACACGAGCCGCGACACGCCGATGATCCCCGCATTGGTCGCGATGATGAGGATCGTCGCCGCGAGGATGCCCACGTAGAGCTCGCCCGCGCCCTGGAAGACGCCAAGGCTCAGGTGCTTGACCACGCCGAGGATCGGGTCGCCGGCGAAGCCGCCCTGGTCCTCGCTCAACCCGAGCAGCGTCTGGTAGCCGCCGTCCGCGGTCTTCGTGACCGGCAGCGCGCTCAGCGCCACCATCGGCAGGAAGGCGTAGATCGCGAACACGGCGATCACGACCCGCTTGATCGCCGCAGGGATCGTCTTCTCCTCGTCCCTGGCCTCCTCGGCCATGTTCGAGATCGTCTCTATCCCCGTGTAGGCGATCATGGCCACCGGGATCGCCAGGAAGAACTCCTTCCACGTCGGGGCGACGCCCAGTTGCACGTTGTGGATCAGCGTGTGCGGCGAGAAGATCAGGAAGAACCCGATCAGCACCAGCAGCAACTGGGTCATGAAGTCGGCGACCGCGAGGAAGATGTTCACCCCGGCGGACTCCTGGACGCCGACGATGTTCAGCACGCACAGCAGACCGACCACGCCGATGCCGGCGATGACGTCACCCGGCGGGTGGCGCAGCGCGTCCCAGAACAGCCCCCCGATGTAATGCGGCACGAAGTACGCCGAGATGGCGATCGTGATCGTGTAGTTGAGCATCTGCGCCCAGGCCGCGAAGAACGACCAGAACTCGTTGAACGCGTGGCGGGCGAAGCTCGACGAGCCGCCGGCCTCGGGGTACATCGCGGTGGCCTCGGCGTAGGTGGCCGCCGTGAGGTAGAAGATGATCCCGGCGATGATGAACACCACCGGCGTGAGGCCCAGCGCGAAGCTCGCCACCAGCCCCAGGGCGTAGTAGATCGAAGACCCGACGTTGCCGTAGGCGGTGGAGAAGAGCGCGTTGACGCCCAGGACGCGCTGGAGCCCGTGGAGACGGCGTTCGGCCATGTGCCGGGCGACAGTCTATGAAGTTGGGCTACCGGCGCCGGTGCAGGACGCTGAAGCTCAGATGACGAAGAGCGGCAACGCGCCCATCCAGCGTCGTGGCGCTGATCACAAAGCGGTAGTTGCCGGGCTTGAGACGGCGGTGGCGCGGCACGCGACCGTGGAAGCGAATCGCGTTGGCCCCCGGGCGCCCGGCGACGCGGAACGAGCCGAAGGGGCGAAACCGCCCGCGCCGCGTTACCTGCTGCACCTTCACGGTGACCGTCGCTGCGTCGGTCATGTACCAGCGGATGGCGGTCCGGCCACCGACGCGGATGGCCGGGTGCGACAGGCGCGCGTCCAGCAGGCGCAGCGTCGGAGCCAGCACCGTGACGTCGCTTGCCGCGACGTTGTCGTCGGTGGTCGTCTCGTCGGTCGACGTCGCCGCCTGCGCGCTCATGTTCAGCGTGCCGACGACCTCCGGGCGGACGGTCAGCACAACCGTTCCCGAGTCGTTGGCGTCGATCGCCCCCAGGCTGCACGTGATCGTGTAGGCGCCGTTGCAGTAGCCGCGGCCGGCGCGCATCTGCAGCGGCGTCGCGCTGAACGGCAGGTTCACGGTGAGACCGACGGCCTGCGCGGTGCTCGGCCCGTCGTTGGACACCTTGATGGTGTACGTGAGCGGGCGCCCGACGGTCAGCGGCGCCGGCGCGGGCCGCACGCTCACGGAGAGATTCGACAGGCATGCGGCATGGCGCGTCGGATCGGTCGGGCACAGGTCCTGTGTCTCGTCGCCGTAGCCGTCGCCGTCGGCGTCGCGCTCGATGTCGGCGTTCACGAGCAGCTCGCCGCCTGGCTGCCGGAACGGGCTGTGCGCGAAAGTGGTCAGCGGCGGCGTGAACATCTCGACGTCCAACGTGCTCGACAGGGCGAAGAGCCGCGCGTCGCCCAGCGCATCGGCGCCGATGATGTCGCCGGCCTTCACCGGCACCCGCGTGTCGAACGTCGAGGTGCCCGCAGGAACGTCTTGCGGGTCACCGGCGCCGACGCCTACATACGCGTCCGTGCCCGCCGAGCGCAGCGCGCGCAGCGTGACGCCCGACGTGGCAAGCCCGGCCTTGACGCGCCAACGCACGACCACGCCGTCGTACGGCACGACCGCGACGGGGCTGCCGGTCGCCCGCACCACCGTGAACGCGGTGCATGCCGTCCCGCAGGTGGTCGTGCTCGCGGGCTGGGACAGGTCGGATCCGATCGTGCTTGCGGCATCGGCGGCCGCGGCCGGGGCGAGTGCTGCGAGGACCGTGGCGAGCGCAAGCGCGCGCGTGCGCATCGTCAGCCGACGCCCTCCACCAGGACGAAGTCCGCGGTGCTGGCCTCACGGCGGATCTTGGCGAGCTCCTGATAGGCGTCGCCGTGGTACCAGGCGCGGGCGTCCTCGATCGAGGGGAACTCGATCACGACCGTCCGGCCTGCGTCCCATGAGCCCTCGACGCATTCGGTCTCGCCGCCGCGGACGATGAAGCGCCCGCCGTGGGGATCGAGCGTCTCCTGGGTCCCGGCGGCGTAGTCCTTGTAGCGCTCCGGGTCGTCGACGTTGACCCGCACGATCGCGTACCCCTTAGGCATAAAGCGCCTCGATCTCGGCCTCGTGCTTGGACGCGATCGGCTTGCGCTTGAGCTTCATGGTGGGCGTCAGCTCGTCGCCGCCCGGCAGCCACTCGTGCTCGAGCAGCGCGAAGCGCTTGATCTGCTCCACCCGCGACAGGCGGTCGTTGGCTGCGTTCACCTCAGCCTGAACACGCTCGAGCACCTCGGGGTTGCGGGGATCCAGCCCGGTCTCGGGATCGAGCGTCAGCAGCGCGACGTTGTAGGGGCGGCGATCGCCGATCACGCAGGCCTGGCCGATCAGCGGCCCGGCGGCCTTCAGCGCGGCCTCGATGTTCGCGGGCGACATGTTCTTGCCGGCGGCGTTGATGATCAGCTCCTTCTTGCGGTCGACGATCCGGACGAAGCCGTCATCGTCGATCGTGGCGACGTCGCCCGTGTGCAGCCAGCCGTCGGGATCGAGCGCCTCGGCGGTCTTCTCGGGTTGGTTACGGTAGCCGCGCATCACGATGGCGCCGCGCACGAACAGCTCACCGTCGTCGGCGAGCTTCAGCTCCACCCCCGGGATCGGGACGCCGACGGTGCCGAAGCGCGGGTCCTCGCGCGGGACCATCGTCGCGACGCACGACAGCTCGCTCATCCCCCAGACCTCCTGGATGACGATGCCGGCCGCGGCGAACCAGTCGAGCACCTCCACGGGGATCGGCGCGGCGCCCACGACGAAGCGCTCGCACTGCTCGAGGCCCAGCGCGGACTTCACGGCCTCCGCGGGCACGCCGCCGGCCTCCAGCGCAGCCTTGGACTTCTCCCAGACCCGCGGCACGGCGCCGAAGATCGTCGGGTGCACGGCGCGCACGACCGCCATCACCTCGCGCGGGTCGGGGCAGCACGTCAGCGTGTGGCCGTACGTGCAGATCGCCGTGTACTGCGAGGCCCAGCGGTCGGCGATGTGCGCGCTGGGCAGGAACGAGATCGCGCGGCCGGGGGCCATCGACCCGAGGAACTCGTCGAGCCCGCGCAGCTCGGCGAGCATGTTCGCGTGCGTGGTCTCGACGCCCTTGGGCGGCCCGGTCGTGCCCGACGTGTAGATCAGCGTCAGCACGTCATCCGGGCCGACCGCACTCCAGGCTGCCTCGAAGTCGAGGTCCTCCCCGCCCGCCAGCTGATCGAGCTCCTCGACGAGGACGACATCGAGACCCTCGGGGATGCGGTCGGCGAAGCCGCTGTCGACCACCGCGATCCGGTTGCCGGCGTCACCGAACAGGTACTCCATCTGCTCGCGCGAGCTCGTGTTGTAGACGCTGAACGGCGTGGCGCCGAGATGGATCGCCGCGAGGTCGACGACATGGAACTCGGGACGGTTGAGCATCATCAGCCCGACCGTGTCCCCCGCGCGCACGCCGAGCGCGTGCAGCCCGCGGGCGACGCGCTCGACCTCGTCGCGCAGCTGCGCGTAGGTCAGCTCGACGGCGCCGTCGGCGCTGCGCACCGCCACGGCATCGCCGCGCGCCTCCGCCGTGATCTGAAACGCCTCGCACAGTGACCGCGCGTCCAGCGCGGCCGGCCGCGGGGGGCGAGTCGGGTCGTATCCCTCCTGCAGTGTGGCCATGGGGAACAAGTCTTACATCGCGGTGGCGTTCCCGGATCATCGAGCGAGAGAGTCAGTCGCACGCCTTAGTTGGGCGACCTAGTGGGCTATATGCGCCTATTCGGTCGCCCAAGTCGTGCCGTCGGGTCGGTTCACCCCTTTCCTCGCCGAACCGTTCCCCCTCAACCGGCTCCCCGAACGCAAGAGGGCGGCCCGTGGCCGCCCTCTGCGAATCGGTTCGTCCGGAGACGGCTCAGGTGATGATCGGGATGATCAGGATCGCCACGATGTTGGCGACCTTGATCATCGGGTTGATCGCCGGGCCGGCGGTGTCCTTGAACGGGTCGCCGACGGTGTCGCCGGTGACCGACGCGGCGTGGGCCTCGGAGCCCTTGCCGCCGAACGCGCCGTCCTCGATCAGCTTCTTCGCGTTGTCCCACGCACCGCCGCCGGCGGTCATGAGGACGGCGAAGAAGAAGCCGACCACGATCACGCCGATGAGCAGCCCGCCGAGGGCGCGCTCGTCGATCAGCCCGACGATCAGCGTCATGCCGATCGGCAGCAGCGAGGGCAGGATCATCTCCCGCTGCGCCGCGCGCGTGACAAGCGCGACCGCGGTGTCGTACTCGGGCTTCTCGGTGCCCTCCATGATCCCGGGCTTCTCGCGGAACTGGCGGCGCACCTCTTCGACGACGGCGCCGCCGGCGCGGCCGACAGCCTCCATCGACAGCGCCGCGAACAGGCAGACCATCAGGCCGCCGAGCAGCAGGCCGATCAGGACCGCCGGGTTGGCGATCGAGAAGAAGTTGCCCGACACGTCGACGTGGCCCTTGGCCGCCAGCTCCTCCTGGAAGCCGGCGAACAGCACGATCGCGGCGAGCACGGCCGAGCCGATGGCGTAGCCCTTCGTGACGGCCTTCGTCGTGTTGCCGACCGCGTCGAGCGGATCGGTCACGTTGCGAACCTCCTCGGGCAGGTCGGCCATCTCGGCGATGCCGCCGGCGTTGTCGGTCACGGGACCGAACGCGTCCAGCGCCACGATCAGCCCGGTCAGCGACAGCTGGCCCATGACCGCCACGCCGATGCCGTAGATGCCCTGCGTGCCACCGCCCGCGAGCTTCCACGAGGCGAGGATGCCCAGCACCAGCACGAGCGCCGGGAGCGCCGTGGCCTGAAGGCCCTGCGCGAGGCCGGAGATGATGTTCGTGGCGTGCCCGGTCTGCGATGCGGCGGCGGTCTTCTTGACCGGGCCGAAGCGCGTCGACGTGTAGTAGTCGGTGATCACGAACAGCAGCGCCGTGACGCCGATGCCGACCAGCGAGCAGAGGTACAGGTCACCCACGCTCGGGACGTCGAGCTTGCTCGACGAGCTGAACGAGATGCCGTCCATCAGCCACTTCGTGACCGGGTAGAAGGCGCCCGCGGCGATCACGCCGGAGGCGATCAGGCCCTTGTAGAGCGCGCCCTCGACGTTGCCGCTCGCCGAGCGGACGAAGAACGTGCCGATGATCGACGCGACGATCGCGACGGCGCCGAGCACGAGCGGATACAGGGCCGCCTGCGTGGACTCCTGGAAGGTCAGGACGCCGAGCAGCATGACCGCCACGGCGGTGACCGCGTAGGTCTCGAACAGGTCGGCCGCCATGCCGGCGCAGTCGCCGACGTTGTCGCCCACGTTGTCGGCGATCACGGCCGGGTTGCGCGGATCGTCCTCGGGGATGCCCGCCTCGACCTTGCCGACCAGGTCGGCGCCGACGTCGGCGGCCTTCGTGAAGATGCCGCCGCCCAGACGCGCGAAGACCGAGATCAGCGAGCCGCCGAAGCCCAGCCCGATCAGCGCGTCGACCGCGGACTTCGGCGAGTAGTCGAACGCCCACGTCAGCAGGCCGTAGTAGCCGGCGACGCCCGTCAGCGCCAGGCCGACCACGAGCAGGCCGGTGATGGCGCCCGCCCGGAACGCCACGGCGAGCGCCGGCGGCACGCCCCCGCGGGCCGCCTCGGCGACGCGCGCGTTCGCGCGGACCGACACGTTCATGCCGATGTAGCCCGTCGCGCCCGACAGGATGCCGCCGATCGCGAAGCCGACCGCGACACGGAGGTTCTGGATCGGGATCAGCGCGAAGAACAGCACCACGCCGACGCCGGCGATCACCGTGTACTGGCGGTTCAGGTAGGCCCGGGCGCCCTGCTGGACGGCCCCGGAGATCTCCTGCATGCGCTCGTTGCCGGGGGACAGCGCCAACAGCGAGCGCGTCGTCAGAGCGCCGTAGAGCACGGCAAGGCCGGCGCAAACGAGCGCGATGACGACCCCGTGGTTGGTCAGGAAGTCACTCAAGGAAGGGTCCTTTGTGGAGTTCGGTTTTGCTTCGTGGCGTGGCCGGTTCCGTGGCCACGCGAGAAAGAGCAGCGGAGGGCATCGCCTAGCTGCGACACCCCGGCCAAGAGGCGGGGCATCCTATCGGCTAATAGGACGGAAAAGCGCTCCGGTTACTGTCCAGGCACCCAGAGCCGGCCCGAGGACTGCGCCGGCCCGGAGCCCTCCGGCTCGCGCTCAGGCGCAGCGGCGGGCGCTTCGCCCGCCGGCGCCTCGCCGCTCGCGATCTGCGTGTAGGCGAGCTGGAGCTGGCTGAGCGCCTCACGAATCTGGCCCGCGTCGGGGCCGAGCAACGGCTCGACGACCGGCAGCAGGGCGCGCACGCCCTCGATCGCCTGACGGACCTGTTCGGGATCGCGCTCGCCTTCGGTCCCCGGGCTGAGCCCCGCCTTGCGGCCACCGAGGTTCAGTAGCGACACCAGCGTCTGGATCAGCACGTCCTCGACGCGGATCTGCTTGAGCTGGGCCTCGTAGGCCGCGGCCAGCTCCTCGTCGGTGGGCTGTCTTGGCTCTTGTTCGCTCATCGGGCGCTCACGTTCGCAGCATACGTCTCGCGCGTCTCGCGGACGGTCTCGGCGAAGACCTCGCGCATCGGCACGCCCTCGGCGATCAGCGCGCGCTGGCGCTGGGCGCCGTTGCGGTCGGGCAGCACGACGTCGAGCCCGTGCTCGGCGCGCACCGGCTCGGTCCACGCGAGCAGGCGCTCGACGGCCGCCGCCACCGGCTGCTCGGCGCGCGCGTCGAAGTCGATCATCCGCCCGTCCATGCCATGGCGGATCGCACGCCAGAGGTTCTCCTCCAGCAGCCGGCGCGGGCGCTGCACCGCGGGCACGCCCTCGTCGATATCGCGTGCGCACTGCAGCACGCAGGCGGCCATCAGCGCCGCCAGGGCGTCGGATTCGCCGGCGCTCGGCTGCGCGTCGCAGATCCGCACCTCGACCGTTCCGAACGCAAAGTGCGGGCGCACCGACCACCACACCTGCGTGTACTCGCGGATCGAGTTGGTCGCGATCAGCAGGTCCAGATAGTCGCGATAGGCGGCCCACGACCCGTAGGCGTCGGGGATCCCGCAGCGCGGGAACGACTTGGTGAACGCCTGCGACCGCGCCGAGTGCAGGCCGGAGTCCAGCCCGTCCAGGTACGGTGAGCTCGCGCTGAGCGCCAGCAGCACCGGCAGGACGCCGCGCAGCCGGTCGCAGACCTGCACAGCGCGGTCGATGTCGCGGATCCCCACGTGGACGTGCAGCGAGAACGTGTTGTTGCGGCGCGCGACGTACTGCAGCCCTTCGACCACGCCGCGGTAGTGCTCGGTGTCGATGTTCGGCTGCTCGCGGTAGTCGGCCCAGGGGTGCGTCCCCGTGGAGCCCAGCGCCGCGCCGTTCGCCACGACGAGCCCGAACAGCCGCGTGCGGTGCTCGCGCTGCCTGGCCAGCGCGTCGGCGAAGTTCTCCCCGCGCCCGGAGCGGATCTCGATCTCGCTGGAGATGAGCTCGCCTGCCAGCGACGCGGCGAGCACGGGATCGGTCGCGTCCGCGGCGGCGCGCAGCTCCTCGAAGCGCGGTGCCAGGTCCAGCGACCCGGGGTCGAGGATCTGGAACTCCTCCTCGATCCCGATCGTGGCATCCGTGGAGGCCGCGAAGGCCCCGGGCACGGCCTCGAGGTCGATCGGCACGAAATCGCCCATGGCTACGTGAGGTAGAAGTAGAGCGCGTACAGCAGGTCCACGGCGGGGCTGGAGGTGTGGACCGTGACCTCCGGCGGCACCTGCAGCAGCGCCTCGGAGTAGTTGAAGATGATCTTCACGCCGGCGTCGACGAGCTCGTCGGCGAGCGGCTGCGCGGCGGCCGTGGGCACCGCGAGCACCGCGACGACGATGTCCTCGTCGAGCACGGCCTGCTGCAGGTCGTCGACGGCGCGCACGGTCTGCGCCCCGACCTTGCTGCCGACCTTCTTGGGGTTGGCGTCGAAGATCGCCACGACCCGGAAGCCGTGGTCGGCGAAGATGTCGCTGGAGGCGATCGCCTTGCCGAGGTGGCCCGCACCGAACAGCGCGATGTTGTGCTGGCCGGCCGTCCGCAGGATCTTGCGGATCTGCGAGACGAGGCTCTCGACGTTGTAGCCCACCCCGCGCTTGCCGAACTTGCCGAAGCCGCTGAGATCGCGCCGGATCTGCGTCGAGTTGACGTGCGTCCAATCGCTCAGCTCCTGCGAGGAGACCGTCTCCTTGCCCTCCTTCTTGGCCTGCGTGAGCACCTGCAGGTAGCGCGCGAGGCGCGCGGCAACTCCCAGCGACAGGCGTTCGGGCGCCCCATTCGTGGTGGTGACGTCACCCACGCTCATGAAGCTGCCACGCTACACCCGACGGCGCAGGTCCTGCTCGTCGACGAAGAAGTCGTAGAGCTCCTGGCCGTCGATCGCCACCACGGGGATGCGCTCGAGATAGCGCTTGAGCAGCGCGTCGTCAGACTCGATGTCGACCTCGTCGAACGGCTCCCCGACACGCTCGAGCACCGCGCGCGCGTCCTCGCAGAGGTGGCAGCCGGGGCGGCCGTAGAGGGTGATGCGCGCCACGGGCCTATGCGGTGGCGTAGGCGTCCAGGCCGAGGTAGGCCGGGAACGCCACCGCCTCGGTGAAGCGCGCGGCCGACGCGATCATCGCGGCGTTGTCGGTGCACAGCTCCCGCGGCGGGACGTGCAGGCGCGCGCCGAGCTGCGCGAGGCGCTCGCGCAGCGGTCCGTTGGCGGCCACGCCGCCGCCGATCGCCAGCGTGTCGCGGCCCGTCTGCTCGAGGCCGCGGACGCAGCGCAGCGCGAGCGCTTCGACGATCGCGTGCTGGTAGGACGCCGCGAGGTCCGCGCGGCGGCGCTGCGCCCCGCTCTCCCCCAGCTCTCGCACGCGGTACAGCAGCGCGGTCTTCAGCCCGGCGAACGAGAAGTCCAGGCCGGGCACGCGGTGCGCGGTCGGGAAGTCGAACGCGGTGGCGTCCCCCTCGCGGGCGAGCTTCTCCAGGTGCGGGCCGCCGGGGAACGGGAGGCCGAGCAGGCGCGCGCCCTTGTCGATCGCCTCGCCGGCGGCGTCGTCGAGCGTCTGGCCGAGGGTCTCGTAGCCGTCGTGGCCGCGCACATCGGCCAGGAAGGTGTGGCCGCCGCTCGCCACGAGGCACAGGAACGGCGGCTCGACGACGGGACCGCCGTCCACCCGCAGGAAGTTCGCGGCGATATGGCCCTGCAGGTGGTCGACCGCCGCCAGCGGCAGGCCGCGCGCGGCGGCGATCGCCTTGGCGGTCTGCACACCGACCAGCAGTGCGCCGACGAGGCCGGGCCCCCGCGTCATCGCGACGAGCTCGATGTCGTCGAGCGTCACGTCCGCGCGAGCGAGCGCGTCGTCTACGACCGCGTTGGCGAGCTCGAGATGGTGGCGGCTGGCGACCTCGGGGACGACGCCGCCGTAGCGGTCGTGCACTCCCTGACTCGAGATGACGTTCGCGCGGATCTCGCCGTCACGGCTGACGACGGCGGCGCAGGTGTCGTCGCAGGAGGTCTCGACGGCCAGGATCAAGGCACGCTCAGCCGACCCCGACGTTGGGGATGTCGTCCATCCGCCCGACCAGGGTCGCCGGGGTGCGCCACATGATCACGGCGTCCTCGCCGTTGTCCTGGTAGTAGCGCGGGCGCCGGCCGGCGGAGCTGAAGCCCAGGCCCTCGTAGAGGCGCAGCGCGGCCTCGTTGGTGGGCCGGACCTCGAGCGTGATCCGGGCATCGTCGCCACCGATGCGGCCGAACAGCTCCTTCATCAGCGCCGTCGCGATTCCCTGGCGGCGCAGGTCCGGGTCCGTCGAGACGTTCATCACGTGCCAGACCTGGTCGTAGCGGCTGCAGACGAGGTAGCCGGCCATCTCGCCCTCACGCAATGCGGCAAGGCAGACCCCGCTCGGCTTGCTCAGCTCGAGCACGAACATCGCCAGCGACCACGGTGTGCGGTACGAGCGGCGCTCGATCGCGATCACCTGCGGAAGGTCGGCATAGGTGAGGCGGCGGATCTCCACGGCCTCCAATGTTGACACGGCCCGCGCGTCCGCTACGCGCGCGGTTTCGCGTCCGGCTCGCGCACGTAGTCGGGCAGCAGCTCGTCGCGTGCGATCGGCTGGGCCTCCACCGCCAGCGCGCACAACGCCGCGCCCTGCACGTGATGCAGCTGCGGGTCCTCGGCGACGCGCTCGAGCCAGTCGGCGTACAGCAGGGCGCCGTCGCCGACCGCGACGCGGTCGCCGGCGAGCGCGGCCAGCTCCTCGGGCTTCGCGGCGCGCGGCGCGCCGCCGGCGAGCACGAACGCCTCGCCGCGGCGTGCGTCGATCACCGGGAACGAGCCCGCGACGTTCGCCGCCAGCGCGCGCAGCGTCGACACCGCGGCCAGCTCCGCCCCGGCGGACTGCGCAAGCGCGCGGCCCGTCGCCACGCCGATCCGCAGGCCGGTGAACGTCCCCGGCCCCACGCCGACGCCGATCCGGTCGACCTGCGCCCAGGTCAGCCCGGCGCGTTCCAGCGCAGCGGCGCACAGCGGCAGCAGCTGCTCGGCGTGGCCGGGGCGGTCTCCCGGAGCGGGCTCGTGGCGCAGCGCCACCGCCTCGCCCGCACCGGTCAGCCCGACGACGGTGTCGGCCGTCGCCGTGTCGAACGCGAGGACGATCAGCGCTGGACCTCGATCCCGCGACGGTCGCCGCCCAGGTGCTCGAGCCGTACGCGCACCGAGGCCTCGAGCTCGGGCTCGGCGACCTCGGGCCATTCGACGAACGAGATCGTCGCGGCGTCGACGTAGTCGTCCAGCAGCCCCGGGTCCTCGCCGGCCAGCGTGCTCAGCCGGTGCAGGTCG
>Ga0308175_100002939_pt1 | contig 11707 bp, 7 predicted proteins | sample PhyCR1_3_FD_203893 | JGI IMG/M metagenome (GOLD analysis project Ga0308175, IMG submission 203893) | Soil microbial communities from UC Gill Tract Community Farm, Albany, California, United States - DLSLS.C.R1 | ecosystem: Environmental > Terrestrial > Soil > Agricultural land | place: USA... | reverse complement strand
TCTTCGACGACCGCGACTTCGAGGCTGTCGTCGAGCAGATGGAGGGCTTCGCGCCGTACGCCCTCACCGGCTCGATCGTCGCCCGGGACCGCCGGGCGGTGGCCTACGCGCAGGAGGCGCTCCGGTTCGCCGCCGGGAACTTCTACGTCAACGACAAGCCGACCGGCGCGGTCGTCGGCCAGCAGCCCTTCGGCGGCTCGCGCGCGTCCGGCACCAACGACAAGGCCGGCGCACCGTCCAACCTGCTGCGCTGGACCTCGCCGCGGTCGATCAAGGAGACCTTCGACCCGCCGACCGACTACCGCTACCCCTACATGGACCTCGGCTGATCTCCGGCCACGGTTTACCAGGGGATGCCGGAAGTTTCATTCTTTCCATGGCATGCGTGCCATGGGAGGCATGAGAAAGACTGCATACCCTGGTAAACCCCGGGTCAGCCGCGGTCGCCGGCCAGCCAGGCCCGGCCGACCCGCTCCTCGGTGCGCAGAGCCTTGCGGAGCATGTCGGCCAGCAGTGCCTCGAGCTTGCCGCCGACCATCGGGATCTTCACCTTGAGGTCCCCGGACACCGTCTCGACGGTGCCAGCGCCGTGCTGACCGTCGGCCGACAGACTGATCGCGCCGTCGAGGCTGCCCGGCTTGCCGGGGATCTCCACCACCAGGCCGGCGGCGGTGGCCGACTCCCAGGTCTCCCGCTGGACGATCCGGACGGCGTCGCCGACGAACTTGCGCGCGAAAGAAGGGATCCCGGCGGCCGGGCGGGTCTGGTCGACGACGACCCGCATGCCGCAGCCGGCTGCCCCGTCGATCGTGACGTCCGAGTGCGTCGAGCCGATCGCCTCGCACACCTTCTCGCGGAAGGCGCGGTCGGCGAGCATGGCGGCGACCTCCTCGGGCGCGGCGTCGTAAGTCATGTCGTGGGTGAACTCCATGGCGGTCATCATGTCCTACCGGTCGGTAGCCTCCGCCGTGTGGCCTACCCTCGCCGGTGTGGCGGAGCACGAGGTGACGGGTGAGTGGGGCGGGGAGCAGGTCCGGTTCGGCGAGCAGGGGGCGCGCCTGACCTACGGCAGCTACCTGCGGCTCGAGCAGCTGCTGAGCGCGCAGCAGCTCGAGTCCCCGAGGGCGACGGGGTCGCCGGCGCACGACGAGCTGCTGTTCATCACCATCCACCAGGTCTACGAGCTGTGGTTCCAGCAGCTCCTGCACGAGGCGAGCGCCGCCCGGGACGCCATGCTGGAGTCGTCGGGACAGGACGCGGACCGCAGCTGGTGGGCCCAGCACCTCCTGCAGCGGATGCACACGATCGAGCGCGTGCTGGTCCACCAGATCGACGTTCTGGAGACCATGACCCCGCAGGACTTCCTGCAGTTCCGTCAGACGCTGGCGCCGGCCAGCGGGTTCCAGTCGGTGCAGTTCCGGGAGCTGGAGTTCCTCTCCGGCGCCAAGGACGCCTCGTTCGTCAAGCGGTTCAAGGGCCTCACCGATCGGGAGAGGGACCGGCTGCGCCGGCGGCTCGACGAGCCGACGCTGTGGGACGCCTTCCTGCACGTCCTCACCGTCCGCGGCCTGCCGGCCGGCGACGACGAGCAGGTCGTGCAGTCGGTACGACGGGCGGCTCACGACCGCTCGTCGTACGCCGACGTCTGGGCGCTCGCCGAGGCGCTGCTCGAGCACGACGAGCTCGCCGCGGCCTGGCGCGCGCGGCACGTGGTGATGGTCGAGCGGATGATCGGCTCCAAGACCGGCACCGGCGGCTCGTCCGGCTCGCACTACCTGCGCAGCCGCCTGGACATGCGCTACTACCCGCTGCTGTGGGAGCTCCGGTCGGTGCTCTGAAGGTCCCGGGAGGTGGACTAATGTCGTTGGCGTCGGCACGACGACGTGCCGTGGGCGAGCGACGAGGTTGATGCTGCGTGCGTACGACGCTGGACGAGTCCGCGAACAGCCAGCGCGACGAGCTGCTGGACAAGGCGGCCGCCTACGCGGCGAGCCGCAAGGGGGCGGTCGGGCCGTCCGGTGAGAACGCCGCCGACCTGATCCGCTGCTACTACCGGCACGTGTCGCCCGACGACATCGCCGAACGCGGAGAGGTCGACCTCTATGGCGCGGCGGTGAGCCAGTACAAGCTCGCGTCGTACCGCCCGCAGGGGACCGCGAACATCAACGTGTTCACCCCGACCGTCGCCGAGCACGGCTGGTCGGCCGAAGGGCACACCGTCGTCGAGGTCGTCACCGACGACATGCCCTTCCTCGTCGACTCGGTGACCATGCTGCTCAACGAGGAGAACCGCGAGGTGCACCTCGTCGTGCACCCGCAGATCCTGGTGCGCCGCGACATGGCCGGCGAGCTCCAGGAGGTGTTCACCGACCTGTCGATGTCGGAGCGGGTCGACCGCACCGACAGCTCGGCGGACGTGGAGGCGGGCCACGACATCTTCCGGGAGTCCTGGATGCACATCGAGATCGGCCGCGAGTCCAGCGCCGAGGCGCAGGAGCAGATCCAGGCCGACCTCGCCAAGGTGCTGCTCGACGTGCGCGAGGCCGTCGAGGACTGGCCGCGGATGCTCCAGAAGGCGCTGGACATCGTCGAGGACCTCGCGCAGGACCCGCCGCCGCTGCCTGCTGAGGAGGTCGCCGAGGGCCAGGCCCTGCTGCGCTGGCTCGCCGACACCCACTTCACGTTCCTCGGCTACCGGGAGTACCACCTCGAGGACGCGGGCGGCGACGAGGTGTCGCTGCGGGCCGTCCCCGGCACCGGCTACGGCATCTTGAGGTCGGACCAGGACATGTCGGCGCCCTCGTCCGCGCTTCCGCCCCTGGTGCGCGAGAAGGCCCGGGAGAAGACCCTGCTGGTGCTGGCGAAGGCGAACTCCAAGTCGACCGTGCACCGGCCCGTGTCCCTGGACTACATCGGCATCAAGACGTTCGACGAGAACGGCGAGGTGGTGGGAGAGCGCCGGTTCCTCGGGCTGTTTTCCTCGGCCGCCTACACCGAGTCGCTGACCCGCATCCCGGTGCTGCGGGTCAAGGCCCGCGAGGTCATCGACCGGGCCGGCTTCGACCCGCGCAGCCACACCGGCAAGGCGCTGATGGACGTCCTCGAGACGTACCCGCGCGACGAGCTGTTCCAGACTCCTATCGACGAGCTGGTGCCGATCGCCGAGGCGGTCCTGCACACCCGTGAGCGGCGCCAGCTGCGGCTGTTCGTCCGCCGCGACATCTACGGGCGCTACCTGTCCTGTCTGGTCTACCTCCCGCGCGACCGGTACACCACCGGGGTCCGGGAGCGGATCGCCGCCATCTTGAAGAAACGGCTCGGCGGCGACTCGATCGAGTACACCGCCCGGGTCAGCGAGTCGCTGCTCGCGCGGCTGCACTTCGTCGTACGCCCCAAGCCGGGGGAGACCATCGGCGACGTCGACGTGGCGGACGTCGAGCGCCGGCTCGCGGAGGTCGCCCGGTCCTGGCGCGACGACTTCGTGTCCGCCGCGCACGCGGAGTACGGCGAGGAGGACGGCGCGCTGCTGTCCCGCAAGTACGCCGACTCGTTCCCCGAGGCCTACAAGGAGGACTACCCGCCGCGGACCGGCGCGGTCGACCTCGGCCGGCTCGAGGGCATCTCCGCCGACGGTGGCCTGGACCTGTCCTTCTACCAGCTGATGGACGCCCGGCCGAACGAGGCGCGGCTGAAGATCTACCGTGTCGGCGCGCCGCTGTCGCTCTCGGAGGTGCTGCCGACGCTGTCGTCGATGGGCGTGGAGGTCGTCGACGAGCGGCCCTACGTCCTCGACGGCCTGGACCGGCCCTCGCACATCTACGACTTCGGGCTCCGCTACAACCGGGAGCTGCCCTCGGGGAGCCGGCAGCTGTTCCAGGACGCGGTCAGCGCGGTCTGGGAGGGACGCAACGAGGTCGACGGGTTCAACGCCCTGGTGCTGGCCGCGGGGCTGACCTGGCGGCAGGCGACCCTGCTCCGGGCGTACGCGAAGTACATGCGGCAGGGCGGAACACCCTTCGCGCAGGACTACATCGAGGGCGCGCTCGCGCAGAACGTCGACATCACCCGGCTGCTGGTGTCCCTGTTCGAGGCCCGCTTCGACCCGGGCCGCAACGACAGCATCAGCGCGGACAGCGAGGCGCGCACCGCGAAGACGGAGACGATCGTGGAGCGCATCCAGCACGCGCTCGACGACGTGGCGAGCCTGGACCACGACCGGATCCTGCGCTCCTACCTGACGGCGATCTGCGCGACGCTGCGCACGAACTACTTCCAGACCGACTCCGACGGCTCGACGAAGCCGTACATCTCGGTGAAGCTGCAGCCCGACGCGATCCCCGAGCTGCCGCAGCCCAGGCCGAAGTTCGAGATCTTCGTGTACTCCCCGCGGGTCGAGGGCGTGCACCTGCGGTTCGGCGCGGTCGCGCGTGGCGGGCTGCGCTGGTCGGACCGCCGCGACGACTTCCGGACCGAGGTGCTCGGCCTGGTCAAGGCGCAGATGGTCAAGAACACCGTCATCGTGCCGGTGGGCGCCAAGGGCGGCTTCTTCTGCAAGCAGCTGCCCGACCCGAGCAACCGCGAGGCGTGGCTCGCCGAGGGGATCGCCTGCTACAAGACGTTCATCTGCGGCCTGCTCGACATCACCGACAACCTCAAGCACGGCGGTGGTCCGGGCGCAGGGGAGACGATCCCGCCGGAGCGGGTCGTCCGTCACGACGGCGACGACTCGTACCTCGTCGTCGCCGCCGACAAGGGCACCGCGACGTTCTCCGACATCGCGAACGGCGTCGCCAAGGACTACGGGTTCTGGCTCGGCGACGCGTTCGCGTCCGGTGGCTCGGTCGGCTACGACCACAAGGCGATGGGCATCACCGCCAAGGGCGCCTGGGAGTCGGTGCGCCGGCACTTCCGCGAGATGGGGGTGGACTGCCAGGCCGAGGACTTCACCTGCGTCGGCATCGGAGACATGTCCGGTGACGTGTTCGGCAACGGCATGCTGCTCTCCGAGCACATCCGGCTGGTCGCCGCCTTCGACCACCGCGACATCTTCCTCGACCCGGCGCCCGACGCGGCCACGTCGTACGCCGAGCGCCGGAGGCTCTACGACCTGCCGCGCTCGAGCTGGCAGGACTACGACACGAGCCTGATCTCCGAGGGCGGCGGCATCTACCCGCGCTCGCAGAAGTCGATCCCGATCAGCCCCCAGGTGCGTGCGGTGCTGTCCCTGGACGACTCGGTCGACACGATGACGCCGGCGCAGTTGATGCGGGCGATCCTGCTCGCCGACGTCGACCTGCTGTGGAACGGCGGGATCGGCACCTACGTGAAGAGCGAGGCGGAGACCGACGCCGAGGTCGGCGACAAGGCCAACGACCCGATCCGGGTCAACGGCTCGCAGCTGCGCTGCCACTGCGTCGGCGAGGGCGGCAACCTCGGGCTGACCCAGCGGGGCCGGATCGAGTACGCCCGGCAGGGCTCCGGCGGCCGGGGCGGCCGGATCAACACCGACTTCATCGACAACTCCGCGGGCGTCGACACCTCCGACCACGAGGTGAACATCAAGATCCTGCTCGACCAAGTGGTGGCCGACGGCGACCTCACCGAGAAGCAGCGCAACGAGCTGCTCGCCTCGATGACCGACGAGGTCGGGCACCTGGTGCTCGTGGACAACTACGCGCAGAACCAGGCCCTCGCGAACGCCGCGTGCCAGGCCCCGCAGCTGCTGCACGTGCACGAGGACTGGGTCCGCCGGCTCGAGCGGCAGGGCCTGCTCGACCGCGCCCTTGAGGCGCTGCCGACGCGCAAGGCCGTGGCCGAGCGCCGGGAGCGCGACCTGGGGCTCACCGTCCCCGAGCTGTCGGTGCTGCTGGCCTACACCAAGATCGTGCTCGCCGACGAGCTGATCGGGACGGGCATCGCCGACGACCCGTTCCTGCGCACGGACCTCTACAGCTACTTCCCGCAGAAGATGCGCCAGACCTTCCGCGACCGGATGGAGGCACACCCGCTGCGCCGGGAGATCATCGTCACCAGCGTCGTCAACGACCTCGTCAACGGTGCCGGCATCACCTTCTTCCACCGGCTCTCGCAGGAGACCGGCGCCTCCGCCGAGGAGCTGGTGCGCGCCAACTTCGTGGCCCGGGAGATCTTCGGGTCGCGCACCCTGCTCGACGAGATCGACTCCTTCGACAACCGGATCGACGCCGCGGTGCAGACCCGGATGCGGCTGGAGATGCGCACGCTGGTCGAGCGCGCCTCGCGCTGGCTGATCAACAACCGCCGGCCGCCGATGGACAGCGAGGCCACAGTCGAGTTCTTCGACGTCCTGGTGCAGCAGGTCGTCACCGGCCTGCCCGAGCTGCTCACCGGCCGGGAGGCCGAGGCCTACGCCGCGCGGCGGGACGCCCTGGTCAAGCAGGGGGTGCCCGACGACCTCGCCGGGAAGGTGGCGGTGCTCCCGCCGGCCTACACCGCCCTGAACATCGTCGAGACCTCCAAGCGCGACGAGATCGACCCGCTCGAGGTGGCGCGGGTGCACTTCGCGCTCGGCGAGCGGCTCGGCGTCTCCACGCTGGTCGCCCGCATCCTGGCGCTGCCGCGCCACGACAGGTGGCAGACCATGGCCCGGGCCGCCCTGCGCGACGACCTGCACGCGGTGCACGCCCAGCTCACCGCGCAGGTGCTCGCCACCACCGACAGCAGCACACCGGTTCCGGTGCGGATCGCGGACTGGGAGGAGAAGGACGACGTCGTGGTCTCCCGGGCGGCCACGACGCTGGGCGAGATCTGCGCCGACGAGCACGCCGACCTGGCCCGGCTCTCCGTCGGGCTGCGGGTGGTGCGCAGCCTGCTCGCCACTCCATGACCGACGGGGCCGAGGACCTGACCGCGGTCGAGCGCGCCGTGCTCGACCACCTCGACGAGCAGGCACTCGTGGAGTCGCTCACCGAGCTGGTGCGGATCCCGAGCACGGGCGGCAGCGACGGCGAGGTCGAGGTCCAGGAGGTCGCGGCGCGGATGCTGCGCGAACTGGACACCGACGTGGACCGCTGGGACATCGACCTCGACGAGATCGCCGCCGACCCGTGGTTCCCCGGCGTCGAGGTCGAGCGGTCGCAGGCCGTCGGGGTGGTCGGCACCGTCCCGGGCGGCTCCGGAGAGGGCATGCCGGCGCTCGTCCTGCAGGGGCACCTCGACGTCGTACCTCCCGGGGACCCGGAGAACTGGCTCGGCGTCAACCCGTTCTCCGCCGAGGTGCGTGACGGCTCGCTGTACGGCCGCGGGGCGGTCGACATGAAGGGCGGGGTCGCGGCGAACCTCGCGGTGGCGCGGACGCTGCGCGACGCCGGCGTGCGGCTCGAGCGGACGCTCGCGGTGCACTGCGTGATCGGCGAGGAGGACGGCGGCCTCGGCGGCTTCGCGACGCTGCGCCGGGGTCACCTCGGCGAGGCGGCGGTGATCACCGAGCCGACCAGCGCGCAGATCGTCATCGCGACCGCCGGGGCGCTGACCTTCCGGATCGAGGTGGCGGGCCGCTCCTCGCACGGCTCGATGCGCCGCAAGGGGGTGAGCGCCTTCGAGGCGTTCCTGCCGATCCACGCCGCGCTGCTGGAGTTCGAGGCGGAGCGGAACCTGGACCCGGACCCGCACTTCGTCACCGACTTCCCCTACGCGCTCTCCGTGGGGCTCGTGCAAGCCGGTGAGTGGTCCAGCAACGTCCCGGACCGGCTGGTCGCCGAGGGCAGGTTCGGCGTGCAGCTGGACGAGGACCCGCGGCTGGCCCGCGCCCGGTTCGAGGACGTGGTCACGGAGGTGGCGGTCAAGGACCCGTGGCTGCGGGAGAACCGGCCGGTGGTGACCTGGCCGGGCGGGCAGTTCGCGAGCGGTAGCACCGACGCCGACCACCCGCTGGTCGGGGAGATCGTCGATGCGGTGCGCGCGACCGGGGGCGAGGCGCCGCCGCTGGCGATGGGCGTGTACGGCAGCGACCTGCGGCTCTACACCGGTGTCGGCGGCATCCCGACGCTGCACTACGGACCCGGCGACATGCAGGACGCCCACTCGCCGCTGGAGAAGGTGTCCCTCGAGCAGCTGGTCCAGGTCACCCGAGCCCTGGTCGTGCTGACCCTGCGCCGCTGCGGGACCGCCGGGTGAGCGGGTCCCCGGACGACGACCTGTTCTTCGCCGGTGTCGCGGGCCACGCCGCGGCGGTGGCCGACGGCACCGTCTCCTCGCGCGAGCTGGTCAGCGGTGTCCTCGACCGCATCCAGCGGTACGACGGGAAGCTCAACGCCTTCACCGTGGTGCTGGCTGACCAGGCGCTCGCCGAGGCCGCCGCCCGCGACGCCGCTCGGGGGAAGCGCGGGCCGCTGCACGGTGTGCCGGTCGCGATCAAGGAGGAGCTCGACGTCGCGGGGCAACCCACTACCTTCGGTGGCCGCGGCAACGCCCGGCCGGCCGCGCGCGACGCGGAGGTGGTCCGGCGGCTGCGGGCTGCCGGCGCCGTCGTGGTGGGCAAGACCAACATGCCGGAGCTCGGCCAGTGGCCGTTCACCGAGTCGGTGGCGCACGGGATCACCCGCAACCCGTGGGACCCGCGCCGCTCACCGGGCGGGTCCAGCGGCGGGTCCGCGGCGGCCGTCGCGGCAGGGCTGGTGCCGGTCGCCCTCGGCGGCGACGGCGGCGGCTCGATCCGGATCCCTGCAGCCTGCTGCGGGCTGTTCGGCCTCAAGCCGCAGCGCGGACGGGTCACCATGTCGCCGCACGCGCACGGCTGGTGGGCGCTGAGCACCACCGGGCCGTTGACCCGGTCGGTCCGGGACAGCGCCGTGGTCTACGACGCGATCCGGGGGACGCTGCCCGTGGACCGCTGGTCGGCGCAAGCGCCGCCGACGTCCTTCACCGCCGCGGCCGAGGCTCCGGGCCGCCCACTGCGGGTCGGCTGGTCCACGAAGCCGGTCACACTGGGCGTCCGGCCCGATCCGGCGCACGTCCGGGCGGTCCGCGAGACGGCGGGGCTGCTCGAGTCGCTCGGCCACCGGGTCGAGGAGATCGACCCCGGCTACCCCGACCCCGCGGCGGCCTTCGTGCCGCAGTTCTTCGCGGGCGTCCGCTCCGGCGCGGACCTGGTCGACCACCGGGACCGGCTGGAGCGCCGGACCCGGGAGACGGTGCGCCTGGGGTCCTGGGTGACGCCGGCGGTCCGCGAGTGGGCCATCCGGCAGGGCGAGAGGCTCGCCGGGAGGGCGAACCAGGTCTTCGAGCAGTGCGACGTGCTGCTCACCCCGGCGATCGCGCACCGGCCGCCGGAGGTGGGCGTCCTCGACAGCGTCGGCACCGTCCGCGCCTCGCTGCTGGCGATGCCGATGATCGCCTACACGGCGTTGTGGATCGTCACCGGCAACCCCGCTGCGTCCGTGCCGGCCGGCCTCGCCGACGACGGCCTGCCGCTCGCCGTGCAGCTCGTCGGGCGGCCGCACGACGAGACCACCCTGCTGTCGCTGTCCGCGCAGCTGGAGCAGGCCCAGCCATGGGCGCACCTGCGTCCCTGACCGGCCTCCGCTCAGCTGGCCTTCTTGGCGGCCGCCTTCTTGCTGCTCTTCTTCGCCGTGCTCCTCTTGGCGGCGGGCTTCTTCTTCGCGGCCGTCTTCTTCGACGCGGGCTTCTTGGCTGCGGCCTTCGTCGCCGGCTTCTCCTCGTCCTCGTCCTCCTCGTCGGAGGCGGCCGGCTTCTCGCCGCGCGAGGTCTTGGCCGCATCGACCGACCGCTGCAGGGCCGCGAGCAGGTCGACCACCTCGCCGGCGGACTTCTTCGGCTCCTCGGGCGCCTTGACCTCGCCGCCCTCGAGCTTGGCCTGCACCAACGCCTCGACTGCCTTCTGGTAGTCGTCCTCGTACTCGTCCGGGTCGTAGTCCCCGGCCAGCGTGTCGACGAGCAGCCGCGCCATCTTCAGCTCCTGCGGCTTGGCGGCGTGCTCGGTCGCGTCGAGCGAGCCGAAGTCCGGCTTGCGCACCTCGTCGGGCCACAGCATCGTCTGCATCACGATCACGTCGTCACGCACCCGCAGCACGGCCGTCGTCATCCGGGTGCGGATCGACACCGTCACCACCGCGACCCGGTCGGCCTCCTTGAGCGCCTCGCGCAGCAGGGCGTAGGGCTTGGCCGCGGCCTTGTCCGGCTCGAGGTAGTACGACTTCTCCAGCCACATCGGGTCGATCTGCTCGCGCGGCACGAACTTCTCGACCGAGATCTCGCGGCTGCTGCTGGCGGGCAGCTCGGCGAAGTCGTCGTCGTCGAGGACGACCATCTGACCGTCCTCGGTCTCGTAGCCCTTGGCGATGTCGGCGTAGGCGACCTCCTCGCCGTCGACGCTGCACACGCGCTGGTACTTGATCCGGCCGCCGTCCTTGGCGTGAACCTGCCGGAACGAGATGTCGTGGCTCTCGGTGGCGGCGTACAGCTTCACCGGCACGCTGACCAGGCCGAACGACACCGCGCCTTTCCAGATCGCACGCATGGCAGCTCCTGTTCCGTCGTACGACGTCTAGTGACTCATCATGGCCTACCCATGCGCGAGGATGTGACTCATGCGCCCGATGCTCGCGACGAAGGGCAGCCGCGTGCCCGTCGGCGACGAGTGGCTGCACGAGGTGAAGTGGGACGGCATCCGGGTGCTCGTCGACGTGCGCGACGGCCGTGCGCGGTTCACCAGCCGCAACGAGAACGACATCGGCATCGCCTACCCCGAGCTGCACGCGATCGCCGACGGGCCGCTGCGGGGCCACGACGCGCTGCTCGACGGCGAGGTGGTGGCGCTCGCCGACGACGGCGTGCCGCGGTTCTCCGCGATCGCCGACCGGATGCACGTGCGCAACGCCCGCCGGGCCGAGCAGCTGTCGGCCCTCAACCCGGTGACCCTGATCGTCTTCGACCTGCTCCGGCTGGACGGCCGCGACCTGATGAGCCGGCCGCTGGTCCAGCGGCGCGCCGAGCTCGAGTCGCTCGACCTGCAGGGCGACCGGTGGCAGGTGCCGCCCACCCACGACGACGGGCAGCTGCTGTACGACGCGACCGGGCAGCAGGGCCTCGAGGGCGTGGTGTCGAAGAAGCGCGGGTCGATCTACGTGCCCGGCCGCAGGAGCGCCGACTGGGTGAAGCTCCCGCACCGGCCGACCCTGTCGTACGTCGTCGGGGGTTGGCGCCTGGAGACCGACAGCGAGTCGCGGCTCGGCGCCGTGCTCGTCGGGCAGCCCACCCGCGAGGGGCTGTCCTACCGCGGCCGGGTGGGCAGCGGCATCGCGGGCCGGACGGGGCAGCGGCTGATCGACGTGCTGGCGCCGCTGGCCACCGTCGCCTCGCCGTTCTGCGACGAGGTGCCTCGCGTGGACGCGAAGGGCACCACCTGGGTGCGCCCGGAGGTGGTGGTCGAGATCGCCTCCCTCGGGCTCACACCTGGGATGCGGCTGCGCCAGCCCAGCTACCTCGGCACCCGCACCGACCTGACGCCCGAGGACCTGGAGGTGCGCGATGGCTGAGGAGGAGGTGCGAGTCGAGGTCGACGGGCGGACCTTGAGGATCAGCAACCTGAGCAAGGTGATGTACCCGCTCTCCGGCACCACCAAGGGCGAGGTGCTCAACTACTACGCCCAGGTGGCGCCGGTGATGCTGCCGCACCTCGCGGACCGGGCGGTGACGCGGATCCGTTGGC
>Ga0308175_100002938_pt1 | contig 11707 bp, 11 predicted proteins | sample PhyCR1_3_FD_203893 | JGI IMG/M metagenome (GOLD analysis project Ga0308175, IMG submission 203893) | Soil microbial communities from UC Gill Tract Community Farm, Albany, California, United States - DLSLS.C.R1 | ecosystem: Environmental > Terrestrial > Soil > Agricultural land | place: USA... | reverse complement strand
CAGGATCCGGCCCGTGTTCGGACGGTCGAAACCGGCGACGAGGCGCAGCGCGGTCGTCTTGCCGCACCCGGACGGGCCGAGCAGCGACAGGAACTCGCCCTCGCCGAGCGAGATGTTGATGCCCTTCAGCGCCTGGAAGCTGCCGAACTGCCGGTGGAGGTTCTCCAGCTGGAGGTAGCTCATCTCACTCCTGCGATCACGGCGCCACGGGCGCCTCGTTTACGGCCGACGAGGAGCAGCGACAGCATCGCCGCCCAGGTGATGAGGAAGCTCAACAGCGTGAGCGCGCCGGCCGGAAAGCCCTGCGACTCGTTCACGTACTGCAGGAAGATTGGGAACGTGTGGAACGCGGACAGGTTCGCGATCGTGAACTCGCCCATCACGATCGCGAGCGTCAGGAACGACGCACCCAGCGCCGCGGTCCGGATGTTCGGGAGGATCACCTTGAACAGCGTCGTCGCCCAGCTCGCGCCGAGGCTCTGCGACGCCTCGGTCAGCGTGTGCACATCGATCGAGCGGAAGCCGGCGTCGAGCGAGAAGAACATGTATGGGAACGCGAGGATCACATACGCAGTCGCGAGGAAGCCCCACGGCTCGGCGTAGAACCAGTGCGGCGTTCCCTTGAACGTCTTCAAAAGCCCGACGACCATGACGATCGGCGGCACGACGAACGGCACGAGCGCCATGAACGCGAGCACGGGGCGCAGCTTCGGCAGCTTCAGGTGCACCCAGTAGATCGTCGGCACGAACAGCAGCAAGCTGATCACGATCGTCTCGAGCGCGAGGATGAACGAGATCTTAATCGTGTGCCAGAAGTCGCCGTTGTGGATCACCCAGCTGTAGTTGGAGAGCGTGCAGCACGGCGTACCGATCTGGTTTTTCTTCAGCGAGAAGTCGAGTGTCGCGTACAGCGGGATCAGGAAGTACGCCGCGCCGAGGAGCAGCCAGACGTACGCGCTCGGCGCCATGCGCGGCCCCCGGAGCCTCACTTCGCCCACCTCGCGGCCCGCCGCTGGAGCGGGATGTAGATCATCATCATCACCGCGAGCACGACGAACATCCCGAACGCGAGTGCCTGCGCGATGTGCGGGTTGTCGAGCACGTTGCCGGTGTAGTACGCGCCGATCAGGATGGGGACGATGTTCTGCCCCTGGTTCAAGCTGTAGGCAGTCGCGTAAGCGGCAAATGCGTTGCCGAAGAGCAGGATGAAGGCGCCGAGGAACGACGGCATCAGCACCGGGATGCCGACGTGGCGCCAGAACTGCCACTGCTTCGCGCCGAGGTTCGACGCGGCCTCGCGCCACTCGCGCTTGAGCCCGTCGATCGCCGGCGCGATCACCAGGATCATCAGCGGCAGCTGGAAGTACAGATACGCGAGCTCGACCCCACGCTCCGAGAAGAGCTGGAAATGCGGCCAGCGCACGCTGGTGTCGTAACCCGCGTTTCGGAACCACGTGGTGACGACCCCGAGCGGCCCGAGCGTCGCGATGAACGCGAACGCGAGCGGGATGCCCCCGAAGTTGGCGGCGACGCCCGAGAACGTGGTGAGCACGCCCCGGATCCACCTCGGCGTCCCGTCCCGAATCGCGGCGTACGCGATCAGCAGCCCGACGACGCAACCGAGCAGTGCGGTGACGAGGCTGATGCGGAGGCTGCCCCAGTACGCGTCGACGTAGGGGTGGTCGAAGAGCAGCCGGATGTTCGAGAACGTCGCGTGGTCACTCTTGTCCTGGAACGCCCCGACCATCACGGAGGCGGCCGGCACGAACAGGAACGCGACCGTGTACGCGAAGAAGGGGAGCGTCGCGACCCAGGCGAGCGACAGACGCCTCCGGCCGGACACGAGGTCCGGCCGGAGCGCCTGCGGTGCAGCTTCGGTCGAGATGCCTACCCGCCGACCTGCGTCGGCCACTTCTGGGCGATCAGGTTCTTCGCCGCAGTCTGCTGCGCGATCGATGCGAACTTCACCTTGCTGTAGATCGCAGCAGCCGGCAGCTTGGCGAGGACCGCCTTCGGGATCACCTTGCGGGCGACCAGGTCGGCGAACCGCGCCGGATGTGCCCCGCCCTTCAGCCAGATGATCTGGCCCTGGTCGGAGTAGAGGAACTCCTGCCACAACCGAGCGGCGTTCGGGTGCGGTGCGTACGCGCTGACCGCCTGCGCGTACGGCCCTCCGTAGACGCCGTCGGCCGGGACGGTAAAGCCCCAGTTCGCGGCCGGGAACTCGGCCTGATAGGCGAGGTTGTTGTAGTCCCAGTCGAGAGAGATCGGCGTCTGCCCGGAGGCGACCGTCTGCGGCGTCGTCTGAACCGGGATGTAGTTCCCGCTCTTCTTCAGCGACGCCCAGAAGTCGATACCTCCCTGCACGTTCTGCAGCGAGCCGCCGTTCGAGAGCGCCGCAGCGATCACGACCGACACGGCCGAGTTCGACGAGAGCGGGCTACCGTTGATCGCGACCTTGCCCTTGTACTCGGGCTTCTTGAGGTCCGCGAACGTCTTCGGCGGGTTCGGGACGAGCGTCTTGTTGTAGCCGATCGAGATGGCTCCCCAGTAGTCGCCCATCCAGAAGCCACGCGTGTCCTTCAACGCGCGCGGGATCGTCTTGTAGTTCGAGTTGAAGTACTTCGCGTACAGCCCCTCATTCGCACCGCTGACTGCGAACGAGATACCGACATCGACGGCGTCAGGGGCACGCTTGTCGCCCTTGAGCGAGCGAATCGCCTCGTTCTCCTGCGCCGAGCTGCCGTCGGGGTTGTCGTTCGTGATCCCGATCCCGTACTTGCGCGGGAAGTTGTGGAGGGCCTCCTTGTAGTTCGCCCAGTCGGGCGGGAGCGCGATCGTGTTGAGGTGGCCTTCCTTCTTGGCCGCCGCCACGAGAGCCTTGAGCCCTTCCTTCGTCATGTGCGTCGGCGCCGCCATCGCCGCCTTGTTCGCGGCGAACGCCGTCGACGCACTGCCGACGATCGTGAGGCCGAACGCCGCAGCTGCGCTCCGGCGCAGCATCGACGAGCGGCTCATCCCCTCCTCTTCCAGCTTGGCCCAGAACTCGACCTCTTGGGCCTCGTAGTCCTCCATGCGTCCCCTCCAAGCGTCGGTTGCCTGACAAGTGGATCATGGATCGGCACCTGATTTCAATAGGCTCGGAGGAATGAATCCTTTCTCGTCCGAGGGAGACTGGCTCCGGTGCGCCCTGCACGCGCACACCACGAACTCGGACGGCGAGCTCGGCCCGGAGCTCCTCGTCCGGCACTACGACTGGGCGGGCTTCGACGTGCTGGCAATCACGGATCACTGGGTGCGAACGGTCGAGCCTTCGACGAAGACCCTCCTCGTGATCCCGTCGACGGAGCTGAACGCCGTGGTCGGGGACGGCGAGGACGTCCACGTGCTCGCGCTGGGCGTCGAGGCCGACCCGATCGCGCCGACCGGTGACTTCGAGCCGCTGCGCGACGTCGTCGCGTGGATCGACGCGAACGGCGGCCTCCCCTACATCGCGCACACCTACTGGAGCGGCCTCCGCACCGAGCAGTGGCACGACTGTCCCGGGCTCCTCGGCCTCGAGGTCTGGAACTCGGGCTGCGAGCTCGAGCTCGGCCGCGGCGACTCGTCACTCCACTGGGACGAGGCGCTCGAGCTCGGCCGGCCGCTCCAGGCGCTCGCGACGGACGACTCGCACCACCCCGGCTACGACAGCGGCTTCGCGTGGACCTGGGTGCGCGCCGCCGAGCGCTCGCAGGCGGCGGTGCTTGCGGCCCTTCGCGCCGGGGCGTTCTACAGCTCGACCGGCCCGGAGATCCGCGGCGTCGAGGTCTCCGGCGACGAGGTGGTCGTGCGGTGCAGCCCAGCGCAGTCGGTGACGCTCTACTGCGGCAGGACGCGCGGTGCGCGCGCGAACGCCGGACGGCTCGGCTACCCCAACCTGAGCCGTGTCATCGAACGGAACGACGACGGGCTGATCACGCACGTCGCGCTGCAGCGCCCCTGGGACGGCGGCGCGTACGCGCGCGTCGAGGTGAAGGCAGCCGACGGGACGAAGGCATGGACGAACCCGCTGTGGGCCGCGTAGCCGCGATCGAGCAACTCGCGGCGCGGCAGTTCGACCTGCTCGTCGTCGGCGGGGGCATCATCGGCGCCGGGATCGCCGAGGCGGCGACTGCGCACGGGCTCGACGTCGCGCTCGTCGACCGCGGCGACTTCGCGTCGGCGACGTCGTCCGGTTCGTCGAAGCTGATCCACGGCGGCCTTCGCTACCTGCAGATGGGCGATATCGGGCTCGTGCGCGAAGCGCACCAGGAACGGCGCTACCTGATGAACGTGGTCGCGCCGCACCTCGTCGAGCGGCTGCCATTCCTGTTTCCGCTCTACGCCGACGGACCGCACCGGCCGATCGTCGTGCGCACCGGTGTGCTCCTCTATTCAACGCTGGCGCGCGCGCGGCTGAACGGCCGCATCAGCGAGGAACGCGCGCTGCGGCTCGTTCCCCAGCTCCGCACCGAACGGCTGCATTCGTCCGCGCTCTACGCCGACGCGCGCACGAACGACGGACGGCTCACGATCGAGAACGTCGTCGCCGCCGCGGAGCGAGGCGCAGTGGCCGTGAACTATGCGGCGGTCACAGCGATCAGGCCCGACGGGGTCGACGTGCACGTCGACGGGCAGGACGTCTCGGTGCGAGCGTCGATGGTCGTCAACGCGACCGGCCCATGGCTCGACCAGCTCCGCCGACTCGAGGACCCGGCGGCGGCGCCGTCGATCAGGCTGTCCAAAGGCGTGCACGTCGTCGTCGACGGCGGCGGGGACTGGGGCGCCGCGGTGACGATCCCGCAGAGCAAGGTTCGCGTCAGCTTCGCGATCCCGTGGGAAGGGATGCTGCTCCTTGGGACGACGGACACGCTGCACGAGGGCGAGCCCGACGACGCCCGTGTGACCGACGACGACGTGCGAACGATCCTGGACGAGGCCACGAGCGCGATCGACGGGATCGGCGCAGTGCGAGCGTCGTTTCTCGGGCTGCGCGTTTTGCCGGGCGGCCCGGGCGCGACCGCGAACGCTCGCCGCGAGACCGTCTACACCCGAGGCACGACCGGGATGCTGAGCGTCGCCGGCGGGAAGCTCACGACATATCGGCGCATCGCGCTCGACGCCCTCGAGCAGCTCGGCGTCCGCAACCTGAACCGCGCGCCGCGTCCACTCCCCGGCGCCGTCGGGCTCTCGCATGTCGACTGGCCGCTCGAGCTGGACGCGCCGACGCGCAGCCACCTGCTGCACCTCTACGGCTCGCGTGCCGCCGACGTCGTCCGCCCGGCGCTCGACGACCCGTCGCTGCTCGAGCCGCTCGTGCCCGGACGCCCCGATCTGCGCGCCCAGGATGAGTGGGCGCGGACACGCGAGCTCGCGATGCGCGACGAGGATGTCATCCGCCGGCGGACGACGGGCTGGCTGGCCGGTTCGCTAGGTTCTGACCATGGCTCCAAGGTTGACGCGGCTGACCCGGCCGCTCGTTCGTGACCAGGGAGAGCTGAGGACCGCGAGCTGGGACGAGGCGTTCGACCGCGCTGCGGCCGGCTTCCGGAAGGCGCTCGACGAAGGCTCGATGACGGGTCTCTTCAGCTGCTCCAAGACGACGAACGAGCTGAACTTCGCGACGCAGAAGTTCAGCCGGGTGGCGCTGCACTCCAACAACGTCGACAGCTGCAACCGCACCTGACACGCCCCTAGCGTCGTCGGTCTGGCGACGGTGTTCGGTGCAGGCGGTGGAACCAGCTCCTACGAGGAGGTGCGCGAGGTCGCGGACCTGGTCGTGCTGTGGGGCTCGAACGCACGCGAGGCGCACCCGATCTTCTTCCACCACGTCCTGAAGGCGATCCACCGCGGAGCGAAGCTGATGGTCATCGACCCGCGACGCACGACCTCCGCACAATGGGCCGACCTGTGGCTCGGGCTCGACGTCGGCACCGACATTCCGCTCGCGAACGCCGTCGCGCGCGAGATCGTCGTCTCGGGTCTCGCGAACGAGGAATTCATCGCCCGCGCGACGAGCGGGTACGACGCGTTCCGCGAGTCGATCGAGCCGTGGACGCTCGAAGAGGGCGAGCGAGTCACGGGCGTGCCCGCGGCGGCGATCCGCGAGCTCGCGCACGCCTACGGCAACTCGGCGAACCCGCAGCTCTGCTGGACGCTCGGGATCACGGAGCACCACAACGCAGTCGACAACGTGTTCGCGCTGATCAATCTCTCGCTCCTCGTCGGCGGTGTCGGCCGCTACGGCGCCGGGTTGCAGCCGCTGCGCGGCCAGAACAACGTGCAGGGCGGCGGCGACATGGGCGCAATCCCGAACAAGCTCCCAGGGTTCCAGGACGTCGGCGACGACTCGGCCCGCGAGAAGTTCGAGGCTGCGTGGGGCGCTTCCGTTCCGTCCGAGCCCGGCCTCCACCTGACCGGGATGTTCGAGGCGATGGAGCACGGCACGCTGAAGGCGGTCTACGTCGTCGGCGAGAACCCTGCGCAATCGGAGGCCGACAAGCAGCGCACGGTCGAGCTGCTCAAGGGCCTCGACCACCTCGTCGTGCAGGACCTCTATCTCACGCGCACGGCGGAGCTCGCCGACGTCGTGCTTCCCGGCTGCGCGGGCTGGGCCGAGTCGGAAGGAACCGTTACGTCGAGCGAGCGGCGCGTGCAGCGCGTGCGCAAGGCACTCGACCCGCCCGGCGAGGCCCGCGACGACATCGAGATCGTCTACGAGCTCGCGCGCCGCCTCGGCCACGATCTCGGTAGCACGAAGGCTGAGGACATCTGGAACGAGTGTCGCTCGCTCTCGCCGATGCACGCGGGCATGAGCTACGCGCGGCTCGAGGAGCTCGGCGGCATCCAGTGGCCGTGCTGGGACGACGAGCATCCGGGCGAGCAGTTCATCCACGGGCGGCTCTGGGACGACGACGTCGTTGAGCCGGCCCCATTCATGGCGGTCGAGCACTCGCCGCCCATCGACGTGCTCGACGACGAGTTCCCGCTGCGGCTCACGACCGGCCGCCGGCTCGAGTCGTTCAACACGGGCGTCCAGTCCGGGAGGTTCTCCTCGCCGCTGCACGTCGGCGGCGAGGCGCTACGCGTCTCACCCGAGGACGGCGCGCGCTACGGGCTCGTCGACGGGGGGCGCGCCGTCGTCGCGTCGCGGCGCGGCGCGATCGAGGCGCCGGTCGCGTTCGACACGACGCTCCGGCCCGGGCTCGCATTCATGAACCTCCATTTCCCGGAGCTCGTCGATACGAACGTGCTGACGATCGACGCGACCGACCCGCGCTCTGGCACGGCGGAGTTCAAGGCGACTGCGATCAAGGTGTCACCCGTTGGCTGACCTGAAGCTGCTCGATGCACCGCCCTCGGACGCGGAGCGCGTGGCGATCGACGCGGTGCTCGGAGCGCCCCCGGAGGAGAACGGTCACCGCACCGCGCGCGCCGACCGCGCAAGCCGGCACCTCCTCCTCCCCGCGCTTCGCGCCGCGCAGCGCCGCGTCGGCTGGGTGAGCGAGGGCGCGCTCGGCTACGCGTCCCGCCGTCTCTCGGTCCCGCCGGCCGAGGCGTACGGCGTCGCAAGCTTCTACGCGCTGCTCGCGCTCGAGGAGCGTCCCGCAGATGTGACACACGTATGCACGGACCTCTCGTGCGCGTTGCAGGGCGCGACCGTCGGCCTCGGCGAGCACTCGAGCCCGTGCCTCGGCCTGTGCGAGCGTGCCCCGGCGAAGTACCGCACGGTCGCCGGTGAGGCGCCGTTCGAAGAGCAGCTGCCCGCGGAGTCGCCGCCGCTGCCCCAGCGGGAAGGCTTGCGCCTGCTGCGCCGCATCGCCGACGGCGTCGACCCGACGTCGCTCGACGCGTATGTCGCCGCCGGCGGGTTCGAGGCGCTCGCGCGCGCCCGTGAGCTCGGGCCCGACGCGGTGATCGCCGAGGTGACGGAGTCGAAGCTCCTCGGCCGCGGCGGCGCTGCGTTCCCGACCGGCACGAAATGGCGCGCGGTGCGCGACCAGTCCGAGCAGACACGCTACGTCGTATGCAACGCGGACGAATCGGAGCCCGGGACGTTCAAGGATCGTGTTCTCATGGAGAGCGATCCGTTCGCACTCGTGGAGGCGCTCACGATTGCCGGGTTCGCGACGGGAGCGCAGAAGGGTTTCGTCTACATCCGTGCCGAGTATCCGCTCGCGCACGAGCGCGTCCAGCGCGCGATCGACGCGACGGCGGCGTACCGCAACGGGTTCGAGATCGAGCTCCGGGTCGGTGCGGGTGCGTACGTGTGCGGCGAGGAGACGGCGCTGTTCCAGTCGATCGAGGGAAAGCGCGGTGAGCCGCGCAACAAGCCGCCGTTCCCCGTGGAGGTCGGGCTGTTCGGCAAGCCCACCGCGGTGAACAACGTCGAGACGCTGTTCAACGTGCTCGAGGTCATGCGCGGCGACTACTCGGAGACGCGCCTCTTCTGCGTCTCTGGGAACGTCGAGCGACCCGGGCTCTACGAACTGCCGCTGGGTGTCCCGCTCCGCGCGCTGCTCGACCAGGCCGGTGCACCGTCGATCAAGGCCGTATTGCTCGGCGGCGCAGCGGGCGCGTTCGTCAGTCCCGACATGCTCGACATCGAACTGACGCACGAGGCTACTCGAGCAGCCGGCCTCACGCTCGGGTCCGGCGTCGTGATGGTGTTCGACGAGAACGCTGACTTGATCGGCGCGTTGCTTCGCATCGCAGAGTTCTTCCGCGACGAGTCGTGCGGCCAGTGCGTGCCGTGCCGCGTCGGCACGGTGCGACAAGAAGAGGCGTTGAAGCGGCTCGCCTCCGGTCGTCGGCACGACGACGAGCTGGCGACCCTCGGTGAGCTCGCGCAGGTGATGCGGGACGCGTCCATCTGCGGCCTCGGCCAGACTGCCGCGAACGCGGTCGAGTCCGCGATCGCCAACCTCGGAGTGTTCGCATGACCACGTTGCTGGCCGCGAAGAAGATGATCGAGCTGACCGTCGACGGGCAGGCCGTCCGCGTGTTCGAGGGCTCGACGATCCTCGACGCGTGCCGGCAGCTCGGGATCGAGACGCCGACCCTTTGCTACGGCGACACGCTCACGCCGGTGAACGTGTGCCGCGTGTGCGTCGTCGAGCTCGAAGGGGCGCGGACACTCGTGCCGTCCTGCTCGCGCAGGGCGGAGGCGGGGATGGTGGTGCACACCGACTCGGAGCGCGTCCGCACATCGCGCCGCCTCGTTCTGGAGCTGCTCGGGTCGTCGGTCGATCTCTCGACCGCACCCGAGGCCCTCGCGTACATCGACGAGTATGACGCGAAGCCTGATCGCTTCGGTCCCGACGCAGCCCGAGTCGCGCACGAGGTGAAGATCGACAACGACCTGTACGTGCGCGACTACTCGAAGTGCATCCTCTGCTACCGCTGCGTCGAGGCATGCGGTGTCGACCACCAGAACACGTTCGCGATCGCCGTCGCCGGCCGCGGCTTTGACGCGCACATCTCGACCGAGCTCGACGTGACGCTGCCCGAGTCGGCGTGCGTGTACTGCGGGAACTGCATCGCCGTGTGCCCGACGGGGGCGCTGATGTCGAAGCGCGAGTACGACATGCGCCAGGACGGCACATGGGACGAGTCGCAACAGGGGGTCGTGACGACGGTGTGCGCGTATTGCGGCGTCGGCTGCAACCTGGAGCTACACGTGCAAGAAGGCGAGATCGTGAACGTCACCTCGCCTGACGACCACGACGTCACGAGCGGCAACCTCTGCGTCAAGGGCCGCTTCGGTTACCGGTTCGTCGAGACGCGCTGATCTACATTGCGAGTGCACCGCGGTTCCGCGGAACCTGGAGCGTGTTGGTGCCATTTGCAAACTCGTACACGCGCTCTCGTTGATGCGATCCTGTTGGCCATCCTGTTAACCGAGTAACGGCCTCGCCGGACCCGGAATGCACCCTGAGCGACGTGCTTACCTAAAGAGGTGTCTGACACCATTGGCGTCAGACCCCCGTTCGGTTGATGCGTCGCTTGGACGAGTGTTCCCGAATGACGCCTGGTGGCAATCGAGTGAGCCGCGAGCGGAGAACGTTGCCAACCGCGACGAGGAGCGCCACAAGGAAGACGCCCATCACGGCAACCAAGAATGGCTCGATCGGCGCATCCCGAGGTAGAAGAGCCCAGACAATGGCAGCGAAGGCGAAAAGGACGGCAAACAGGAAGATCCCCGCTGCCGAGCCCACGAGGCGCCACGCGGATACCCGTTCTTACTCCACGATCGCAGCATGAACCGAACGGCCATAACTGTCAGCGGCAATCTCGACAAGCGGCTCACTCTTCGCGGCGAACGGTCGTCGGCTGCGCCAGTGTTCCGGAATGACGCCTGAGCGGGAAGGCTCTTTGAACATTGGGTTCGCGGCGTCGAGGAGGTCGAATGAATGTTCAGTTCCTCTCAACCCTGGCGGTGATCACACGCGATCCACCGCGCAGCCGACAGCTGTACGTGGACGCACTCGGGCTTCCGCTTGAGGGCGAAGCAGACGATTACCAACAAAGCGAACGTATAAGAGGTTGCAAGTCGTTCGGCATTTGGCCTCTCTCGCAGGCCGCAGAAGCGTGCTTCGGCTCACCGGAGTGGCCTGCGGATCGTCCGATACCCCAGGTGAGCATCGAGTTCGACGTCGAAGACGCCGCGGCGGTCGCCTCGGCGGCAACAGAGCTTGAACTGAACGGACACGAGTTGCTTCACCCCCCGCGTACGGAGCCGTGGGGTCAGACAGTCGCGAGGCTCCAGTCGCCCGAAGGGGCGATCATCGGCGTCTCACACATCCCGATGTTCCACGACAACAGCTGAAAAGCTCGGGTGCGCCAGTGTCCCGGAATGACGCCAGACCACGCGACTGCTCCGGGCTGGGACTCAGACGGCGCTGTCGATCACTTCGGCGCCTGTCCTTTCCGGCGGCGCGCCGTACACGAAGACGAGGATCTCCTCGTTTGTCTCATTGACCATCTGTTGGGCTGTGCCTGCCTCGACATGTGCGATCGCACCGACGGGTATCTCGAAGCGGGTCGGCGGGTCGCCGAGGTACAGCGTGAGCGTGCCATGCAGCGGCACGAACGTCTCATCCTGCGTCCGCTCGACGTGTCTTGGACCAATCGCACCGGCCGCGTGACGAATGAGATTCGCCCGTGTATGGCGCAGTCCTGCGCTGTCTGTCAGCGTGGCGCGGTGGCGTCCCGGATAGTTGCCGTACTCCTCCCAGTCGAGGTGGTCTTGTTGCACAACGTAGTAGGCCATGCGCACGCGAACGCCAGATACGCAAGCCGCATTCCCGGTGCCAGATCAGCGAAGAGCACAGATCCTGGGGTGGAGCGTTCGAGAATGGCCCTGGGCGTCTGGCTCGGCTAGAGTCGCGACCGGTGGCCGAGATCTATCCGTTTCTTGCGGTCAAAGACGTGGACGCCGCAGTCGCCTTCTACTCGGAGGCGTTTGGTGCCACCGAGGCGATGGAGCGAGTCGTCGCTCCGGACGGACCTCAGGTCGCGCTCCTCGTGATCGAGGGGCAGCAGGTCGGCGTTGCCACAGAGGCGCCCGACCTCGACACGCCGAGCCCCGAGACGGTCGGCGCGACAACCGTCCGGATCTCGCTGCACGTCGACGACGCGGATGCTGCGCAGACGCGTGCGGTGGCAGCCGGCGCGCGCGAGATGT
>Ga0308175_100002937_pt1 | contig 11714 bp, 8 predicted proteins | sample PhyCR1_3_FD_203893 | JGI IMG/M metagenome (GOLD analysis project Ga0308175, IMG submission 203893) | Soil microbial communities from UC Gill Tract Community Farm, Albany, California, United States - DLSLS.C.R1 | ecosystem: Environmental > Terrestrial > Soil > Agricultural land | place: USA... | reverse complement strand
GCGCCAGCTCGCCACGGGCGACGTGTTGGGGCGCGGCCCTTCCGTCACGTCCGAGCGCACGCGCTCGACCACCCCGCGCACGGTGACCGCCGACCGGGTCGTGCAGAGCGTCTGCCCCTACTGCGCCGTGGGCTGTGGCCAGCGGGTCTTCGTCAAGGACGAGAGGGTGGTCCAGATCGAGGGGGACCCCGACTCGCCCGTGTCGCGAGGCAGGTTGTGCCCCAAGGGTTCCGCGACCGAGCAGCTCGTCAACAGCCCGTTGCGCCAGACGAGGGTGCGCTACCGCCGGCCCGGCGGCACCGACTGGGAGGACCTCGACCTCGACACGGCGATGGACATGATCGCCGACCGCTTCATCGAGAGCCGCCGCCACGGGTGGCAGGAGCTCGACGAGAAGAACCGCAAGCTCCGGCGCACCATGGCCATCGCCTCGCTCGGCGGCGCCACGCTGGACAACGAGGAGAACTACCTCATCAAGAAGCTGTTCACCGCAGCGGGCGCCGTGCAGATCGAGAACCAGGCGCGTATTTGACACTCCTCCACGGTCCCCAGTCTGGGGTCCTCGTTCGGTCGCGGAGGCGCCACGCAGTACCTGCAGGACCTGTCCAACGCCGACTGTGTCGTCATCCAGGGTTCGAACATGGCCGAGTGCCACCCGGTCGGCTACCAGTGGGTGACCGAGGCGAGGCTCAAGGGCGCCAAGGTGATCCACATCGACCCGCGGTTCACCCGCACCTCGGCGACGGCCGACAAGCACATCCCGATCCGCGCCGGCAGCGACGTGGTGTTCCTCGGTGCGCTGGTCAACCACATCATCAGCAACGAGCTGTACTTCAAGGACTACGTCGTCCACTACACCAACGCGGCGACCATCGTCAGTGACGAGTTCAAGGACACGGAGGACCTCGACGGGCTGTTCTCGGGCTACGACGAGGAGAAGGGGGCCTACGACCCGAAGAGCTGGGCCTACGCCACCGAGGGCCCTGGTGGGGACGCCCCCGGCACCATCGGCGGCCCGGCCGCCGGGCACGAGCACGGCGAGACGGCCTCGCACGCCTCGGCCGGGGACCAGCACGGCTCGGGCGGCCCCGCACTCGAGCACGCCGAGGTCAAGCGCGACGAGACGCTGCAGGACCCGCACACGGTGTTCCAGGTACTCAAGCGGCACTACTCCCGTTACACCCCCGAGATGGTGACCCGGGCCTGCGGGATGTCGGCCGAGGACTTCCACTACGTCGCCAAGGCCATCACCGAGAACAGCGGCCGCGAGCGAACCACCGCCTGGGTCTACGCGGTCGGCTGGACCCAGCACACCCTGGGCGCGCAGTTCATCAGGACGGCCGCCATCATCCAGCTGCTGCTCGGCAACATGGGCCGCCCCGGCGGCGGGATCATGGCCCTGCGCGGCCACGCCAGCATCCAGGGCTCGACGGACATCCCGACGCTCTACAACATCCTCCCCGGCTACCTCGCGATGCCGATGGTCGGCAACCACGACACGTGGGACGACTACGTCGCGACGATCGGCAGCAAGTCGCAGAAGGGCTACTGGGCCAATGCCGACGCCTACGCGGTGAGCCTGCTCAAGGCGTGGTGGGGCGAGCACGCGACCGCCGAGAACGACTGGTGCTATGACTACCTGCCCCGGCTCAACGGCCCGCACGGCACCTACCAGACGACGATGGCGATGCTCGACGACGAGGTCGAGGGCTACTTCCTGCTCGGGCAGAACCCTGCCGTCGGCTCGGCCCACGGGCGGATGCAGCGCCGGGCGATGGCGCACCTCAAGTGGCTCGTGGTCCGCGACTTCACCCTCATCGAGTCGGCCACCTTCTGGAAGGACGGTCCCGAGGTCGCCGGGGGCGAGCTCGACACCGAGGACATCGGCACCGAGGTGTTCTTCCTGCCCGCGGCCTCACACGTCGAGAAGTCCGGCACCTTCACCCAGACCCAACGGATGCTGCAGTGGCACCACAAGGCGGTCGAACCGCCGGGCGACGCGCGCAGCGAGCTGCAGTTCTTCCACGACCTCGGCAAGCGGGTCCGGGCCAAGCTGCAGGACTCCACCGACGAGCGTGACCGGCCCCTCCTGGACCTCACGTGGGACTACCCCGTCGAGGAGAGCGGGGAGCCCGACGCCGAGGCGGTCCTGCGGGAGATCAACGGCTGGCACGTGGGCGGGGACGAGGACGGGAAGCTGCTGAACTCCTACACCGAGATGCGCGCCGACGGGTCCACGCTGGGTGGCTGCTGGATCTACACCGGCGTCTTCGCCGACGGGGTGAACCAGTCTGCCCGCCGCAAGCCCGGGCGCGAGCAGGACCTGACCGCACTCGAGTGGGGCTGGTCGTGGCCAGCCAATCGACGGCTCCTCTACAACCGCGCCTCGGCCGACCCCGACGGCAACCCGTGGAGCGAGCGCAAGCGCTACGTCTGGTGGGACAAGGACCAGCGCAAGTGGGTCGGCAAGGACGTGCCCGACTTCATCGCCGACCGGCCGCCGGACTACCGGCCCGAGGTCGGCACCGGTGGCCCCGACGGCCTGGCGGGCGACGACCCGTTCGTCATGCAGGCCGACGGCAAGGGCTGGCTGTTCACGCCCAAGGGCATGCTGGACGGTCCGATGCCCACGCACTACGAGCCGCAGGAGTCCCCGGTCGCGAACCCGCTCTACCGGCAGCAGTCCAACCCGGCGCGAAAGGTGTTCCCGCGCAAGGACAACCTGTGGAGCCCGTCGGGCGGGCGGCCCGGCTCCGACGTCTACCCCTACGTGTTCACCACCTACCGCCTCACCGAGCACCACACGGCTGGCGGCATGAGCCGGTGGCTGCCGTACCTGGCCGAGCTGCAGCCGGAGTTCTTCTGCGAGGTCTCGCCCGAGCTGGCGGCCGAGAAGGGCCTGACCAACGGAGGCTGGGCGACCATCGTCTCCGCCCGCACCGCGATCGAGGCGCGGGTCCTGGTCACCGAGCGGATGAGCCCACTGGTCATCGACGGCCACACCGTCCACCAGGTCGGGCTGCCCTACCACTGGGGCGTCGGCAGCGACGCCCTCGTGTCGGGCGACGCCGCCAACGACCTGATCGGGGTGGCGCTCGACCCGAACGTGCAGATCCAGGAGTCCAAGGCGGGCTCGTGCGACATCGTCGCGGGCCGGCGCCCCCGCGGTGAGGCGCTGCTCCGGCTCGTCGCCGAGTACCAGTCGCGCGCCGGCGTCACGGTGCAGACCGGCAACGACCTGCGCACGAGCGAGGGTGACGCCTGATGGGGTGGATGACCAGGCAGCTGTCCGGGCCCAGCGACCCAGCGCGCGACGCGGCGTGGGAGCGGCCCGAGCAGCGCAAGGGGTTCTTCACCGACACCTCGATCTGCATCGGCTGCAAGGCCTGCGAGGTCGCGTGCAAGGAGTGGAACGCCATCCCCGGCGGCGGCGAGCTCGACCTGCTCGGCACCTCCTACGACAACACCGGTGGCCTGGGCGCCAACACGTGGCGGCACGTCGCCTTCGTGGAGCAGACCACCGAGCGAGTCGAGCGCGCCCGGGAGTCGGGTCGTCGCCTCGTCGACCTGGGTATGCCGGCCAGCCGGCCCCCCGACGCTCCTCACCCGGGTGCGTCCCCGGCTGGCGACACCGCACCGGCCGGGCCCGTCGGCCCGTCCCCCGTGGATGGCGACGGCGACCTGGCCGCTGCCGCGGCGCAGGCCCGCACGGCCGAGGTCACGGGCACGCTGCCGGACTTCCGGTGGCTGATGGCCTCCGACGTGTGCAAGCACTGCACCCACGCGGGGTGCCTCGACGTCTGCCCGACCGGGTCGCTGTTCCGCACCGAGCACGGCACGGTGGTCGTGCAGCCGGACGTGTGCAACGGCTGCGGCTACTGCGTGCCCGCCTGTCCGTTCGGGGTGATCGAGCGGCGCAGCGACGGCCACGTCCAGGTGGGGCACGACCAGCCTGGTCGTGCCCAGCCCGGGCACGACCACGGCGAGGTCAGCAACGTCGGCATCGCCCAGAAGTGCACGCTCTGCTACGACCGCATCGGGGTCGGCCAGACGCCTGCCTGCGCGCAGGCCTGCCCGACCACGTCGATCAAGTTCGGCACCCTCGCCGACATGCTCGACACCGCTCACGAGCGCGTGGAGCTGTTGCGCAGCAACGGGTTCACCGAGGCACGCCTCTACGGCGCCAACGCCGAGGACGGTGTCGGTGGCACCAGCTCGGTGTTCCTGCTGCTCGACGAGCCCGAGGTCTACGGGCTGCCGCCAGACCCGGTGGTGCCCACCCGGGACCTCCCCCAGATGTTCCGCAGCGCCGGGATCGCCGCCGTCGCGATGTTCGCGATGGCCGTGGGCGCGTTCGCAGGGAGGCGACGGTGACGACCAACCCCTTCGACGCGGACCGGCCGCCGGAGCTGCCGCGCAGCCAGCGTCGCCGAGGCGGCAGTGGCGGCGGCCGACGCCGCCGCGACGAGTCGCTCATGGTGCCCGACGCCTCGTTCGACAGCTACTACGGACGCAACGTCGTCAAGCCCGCCCCGTGGAAGCACGACATCGCGACCTACCTGTTCCTCGGCGGGCTCGCCGGCGGCTCGGGTCTGGTGGGTGCCGGGGGAGCGGTGACCGGCCGGCCCGCGCTGCGTCGCACGGGCCGCTACGCCGCCGTGGCGAGTGCGGCGCTCGGCGGGATCGCGCTGGTGCGCGACCTCGGCCGGCCCGAGCGCGCCCTCAACATGATGCGCGTCGCCAAGCTCACCTCGCCGATGTCGGTGGGCTCGTGGATCCTCACCGCGTTCAGCGGGTTCGCCGGTACGGCCTTGGCGGCTGAGGTGGGACGCTCGGTGCTGCCGGCGGACGGCACCCTCGGCCGCGCGCTGCGGTTCGTGGACCCGGCCGCCACGGCAGGCACCGTCGCCTTCTCCATGCCCCTCGCGGCATACACCGCAGTGCTGCTGGCCGACACGGCGACGCCCACGTGGCGCGAGTCGCACCGCGAGCTGCCGTTCGTCTTCGTCGGCTCCGCCAACGCCGCAGCGGCCGGGCTCGCCCTCGTCACCACGCCGGCAGACCAGAACGGCCCAGCCCGACGGCTGGCCGCCATCGGCGCCACGGTCGAGGTGGCCGCCATGGAGACGCTCGAGCGGCGCATGCACCCCCTGGTCGCCGAGCCGCTGCGCCAGGGCCGGGCGGGCACCCTGCTCAAGGCCGCCCGCGCCCTCACGGTCGGGGGCGCCCTGGGCGCCACCCTGCTCGGTCGCAACCGTCCCGCAGCCGCGCTCAGCGGCGCCGCACTGATGGCCGGCTCGCTGCTCACCCGTTTCGGAATCTTCGACGCGGGCATCGAGTCGGCGAAGGACCCGAAGTACACCGTCCAACCCCAGAAGGAGAGGCTGGCCGACCGCCGCGCCCGCGGCACCGTCGGCGACTCGATCACCACCGCGCAATGACGCGCGGCGGCAGCGGAGGAGGCCCGCAGTGTCCGCAGAGAACCGCACTTCCGACACGACAAGAGCCGCGGGGCGCACGCCCAGCCGGTGGCTGATCCTGGTCTGCGCCATCCTCGCGCAGCTGTCGATCGGCTCGGTCTACGCGTGGAGCGTCTTCGCCAAGGCGCTGCAGAGTGACGAGGCGTTCGGGTGGTCCAAGGCCAAGGCGGCCGTGCCGTTCAGCGTGGTGATCGGCATGATCTTCGTCGGCAGCTACGTCGGCGGGCAGATCCAGGACCGCAAGGGCCCCCGGGTGGTCGCCATGACCGGAGGTGTCATCTACAGCATCGGCGTGATCCTCGCGTCGTTCGCGACGAACAAGGACATGTTCTGGCTGCTCGTGCTGGGGTACGGGATCCTCGGCGGCTTCGGCCTCGGCATGGTCTACATCGTGCCGATCGCCATGCTGCAGAAGTGGTTCCCCGACAAGCCGGGCCTGATCACCGGCCTCGCCGTCGCAGGCTTCGGCTTCGGCGCCGTCATCACCGCACCGGTCGGCCAGGCACTGATCGACAACACGCCGTCGGTGCCCACGAAGGCGTTCCTGTGGCTGGGCGTCGGGTACCTCGTCGCGCTGCTCATCGGCACCTCCTTCTTCCAGAACCCGCCGGCCGGCTACGGCCAGAACGCCGCACCGGCAGCGGCAGCGGCAGACACCACCTCACCGGGCTCCGGGCTCCAGCGCGCCTTCACCCAGCAGGAAGCGCTGCGCACGCCCCAGTGGTACCTGCTGACCGCCATCCTGACCATGAGCGTCACCGTAGGGATCTCGCTCATCGCAGTCGCCGCAGGCACGGCCACCGACGTGGCGGGCTACTCGAAGACCGGCGCGGCGAGCCTGGTCGGCGTGCTCGCGCTGTTCAACGGCGGCGGGCGGATCTTCTGGGGCTGGGTGTCCGACATCATCGGGAAGATGCCGGCGTTCCTGGGCATCCTCGGGATCCAGGGCGTCTGCCTGCTGCTCATCCCACACGCCTCCAACAAGGCGTTCCTCGCCGTGCTGGCCTGCCTGGTCTACCTCTGCTACGGCGGGGCGTTCGGCACCATGCCGTCGACGGCAGGCGCGTTCTTCGGGGTGAGGTACGTCGGCGCCATCTACGGCCTGATGCTCGTCGGGTGGAGCATCGGCGGGATCGTCGGGCCGCCCCTCATCGCCGGGCTCATCGGCGAGAACCAGGCCTACATCCTCGGCTTCACGGTGATGGGCATCGTCGCACTGGCCTCGCTGGTGCTGCCGCTGGTCACCCGCAAGCCGCGTCCCGAGCCGGAGCGGGCGGCGGCGCCCACACCCGCGACCCAGGGCTGACCCGCCCCGACGGCGGGTGGGTCGCCGACGACGCAGCGTCACTCGCGCACGTCGGCCGGCCCCTGGTGCACCGGTAGTCCTGCTGCCAGCCACGCCTCGACACCGCCGACCATGTCGGTGGCGCGGTGCAGCCCGAGCGCCTGCAACGACGCCGCGGCCAGGCTCGAGCTGTACCCGTGCCGGCAGGCGACCACCACGAGCTGGTCAGGGCCGACCACCTCGGGGACCCGCCACGGGCTGGTGGGGTCGAGCCGCCACTCCAGGACGGTCCGGTCGATGACCAGCGCGCCCGGCAGCTCTCCCTGGCGGGCGCGCTGCTCGGCGGTGCGGGTGTCGACCAGCACGGCGTCCCCCGCGCGCACGGCTGCCGCCACCTCGGGCGGCACCAGGCGGTGCAGGCCGGCCCGGGCCTGCTCGAGCAGCCCATCGACCCGGCTCGCCGTCATCGTCACCCCTCGACCATAGGGCGCCGGGCCGGTGGTTGGCCGGCTCGCGCCCGGCCCGGCTACGGTGGGCCGTGGAGGTGTCTGGGTTCCTGGTGGTCCCCCCGGTCTTCAAAACCGGTGAGACCGAGCATCTCGGTCTGGCGGGTTCGATTCCCGTCCACCTCCGCCACCAGCTCCACGCGAAGGGACCGCTCCGAGTGCACGTCGTCGCCACTGCCGGTCACGTCGACCACGGCAAGTCGACACTCGTGCGGGCGCTCACCGGCATCGAGCCGGACCGCTGGGCCGAGGAGCACCGACGCGGGCTGACCATCGACCTCGGCTACGCCTGGACCACATTGCCCTCGGGTCAGCAGCTCGCCTTCGTGGACGTGCCGGGGCACCAGCGGTTCATCGGCAACATGCTCGCCGGGCTGGGGCCGGCGCCGGGTGTGGTGTTCGTCGTGGCGGCGGACGAGGGCTGGCGCGAGCAGTCCAGCGAGCACCTGGCGGCGGTGCAGGCGCTGGGCATCCGCCACGGACTGCTCGTCGTCACCCGCAGCGACCTCGCCGATCCGGCACGTGCGAGGGCCGAGGCGTTCGAGCGGATGTCCGACACGAGTCTGGGACTCCCAGAGGCGGTGGCGGTCAGTGCCCTGACGGGAGAGGGGATCCCCGAGCTGCGAGCGGCCCTCGACCGGCTGGTGGGCGGCCTGCCCGCCGCAGACCAGACGTCACGCGTGCGGCTCTGGGTCGACCGGGCGTTCACGATCCGCGGCAGCGGCACGGTGGTGACCGGCACCCTCGGGCAGGGCACGGTCGCGGTCGGCGACGAGCTCGAGGTCGCGGGGAGCGGTCGTCGGGTCAGGGTGCGTGGCGTGCAGTCGCTCGAGCAACCTCGCGACTCGGTCGCCGCGGTGGCGCGGGTCGCGCTCAACCTGCGCGGCGTCACGCCCGAGGACGTGCCCCGCGGACGGGCCCTGGTGAGTCCGGGGGCGTGGCACCCGACCCGCGTCGTGGACGTCCGACTCACGTCGACCACCGGAAAGCAGACGCTGCCCACCACGGTCATGCTGCACGTCGGCACGACGGCGGTGGAGGCGCACCTTCGGCCGCTCGGCGCCGACACCGTGCGCCTGTCGTTCCCGTCCGCGCTGCCGCTCGTGGCCGGTGACCGGGCGATCCTGCGCGACCCGGGGGCGCAGCGCGTGCTGGGCGGGGCGCTGGTGCTCGACCCGGACCCGCCGGAGCTGGCCCGGCGAGGCGATGCGCGTCGCCGGAGCGCGGCCCTGTCCACCGCGCAGGGCCGGCCTGACCTGGCTGCCGAGGTGGCACGGCGCGCAGCGATGCGGCGAGAGCACGCTGCGGCCCTAGGCCTCCCAGTGCTCGACGACCTGCCTAAGTCCGTTGTCTCCCAAGGAGACTGGCTCGTTGCCACGCCAGCACTCGCACAGTGGGCTGACCGGCTCGCGACGGCCGTCAAGGAGCGGGCGAGCACGCATCCCCTCGACCCGTCGCTGCCCGTCGCGGCCGCACGCGCCGCCGCCGACGTTCCCGACGTCTCGCTGGTGCCGCTGGCTGCGGGGAGTGCCGGGCTGGAGGTGCGGGGCGGCCGGGTCTGGCTGCCCGGTGTCGCGGGCGACCTCGGGGCGGCGGATCAGGGGCTGGCGGCGATCGAGCGCCGGCTGGCCCAGAACCCGTTCGCGGCGCCTGAGCGGGCCGAGCTGGAGGCGGCAGGGCTGGGCGGTCGCGAGCTCGCCGCGGCCGAGCGACTGGGCAGGGTGGTCCGGCTGCCCGACGACGTCGTGCTCCTGCCCGACGCCCCGGCCAGGGCGATGCGGGTGCTTGCCGGTCTGGTCCAGCCGTTCACCCTCAGCGAGGCGCGGCAGGCGCTGGGGACCACGCGACGGGTCGCGGTGCCGCTGCTCGAGCACCTCGACGGGCGTGGCTGGACACGGCGGGTCGACGGATCGCACCGCGAGGTCGTCCGCAACGGTTGACCTAGCGCGAGGCGCGCCTCGGCCGGCGGGCCGGGTGGCCCAGGTCGCCGCCCCACAGCTGCGGCGCGCCTTCGCCCTCGACGTATGCCAGGTCGCGCTCGAGGAACGCGGCCAGTCGCTGTGCCGCACGCCGCACGTCCTCCCGTCCTTGGGCCGTCACCTCGGGTGCGAGGCGCACCTCCACCACGACCCGCTCACCGTTGACCGACCGCTTCCACAGCCCGACGTCGGTGCCGTTGTGCACCACCGTCGCCCAGAAGGGGTCCTGGTGGTAGGAGTGCGGATGACCTTGTGCTGCAGGGAAGGCCAGCTGCGGGTAGGTCAGGACTGCCTCGTCGTAGACGGGGAAGAGGTATGCCGCGGGCGCAGCCGGGCTGCGTCGCGGCACGTTGTGCGGGTCGAACCACAGCGACGTGCCGTCGACGTCGACCTTCTCGAGCGAGCCGTCCAGCTCGGCGAGGGCGGCCCGGGTGTCCGCCGCCGTGAGCGACGACCACCGTGTGAAGTCCTTGACCGAGGCGGGGCCGTGTCCGGTGAAGAACCGGCGGACCAGCTCGACGAGCGCCTCGTCGCGGTCGCGGAGCGGGGAGGGTGCGATGACCTCGTTGACCAGGGCGTAGGTGTGGTGCACTCCCTTCATCGGGCCCGAGCAGACGAGCCCACGGAGCTCCGCGACGAGCAGCAGGTGGCCGAGCTGCTGACCGGGCTCGATGGGGGCCCGGCGCGCGACGAACTCGTGGTTCAGCTCCGGCCTGGTGTGAAACCGCCTGCCGCGCAACAGGTCCTGGAGGAGCGACAGCCCGAGCTCGAGCACCGCTGGGTCGTCCAACCCGAGCTGCCGGTGCCGTCCCTTCATGCCCGCGAGGACCCTGGGGGAGGTCAGGGCGAGGATCCACCGCAGGTCCTCCGGCGCCACGAAGTGCCACGTGGGCCGCAGGATGTGGGTGCGCACGAAGGCGCCGCGGTCGTGCTCACGTCTCACCGCGGCATACGTGCCACGTCGTGACCGCAAGGCGAGGGAGAAGAAGGCGTGGTCACGCTCCTGGCTCTGCACGCAGGTGAGCAGTCGCACCGCGTCCACGGCCCGCGCCAGCGGGGCGGAGGACAGCCGCTGGGTCGCGAGGCGCTGGGAGAGGACCCGGGTCGCGTCCATGGGCACCATCCTCCCGAGTTCGGCGCCGGTGCGCGACCATGGTGGGGCGAGCGGGCAGGACCAGGGCCATCGGCGGGCTCGAGCGCGGGCTGACGGAGCGCCACCCCACGGTTGAGGCCGAGGGGTCCAAGAGTCGCCGGGGAGTCCGCCGGCGATGAGTTCGGGCCGTGCCCCCGGTCGGTAACGGCAACGGCAGAGCAGCGGAGGAGCGCGACATGGTCAAGGTCATCGCCGGCATCACCACCTCGGTCGACGGGTACGTCGTGGGACCCGACGACGGGCCCGGCAAGGGGCTGGGAGAGGGCGGCGAGCGGCTGCACTACTGGGTCTTCGGCGGCCCGTGGACCTACGCGGACGAGGCCGCCGGCAGGCCCCTCGGCGAGCCGAGTGGCGAGGACAAGGCGTGGCTCGACGAGGCGTTCGCCTCGCTCGGCGCGGTCGTCGGCGGTCGCTGGACGTACGAGGCGGCCGGGCACTGGGGCGGCAAGAACCCGTGGGGCATCCCGTTCTTCATCGTGACGCACCGGCCCGAGGAGGAGCCTGAGGGGCAGGGCTTCACCTTCGTCTCGGGCGTCCGCGAGGCGGTCGAGGCGGCCAAGGACGCAGCCGGGGACAAGCACGTGCACATCATGGGCGGGGCCGACGTGATCCGGCAGGCGCTCGCGGCCGGGCTGGTCGACGAGCTGACGACCATCGTGGCGCCGGTCATCCTCGGGGGCGGCAAGCGGCTCTTCGAGGGCTTCCACCAGGACGTCGAGCTGGAGCACCTCGGGGTGCGGCAGTCGCCGTTCGCCACGTTCGTCGACTACCGGGTCAAGGGGCGCTGACGCCGGCGCGCCGAGCCACCACCGGCCCGGCGCGCCCAGCCAACCTCTGTGCACAGAGGTGCCTCCGTCTGCGCAGACAGCGGCTGTCTGCGCAGCGGGACCTGGGTCTGTGCACAGAGGCGCGCTGGCGCCCCTAGCGTCGGCCCGCCGGCCCACACGCTCATGACCGCCGCGGCGCCCACCGGGAGGCAGGCAGGCCGCGGCGGTCCGTCGGCGACCGCTCCGCCGGGCAACCGCCTACCTGGCGAGGTAGCCGCCGTCTATGGGGTAGTACGCCCCGGTCGCGAACGAGGCGCCGTCGCTGGCCAGCCAGGCCACGAGCTCGGCGACCTCCTCCGCGGTCCCCATGCGTCCCAGCGCGTGCTGGCTCTCGAGGAACGTCATCACCTCGGGCGTCAGGCTCGCCTCCACGAGCGGGGTGAGGATGAAGCCGGGGCCGACCGCGTTGACGCGGATGCCGTCGGCGGCGTGCTCCCACGCGGCCGCCTTGGTCATGCCGACGACGCCGTGCTTGGCGGCGGTG
>Ga0308175_100002935_pt1 | contig 11717 bp, 10 predicted proteins | sample PhyCR1_3_FD_203893 | JGI IMG/M metagenome (GOLD analysis project Ga0308175, IMG submission 203893) | Soil microbial communities from UC Gill Tract Community Farm, Albany, California, United States - DLSLS.C.R1 | ecosystem: Environmental > Terrestrial > Soil > Agricultural land | place: USA... | reverse complement strand
TCGACGGCACGGGAGCGGGTCAGGCCGCGACATTTTCTCAATGGAAGAGACTCGATTGACGGGAAGAAGTTTCAGCGTGTGGGGTCTACCGGTCTCGTAGTTAGCCGGGCTAACGCGATGGACGAAGCTCGATGGTAAACCGGGGGGCAGAAATCGCTTCGCTTCGGCAGCGGGGGCAACGGCTCGGCCGGGTCAAGCGAGCTCGTTCACGGAAGACATACCGGCAGTCATGGCAGGCGGAGGGTTCCAACATAAAACGCCGAGTTCGATCGCGAGCGACGGATCTGACGATGTGGAGCAAATGATGTTCAACGTCTCGTTCCGGGATGCCGAGCAAGGCGGCGAGTTCATACGACGAACGTGAACTTCCGGTCAGCAGATCGATCAAACATTGTCTAGGCGTTTGATTGCGAGGCAGCATAGAATAGTCCGTGTCTTCATTGCTCAGGAGCAGGTCGGATTCTCATCCGTCTAGTTTACTCATGGAGGAACCTTCGCAACATGAATTGGCTGCCCTTTTCTAACGGCGTCATTCTACCCGATATCATCAAGTCACTTATTTTGCTGACGATGGTTCTCATCGGCAGGCTGGTTCTCACGCGGGCGGTGGCGCATAGCACGTCGCTGACCGTCGAGACCAAGCGGCGATGGGTGCTGATGATCCGGAATATCGTCGCCGCCGTGTTTGTGATCGGCCTCGCCTTTATTTGGGCCCATGAGCTCAGTACCTTTGCCGTTTCATTAGTTGCGATTGCCGTCGCCCTCGTCCTGGCCACCAAGGAACTGATCCTCTGTCTCAGCGGCACCGTGCTGCGAGCCGGTTCAAACGCCTATACGCTGGGCGATCGGATCGAGGTGAGCGGGACGCGCGGCAACGTCATCGATCAAAATTTATTGGCCACGACGCTGCTGGAAATCGGCCCCGGCCATTGCTCCTCTCAGTATACCGGTCGGGCAGTGGTCTTTCCCAACAGCTTGTTGCTCAGCCATCCGGTGATCAACGAAACCTATATGAAAGAGTATCTCGTCCAGGTGCTGACGATTCCTTTGACGATGGAGGATGATTGGCAAGCGGCCGAAAAACTGTTGCTGGAGATTGCGCTGAGCGAATGCCGGCCGTTCATGGAAGAGGCCCGTGTCCATATGAAACAGTTGGAGGGCAAAGCGTGGCTCGACGCACCGTCCGTTGAGCCGCGCGTCTCCATCCATTTGCCCGAGCCAGGCCGCATCGATTTACTGTTGCGCATTCCTTCTCCGGCGCATCGCACGTCTCGATTGGAACAGGCGATCCTGCGGCGCTTCTTGTCGGCATTTCCATGGAAGGCCGATCGTGGCGAATAATGGGCATGAGAGGAGTTCAAGCACGAATGCGAGGCAGGCCGCATGCCGTCGCTCGGCATGCGGCTGGACCACCTAATCTAGCGAGAGAGATTACATCCGACTAGGCCGCTGAGAGATAACCGGCGCGTTGCTCGGCGTTTTATCCGGAGTGGGACCGGTTTCCATCGCAACCGGCGCGGTCGCATTGGCGGTCCCCTCAAAGAGGATATCAGCGACCAGCGCCCCGGGAGTCGAATACGCACGCTGCGGTTGCTGCCTTGCCATCTGGACATCCATCGTCAAATCCCCGCTCTTATGCGTGCCGGTCATCGCCGTTTTCATCTTCGTGATCCGATCGGAAATATCCACACGCGCCGCCGTCCTCAATTTGTCCCGCACCTGTTGATCGATGAGCTGCCAATAGCCCACCTTGATGTCATCCAGCATCCTCTTCGACTCGGCGGCCATTTGAACATCGGGAATCGTTAGCACCGAGCCGCCGCTTTCCAGACGCGGTGTGCCCCAATAATAGATCGTGCCGTTGATGTCTCCCGTGGTCCGAACCGCGAACAACACCTTTCCTCCCGAATCGGACGCGCTTACCTGGTCGATCACCATGTTCTCTTTCACGAGTCCGCCGAAGGTCACCGGTTGGTGAAACAGCTTGTCTTGAAGGGTTTGATTCAGGATCGAGTACGGCACGCCCACGGTAGCCAAGACTTTATAGGGTTGTCCCTCCAAGAGGCCGGCCCCGGACGTCACTTTCATGGACCGGCTGGACGGCTTGCCGCAGGAGTTTTCGAAGATGGCCGTGGGAGTCTCTTTGACCACGATGGGAATGGTCGTCCGTTGTACGGTGCCTTTCAAGGTGCCGATCGCCATCTCCGCAGGCTTTCCATAGAGGCACGCTTGCGAGTTAATGTTCACGACATTGACCGCGATCGGGTTTTCCAGCCGGGTCCAGACTTGTTGTAAGGGAATTCTAAAGCCGCCGTCATCGATGGCCTGCTTGACATTCTGAGTCAGCGTGCCTCGATTGAACAGCTCCGCCAATTGATCTTTCACCGGGATGTTGAACATGTTGCACTTGCTCTCGCTCTCGGCCTTCAATCCGATCGTAGTTTGCGGATTTTTTAATCCGACTACCAGCGCTTCGCCCTCTTGCCGTAATTCCAGTTGACCGGTGGTGTCCAAGACCGGATAGATGGGGTCCAGACGGCAGCCGCGCGCCATGGTCCTCGCCTCAATATCTCCGGTATAGGACGTATGGATCGTCACGAAACCATCTTGAATGGTGACTTGCGGCGCTCCATCTCGCACGAAGTCCCACCGGTAATCGTTTCGAAGCGGGTGCTCGGCCTCGCTGAACCGCTCCGGCATGGCGGTCTGTAACGTCTGTTCAAGCGGCGTGAAGTCGATGACCAGCGTTACGGGAAGCGCTGAGTCGGGAAGTTGAGAGGGCGGGGTATGAACTGCCGACGGCGCCGGCGCATTAAACTGCGGGGGTGCCACCGGCTTCGCAGTATACTGAGGAATCGTATGGCTGCAGGCGGCTGTTAGCAGTATGCATGGCAGGACAAGGCTTCTCTTCAATCGGCTGAGACGGTTCATGGGTCCTTTTCGTGTAGACGCACTCATGGTTGCCTCCTTTATAGTGAGCATCGGAGTCCCATCGTCACGTTCATGCAATGAGTACGCCACTGTCCGGGCAGACTTTTATTTACGGAAGTCCTACGTTTTCAGATGGAAGCCTAGGGACGAATACAGCGGCAAGGAGACGGACCGGACGCTTTGTCCTTGCGAGAAGACAGACTGGGAGGAGGACCTGAGAATAAGAGATAAGAAAACGGCTCTAGGAAGCGCTTTCTCCTCATGCCACGCAACAATCACCTTTACGTTCTACCTGCGTTCGCTATACCCGTGTTCGACCCACCGCTCGAGCTGTTTGATACGGCGCTTCAGCTGATCGAGGCTCGCGTTTTCAATACGGCTGCCGGTGCGCCGCACCAGTTCAAGATTGATGCGGCGATGCTCGACGCCTGAGCGTTGGGCGACCTGAATGACCAAGCCCTTATGAGTCTGGCGCAACTGCTCTTTGCGTTCGTGCAGCGGGAGCGTGTCGAACGCCGGTGTGGCTGTATGAGCTTCAGGCGCCGCATCCGCTTCTTCATCTCCAATACGCCCATGAGCCAAGGCCACACCATGTAACGGCATAAACGGATCGGCCTCATGTGGCCGGATATCGAACAGCGTCCGCGGTTCGGCTCGCGCCAACTCGACCAGCACATGGTCGCGTTCGGCTTTGATGGCTTCGGCATATTCGACCAAGCGGGGATCGCGCGGTAGATAGAGATAGGCGCGTTGCGACGACGGCAGATCTCCTTGCATGCGGACGAAGCGGCCCACGACTTGGCGGAAATACATTTCGGTTTGCACATTGGTCGCATAGACGCCGACCCGCAAGCGCGGAATATCGACGCCTTCCGACACCATGTTGACGGCGATCAGCCAGCGGTCTTTGCTGTTTGCAAAACGTTCGATAATTTTTGTGGACATGGGATCGTCTGAAATGGCGACGCGCGGAGCCGTTCCGGTCATTGCGGTCAATTGTCCGGCGAGATGCCGTGCATGGTCCTGATCCATCGCGATGATCAGCCCGCCGGCGGCGGCGTGCTGTTTTCGAAGATTCATCAATTCGGCGTCCGCATCTTTGATGACGGCATTGACCCACTCGTCGTGCATCAAGGCCGTCTTGAGCCGTTCTTGTTGTTTGCGGCGCCCAAGTTGATCGGCAAAGCGCGCCGCCACTTCTTTGCCCCGCGACACCCAGCTCAGATCGCCTTCATACGTCGGGAAAACGATAGGGCGGCAGACTTTCTCGGTCAGGGCCTCCCGATATCCATAGCTAAAATCAGGCGCGCTTTGCTCATGCTCATACGTGATAAAGGGAATCGGATTGTTGTCGGTCCGAAACGGGGTGCCGGACAGGGCTAAACGTCTGACCGCATGGCCGAATGCGTCGCGAAGCGCTTCCCCCCAATCTTTCCCATCTCCGGCATGGTGCAATTCATCGAAAATCGCGAGCGTCGGTGACTGGCGACACGCGAGCCGATACACTTGTGGTGAGAGACAAACTTGTTGATAGGTGACGACGCATCCATGATAATCACGACTCTCTTTCGCTTGATCATTGCTCAAAAAGGGATCGAGACGAATGCCGGCCGCATGCGCGGCGCGGGCCCATTGTTGTCTGAGATGATTTGTGGGGCAGATGACGACGACGCGCGTGGCGGCCTTTCGCCGCAGCAGATCATGCGCCGTCCGGAGCGCGACCCGCGTCTTGCCGGCGCCAGGAGTGGCCATGGCAAGAAAATCCGGCTTGGCATGATTGGAGATGCGCTCGAAGGCGCGTTGCTGCCAGTCGCGCAGCGTAATGGTCCAGGGTTCAAGCGGTGGGGTCATGGTGTCCGTTCATTCTTTGAGGGAAGCAGGGAGGTCTATCGGAAGTGAACGGCGCTGTCAAGCGGTGAGCTACGTAAGACCCTTTGTATGGTTCTTTCACCGGCCGGCTGATGTGTGAGAGACCGGCGTATCATTACACTAGACAAGTCCATATTGGTTCTTCTCGTTGTCATGGAAGTTAGTTTCGTTCTGCGCTTTGGATGGAGGTGTCATGAAATATTCCGATGTGCATCGTAGCGAATCTCGCATGCAGCCCGGTCGGTTGCTGATTATCGACGACGACGATGTGCTGCTCTCGGCATTGCCGTGGCCGATCAAGCGGCGCATGCCGCACCTGTGCATCGATACGGCAGATACTCCCGAAGAGGCGCTTCGGCAGGTCTATTCAGACGACTATGATGTCATTGTCAGCGATATTCGGATGCCGCGAATGGACGGTGTCACGCTCTTGCGCAAGCTGAGGGCCATTCAGCCTGAAACCCCCGTCATTTTGTGTACCGCGTGCGGAGAGGAAGGGTTACGCCGAGAGGCCAATGCAGCGGGAGCGTTCGCCTTTATCACCAAACCGCTCGATCCGGACTATCTTGCCGAATTGCTGAAAAAAGCCATGCTGCAACGTCGGCTGAATCTTCAAACGATGGAAGTAGAGAAGCAGGGGTAAGCCGCCACCGCCCCTGCCTGCGCAATCCTGCCATCTCGCCGACTAGGCAATCTCAACATGGTTTCATTAATTTTCTGCGGAGGGATTGGATTTCGTACCACCGTCAGGAAATTTAGACGACCTCTTCTTCAGGCGGATCGAGAGGTCCTGCCCATTCGCCGCCGGTTACTCGCACGTCGTCAAAGGACCCGTCCGGCCATTGAAAGTATCCTGCCTGATCCACCTCTACGATAATCGGTGACGGGTCGCGATAGGTGCCACGCCGCCAATACCATCCTGCCCGCGATGGTTTCTCTGCACTCCATGTAAGCTTGCGTATGAGGTGATGCGTCTGTTGTTTGGCCACAGGCTGCTCCTCGCGTTCTCCTATGTGCGCGGATGAGGGTACACAATCGATAGGGAAAGAAGAAAGCCTATTATCTTCGGTACGCATGCGCGGTGACCGATTCCCTCTATGGTCTTCTTTGACCATTCTACCTGACAAATGATGTGACCTGTACTTCGCCTTCATCGACTACCCATGCCGCTACGTTCTTTACCTGCCTTTACAATTCCAGAAATCTTACATACAGTTTCTGTCAGTCTTACGGTAAGAGGAGGATGAATGAAAGCGCTCGTCTCGATCTGTTTGATCTCGGTTCTCGCGTCCCCGGCCTTCGCTGACTATCGTTCCGGTGTGGAGGCGTACCAACAGGGTAATGATGTCACGGCGCTTCAGGAGTTTTGGACGTTGGCGCAGCAGGGGCACACCGGCGCGCAATTTAATCTAGGGGTGCTCTATGCCCGCGGCCGTGGCGTGATTCAAGATTTCACCCAGTCGGCGCGATGGTATCGGCTCGCAGCCGAGCACGGCCACGCGTTGGCTCAATGCAACCTGGGGGTCCTTTACGAAGAAGGAACCGGGGTCGCTCGAAACGATGAGGAAGCGAGTCGCTGGTACCGACTCGCGGCAGAGCAGGGGAACGCCGGGGGCCAGAATAACCTGGGCCGTCTGTACGAAGAAGGGCGAGGCGTTCCACGTAGCTCACATGAAGCCAGAATCTGGTATCACAAAGCGGCGGCGCAAGGCAACGCGCAAGCCCAGGCGAACCTCATCCGTTTGTCTGCCGGCGCATCGAGCGGGCAAACCAATAGCAAGAGCAATCGGACAGCCTCTCGGGAGTAGGCGTTTGCTCTGTACTTCTGTGCACGTTCTCAGTTGGCTCGGCTGGGCGTTGAACTGGCCTATCTTCCCTCGCCTCTGTAACCCTGCTGTTTTCCTTTCACCGATAACCCAGTACGAACCTCACTGACAGTCTGATCCCTCAGTCCCGACATTTCAAAAGGTCTTTTTCGGATAGTGGGCCGCGGGGCTTCGTCGTATGAATGCTGCGGAGGACTCAGGAGAGTTCTTTAGGGAGATTCATGTCCGACGAGGAAGACTGCTGTGATTAAGGCGAGCCAATGGCTCACCGCGCTATTCGTTGGGTGCAGTCTTCTTTGGTTTGATCACGCCATGGCGCAAGTCTCGATCAATCCTCAGCAATACGACCTTGCTCTCTCCAAGGGCGTGCTGAAATTCAATGAGGGCCAATATCAGGAGGCGATTGTGCTCTTCCGGCAAGCGCTGGATGCCAAGCCCAGTGATCCCGATGCCAGTTATTATCTGGGCCAGAGCTTGATCCGAACGAAACGGTATCAAGAAGCGGAAACGCTTTTCCGCACCGCCGTCGAGGGAGATCCGGCGTCCGGTCGAGCCAAGTTGGGACTCGCGATGGCGCAGTATCATCAGGAGAAATATCAAGAGGCGTTGGACCATCTCAATGCCGCACAAACACAATTGCCGAACGATCCCTTGGTCTATTACTTTCAAGGACTGACGTATATCCGCCTCGGCGCCTATGAGAAGGCCGATGCGCCCCTCACGAAGGCGATCCAATTGAGCCCCGATCTTATGTCGGAAGGGCGCTATCAGCGCGGCGTGGCTCAATACGGCCTCGGCCGTTACGAAGAGGCAGCCACGGAATTTGAAGCGGCGATCGCGGCGGAACCTACGTCGGACTTGGCGCAGGCGGCGCGAATCTATTTAATGAACATTCGAGAGGGCTCGCAGGGTACCGAACGGAGACGATTGGATCCCACGCAACCCCAGCTGCCGATCCCGACCGCAACCCAGAAGCGGTGGAACTTGAGCTTCAGCGTGAGCCCGCAGTTCGATTCCAATGTCGTGATTTTGCCGCTAGGTGTGCAGCCGCCGGGCGGATCGACGGGAATTTCTCAGAAAAGCGATTATCGCACGGTCTTCATGGCCCGCGGGGAATATCGGGCGCTACAGACCGACCAGTGGACCATCGGCACATCCTACGGCTTTTATCAGAGCTTCCATCACACGCTGAGCGGGTTTGATGTGCAGGATCATACACCGTCCGTCTATGTCCAACATCGCTATGGGCGGTTTCAATCTCGGATGGATTATCTCTTCGATTATGTCACGGTCGGACGGGATCCCTTTTTGATTTCACATGCCTTGCGCCCGGTCTTCTCCGTGCGCGAAGGCGACAATTGGTTCACGCAATTACAGCTCGGCTATCAAAACAAAGATTTCAAAAGCGATCGTTTCGCCTTGAATTCAACGAGAGACGGGAAGAATTGGCTGGTCGGGGTGTCGCAGTTCTACCATTTCGCGGAGAATGCCGGTATTGCCCGCGTGGGCTACATCTTCGATACGGATCGGACAGGTGGGGGATCGCCATCGGTCGCCCTTGTCGCTAGTAATGCCGATTGGGATTATACGGGACATCGCTTCTCGACCGGTCTCCGCGTGCCGCCCGTGTACACGTGGACGCCGGATTTTACCTTCGATTATTACCGGCAGAACTACGATAACCCCAATTTCTTTTCTACCGGTGGGCGAACCGTGCGGCACGACGATATCTATATCGCCACGGCGGGGGTTTCCCGTCCGATCACCCAATACCTGTTTCTTGGCCTCCAGTACAGCTATACCCGGGATAAATCCAATATCGAACTCTTCAATTATGAGCGCATGGTGTACTCCTTGACGTTAAGCGGGAATTTTTGAGCAGGCCGATGTCTACTCTCCTCGCGCGTATCCTGTTTGTCGCCACTCTGTGCCTATCGATCGCGGCCTCTCCGGCGCGCCCGCCGGCAACCGAACCCATCGGGCTCGTCACGACGCTGGAAGGCAAAGCCTATGTCGCCCGCGAGGGCGTGTCCAAACCGATGCCGCTCGGCGGACACGATGAAGTATTCGTGCATGATGTCATCGAAACCCAATCGCATTCGCGGCTCAAAATTTTATTTCGCGACGATAGTCTCATTACCATCGCGGAAAATAGCCGCATTGCGATCCGCGACTATGCCCATAGCGGACGAACTCCTTCGAAAATGGTGATTCAACTCGACCGCGGCGCCGTCCGCAGTTCCATCGGCGGCCATCCATCCGCTTCCGATTCGACGTTCGAAATCCAGACCCCAACCGCCTCGATGGCGGCACGAGAAGCGTATTTCACGGCGTGGATCGATGAGGGGGTCCCAGCCCTCATCCAGGAACTGGACCAGTCGTCGGCGTCCACGAAGGGCAATGCGCCTCAAGGGCTATTAGGTCCTCCGGCTCTTGCTCTTCGGCAGGTCGGTCTCGCGAATATCGGACAGGTCGGCTCTGTGACGCTGACGTCGGGCGGCGAAACTACCATCATCAATCCGGGTCAGTATCTTATCGCGCCGCCTAATACGGAATCTCTCTCGCCGAGCACCTGGATCGGCACGCCGCCCTTCCCGATTGCGGCGATTGTTGCCGCAACCGATCTCAAAGTGACTCCCAAATTGGAGACGCCAAAAGAGACGTTACGGCTCGTCGGCGGGACGGCTAACACGGCGGTGACCGCAGGCGTGTCGGGCATACCGCCCGCGGCACTAGCTCCGCCTGTAGGGCAAATTCGTGTCCCTCAAGTCATGATGACGCCACCCTTCCCCATTTCTCAGTCTGCCGGACAAGCGGCAACGCCTGGGCCAACGCCGACACCACCACCGGCACCGCACCCAGTACCGCCACCGACACCGCCGCCGCACCCGGTACCGCCGCCGACCCCACCGCCCACGCCGCCACCGGTGCCGCCACCGACACCACCACCCACACCGCCCCCGGTGCCGCCGCCGCACCCGGTACCGCCGCCTGTGCCACCGCCCACACCGCCACCGGTGCCGCCGCCTGTGCCACCGCCAGTACCGCCACCGGTGCCACCGCCGACACCACCGCCAGCGCCGCATCCGGTGCCGCCGCCGACACCACCGCCCACACCGCCACCAGTGCCGCCGCCTGTGCCACCGCCAGTACCGCCACCGACACCACCGCCTGTGCCACCGCCGACGCCGCCTCCGGCACCACTGCCGGTGCCACTGCCCCTTCCGACACCACCACCTGCGCCGCCACCGACGCCACCACCGGTGGCGCCACCCGGCCATCGGTAGAAGCGGAGAGGAGACAACAGATGAAGCAGATTGCTCTCATTACGATGTTAGTCCTGTTCGGAAATGGCCTGTTCGACCCTGCCGCTGCAGGACCAGCGCCGGATGGAAGGACACCAGTCGGTGCCATGACCATGGTCGGCGCCTGTGGCAATAAACAAGGGCAAGAAAAGTACACCTGTTATGAGACGGCCTTGCTTCACATCGTGAAGACGGCAGGAGTCGCGACGGCGATGGATGTGCTGTCCGTGGTTGGAGCGCTGGACGAAGATGTCCAACGTGACGGTCATGTCTACGCGCATGCCATCGGGATCGCCGGCTTTCAATCAGATCCCGATGTGGGAAAGACGTTTGCGCGTTGCTCGGAACTCTTTCAGTCCGGTTGCTATCATGGGGTGATCCAAGCGTATCTCGAACATGTGCTCGATCCATCGCTGGTTGGTGATTCGGGACGCATTAACGCGCTGTGCCAAGCGTACCGTACAGCGGCGAGGAGCCGATGGCTGCTCTTTCAGTGTGTGCATGCCCTCGGGCATGGGCTCACGAGCTTCTATGCGCACGACCTTCCACGCGCACTTCTCGGATGCGATCTTCTTACAGATGATTGGGATCGCCATAGCTGTTACGGCGGCGCGTTCATGGAAAATGCGGTGCATGCCATACACCCGCATCATCCGGCTCCGCCTGCGAGGCACATCGCCTTGGCCGAACATGAGCACATGCCGCATTCGGATTTCGTGCCGATTAAGGCGAGCGATCCGCTTCACCCCTGTTCGATGTTGGACGATCGGTATTTAATGGATTGCTACTTGATGCAGACGTCCATCATTCTCTATCTGAACCATGGCGACATGGCCGATGCCGCGCGCACGTGCGACGGCGCTCCACCGGCGATGCGCGTGGCGTGTTATCAAAGCTTGGGGCGGGATATCAGTTCCTATAGTCTGCAGCAGCCTGACGAATCCATCCGGATGTGCTCGTTGGGGAATCCGGATTATCAACCGTGGTGCTACGTCGGGCTGGTGAAAAATTTCATCGACGTCACGTCGAAGCCTGAGAGCGGATTGAACTTTTGCCCGCGTGTCTCCGGTCCGGCGAATCAAGTGAAATGCTACGAGGCTGTCGGAGAAGAGATCTGGGCCTTGACCGCCAACGATGCGCAGCGGGCGTCGCTCTGCGGAAGGACACACGGGGACCTGTACGAAGCCTGCCGGTATGGAGCGCGCTTGAGGCAAGAGCCTCCGGCGAGTGTTCCGATCGCTCGGCAATAATCGACGGAAAGGACTGGAGGTGTTATGCATACGATGCTGTATCGCGCATGCCTGGGTTGTGCTCTGCTTGCGGTGGTCTTGTCGACGATGTCGTGTGCGGCACGGACTCGGTATCTCACGGTCCGTCCCCCGCAGGCGCTTCCGACGGAAGGCCAGCCGCTGCCCTTGACGGCTGCTCTCGTCCTTCCAGACGCCGTCAGAAACGCGACCGACCAGGAGCTCATCAGTTGTCCCTTCAGCACGACGTCGTTTGTGTTTCAGATCGGCGCGGGATTCGAAAAAGGGGCGTTGCTGGCGCTGTCCCATGCCTTCACAAAAGTGGATCTGGTGAAAGAAAAGAAACTCGGCCAGTACGACGTCTTTATCGAACCGGCTGCTCCGGACATTGAATTGCAAGGGCACTGTAATCTCTTCGTCAACGAACGGCCTACACTCGATGCAAAAGCCACCGTGGCGGTCCGCATTACCGATCGCAAGGATCAACCTCTCTTGGACGCCATCTTCTCATCGGGGCAGCATACCGAAGAGAAGGTCTT
>Ga0308175_100002934_pt1 | contig 11720 bp, 17 predicted proteins | sample PhyCR1_3_FD_203893 | JGI IMG/M metagenome (GOLD analysis project Ga0308175, IMG submission 203893) | Soil microbial communities from UC Gill Tract Community Farm, Albany, California, United States - DLSLS.C.R1 | ecosystem: Environmental > Terrestrial > Soil > Agricultural land | place: USA... | reverse complement strand
GCGAGCGCCGCGTCAAGCAATGCTCGCGCGCCAGGATTCCCGCAGGAATATCTTGGGCGCTGGGGTGATGACCAAGCGGGCTGTTCGGAAGGCGCAATTCATGGCGGCCTGACGATCGAACGAAAAGAAGTGAGAGACGGAGAATTCAGCGGGGATGTTCGACGCGTGCGCCGCAAGCCGGACGGATCGATCGAGGTCGTCGAGCGCTGGGACGTACCTGAAGAAGGCCCGTCAGACGTCGTCAGCAATTACCGTCTATCCAAAGACAAGAAATCGCTGACGGTGAAGGTGATCGGCGAAAGCGTGCAGACACAAACACTGATCCGTTGCCCGGTGCCGAAATGACCGCGCCCTTCCCCACACACAGGCAGGAAGAATGGCGCTACGCCGACCTCGACGCGCTGAAGCCCGTTTGGGAGCAGTTCGCCGAGCCTGTGACGCTGACAGTCGGTGCCGGGGAAAGCCTCGAAGAAGTGTGGCTTCCTGTCGCAGACGACGTGCAATTGCGGCGCGTGCAGCTGGCGCTTGGCGAACATGCGAAGGCGCGCATTTTCGCGCTGAATACCGCGCCGGTTTACGGCCGCATCGATCTTGAAGTGTCGCTCGCCGAAGGCGCGGATTTCGAGCTCTTCGCTGCCAACATCGGCACCGGCGTATCGACCAACGAAATCGTCACCAACGTGAAGCACATCGGGCCGGATGGACGGTCGCGCCAGGTCGTCCGCAGCGTGCTCAATGGCAAGGCGATCGGCTCCTACCTTGGTAAGGTCGAGGTCGCTCGTGGCGCGCAGCAAACCGACGGCGAGCAATCGGTGAAGGCCATGCTGCTCGACCGTGGTGCAACGGCGAATTGCAAGCCCGAGCTGGAGATCTACGCCGACGACGTGAAATGCGCGCACGGCGCATCCGTCGGCGAGCTCGACGCGATGCAATTGTTTTACGCCGAAAGCCGCGGAATGGACCCGGCGACGGCGCGCGCATTGCTGCTCGAAGGCTTCGTCATGGGCCTGTGGGACAGCGCGCGCGATTCCGGCGCGATTTGCGACGCGGCGCGCGCAGCATTGCGGAGGGTCGTGTGAACGCGCCTGCACGCATCAACTCGCGCCTCGATGTGCGCAACCAGTTCCCGGCGATCGAGAACTGGCACTATCTCGACAGCGCAGCCACCGCCCAGAAACCGCAGGCCGTCATCGACGCGATCACCAAGGCTTACGCGCACGATTATGCGACGGTGCATCGCGGCGTGTACCAGCGCTCGTCGGAGATGACGGGCCGCTACGAAGATGCGCGCGCCGCTGCGTCAAAGCTGATCGGCGGCGCTCAGAACGAACTGATCTTCACGCGCGGCGCGACCGAAGCGATCAACCTTGTCGCGCGCACGCTGCCGAAGAACGGTCGTAACCGCGTCCTGCTGTCGCAGCTCGAGCATCACAGCAACATCGTTCCCTGGCAGCTCGCCGGTTACGAAATCGACGCAGTTCCGCTGACTCAGGATGGGCAGATCGATCTCGACGCCGCCGAGACAATGGTCACCGAGGATCATTGTATTGTAGGATTCGCCCACGTATCCAACGTCTTGGGGTCGGTCCTAGATGCGAAGCGCGCGGCCAACATCGCCCATTCGAAGGGAGCGCTGTTGCTGCTCGACGGATGCCAGGCAGTGCCCCGAGTCACTGTGAACATTCGGACCATTGGCGCGGATTTCTACGCCTTTTCCGGCCACAAGCTTTACGGCCCGACCGGCATTGGCGCCTTGTGGGGCCGCGCTGAGCTCCTGCAGCAATTGCCGCCATGGCAGGGCGGCGGCGCCATGATCGACACTGTGCGGTTCGACGAAACGACATTCCTCGACCCGCCTGCGCGGTTCGAAGCCGGCACTCCGCACATCGTCGGCGCGGTCGGCCTGCACGCGGCGGTCGACTGGGTCGAGAAGCTCGGCCTCGACGCGCTCCATGCTCACGAATGCGCGCTCGTCGCCGAGACACGCGAGGCGCTCCGCGGCATTCCGGGCGTGACGCTCTACGGTCCCGAAGACAGCGCGGGCATCGTCAGCTTCAACGTGGACGGGGTGCATCCGCACGACACCGCCACCATATTGGACGATGCGGGCGTCGCCGTCCGCGCCGGTCACCATTGCGCGCAGCCCTTGATGCGCTGGCTCGGCGTCGAGGCGACGGCACGCGCGAGCTTCGCGGCGCACAGCGACAGCTCGGATATCGAAGCGCTGGTGCGCGGCATTGAGCAAGTGAAGAGAATCTTCGGATGAACGAGGAACGCAGGATCGAAAGCGAAGAGGTGGCGGATGTCCCTGCGCCGCCGCGCGCCCGCGTGACTCCCGAATTCGAGCGCAAGCGCGACTATCTCGCCGGGTTCCTGGCGGGCGAGGAACAGGACGAGCAGAAGGGCGGCGCGGGAAGCGACCTGCAAGCCGCCGTCGTCGACGCGCTCAAGTCGATCTACGATCCCGAAATCCCCGTCGACATCTACGAGCTCGGCCTCATCTACAATGTCGAGATTAGCGAGGACGGCGACGCGACCATCACCATGACGCTGACGACGCCGCACTGCCCCGTCGCGGAATCGCTTCCGAACGAGGTCGAGCTACGGGTTCTCTCCGTGCCCGGAATTCGGGATGCCGTGGTGAATCTGGTCTGGGATCCGCCGTGGGACCCTTCGAAAATGAGTGACGAGGCCCGCCTCGAGTTGGGAATGCTATGAACAAGGAAACGAAAGTGCGGGCACGCCGCGCGGCGATCACTTTGACGGAAGGCGCGGAGGCCCGCATCGCCGAGTTGATGGGCCGCGCTCCCGAAGGCGCGATCGGCGTCAAGCTCTCGACCCCGCGCCGCGGCTGCTCCGGCCTCGCTTACTCGGTCGACTATGTCACCGAGGAAAAACCCTTCGACGAGAAGATCGAAACGCCGGCCGGCACCTTTTACGTCGATGGAGCGTCGGTGCTCTACCTCGTCGGATCGGTCATGGACTGGCGTGAGGACGACTTCGCCGCTGGCTTCGTGTTCGATAACCCGAATGCCAAGGGCGCCTGCGGCTGCGGAGAAAGCTTCACCGTCTAGTTACACAGTGGTATTAGGCGCGCCGGAAAGGAGATCGTTCATGCTCCTCTTGTTCCTGGCCGCCGCTGCAGCGGCTTCCGCCCAGCCGGCGCGCGACATGCCGGTCATCGACCCCATCGCAAGCCCATCCGTCTGCCCTGACACGCCGATGTCGCTCGCGCGCAAGATGGGAACGCGGCCGCCCAAGGCGATTCCGCTGAACAGGCTACCGCCTGCTCAGACGTTCATGGCCGTGGATCGGCGGATCGACGGCTGCGAAGCGCCGCTGACCATCGTCGGCTACCGCAGTAGGGGCCGCCGCTAGCTTCCATCGAGCGAGGGAGTGACCTAGGGCGGCTCCGCCCATGGACCCGCGCTTCAGCCACATCCGCGACTGGATCTTCGACCTCGACAATTGCCTCTATCCGGCGTCGGCGGGGCTGTTCGACCTGATCGACGAGCGCATGGCCGCCTATATCCAGCGCCTGCTCGACTGCGGTCCCGAGGAAGCCAAGCGCGTCCAGAAGGCGCATTTCCACGAGCACGGGACGACGCTCGCCGGCCTGATGAAGGAGCATTCGATCGACCCGCACGACTTCCTTGAGGACGTCCACAACATCGCGCTCGACCGCGTGACCTGCGACGAACGGCTTGGCCGCCTGCTTCCGCGGCTGCCAGGCCGCCGCTTCGTCTTCACCAACGGCGACGCGCCCTACGCACGGCGGGTGCTCGACGCGATCGGCGTCCACGATCATTTCGACGACCTGCACGACATCCACGCCTCAAGCTACAAGCCCAAGCCCGACCCGCACGGATACGCCCTCCTTTGCGAGCGCTTCGGCATCGATCCGGAACACGCACTACTAGCGGACGACATGGTGCAGAACCTCGCGCCGGCCAAAGCGCTGGGGATGACCACCATCTGGGTGGACAACGGCTCCGAGCGCGGCAACCACGGCTATGACGACGCCCATGTCGACGTGCGCATCACGAACGTCGGCGAGTGGCTCGAATCCATTTTGGGGGACGGTGAATGAGCGACATGCAGCCCGTGATCGAACGTGCCTGGGACGAGCGCGATGCCATCGGGCCCGACACCAAGGGCGACGTCCGGCTCGCCGTGGATGCCGCTCTCGCTTCGCTCGACAGCGGCGCCGCGCGCATTGCCGAGAAGAAGGATGGCGAGTGGGTCGTCAACCAGTGGCTCAAGAAGGCCGTGTTGCTGTCCTTCCGGCTCAACCCGATGGAAGCGATCTCCGGCGGCGTCGGCGGTTCGCATTGGTGGGACAAGGTGCCGTCCAAGTTCACCGGCTGGGGCGACAAGGAATTCGCCGCTGCCGCCTTCCGCGCGGTGCCCGGAGCCATCGTCCGCCGCGGCGCCTATATCGCGCCGGGCGCAGTGCTGATGCCGAGCTTCGTCAATATCGGCGCGCGGGTCGGCGAAGGCACGATGGTCGACACCTGGGCGACCGTCGGTAGCTGCGCGCAGATCGGAAGCAACGTCCACATTTCGGGAGGCGCGGGGATCGGCGGCGTGCTCGAACCGCTGCAGGCCGGCCCGGTGATCATCGAGGACGATTGCTTCATCGGCGCCCGCTCCGAAGTCGCCGAGGGCGTCATCGTCGAGCGCGGATCGGTGCTGTCGATGGGCGTGTTCCTGGGCGCTTCGACGAAGGTCGTGGACCGGGCCACCGGAGAGGTCCGCTACGGCCGCATACCGCCCTACTCCGTCGTGGTTCCCGGCGCCTTGCCCGGCAAGGAGGGGGGACCCGCGCTCGCCTGTGCGGTGATCGTCAAGCAGGTCGACGAACGCACGCGCTCGAAAACCAGCATCAACGAGCTGCTGCGCGACTGAATCGTCATTGCGAGGAGCGTAGCGACGCGTCGATAAGGTCACCTTATCGCCCGGATTCGAGCATTTGTTGGCGCCTGGAGCGGCCGTTTCCTACGTCCGCGAAGCCATGAAACCGATCGATCCCCACGCGTTTGATCGCAAGCTCGCGGAAGCCGCCGACAAAGCGGAAGGCGATAAGCGTGTGATGATCCGCACCGTCATGAACCGTAGCGACTGGCTTATCCTGGGGCTGCTCGCCGTCATCTGGGGCGGCGCCTTCCTGTTCATCGGCATCGCCGTAAAGCATGTGCCGCCACTCACCTATGTATGGCTGCGCCTGACCATCGCGGCCCTCGCCATGTGGACCTATCTGAAGCTGCGTGGGCAGCGGCTCGATCTCCCGCGGCAGGTGTGGGGGGCTATCCTCCTCCTGGCGCTGCTCAACAACGCGCTGCCGTTCACCCTGTTCGGCTGGGGGCAGACGCATATCGCAAGCGGCCTCGCTTCCATTCTCAATGCCACAACCCCGATCTGGGGCGTCGTGGTCGCGCATTTCCTCACCCACGACGAGCGCATGAGTCCGCGCAAGATCGCCGGCGTTCTGCTCGGCTTCGGCGGCGTCGCCACCATGATCGGACCGTCGTTGCTTTCGAGCCTGGGCACGAGCGCCTTGGCGCAGCTCGCCTGCGTAACCGCGTCGCTCAGCTATGCGCTCGCAGCCGTATGGGCCCGCCGCTTCCGGCGCATCGGCGTGTCGCCGCTCAGCGTCACCACCGGCCAGCTGACGGCAGGCGCCATTGTCATGCTGCCGCTCTCGATGTTCGTCGACCAGCCGTGGACCCGCGCTTTCCCGCCGGTGAGCGCCTGGGCCGCAATCACCGCGCTGGCCTTGTTCTGCACCGCCTTCGGCTACGTGCTTTATTTCCGGCTGATCGACCGTGCGGGAGCAACCAATGCGCTACTCGTGACCCTGCTCGTTCCGCCGGTGGCGATCCTGCTCGGGGCCCTCTTCCTCAACGAGACGCTCGCGCCGCAGGATTTCCTCGGCCTCGCGTTGATCGCTCTTGGCCTCGCGGCGATCGATGGCCGGCTCGTCAGCCTTTTGCGGGTGCCGAAGCCTCAGACAGTAATTTAGCTGCCTCGGGACCGGTCCAGTCGAGGTCCCCCACGTAGCGCCAGACTTCGCGGCCCTTGGCATCGTAGAGGATCGAGGTCGGCAGGACAGTGTCGGGCCCCAGCGCTCCGGACAGCGCCATCTTCGAATCCTGGTAAGGCGCCAGCGCCGGGGCATGGGAATCTATGAACGCGACCACGGACGGATGCGGGCCGCTGTCCTGGCTGACAGCAACGACCTGCAGCGTGCCGTTCCGGCTCTTGGCCAGCTTGCTCAGAGTGGGAAGCTCCTTCACGCACGGCGCGCACCAGGTCGCCCACAGGTTCACTAAGGTCGGCTTCCCTGACAGTTCGGCGAGGCTGGTCTGCTCGCCGTCCGGATCGTCGAACGCAGCATCGGGAGCCGCGCTCCCCTTGTGGCTGCGGTCCACGCCTTTGTGTGGACCCGCCTCGACGATCGGCGCCGCTTCGTTGGCAGGCTGCCGCGGCTGCTGCTTGTGGCAGCCGGCGAGAAGGGAAAAAGCCAGGACAATGGGAACCGCGCGCATGACCGGCGCCGCTAGCGCAACCGGCCACGAACGGCTAGTCGAACGACCATGAAGCCGCAGCGCCTGCTCCTTCTCGCCACCGCCGTGAGCTTCGCAAGCTGCGGGCGCGAGGCGGACCTGAAGCCGGGCCCGGGACACGCCATGCCGGTGAAGCCCCTGATGGCGCGCAAGACGCCGACGGTGCAGGAATTCCTCGAGCGTCCGCCTATTGCGAGGCCGGCCCGCGTCGACGAGTTGATCACCCGTTCCGAGCCGCGGCAGCCCGATCCCTTCGATCTGCCTCCACCGACCGGCGGAGCGGGTGAGGCGCATCCTGCCGGAACCGACCCGCAGCCCGTGAGTAATCAGGCGGGTTCCGCGACCCCCCAGCCATAAGTGCCCGGAGAGTAATCGAAGATGCCTCAACGCGTTCGCAAGGCGGTGTTCCCCGTCGCCGGCCTCGGCACCCGCCTGCTGCCCGCCACCAAGAGCATCCCGAAGGAAATGATCACGGTCGTCGACCGGCCGCTGATCCAGTACGCAATCGACGAGGCACGCGAGGCGGGCATCGAGCAGATGATCTTCGTCACCGGCCGCGGGAAGGCGGCGCTCGACGATTATTTCGACATCGGCTTCGAGCTCGAGGCGACGATGCGCGCGCGGGGCAAGAGCCTCAATGCGCTGGCCCCGTCGCGCTCGGGCTTCGGCGAGATCGTCAGCGTCCGCCAGCAGCAGCCGCTCGGACTCGGCCACGCGGTCTGGTGCGCGCGCGACATTGTCGGGGACGAGCCCTTCGCGGTGCTGCTCCCCGACGAGTTGATGTACGGCAAGCCCAACTGCCTTGCGCAAATGGTCGAGGTCTATGGGCAGGTCGGCGGCAACATCCTCGCGGCGCTCGAAGTGCCGGACAGCGAGACTCACAAATATGGCGTGATCGATCCTGGCGAGACGAACGGCCCGCTGACCGAGATCCGCGGCATGGTCGAGAAGCCTGCGCAGGGAACGGCACCGTCCAACTTGATGCTCCCCGGCCGCTACATCCTGCAGCCGCAAGTGATGCGCGAGCTCGACGCGCAGGAGCCGGGCGCGGGCGGCGAAATCCAGCTAACCGACGCGATCGCCAAATTGGTCGGCAAGCAGCCGCTCAATGCTTATCGCTTCCACGGTGAACGCTACGATTGCGGCAGCGCAGCGGGCTTCGTCATCGCCAACCTCGCGATGGCGCTGGAGCGCAGCGACGTTGGGCCGGAGGTCCAGGCATTCCTGTCATCGCGAGCATAGCGAAGGGATCCATACGTGGATTGCCGCGGCTCCTTCAGAGCCTCGCAATGACGCTTAGTCTTTTCTGAGCTGCTCCAGCCTGTCCTTAAGCTCACCGATCTGGATGGCCCGCTCGACGATCCGCGCGTCGAGCGTCGCATTGTCCTCGCGCAGGCGCTTGAGTGCGCGCGCACTCTCGATCCTCCGCTCGATGCGTGCAAACAGCACTTCGAAGTGGAAGGGCTTCAGGATCACGTCGTCCGCGCCGGCTTCATAGGCGCGAACGGCCCCGGTCGGCTCGGACTTGCCGGTGATCAGCATGACCGGGATATCGCGCCACATCACCTCGTCGCGGATCAGGCGCGCCAGCTCGGCGCCACTCATCCGCGGCATGTTGAGCTCGGCGAGCACCAGATCGATCGGCACGCGATACAGCTCGGCCGCCGCGTCCTGCCCGCTCTCCGCCGTCGAAACGCGGAAGCCCGCCTCGACCAGCCGCCGCGCCATGACGCCGAGATTGGTCTTGTTCGGCTCGACCACCAGCACGCGCGGTTTCTCTTCGATCGGCGGGTGAGAAATCCGAACTTCCATCCCGCGCGAGCTAAACGAGAATGGTTAATAGCAGCTTGAGGTTAGGGTCCGCCGAGCGTTCGACCGAGCACAACAATCCCTGTTGTGACAATCGTGTAAGTGGACGCCGTCCATCTCAGCGACCGGGAGTAACCCTGCCTCAAGAAGAACCAGACGAATGCGACGGGGACGGTGAGCATCCCGATAAGCAGAAGGCCGCTGAGATGCCGCTCTGACGGTGATGCCGCCGCCATTAAGGCTCCAGCTCGACATCCCAGTAGAGGTAATCCCGCCAGCTCTCGTGCAAATAGTTCGGCGGGAAGGCGCGGCCATGCTCCTGCAGCTGCCAGCTCGTCGGGCGGATCGGCTCGCGCTGGATGTGCATGTGCGCTTCCGCCGGCGTCCGGCCGCCCTTGCGCAGGTTGCATGGCGCGCAGGCGGTCGCGACATTCTCCCACATCGTGCGGCCGCCGTGCGCGCGCGGCACCACATGGTCGAACGTCAGCTCCTTGCCCGACCCGCAGTAGACGCAGCGGAATCGGTCACGGAGGAACAGGTTGAACCGGGTGAACGCCGGATATTCGTTCGGCTTCACGAATTGCCGAAGCGCGATCACCGACGGCAGCTTTAGCGAGCGGCTCGGGCTGTGCACCTCGCGGTCGTAATGGGCGACGATGTCGACGCGCTCCAGGAACATCGCCTTGATCGCGGTCTGCCACGGCCACAGCGACAGCGGATAATAAGACAGCGGCGTGTAATCGGCGTTAAGCACCAGCGCCGGACAGCTATCGGGATGGCGGATGAGCTCGGGGTGATACATAAACAGCCAGCACAGCCTCTCGTTCGGTCGGTCCGAACTCCAGCTCTCCGGCCTCGTCGCACTCAAGGAGGAGAGGGCACCGGCCCGTCTTCCCTTGTTGCCCGCTGGATGCCAACCCGGCGTGACATGCATATGACAGCATTTTCCGTGACTCAGCGTCAAGAGTCCTTTGAGCAACACCGCAAATGTTCATGACCCGCTTCGCGCCGTCGCCAACGGGGCGGCTGCATCTTGGCCACGCGTTCAGCGCGGCGATCGGACATGCCCGCGGGCAGGAGAGCGGCGGCAAGTTCCTGCTGCGGATCGAGGACCTCGACCAGACCCGCGCCCGACCGGAGTTCGTCGACGGGATCTACCAAGACCTGCGCTGGCTAGGGCTGGAGTGGGACGAGCCGGTGCTGGTTCAGTCGCAGCGGACGGATTTTTACGAAGAGGCGCTACAGCGGCTACGCGATCAGCGCCTTGCCTATGCCTGCTTCTGCACGCGCGCGGACATCGCCCAGTCGCTGACCGCCCCGCATGGCGATGCGGCGACATCATACCCTGGCACGTGCCGCGCGCTTCCCGACGACCCCGAACGCCGCGCCGCGACGCCCCACTGCTGGCGACTAGACTCACCGAAGGCGCTGGCGATCGCAGGCCTGCCGAGCTGGCGCGAACCCGATGGCGGGGCATATTCGGCAACCCAAGCGGATATCGGGGACGCGATTCTCGCCCGAAAGGACGCGCCCGCTTCTTACCATCTCTCATGCGTCGTTGACGACGCGGCGAGCGGCGTGGCGATGGTTGTGCGCGGCGCCGACCTGCGTCCCTCGACGCCGATCCAGCGCCTGCTCCAGCAGCTTCTCGGCCTGCCAGAGCCAACCTACCTCCACCACCCGCTCGTGACGCACGAGGACGGCCGCCGCCTCGCCAAGCGCGACCACGCACCGACGCTTGCCGCCATGCGCGAGTCCGGCGTTGACGGCCGGCAGCTTGCAGCGGACCTCCTCGCCGGCAAGCTGCCTCTTGGTTTCGCCCTGACGGACGCTTAAGTCCCGCTCATGCGCTACATCCTTCTGGTCCTGCTGCTGCTCGCGATGGCGGGGGTAGTTTACGTCCTCGTGCGCGGCGTCATCGCCATGGCGTCGGGCAAGGACTTGAGCGGCGAGCAATCGCAGAAATGGATGCAGCGGCGCGTCCTGTTCCAGGCGGCGGCGATTGTCATCGTCGTCCTGATCCTGCTGCTCGCCGGCACCGCGAGCCACTAACCGCTTGGTCAAGCTCAACAAGATCTACACCCGCACCGGCGACGCCGGCAGCGCCGGGCTCGTGGACGGCAGCCGGGTGAGCAAGTCGAGCCTCCGCATGACCGCCATCGGTGAGGTCGACGAGGCGAATGCGGCGATTGGTGTCGCTTTGGCGGCGCTGGGCGAGGCCGAACCGGCGCCGCAGCTGCTCCGCATTCAGAACGACCTTTTCGATCTCGGCGCGGACGTGGCGACGCCCGGCGAGGTCGAAGGCGCGCTGCGTGTCGTCGCCGGCCAGGTCGAGCGCCTTGAACGCGAGATCGATGCGATGAACGCGGACCTGCCGCCGCTGACCAGCTTCATCTTGCCGAGCGGATCGGCGGCAGTGTCGGCGCTGCACCTCGCGCGCACCGTGGTGCGCCGAGCCGAGCGTGCAGCAGTGGCGCTCAACGAAGCCGAGTCCCTGAACCCGCAGCTTCTCGCCTTTCTGAATCGCCTCTCCGACCACCTGTTCGTGGCGGCGCGCTTCGTCGCGTCGCGTCAGGGCGGCGACGCTCTCTGGGAACCGGGCGGCACGCGCGGCGAATAGCCGTGAATACGGAACATTTCGCGAACTTTGTTCTATACCCGACACTTGTTTCGTGGCAGTGGGCCCGCATGGCACGGGAGGATTCGTCTTCGACCCCGAGCGCGATCGGCGAGAAGCTCTTCGCCACCCGCAAGCTGACGCTCGACCTCGCCGCACCGCTAAGCGACGCCGACGCAACGATCCAGCCGTTCCCCGACGCCTCGCCAGCCAAGTGGCATCTCGCGCACACCACCTGGTTCTTCGAGAGTTTCGTCCTGCGCGATCACGTCCCCGGCTACCGCCCCTTCGACGAGCACTGGGCGTATCTCTTCAACAGCTATTATGAGGCGGAAGGCCCGCGCCATGCCCGCCCCCGCCGCGGGATGCTCAGCCGTCCGTCGCTCGACGAGGTGCGCAGCTATCGCACCTATGTTGACGAAGCGCTCGAGCACGCCATGCCGACGCTTCCACCTGCGGCGCTCGAGCTCATCGAGCTCGGCATCAACCATGAGCAGCAGCATCAGGAGCTGTTCCTCACCGACATTCTCGCCACCTTCGCCGAAAACCCGCTCGAACCCGCATATGCCGAGCTTCGTCATTTCGAGGAGGCGGAAGCGACGCGGCAATCCAGCGACGGCCGCATGACTGGATTGCTTCGCTCCGCTCGCAATGCCGGCTTACTTCACCCTCGTCATTGCGAGCGCTCAGCCGTCATTGCGAGGAGCGCAAGCGACGAAGCAATCCAG
>Ga0308175_100002932_pt1 | contig 11722 bp, 10 predicted proteins | sample PhyCR1_3_FD_203893 | JGI IMG/M metagenome (GOLD analysis project Ga0308175, IMG submission 203893) | Soil microbial communities from UC Gill Tract Community Farm, Albany, California, United States - DLSLS.C.R1 | ecosystem: Environmental > Terrestrial > Soil > Agricultural land | place: USA... | reverse complement strand
GCCCTACCTCGACACCCACGGACCGCTGGCGCGCACGGTGGCGGACGCGGCGCTGCTGCTGATCGCGATCGCCGGCCATGACCGGTCCGATCCCCTGGCCTGCGTCGATTGCTGGCATGGCGGCCCACTCGGCGCGCTGTTCGGGGCGCGCCAAGAGGCGCACCCGCGCAATCCGCTCGCCGGCGCCCGGCTCGGCCTGGTCGAGGCCCACGTGCCGCGAGCGCAGATGACGGCGGAACGGGTGGGAGTCTGGGACCGCGCGGTGGATGACCTCAAGGCCGCCGGCGCCAGGGTCGATCCGTTCACGCCGGCGGTGACCCTCGCGACCGTCCGGAGCGCCTTTGCCGCTTCGGCCGGCCGCCGGGGCGACGTGGTAGGCGACCCCAAGTCGCCCGCGCCCACCGCGAGCGCGCTCTACCGCTACTTCGCGGGCCGCTCGAAAGACCCGCGCGGCGCCATGCGCCGAGGCTATCCGGCCTATCGCGCCTTCTATGATGTGCTGCCGGCCGAGTTCGAGGAGTGCGAGCCGTTCCTGCTCCAGCCGGTGACCGGCGATCAGGCGGGGCGCGCGTTCGCCCGCTCGCGCGCCGAGGTCGTGGCGGCGCTGGCGGACTCGATGCGCGCGGCGGGGGTGGCGGCGATGGTGTACCCGACCATGCCGTTCAACGCGCCGCGCGCGGTGGACGACTGGCCGGACATCCGCACCACGCTGGGCTACGGCAACTGGCTCGGCCTGCCGGAGGTCTCGGTGCCGGCCGGGATGGGGGCCGACGGCATGCCGGCGCTCAACCTGTCGGTGGTCGGGCTGCCGGGCGACGACGCGCGGGTGCTGGCGCTGGCGCACGGGTACGAGCTGCAGTCGCGGCGGTTCGTGGCGGCGCCGCGCGGGGGGCATGGGTGAGTTCGGAGGCTGGCGCGACGGGAAGGGGCGGCGGAGGCGACGGATCGGGCGGCGGAGGCGACGGGTCGGGGGTCGAGTGTAGGGATTGGGTGCCGGAGAGACGTTCTGGTTCCTGCCGCCGCCGGACAGACTCTCAGGCGGACGCCTTCGACGATGGCGAAAGCAGCCAGGCGTCCGACCGGACGGGCATACTGCCGACGTCCGCGTACCGCTCGCGTCGCGAACGATTCGAGCGGCGCAGGCGCCCGCCCGGCCGCGGAGCGGGCTGCACGAGATGCCGAGCCGAGGTTTTCACCATCGTGCGGTCGTGTGTACCGCCTACGGAGCACCTCGCCGGCCGAACCAACCGGATCTTGCGCCGATCCCGCGAAGTCATCGGCAGCACGAGCGATCGCGGCCGGCGAGAAGATGTGCGCCGGCCGGAGCATTGAATATCCCCGCGGCTGAGACGATTCACCGCCTGGACTATTGAATTCCCGGCGCCTGAGACCATTCACCGGCCAGAGTATTGAGTTTCCCGGCGCCTGAGACGATTCACCGGGCGGAGCAGGCCCATCTTCGGGCGAGCAGGCCGATCTTCGGGCTGAGCACGCCGATCGTCGGCCCGAGCAAGCAGATTTTCGGCCGAGCAATCAGATCTTCAGCTGAGCAATCAAATCTTCGGCCGAGCAAGCAGACGTTGGGACGACCAAGCAGATCCTCCGACGATCAATCCGATCCACTCCTCAACGACAGCGCAGCGTGGTCTCGACCTCTAGTGCAAGCTCTGGCACATCAAATGCACCAAGGTCCTCGCGATCGGGTCACCAGCCCGAGTGGGCCCGATCCTTCGAGACCATCATGGAGCTGTAGGAGTCGCGCCGAAGGCTGCCGGGCCATCCGGGATGCGCACGCACGTGCGAGAAAGGTATGAACGACGAGGAACGCAGGACCAAGGAAATGGGAGTCCGTGTCGTGCTGGACTGCGAACGGCATCCCGACGCCGACCCCGCCCACGCTTTGCTGGTGGGCCGGCTCAAAGGGGTGGTGGAGCAGATGGAGCAGGAGGAAGGGCTGCAGCGGAGCGCGCTGATGGACCGACACACCAGCGCGCTCGACAAGCGGCGGCTCCGGCGTGAGATGCTGGCCGGACCGATCGCGCACGTCGTCGGGGTCGCCGACCTGGCGCGGAAGGACGAGCCGAGCCTGGCGACGCAGGTGCAGTATCGGCCGAGCGGGAACACCTTCGGCGGACATCTCGCCGCCGCTCGCGGTCTGTTGGCGGAGGCCGAGGCTCATCAGGAGCTGCTGACGAAGTACGGCCTGTCGGCCGAGGTGCTCGAGGTGTTCCGCGAGCTGCTCGGCGAATCCGAGGCCGCGGTCCGGCTGGGCGACGAGGGGCGCGCCAGTCACAAGGGCGCCACCCCGCACCTCCGCGCGCTGGCCAAGGAGGTCCGGCAGATCGTGCGGACGCTGGACGGCCGGAACCGGATCCGGTTCAAGAGCGACGCGAAGCTGCTGGGGGAGTGGCTCAGCGCCAGCACGGTGCTCAGGAAGCCGGGGCCGGTGTCGGGGTTGGGATCGGAGCCGACGCCGGTGAATCAGCCGGGTGTGGGGCCGACGCAGGGGTCGGCGTCGGCGCAGTCGCAGGGTGGTGGACCGGGTGGGACGCCGACGGCGGGCGGCGACGTGAGGCCCGCAGCGTGAGGCCGGGGTGGGTGAACCGGCAGAGGAGTGGCAGGCGAAGAAGGTGTTGGGAGGAGGACTGAACCGCCGTCGAGAGAACCGGACTCTCGGCGGCGGTTTGGCGTTGGGGAAAAAAGCGCAGGTGGGAGGCACAAATGCGACAGCCGGAGTCGCCGTTGGGTCGCGTCCGGCGCAACTCGACCCCAGGATGCGACAGGGTCCGGGTAGGCCTTCCTGATCGGCGGCTGGTAAGCCGGTGCGGCGCTGCAGCTTTCGTCTCTCGCGGCCTCCCAGGTCGAGCGCTAGATTGAGCCATCCCTCTCACGATTCGATCATGTCACGACTGGCGGCTCGGCCATCTCAGGCCGGTGCGCAGCGCGGTATCCGATACCACGGGCACGGCTGGCCGGTGTGTCAGGGCTGATGATGGGGACGAAGGTCGCTTGGGTTGGCGGCGGTGGAAGGCAAACACTGCGAGGCCGCGATTAGGCTGCGGGCTCTGCAGTGTCGTTATGGCAGGTTGTCGCGCATCGACTCGCAAGGTTGCGCAGGTTGTGGAGATGCGCGGGGGCCGGGGAGTCGTGAGGCTGCCGCGGGGAGGAATAGGTTGCGGGGGGTGTGGGGATAGGGTGGATCTGCTTGCAGTCCAATACTAGTTAGGCCGACGCACGGACATTTCTGCTATTTCGAGGCCGATCCTGCGATGATCTACGCTCTTGTCGTACTCGGCTTGGCTATCGCAGTCTTCGCCTTGCGCACCGCCGTCATGGCGTTCCGGGCGCCGATTCTACACCCATGGTGGTGGACCTTCGTTTGCCTCGTGTGCGCTCCAGTCATCACCTTCGACCTGAGTACTGGTCGCCTTGGCACGCAGATCTTGGCCTTCAATCTGTTCGGCTTCGGATACTGGCATACGCTCCCGGCTGGCCCGACGATGGTTCAGGTTGCCTTTCCGGCTGGTGCGGTACTCTTCCTGAACCGGCGCCGGCGCCTCATGAGAGCAGCTCGGCCTCTGATGGCTGAAGATCAGCTTCCGAGCTAGGCGCGGCCTAACCCACAAATGCAGCCGACAGGCCGAAGGCTGCAGCGCTCCGCTCGGGCACAGTACGCTGTGAGCGGCCAGAGGAACGAAGGTTGGCGCGGGCGCCAGCATGATGGCCTGCAGCTGATTTGCCAGTCGTTAGGCGTCACACAACTGTTCCGAGAGGATTTGAGTGGCGTCAGACGACTGGTCTATCACTGAAGTAGAAGCTACCGTCGCTGACTACCTCGCGATGCTTGAGGCAGAGCTCCGCGGTGCGCCGTATAGCAAGGCAGAGCATCGCCGCGCGCTGGTCACGCTCCTCAACGGGCGTTCTGAGCAGTCGGTCGAGTTTAAGCATGCCAACATCAGCGCCATCCTCATCGAGCTTGGCATTCCGTACATCTCTGGTTACAAGCCGCGCTCCAACTATCAGCGCCTGCTGGCGGAGGTCGTGGCAGAGCGATTGACGGTTCAGAACCACCTTATCAGGGTCGTTGCAGAGGATGCTGATAAGGTTGTTGTACCCTCATTCGATGACCTCCTGGCGGCGCTTGTTGCCGCACCGACGAGCTCAGCGTCCAAGTCTAAGGTCGCAGAACCCAGCAAGCCGCCTTATAAAGTCGGGCTACCCGGCCCAGCAGTGAACTACCTGGAGCGTGAAGCACGCAATCGAGGCCTCGGTGCCGCAGGTGAAGAGTTCGCTCTACGATTTGAGCAGGCACGCCTTGTTCACGCAGGTTACGAGTACTTGGCGTCCAAGATCGTGCATGTCTCAAAGTCGCAAGGCGACGGTGCTGGATACGACATTCTTTCCTTTGAGCCCTCGGGAGCCGAGCGCTTGATCGAGGTAAAAGCGACGAAGTACGGTCGGGAGACGCCCTTCTTCGTATCGCGGAACGAGTTAGCAGTATCGCAGGTCAATGCCGAGCGATACCAGCTCTACCGGGTCTTCGAGCTGCGGAGCAATGTTAAGCTATTCACTTTACCCGGTGCTTTCTCCAGCACCTGCCAGTTGGAGCCCTCGACCTATCAAGCTTCGGTCGCGTGACATTTAACCCGCGCATGCAGCCGACAGGCCGGGGCGTGCCGGCACGCCGCTCGGGCGCGGAGCCCCCAAAGGCCAAGCGGCGGAAGCGTAAGTTTGTGCGGGCGGTGGGATGATCGCCTGCAGCTGATGCGCAAGTCGTTAGTCCGCAGCGCTGCCACCCCGTTCCGCGACCCGTGCACGAGAACAGGCCTGTTCACGCCGCCCGAGATGGACTGAACCATGAGCCTTCGATCCTGCATCCCGGTGATTCCGAGCGCAGACCTGGACAAGACTCTTCGGCTGTGGGTCGACGGTCTTGGCTTCAGCTCGGAATCAGAAATGAGAGAAGAGGGCCGGCTAGTCTTCTGCCGACTCCGCAGCGGCCACTTGTGCTTCCTGCTGAATCGGCGGGCAGGCTCACCAGTAATGCCGGAGAGCTATGAAGGTATCCGGCTTTACTGGGCTCCCTCGAATATCCACGATCTAAGGGAGCGGTTGATTCGGCTCGGGTACTCGGCGTCAGAGATTGTCGACAGAGACTATGGGCAAACCGAGTTCTTCCTGACGGACGACGACGGTTATTCCCATTGCTTTGGTACGCCGACCCACGCAGGACAATGACTCCCGCTCTGGGCCAGGCGCATCGGATGAGCCGGCAGCGTACGCCTGGCGGCGGCGAGCGGGTTCGCCAGTCCAACCTGGTCCCCGCGGGGAGGTGATCGCGTTCGCGTCGGCCGAATCGATCGAGTGAATCAGCTCGGATGGGCGCCGGCTCGGATGCATCATCGGCAACGGTCACAGCCCGGCGTGGCGGCCACGGTGATGCCCTGCACCGGCCGTGAGACATCGGGACGAGCCGGTCGGTACGTCCACCCTGTACCGGAGAACATCCGTGAACAATACCGGCCTCCTGAAGGTCACGTCCCTGCTCTCGCTCCTCCTGCTGACGCTTCATGTGACGGACGACATTGTCCGTGGGATCTCGAAGGCCGAGTCCTCCAATATCGCGCTGGTCGTCCTGGTGGTCTTCCTGTACGGCACCCTGGTGCTCGCCGACCGGCGATCAGGGCACGTCCTCATGTTCCTCGTGGGGTTGCTCGCGACAATCATCCCTGTCATGCACATGCGAGGTTCACACTATCCCGAGATCGCTGCGTCCAGCGGCGGCTTCTTCTTCGTCTGGACGCTCTGGGCGCTCGGCGCGCTCGGTGGCGTCACCCTGATCCTCTCGGTGCGCGGCCTGTGGAACCTGCGACGGGGAGGCACACGTAATTAGAGAAGGTCTGTGCGGGCGTTCAGCGGATGGCCACAATCGCCGGAAGTTGCGCTACCACTTGCCAGACTAGTGGAGATCGGGTATTTATTGCGGTGTCGACTAGGCCGTCTAGTGGTGGAGGAAGCACCAGCAGAGGAAGCACCCATGCCGCGCGACACCCCCTCGCTCTTTCCCGGAACGCTCGAGCTCATCGTGCTCCACCTCCTCAGCGCGGAGCCGACCAACGGTTACGACCTGTCGCTCCGCATTCAGGCCATCTCTCGAGACGTACTCAACGTGAACGCCGGCTCACTCTACCCGGCTCTGTATCGCCTCGAGAACAAGGGGCTCATTAAGGCCGAGTGGACCCAGACTGCCGCTGGACGTCGCGCAAAGACGTACTCGCTGACCGGTCGCGGGCGGCGACAGCTGGTGGAGCAGCGGGAGTCCTGGCAGCGCTTCGCCGGCGCGCTGGTGGCCATTCTCAGAGTGAGCTAGGAGCGCGCGATGATCCGACGTCTTTGGTTGCGCGTCCGGGCGATCGCGGACCCGGGAGCGAGCGAACGCGATATGCAGGACGAGATGCGCCACCATATCGATCGGGCCACGGAGCGGTTGATGGCGCGCGGCTTGTCGCGGCGGGAAGCGCGCGCGGCAGCGGCGCGCGAGTTTGGGAACATGGGCGCCATTCAGGAGGAGGCCCGTGACGCTCGTGGTTCGCGCTGGTCACGGTTGGTGTCAGAGTGTGGGCAGGATGTTCGGTACGGTCTGCGCGTGCTGTCAAAGAAGCCCGCATTCACGATCGTCGCTGTGCTGACGCTGGCCCTGGGCGTGGGAGCCAACACGGCCATTTTCAGCATCGTGAATGCCGTATTGCTGCGCCCTCTGCCTTACCGCGACCCCGATCGTCTGGTGAGGATTGCCTTCAACGAGCCGGGCCTGGGATTGCGAGACGTCAGGTTTTCCAAACCCGAGTTGGATGACCTCGAGACGCGCGCTGGTGTCTTCGAAGACGTCTCCCCGATCCTCGAGGGCAGCGAGATTGTGACGGGCGCCGGACAGCCCGAGCGCGTCGAGGGGGTCAACGGCAGTTTCAGCTACTTTTCCATGCTGGGTGTGACGCCGCAAATCGGACGGTTGTTCGATCCGCAGGACTTCGTGCCTGGTTTCGCTCCGAAGCTCGTGATCAGCGATGCCTTGTGGCGTCGCGACTATGGCGCCGATCCGAACGTTGTCGGCCGCACCCTGCGGCTCGACAATGATCCTTATACAATCATCGGGGTTTTGCCACGCGGCTTTCGCCATCCTGGACCGACGGTTGCCGGCGACGTGGAGGTGTTTGGCGCCGCCGGACTCAGCGGAGAGCCCTTTCCCAAGCCGATGCGGGGGACCCGGATTCTAGTCAATGGAATCGGACGACTGAAGCCTGGCCTGACTCTGGCGCAGGCCCAGGAACGGCTCACCGCCATGGCTGCCCAGTTACGCCAGGACTTTCCCGCCGATTACCCGCCGCAGGCGCAATGGACAATCGAGATTCAGCCATTGCAAGAAACGTTGGTGGGCAATGTGCGGCCCATGCTGCTGGTGTTACTGGGTGCCGTAACCCTGATCGTTTTCATCGTATCGTTGAACATCGCCAATCTCCTTTTGGCGCGCGCTTCCGGGCGGCAACAGGAGATGGCGGTGCGGCTATCGCTGGGGGCGAGCCGCGGCCGCGTGGTGCGCCAGCTGCTGACCGAGTCCATGCTGCTGTCGCTCATCGGCGGCGCCGCGGGAGTCGCAACGGCAGTGGGGACTTTGGATCTTGCGCTACGCTTCGTGCCCTCGAGCGTTCCCCGGCTCAACGAGGTAAGCATCGACTGGGTGGTGCTGACGTTCGCTCTGCTGATTTCCGTTCTCACCGGCTTACTGTTTGGACTTGTTCCAGCGTTTCATTCGGCAAACGCCGCTCTCTCCTCGGCCATTCGGGAAGGCGGTCGAGGGTCCGGTTACAGCACGAAGACCGGCCGATTGCGGGATGTTCTCGTCGTTTCTGAACTGGCATTTGCCGTCATCCTGATGGTCGGAGCCGGCTTGCTGCTGCGTACGCTGCGGGAACTCTTGATCGAAAATCCAGGGTTCAATCCAACTCAGGTGGTCGCGGCAAACATGCAGCTTCCGAATCCCAACGATCCACAGACGGATCCGTATCTGGATATTCCTCGCAGAGCCACTTTTGATCGCGAGTTGCTGCGCCGGGTGAAGGCGATCCCGGGGGTGGAACTCGCCGGCATCACCTCGGCTTTGCCGACCACCAATCTCAACCCCAATGCGGTCGGCGGCACAGTGGATGAAGGCTTTGCAATTGAAGATAGACCAGTCGAGTCCGCGCAGGGTCTGCGGGCAGAGAGAATCCGGATAAGCCCCGATTACTTCAAGGTGTTACAGGCCTCGCTATTACGCGGCCGCTCATTTACCGAGGACGATGAAGACGGCAAACCACTGGTGGCAATCATTGATGAAAGCACCGCTCACAAGTATTGGCCGACCAGCGATCCGCTGGGCCGGCGAGCGCGGTTCGCGCGAGACGCTACCAAGCCATGGACGACCATCGTGGGTGTCGTCAAGGATATCAAGAGTGACGGTCTAGACATTGATGGCGTTCCCCACATTTACGTGTCGCTCTATCAGGACAACAGCAGGCGACTGAGCTTGGTGTTGCGGACGTCGCTACCCGCGACCCTGCTCGAGCCACAGATTCGACATGAAATCCTGAGCCTCGATCCCGGCTTGCCGATATTCAACGTTTCTTCCATGAACGCCGTCCTTGATCGGTCACTGGCTTCACGCCGTTTTTCTGCCGAGCTGGTGGGCGGATTTGCTGGGCTGGCGGCACTGGTGAGCGCCATCGGCATTTACGGCTTGTTGGCTTATTTGGCCGGCCAAAGATCGCGCGAGATCGGCATCCGCATGGCCCTGGGCGCGCAGCGGGAGGAGATTGTGAGAATGTTCTTACGCAAGGGGGTCGCGCTTGCTGGCGTGGGCGTCGTTGCCGGGTTGGTCGTTGCTGCATCCACTGCGTCCGTGATGGCGAGTTTGCTCTATGGGGTGCGTCCCCATGATCCGGCTGTATTTCTGATCGTACCGCTACTTCTGTTCGGCATTGCCGTTCTCGCCAGCTACCTGCCAGCCCGACGCGCGACGGAAGTGGACCTGATCGGTGCCTTTCGCGAGGGATGACCACGCGGACCCTCCCGCTCGCTGGACAGGCTGACCCACATCGGCGCGTAGCGATCATCGCGGCCGGTACCGCCTGACCGGCAATGCAGCCAACAGGCCGAAGGTGCGGCGCTCCGCTCGGGCACAGCCTGCCGCGTGCCGCCAGTGGAACGAAGGTTTCTGCGGGCGGTTAGACGGTGGCCTTCAGCCGATTTGCCAGCCGGTGGCAGTCAGCACGGCCGTGCCGAGCCAGGAAGGAGTGGGGTCGCATGGCCAGCGGGGATCGTGACATTCCGGGCGTCGTGGCGCCACCGCCGCTCATCTATGCCACGGGGCTGCTGCTCGGATGGGGATTGCAGCGGCTCTTGCCGCGGCCGTGGCTCCCCGTGAGCTGGGCGGGGCCGCTCGGGTTGGCACTCCTTCTCGCCGGGCTTATCGGGATCGCGGGCGTGGTCGCCTTTCGGCGAGCGGGCACGACGCCGAACCCGTGGCGACCCACCGCGTCCCTGGTCACCGGCGGCCCCTACCGCTTCACCCGTAACCCCATGTACGTCGGTATTACTCTGTGGTATCTCGCCGCGACGAGCTGGCTCAATACGCTCTGGCCGCTCGTGCTGCTCCCGCTAGTGCTGCTCGTGATGCAGCGGGGCGTCATCGCGCGGGAGGAGGCGTATCTCCGACGGCGCTTCGGGCGAGAGTACGAGGACAATGCCGCGCGCGTCCGTCGCTGGCTATGAGATGCCACGCTGCGGGGCGGGCTGCTGCCTAACCCGCAAATGCAGCCGACAGGCCGGGTGGGTCAGAGTTCCTAGCGGGCGCGGCTGCCGCTGATTTGCCACGTTCGGCGGTCACACCGTGGCTCCTCGGATCGAGAGGGAGGGCTCATGTTGAGGGCGATGGTCCTTTCGGCGCCACTGATCGGCCTGCTATTGGCCTCAAGCGGCGCCTCGGTTGCTAATGCGCCAGCGGCGCCGGATGCATCGAATATCGGTTTCGTCCTGTACACCAAGAGCTATGCGCCAGGAACCCTGAACGCGAGATGGCTGTACGCGAACCAGTACAGCGGACCAGGCATCGCGACTGGAGGGCCGAAGGAGGGCTTTGCTGGGCACTACCACGTTCGTTACTTCTACGATAGTGGAGAATTTTCGGACGAATATGATCTGGTCATAGAGAAGATGAGAGACGCCTACAAAGTTTCGTGGCTCACTGATGGCAAGCTCAGTGCCGTTGGAGTCGGGATGGAGGTGGAAGACGGCTTAGCTGTCGGCTGGCGGAGAGTGGCTGACTAACTGTCATTGCCCACCGGCGGTCGATACTCGTGCCGCCTACCCCGCGAATGCGGCCGACCGGCCGGTTGGTCCCAAGGTCCGCTCCGGCGCTGGCTGCCGCTGGTGACCAGCGGAACAACCGTTCGTGTAGGCGCGCGCTCGAGGGCCTGCAGCCGATTTGCATTTCGTTAAGGCCTCACACAACACTCCGGAGGGCGGCATGGCGGATCTCCAAGCCTTCAGCCTCGAGGGTCAGGTTGCCGTTGTCACCGGCGGCAATGGCGGTATCGGCCGTGCGATCGCGCTCGGATTGGCGGGAGCAGGGGCACAGGTTGCCATCTGGGGGCGCAATAGCGAGAAGAACGCGGAAGCCCTCGCCGCCCTGCGGGCAGTGGGTCCACGGGCGGTGGCCCTGTCAGTCGACGTGGCCGATCGAAGTCAGTTGCAACCGGCTCTGGCCGCCGTCGAGAGCGACCTCGGGCCAGTGTCCATTGTGGTCAACAACGCGGCGGTCGCAGCCTTCGGCGGGGTCTTGGACCTTTCGCCGGACGACTGGGATCGCGTCATCGAGACCGACTTGACGGCGTGCTTCCTGCTTGCCAAATACGCCGCGCAATCGATGGTCAGGCGGCAAGCGGGCAAGATCATCAACCTGGCAAGCACCTACTCGCTCTTTGGCTCCGCCTTCGCGCCGTCCTACAGCGCGGCCAAAGGAGCGATCATGCAACTGACCAAGTCCCTCGCGATTGAGCTTGCACCCCACAACATTCAGGTAAACGCTATTCTCCCGGGCTGGATCGATACCGATCTTACCGGGCCGATAAAGGACATGCCGCTGTACCAGGAGATCCTGACGCGAACACCGGCGGGCCGTTTTGGGACGCCCGCTGAATGCGCTGGGGCTGCGGTGTTTCTCGCGTCAGCGGCGGCCCGGTTCGTCACAGGCACGGCGCTCGTGGTTGATGGAGGGTACGCGATTCGATGACGCCGGCACTGAGCGACGGGGAGGCCTAACCCGCGCATGCAGCCGACCAGCGCGTCCGCGCTGATCTCAGGTGCAGGCGGCACTCCGCTGGCGGTTCAGTGGAACGCTAGTTAGTGGATGAGCGAGCAAGTCGGTTGCAGCTGATGCGCAGGTCGCTAGGCCGCTTCTCAAACAACTGAGCGATCTCTACCGCCTTACTGGAGAAAGCAAATGGCTCACGATGTGCGCTTTACCGTTACCGAGCGCGATCTCGAGAACAGTCCTGTGGAGTTTCGTGTTAAGCGCAATGGGAAAGTCGTGGGCACCTTGCACATTAGTCGAGGTGGACTGACCTGGTATTCCCGTAAGAAGCAGATTGGCACCAATATGAACTGGGGCAACTTTGACAGGTTTATG
>Ga0308175_100002931_pt1 | contig 11723 bp, 7 predicted proteins | sample PhyCR1_3_FD_203893 | JGI IMG/M metagenome (GOLD analysis project Ga0308175, IMG submission 203893) | Soil microbial communities from UC Gill Tract Community Farm, Albany, California, United States - DLSLS.C.R1 | ecosystem: Environmental > Terrestrial > Soil > Agricultural land | place: USA... | reverse complement strand
TGTTTGTTCTGTTCGCGTTGCCGTCGGGGATGTGTGTCTTTTTTGCACAGGGGCCACGGGTGCTGGTATTCGTGCGGAGTTTTGCGGAAGCAATTGAGTTGATTTGCGATTGCAATCGTCTCCCGGTGCGGGCGGAGCAATTCTGATGCGATGCGAAGGAACGACATAAGCGCCGGCGTAACTTGCGAAGGCGCCGAAGTGTTTCGGGTTTATCGAGTATTTGTCGGCGTTGGCGCGTGAGGAAGCGGACGGCGGTTTTGCGGTCGGGAATGCTCGTCTTGCGGCCCACGGATTGTGCGCGCGGACGCCGGCACGAAGCCCAGCGCATGGCTGGGGAATTGGCCTCAGGACGGCGATGAGTTTTCATGGGTCAGCGGGTCAGGCCTTTACGGACACGTAGCTGGCGGGGTCTTCCCACCTGGGCTTGTCGAAGGTCTTGGAGCGATCCACGATCAGGTGGCCCTGGGCGTCTTGCTTGATGGCGAAGCGGACTAGCGGGCGCTTGGCGGGGGCGGGTTTGCCCTTGTCGGTCTTGGGTTGGGGGACGCCGCTCAGGTCAAAGAGGCTGCCGTGCTTGGGGCAGTGGATGGTGCCGTTGGCGACTTCGAGGGTGGCCTGCTTGTGGGGGCAGGCGGCAGTGGTGGCGTAGATTTTGCCGCCGTCGCGGACGACCAGAACTCCGGTCGGCTTAGCGGCGAATTTGTCGTAGGGGCCGTCGGTGGGGAAATCGGCGGGGGTGCCGATGTCCACCGGCCCGGCGGGGGCGGCGTCGGCCAGCTCACAAAACGCACAGGCGCAGCTGGCGGCCAGCGAGGTGGCGACGGTGGTTGCGAGGAAATCACGGCGGGTCGTCTGGCCCGTATTCATATCGGATCTGCCTTTCGCAAAAAGTTGATGGATTCGATGGGCGGTCACCGGCCCGCAGCCCTCGGGGCCGACTCACTTACAGTACGACAAGGGCCGGTGTTTATTCCAGCGGATGTATCCACCGGATTGATTACGTGGGGTTCTGCGATTTTCGGTGGAATAAGTCGGATGATCGGCGTAACTGTTAAACTGCCATGGATGCGCCCCTTACCTTCACCATAAACGGCCAGAAACGGACGGTGACGATCGATCCGGACCGGCCGCTCCTGGATGTGTTGCGCGAAGAGCTGCAATTAACTGGCGCCAAGTACGGCTGCGGGGAGGGCAAATGCGGCGCTTGCTCGGTGCTGGTGGACGGGAAGCGCGTTTTCTCGTGCAGCACCGCCGCGTCGGAAGCATCGGGGAAGAACGTCACCACGATCGAAGGGCTGGCGGCGGGGGACGAACTGCACCCGGTGCAGCAGGCGTTCTTTGAGGAGCGGGCGTTCCAGTGCGGGTACTGTACGGCGGGCATGATCATGGCGACGGTGGCGCTGCTGAACGAGACGCCGAGCCCCAGTGAGGAGCAGATCCGGGCGGGGATGAACCGGAATCTCTGCCGGTGCTGCACGTATCCCAGGATTCTGAGCGCGGTGCGGCGTGCGGCGGGCACGAGCCACGCGGCGGCGGGCGGGGAGGTGCGGCCATGAGAACCGCTGGACCTATGATGGAACTGAGCCGGCGAGGGTTTGTGCAGGTGTTGGGGGCGGGGCTGGTGATCGCGGTGGGCGGATCGGCTTCGGCGCAGGAGCGCGGACGGGGCGGGCGTGGCGGGGGGGGCTTTATGGGCGGGCGGCCGAAGAATATCGCCGCCCGCATTCACATCGGCGGCGACGGAACAATTACCGTGATGACCGGCAAAGTTGAGGCCGGGCAGGGGGCGCGGGCGGAACTGAGCCAGGCTGCGGCGGAGGAGCTGCGCGTGCCGGCCGAGCGCGTGCAACTGATCATGGCCGATACGGGGCTTTGCCCGGACGACGGCATGACGGCCGGCAGCGGGACGTCGCCGCGGACGGTGCCGGCGGTGCGCCAGGGATGCGCGGCGGCGCGGGCGCTGCTCGTCGAGTTGGCGTGTCACACGTGGGGCGTGGAGCCGAACGCGGTCGAGGTGCGGGACGGAAAGGTCATCGATGCGCCGGGCCGACGCGAGGTGAGCTACGCGGATCTGGCGTCGGCGCCTGAGGCGGCGGAGGCGTTCAAGCGGGAGATTCCGAATAACGTCGAGCTGGTGCCGGTGAAGGAGTGGAAGGTGCTGGGGACGCCGGTGGCGCGTCCGAACCGGCGGGACGTTGTGACCGGGGCGCATCATTTCCCATCGGACGTGATGCGGCCGGGGATGCTCTACGGGAAAGTGCTGCGTGCGCCGTCTTATGGGGCGAAGCTCGTGTCGGTGGACCTGTCGGCGGCGAAGGGGATGAACGGCGTGCGGGCGGTTCAAGACGGGCAGTTCGTTGCGGTCGCCGGGCCCAATTCGTTCCTGGCGGAACAGGCGATTGCGGCGGTCGCGAAGACGGCGAAGTGGGAGACGACGCCGCAGCCGTCGGGCAAGGAATTGTTTGATTACCTGGGGAAGCAGGCGCGCGGGGGCGTGCCGAAGAATCCGTTTGCGGACGTCGTGGCGCAGGCGGCGAAGGTGCTGCGGCAGACGTACCACGTGGCGTACGTGCAGCACGCGCCGCTGGAGCCGCGGGCGGCCGTGGCGGAATGGGACGGCGGCAAGCTTACCGTGTGGACGGGGACGCAGAACCCCTTTGGCGTGCGCGGGGAGCTGACGCGGGCCTTGGAGGCGCCGGCGGAGAACGTGCGCGTGATCGTGCCGGACTTCGGCGGGGGGTTCGGCGGGAAGCACAGCGGGGAGGCGGCGGTCGAGGCGGCGCGGATCGCCAAGGCGGTGGGCAAGCCGGTGCACCTGCGGTGGACGCGCGAGGAGGAGTTCACGTGGGCGTATTTCAGGCCGGCCGCGCTGATCGAGGCGGAGGCGTCGCTGGACCAGAGCGGCAAGCTCACGTCGTGGCATTTCGTGAACGTGAACTCGGGGCCGTCGGCGGTGGAGACGCCTTACAACGCGGGGAAGGCCAAGAGCCAGTACGTTTCGTGCAACAACCCGCTGCTGCGGCACGGGTCGTACCGGGCGCTGGCTTCGACGGCGAACACGTTCGCGCGCGAGTCGTTCATGGACGAATTGGCGGCGGCGGCGGAGAAGGACCCGCTGGAGTTTCGGTTGGCGCACCTGGAGAACCCGCGGCTGCGCGCGGTGCTGGAAGAAGCGGCCAAGCGATTTAATTGGTCCGAGCGGGTGAAGAAGAAGTCGCCGACCACCGGGGTGGGGCTGGCTTGCGGGACGGAGAAGGGTTCGTTCGTGGCGGCGTGTGCCGAGGTGGAAATCGATCCGCGGCAGGGGAAGGTTGCGGTGCGGCGGGTGTCGCAGGTTTTCGACTGCGGGGCGGTGCTCAATCCCGACAACCTAATGTCGCAGGTGCAGGGGGCGATCGTGATGGGGATCGGACCGGCGCTGCGGGAGGAGATCCGGTTCGAGGACGGGAAGGTGCTGACGGACGCGTTTTCGAATTATCTGGTGCCGCGCGTGGCGGACGTGCCGGAGCTGGACGTTCACCTGCTGGACCGACCGGATGTGACGCCGGCGGGGGCGGGGGAGACGCCGATCATTGCGATCGCGCCGGCGGTGGCGAACGGGGTGTTCCATGCGACGGGGGTGCGCGTGAGGGAGATGCCGATCCGGCTGCCGAAGGTCGGTTGACGGCGAAAAGGAGTACAGGGCTATGTTCAGGATGAAGCCGCAATACGTGCGTGAGGGACGCGAGAGTCGGGATAGGCGCGACCGGGTCGAGCGGCGCGAGCGGCGCGAGCCGCGCGAGCGCAGCTTTCGCACCGCCGCGGCGGGCGCGAACGGGGAATCGGCGCGGCCGGAACTATCTCAGGCTGATGCGAACGGATCGGCGGCGCGCGTGGGCACGGGGGCGCGGGGGGCGCTGCGGCGGGCGCTGGTCGTGATCGGGATGTTCACGGTCGTCTCGCTGGTCATTGTCGCGGCATTCATGCGGCGGCCGGCGCTGGGGATCTCGAAGATCGAGCAGCTCCAGACGGCGATTTCGCGGGGGGATGACGAGGCCGCGCTGAAGCTTGTGGCGGAAGGAGTGTCGGTGGACGCGCGGGACACGGCCGGGTTCACGCCGCTCATGGAAGCGGCGTGGATGGGTCGTGAGAAGCTGGTGCGGCAGTTGGTTGCGCGGGGGGCGGACGTGAACGCCCGAACGCCGATGGGTTGGACGGCGCTGATGTTTGCGGCGCGGGGCGGGCACGAGGAGTTGCTGCGGATTCTGATCAGTGAGGGGGCGGAGACCGACCGGGTGTCGCGCGAGGGGGCGTCGGCGCTGTACGTGGCGGCGCTGTGGGGCTACGAGGGCGTGGTGGGGGAGCTGCTGGCGGCCGGGGCGGACCCGGACGGCGGCGCCGCGTGCGCCGAAGGCGAGTCGTGCGCCGAAAGCGACGCCAAGCCGAACGTGCCTCTGATCGCGGCGGCGGCGGGGGGACATCTGAATGTCGTGCGCCAGCTCCTTCACTCCGGCGCGTCGGTGGACCTGGCGGAGGCGGATGGGCGTACCGCGCTGGGCGCGGCGCGGGCGGGTCGGCACCGGTCGGTTTCGGGAGTCTTGATGGCGGCCGGGGCGCAGGGCGGCGACGCGACCGGGGGGTATGCGCGGGCCATGTCACACAAGCCCTGCCGGCACGGGTCCGTGGGATCCGTGAGGCACACGCAGCGGACGCATCACGCGTCGTGGCTCCGGCGTGTCCGGGCGGTCCGCTCCGGCGGCGCGATCGCCGCGTAAGGCGGCGTGCAATCCACTTCAACGACGGGGGAAGCCGCCTGTTACAATAGGGGCGGCGTCGTCTCGTTACGTGTCCGGGCGGGCGAGGTCTCGGGATTGCGCATGGTGAAATGGTTCATCGCGATCGCGTGCGCTGCGGGCGCCCTGGTGTCCGTCTGCCGCGCCGAAGGTCCGGGCGGCGGCGGTTCGCGCGAGCAACCGGTGGCGCACTGGAAGCTGGACGGCGACGCGCGCGACGGCTCGGGGGGCGGGCACCACGGCGAGGCGGTGGGGCGGTGCCAGTTCCTAGCGTCGCCGGTGGGCGGGGGAGGGGAGCTTCTGGCGCTCGACGGCGTGGACGCGTGCGTGCGCGTGGGCCGGGAGCGGGCGCCGCGTGTGGGAGGGGATTTCACGCTGAGCGCGTGGGTGTTTCCACTGGAAATGCGGACGGCGGGGATCGTGGCGGTCGGTGATTCGTCGCGCGGGTGGTCGGTCGATCTGCGGGAGGAAGGGACGATCGGGTTCGATCCTGTCCAGGCGGGGAGGAAGGGAGTACAGACGCTGGCGAAGCGGGTGTTTGCCGGTCAGTGGTACCACGTGGTGGTCGTCTCCCGCGCGGCGGCGGGCGGCGGGCGCATTGAGCTGTACGTCAACGGCGCGCCGGTGGCGGCGGGGGTGTCGGAGGGCGTGGCGTTCGATGGTCCGGTCGTGCTGGGCCGGGGCGCGGGTGACGGCGAGTTATTCAACGGGCTGGTGGATGACGTGCGGGTGTATGACCGGGCGTTGGACGCGGGGAAGGTGGCGCAGCTGACCGACGAGGGATTGTTCTGGTTGCGGGAGAAGGGGCGGGCGCGGTCGCCGTTTGCGGGGAAATTTCGGCTGGAGGACGGGGACGTCGTGGTTTTTGCCGGTGGGGAGAACACGCTGGGGGCGGCGGAGGCCGGGTACCTCGAAACGCTGCTGGCGTGCGCGTTTCCGGGACGGCGGTTGATTTGCAGGACGATGGCGTGGGAGGGGGACACGGCCGAGCGGCAGGGGAGGATGGTGAACTTCGAGCCGTGGCCGCGGCAGTTGGACCGGGTGGGGGCGGGCGTGGTGGTCGCACAGTTCGGAAAGACCGAGGCACTGGCGGGGCGGGCCGGGGTCGGCGCGTTCGTGGCGGCGTACGGGAAGCTGTTGGATGAATTGGGGACGCGGACGAGGCGGATCGTGCTGCTGTCGCCGACACCGTTCGAGCCGGCGCGGGCGCCGCTGCCGGACCTGTCGGTGCGGAACGACGACCTCCGGGCTTACGTTGAGGCCATTCGGGAGTTGGCGAAGGCGCGGGAGTGTTTGTTCGTGGACCTGTTCACGCCAATGCTGGGGAAGTCGCAATCGGGCGAGCGGCTGACGCGTGACGGCATGCACCTGCTGCCGCGCGGGCAGCGGGCGATGGCGGCGGAGATCGGGCGGCAATTGGGGTTGGCGGCGCCGGCCGGTTACGGGGAAGTCGATGGGCGAGGGGGGTTCGGCCGGCCGGAGTTGGAGCGGGTGCGGCTGGCGGTGCGCGACAAGAACCGGATGTGGTCGGAGTATTGGCGGCCGACGAATTGGGCATTTCTGGCCGGAGACCGGATGTCGCAGCCGAGCAGCCGCGACCACCTCGACCCGCGCGTGCGGTGGTTTCCGATCGAGATTCAGGAGTTTCAGGCGTTGATCGCGGCGGAAGAGGCGAAGATCACCGAACTGGCGAGGACGGCGGCGAGATGAAGCGAGCGGCGGTTGCGATGGTCGTTGCGGGTTGGCTGGCGGCGGGCGCGACGGCGGCGGCGGAGGGGCCGACGGACCCGGAGTCGGAGCAGCGGTCGTTCAAGGTGGCCGACGGGTACGAGGTGAACCTGTACGCGTCGGAGCAAGACGGGATCGTCAAGCCGGTGCAGATGCGGTGGGACGCGCGCGGGCGGTTGTGGGTGGCGTGCATCCCGTCGTACCCGCAGATCAAGCCGGGGGAGCAGCCGGACGACCGGATCGTGGTGCTTTCGGATCCGGGCGAGCAGGGGCGGGCGAGAAAATCTTCGGTGTTTGCGCGGGGGCTGTACCTGCCGCTGGGGCTGGAGATCGGGGACGGCGGCGTGTACGCGCCGAGCGGCAACGAGCTGCTGCATCTGAAGGACACAGACGGCGACGGCGTGGCGGACGAGCGGCGGGTGCTGTTCCGGGGGTTCGTCAGCGGGGATGCGCATCAGAACATCAACTCCTTGATCTGGGGCCCCGGCGGGGAGCTGATGTTTTGTCAGGGCCTGCACGCGCTGGGGCAGGTGGAGACGCCGTGGGGGATCGAGCGGCTGGACAAGGCGGGCGTGTGGCGGATGTGGCCGCGGCAGATGAAGCTGGAGCCGTTTCTCGGGAATAATCGGGGGCCGCAGAACCCGTGGGGCGTCGTGTTCGACGATTGGGGGCAGCCGATCGTCGTCGCGGGGAATGGGCAGGGGGTTTACTACCTCACGCCGGCGATGATCCTGACGGACCATTTCCTCGACCCGAAGCAGATCTGGGATCGCGTCTCGGTCAAGTTCTGCGGCGCGGACATCCTCAGCGGGGACCATTTGCCGCCGGAGGTGCGGGGGCTGATGGCGACGGGCAGCGTGATGAACAACTCGGTGTACTGGTTCCGCATCAACGAGGACGGGTCGGGGTTTCGGGTGAAGGACTTGCCGCCGCTGCTGGTGTCGTCGGACACGCGGTTTCGGCCGGTGGACGTGAAGGTGGGGCCGGACGGGGCGATTTACGTGGCGGACTGGTACAACCCGATCATCGGGCATTACCAGGCATCGCTGCGCCACCCCGATCGGGACAAGACGCACGGTCGGATCTGGCGGATTACGGCCAAGGGGCGGTCGCTGGTGAAGCCGCCGGATTTGGCGTCGATGGCGCTGCCGGGATTGCTGGATCAGTTGCGGTCCGAGGAGCGGTGGACGCGGTATCAAGTCAAGCGGTTGCTCACGGACAAGGATCCGAAGGAAGTGGCGACGGCGCTGGCGGCATGGGTGGGCCACCTCGACCCGGCGGACCCGCGGCACGAGCATCTGCTGTTCGAGGCGCTGGGGGCGTATGAGACGCTGGAGATCGTCGAGCCGAAGCTGCTGGGGCGGGTGCTGGCGGCGAAGGATTACCGGGCGCGGGCGTTCGCCACGAGCGTGATCGGGCACTGGCAGGATCGGCTGGCGGACCCGATTGCGCTGTTGGAACCGCAGGCGCGGGATGAAAGTCCGCGTGTGCGGCTGGAGGCGTGCGTGGCGGCGTCTTACGTGCCGTCGCCGCGGGCGATTGACGTGGTGCTGGCGGCGGCGGAGCGGCCGACGGACCGGTTCATTGATTACGCGGTGACGCAGGCGGTACACGCGCTCAAGCCGCAGTGGAAGCCGGCGCTGGACGCGGGGCAGATCAGCTTTGCGGGGCATCCCGAGCGGCTGCGGACCTTGTGCAAGGCGGATGGCACGGCGGACACGGTGTATCTGCTGGTCGCGATGCTGAAATCGGACAAGGCCGAAGGCGCTTTTCGCGACGCGATCCTGGGGCTGCTGGCCGAGGTGGGAGGGCCGGAGGATTTGACGCTCGTGCTCGGGGACCCCCGGATGAAGGCGGGGAACGAACAGGCGGTGGTGCGCGTCCTTCGGGCAATGGCGACGTCGGCCCGGCAGCGGAAGGTGAAGCCGGCCGGAGACAGGAATGCGGCGCTGCGTACGTTTCTGAACTCCGGCGATTCCTCCGTCCGGCAGGCGGCAGTGACGCTCGTGGGACTTTGGCGCGTGGAAGGTTTGCGCGGCGAAATCGAGGGTGTGGCGCGGGACTCGAAGGCCGCCACGGACGTGCGGCGGGTGGCGATGGAGGCGCTGGCGGATATTGGCGGGAAACCCGCCGGCGGCGTGTTGAGGGAGCTTGCCAATGGCCGGGAGCCGGCGGAGGTCCGGGCGGCGGCGGTCACGGCGTGGGCGCGGCGCGATCCGAAAGGCGCGGCGGCGGCGGCCGTGCGGCTGATGGGCGGCGACGAAGGCGCGGCGCGGGTTTCCGATCTGGTCACGACTTTTCTTTCGCGGCAGGGGGGCGCGGAGGCGCTGGCGGCGGCGGTGCGGGAAACACGAATTCCGGTCGATGCGGCGAAGCTGGCGCTGCGGACGATGAGCGCGGCCGGGCGGCAGGACGAGCCGTTGCGTGACGCGCTGAACGCGGTCGTCGGCGGGGCCGTCGTGCACCGGGAGTATGACGCCGACCTCGTGAAAAGGTTGGCGGCCGACGCGCTGGCGCATGGGGATCCGGCGGCGGGGGAACGGGTCTTCCGCGGGGCGATGACCAACTGCTTCGCGTGTCATTCGATCGGCGGCGCGGGCGGGCGGGTCGGGCCGGACCTAGCCACCGTGGGGACGGCGAACCCCGTCGAGCTGGTGATCGAGTCGGTGCTGTGGCCGAACAAGCAGGTGAAGGAGGGGTACACGGCGACGCTGGTTGAGACCAGGGGCGGCGACGTGTACCAGGGTTACCTCATCAACCAGGACCCGAGCGGCGTCGCGCTGCGCGAGCCGACGACGGAGCGGGTGATCCGCGTGGCGGCGTCGGACGTGAAGCGGAAGCGCAACATCGGGTCGCTGATGCCGGACGGCCTGGTTGACGCGCTGACGCAGGCGGAGGTGCGGGACCTGATCCGGTTCCTGTCGGAGCTGGGCAAACCGGGGCCGTACCGGGTGCCGGAGGCGCCGCTGGTGCGGACCTGGCAGGTGTTGACCTCCGTTCCGGGGGGCGCGGCGAAGCTGCCGCCGCAGGAGGCGATGCAAGTCGTGTGGCACGCTCCTGCGTCGGCGTGGCAGCCGCGTTACAGCACGGCCGGCGGGGAGTTGCCGTGGGAGGACATTGCCGCCGCGGGTTCGGAGGGGATGCGCTGGGTCCGGTTCGACGTGGAGGTGCTGCGGCCGGGGCGGTTTCGGCTGGGGCTCAATTCGGCGGCGGGGTTGGTCCTTTGGCTGGACGGACGCGGTATAAAGTTGGGCGAAGCCGGCGGGGCCGAAGTGGAAATGGGCGCGGGTGCGCGGGAGTTCATGGCGGGCGTTGACCCGGCAAGGCGCGGCGCGGTGGGGCTGAGTTTCCGGATCGAACCGGCCGCCGGGTCGGCCGGTGAAGTGCGCCTCACCACGGCGACGACGGACGTGCGAGGACAATGATGAGATTGGCCAGATGTTGTGCCGTTGCGGCGGCGGCGATTCTGTTCATCGGTCGGATGGAAGCGTCCGCGGCGGACGCGGCGTCGCGGCCGAACGTATTGATTCTGCTCAGCGACGACCAGGGTTACGGCGACTTCTCCTGCCACGGCAACCCGTACCTCAAGACGCCCAACCTCGACCGGCTGCACGATGAATCGGTCCGGTTCACGGACTTTCACGTCGCCCCGATGTGCACCCCGACGCGCGGGCAGCTCATGAGCGGCATGGACGCGCTGCACAACGGCGCGACGTCGGTGACCTACGGGCGGGCGCTGCTGAGGCGGGGTATCCCGACGATGGCCGATGTTTTCGCCGCCGCCGAGTACCACACCGGCATCTTCGGGAAGTGGCACCTGGGGGACAGCTATCCGTATCGGCCGATGGACCGCGGGTTCCGGGAATCGATCTACTTCCTCGGCTTCGGCCTGAATTCGGCGCCCGAATTCGACAACGACTACTTCGACACCCGCTACCACCACAACGGCCAACTCGCCGGCCGCTTCTCCGGCTACTGCACCGACAACTGGTTCGAGCAGGCGATGGCATGGATGAAGCAGCGCAAGGAGGCGAACGAGCCGTTCTTCCTTTACCTGCCGACCAACGTGCCGCACGGACCGGCCTGGGTGGACCCGAAATACTCCAAGCCGTTCGAGAACCATAAGCCGAGATTGCCGGCGCCGTTCTTCGGCATGATCGTCAACCTCGACGAGAACGTCGGCCGCCTGGAAAAGTTCCTCGCCGACAACGGCCTGCGCGACAACACGCTGTTGATCTTCATGACCGACAATGGCGGCACCGGCGGCGTCAACGTGTACAACGCCGGGATGCGGGGGCGCAAGACGGAGTATTACGAAGGCGGGCATCGGGTGCCGTGCTTCGTCCGCTGGCCGGCCGGGCATCTGCGCACGCCCGGCGACCTGCCGATGCCGACGGAGATCCAGGACGTGTTTCCCACGCTGATCGACCTGTGCGGCCTGACCAGGCCGGCGAACGCCAGGCTCGACGGCGTCAATCTTGCGGGGCTGCTGAAGGGCACTGAGGACTCGATTGCCGATCGGATGCTCGTGGTGCAGTACGGGCAGGACCTGAAGAAAGGCGAGGCCTGCGTGATCTGGAACCAGTGGCGGCTGGTGCACGGGAAGGAACTGTACGACATCAAAACGGACCTGGCGCAGAAGAACGACGTCGCGGCCGCCCACCCGGAGGTCGTCGAGAAGCTCTCACGCCACTATGACCGGTGGTGGGCCGGCGTGGAGCCGGCGCTGAACGATTACGCGCCGCTGACGATCGGGTCGGACCAGGAAAACCCGGTGGCGCTGTGCAGCTCGGACTGGCAGGGGGTGTACTGCGACAACAGCCCGGACGTGCGGGCGGGCAAGGGCGGCGCGGTCGGGGGCCCGTGGAACGTGCTGGTGGAGCGCGACGGGCGGTACGAGATCGCGCTGCGGCGCTGGCCGGTGCAGGCCGATGCCGCGCTGGCGGCGTCGCTTCCGCCGCAGCCGGTGCGGGTCGCGATTTATCCGCCGGGGAAGGGGTTTCCCGTGGCCAAGGCCCGGCTGACGATCGCCGGCCAGGACCTGACGCGCGAAGTCCAGCCGACCGACAAGGCCGCCGTCTTTAACGTCCGGCTCAAGGGCGGCCAGAAGACGCAGCTTCACGGGTGGTTCCAGGACGCCGGCGGCAAGGACCTGTGCGGCGCCTATTACGCCAACGTCCGGCGGGAAAGTCTTCCATGACCCATCTGCGGAGGTTTGCAATC
>Ga0308175_100002930_pt1 | contig 11723 bp, 11 predicted proteins | sample PhyCR1_3_FD_203893 | JGI IMG/M metagenome (GOLD analysis project Ga0308175, IMG submission 203893) | Soil microbial communities from UC Gill Tract Community Farm, Albany, California, United States - DLSLS.C.R1 | ecosystem: Environmental > Terrestrial > Soil > Agricultural land | place: USA... | reverse complement strand
ACGGGGGCAGACCGCCGCGCGGCACGCCGGACCGCCAGGCGCGCGGGACCGCCGGACAGGCGGAACACCGGACGCGCCGACCCGCCAGGCAGGCCTGCCGCCCCGGGTGGCCGTCAGGCCCCCGTGCCGTCCAGGGACTCGATCGTGGCGTTGGACGGGGTGCGGGTGGCCCCGAGGTCCCGGGCGACGTCCTCCGCGGCGCCCAGTACTCGTACCGCGTTCTGCCAGGTCAGCTTGGCCAGGTCGGGGCGGGACCAGCCGCGGTCGAGCAGTTCGGCGAGCAGGTTCGGGTAGCCGGAGACGTCGTCCAGGCCGTCCGGGGTGAACGCCGTGCCGTCGTAGTCGCCGCCGATGCCGAGGTGGTCGATGCCCGCGACCTCGCGCATGTGGTCGAGGTGGTCGGCGACCGTGGACACCGTGGCGACCGGGCGCGGGGTGCTCTCCTCGAAGGCGCGGTGCACCTTCATGGCCTCGGCGGTGGTGTCGAGGTGGTGGAAGCCGTGGGCACGCAGGTTCGCGTCGGCCGCCGCCGTCCAGTCGACCGCCGCCTGGAGCACGAACTTCGGCACGAACGTCACCATCGCCATGCCGCCGTTGGCGGGCAGCCGCTCCAGGACGTCGTCCGGGATGTTGCGCGGGTGGTCGCAGACGGCCCGGGAGGAGGAGTGCGAGAAGATCACCGGCGCGGTGGAGGTGTCCAGCGCGTCGCGCATGGTCGTCGCCGCCACGTGGGAGAGGTCGACGAGCATGCCGAGCCGGTTCATCTCGCGCACGACCTCGTGGCCGAACGCCGACAGGCCGCCGACGTTGGGCTCGTCGGTCGCGGAGTCCGCCCAGTCGTTGTTGTCGTTGTGGGTGAGCGTCATGTAGCGCACGCCGAGCGCGTACAGACCACGCAGGGTGCCGAGCGAGTTCGCGATGGAGTGGCCGCCCTCGGCACCCATCAGGGAGGCGATACGGCCGCCCTGCCGCGCCGCCTCCATGTCCGCCGCGGTCAGGGCGGGGGCCAGGTCGGCCGGGTAGCGGTCGATCAGCTGCCGTACGCAGTCGATCTGCTCGAGTGTGGCCGGTACCGCGCCGGGCCGGTCCGAGGGCACGAACACCGACCAGTACTGGGCGCCGACCCCGCCGGCGCGCAGCCTGGGGAGGTCGGTGTGCAGGTGGGCGTTCTGGTCCGCGGCGATGTCCCGGGCGTCCAGGTCGTAGTTGACCTGGGCACGCAGGGCCCACGGCAGGTCGTTGTGGCCGTCGACGACCGGGAACTCGCGCAGCAGCTCGCGGGCCTCGTCCACTGATGTCATGGGCATACCTGTTCCTTACTGGGCCACCGCGCGTCCACACGGGGCCATCGGAGAGAAGCGCCCGGACAGCTTCTCAGGACAGCACGGTCGATGCGAACGCTTGTTCACGCATCCACCTCTTCGGGGAGTGATCGGGGGAAAGAGGAACAGGCGTACGGTCACCGTACGTACGGTCTCCTCCGGCGGTCGGGAAGCAGGCTGCGTTCCGAAGGGGGCGAGGCCATGGGGGATCCGAGGGCGACCGCATCGGTTGGGCCCGTGCGGCCCGGCCCGCCTCGACCGCATGCTCACAGCAGCCAGGGCACGCAATCCCCGGCTGCGGGAGGGCAGTTCCGTTCCGCGACAACAGATCATCCGCGACTTCGGCAGGTCGGGACGTCCGACTCGTGCGTCCCGCGCACACCCCCATGGAGTGCGCGCCGTGCGGAGCGAGAACCAAGCACGCACGTCCTCCTTCGGAACGTACCTGTACCTGCACCACGTGCGGAGCCCTGTCCCCGACGGACAAGAACTCCGCCCGTGTGATGCCGGCTGAGCGATCGAGCGACGTGAGCCAGGAATCCCCCCGCGATCACGGGGGAGCAGTCAATTCCCGAAGCCGAAGCCGCCGCTGCCCGCGCCCTCGACCTTGGTCCGCAGCCGCTTGCCCTTCTCGGTGGCCTGGTCGTTGAGGTCCTGCTGGAAGTCGCGCATCCTCTGCATCAGATCCTCGTCGTGCGCGGCGAGCATGCGGGCGGCGAGCAGACCGGCGTTGCGGGCACCGGCGACGGAGACGGTGGCGACCGGGACACCGGCCGGCATCTGCACGATCGACAGCAGGGAGTCCATGCCGTCGAGGTACTTCAGCGGGACGGGGACGCCGATGACCGGCAGCGGGGTGACGGAGGCGAGCATGCCGGGCAGGTGGGCGGCACCGCCGGCGCCGGCGATGATCGCCTTCAGGCCGCGCTCGGCGGCCTGCTCGCCGTACGAGATCATCTCGCGCGGCATGCGGTGCGCGGAGACGACGTCGACCTCGTAGGCGATCTCGAACTCGTCCAGCGCCTTGGCGGCGGCCTCCATGACGGGCCAGTCGGAGTCCGACCCCATGACGATGCCAACAACGGGGCTCATTCGGTGATGGTGCCTCTCAGGTAGCCGGCAGCGTGACGGGCGCGCTCCAGCACGTCGTCCAGGTCGTCGCCGTAGGTGTTGACGTGTCCGACCTTACGGCCGGGCTTCACGTCCTTGCCATACATGTGGATCTTGAGCTTGGGGTCGCGGGCCATGCAGTGCAAGTACGCGGAGTACATGTCCGGGTAGTCGCCGCCCAGGACGTTGACCATGACGGTCCACGGGGCGCGCGGGCGCGGGTCGCCGAGCGGGAGGTCGAGGACCGCGCGGACGTGGTTGGCGAACTGGCTGGTGACCGCGCCGTCCTGGGTCCAGTGGCCGGAGTTGTGCGGGCGCATCGCGAGTTCGTTGACGAGGATGCGGCCGTCGCGGGTCTGGAACAGCTCGACGGCGAGGTGGCCGAGTACGCCGAGTTCCTTGGCGATGGTCAGGGCCATCTCCTCGGCCCGCAGCGCGAGGTCCTCGTCGAGGTCGGGGGCGGGCGCGATCACGGTGTCGCAGACGCCGTTCACCTGCCGCGACTCGACCACCGGGTAGGCGACGGCCTGGCCGTGCGGGGAGCGTACGACGTTGGCGGCGAGCTCGCGGACGTAGTCGACCTTCTCCTCGGCGAGGACGGGCACGCCCGCGCGGAACGGGTCGGCGGCCTCCTCGACGGAGTCGACGACCCACACGCCCTTGCCGTCGTAACCGCCGCGGACGGTCTTCAGGACGACGGGGAAGCCGTCGCCCGCGGCACCCTCGGCGAGGCCTTCGCGTGCGAAGGCGGCCACGTCCTGCGGATCGCTCACGATGCGGTGCCGCGGGCACGGGATGCCGATCGCGTCGAGCCTCGCCCGCATCACGCCCTTGTCCTGGGCGTGCACGAGCGCGTCGGGCCCCGGGCGCACGGGGATGCCGTCCGCCTCCAAGGCCCTGAGGTGCTCGGTGGGTACATGTTCGTGATCGAAGGTGATCACGTCGCACCCGCGCGCGAACTCGCGCAGCGTGTCCAGATCGCGATAGTCGCCGACGACGACATCGTTCACGACCTGCGCCGCGGAATCCTGAGGGGTGTCACTGAGGAGCTTGAACCTGATGCCCAACGGGATGCCGGCTTCGTGCGTCATACGCGCGAGCTGCCCCCCGCCGACCATGCCGACTACCGGGAACGTCACCCCCCTAGCGTATCGGCCACGCCGACCCGCCCGGCTTACCGGCCTCGCACCCCCTCTTACCCTGGGCTTTCGCGTCTCTTTCCGACCCGTTCCCAAGCTGTGGCCTCGTCCGCAGGCGCCGGGGGTGCGGCCTGGATAGCATGGCTTGGCTGACGAAACCTACGGACGGGAGCTGCACAGCCATGGAACTACGTTCCTCGGGGCTGCAACGGCTCGTACGCGAGTTGGCCAAGTTCGGTGCCGTGGGCGGTGCCGGTGTCCTCGTCAATCTGGGCGTGTTCAACCTGGTCCGGCATGTCTCCGACCTGCCGGTGGTGCGTGCCAGCATCATCGCGACCGTCGTCGCGATCGCCTTCAACTACGTGGGGTTCCGTTACTGGACGTACCGGGACCGCGACAAGAGCGGCCGCACCCGGGAACTCACGCTGTTCCTGCTGTTCAGCGCGATCGGTCTGGTGATCGAGAACGGTCTGCTGTACCTGGCGACCTACGGCTTCGGCTGGGACAGCCCGCTGCAGAGCAACGTCTTCAAGTTCGTGGGCATCGGCGTCGCCACCCTGTTCCGCTTCTGGTCGTACCGCAGCTGGGTCTTCCGTGCCATGCCCGCCCGGGAGGCGGTGGCGGGCGCGGAGTCGATCCTGGCGCGGCAGTCGAAGGGGCCCGCGTCCGAGCCCCGGCAGCGCGTTCCGTAGCCGGTTCCGCGGCGTTGTCGTAGCCGGTTCCGCGGCGTTGTCGTAGCCGGTTCCGCAGTGGGTCCCGCTAGCGGACCATGGGCCCGGTCTCGTCCGGTTTGCGGGACGGCGGCGTGCGGGACAGGAACAGGCCGAACACCGGCGGCTTGGCCTGGAGCAGTTCCAGGCGGCCCCCGTCGGCCTCCGCGAGGTCGCGGGCCACGGCCAGTCCGATGCCCGTGGAGTTGCGGCCGCTGATGGTGCGCTCGAAGATCCGCGCGCCGAGGTCGGCCGGGACGCCGGGTCCCTCGTCGGTGACCTCCACGACCGCCTGGTTGCCGGTGACCCGGGTGCGCAGGGCGACGGTCCCGCCACCGTGCATGAGGGAGTTCTCGATCAGCGCGGCCAGCACCTGCGCGACCGCGCCGGGGGTGCCGACGGCGTGCAGATGCCGCTTGCCGGAGGAGACGACGGCCCGGCCGGCGCTGCGGTAGGCGGGCCGCCACTCGGCGAGCTGCTGCTGGATGACCTCGTCGAGGTCGAAGGTGACGGCGGAGCCGGTGCGGGGGTCGCGCGCGTTGGTCAGCAGCCGCTGTACCACGTCCGTCAGCCGCTCGACCTGGGTCAGCGCGATCGTCGCCTCGTCCTTCACCGTGTCCGGGTCGTCGGTGAGGGTGATCTCCTCCAGCCGCATGGACAGCGCGGTCAGCGGCGTCCGGAGCTGGTGGGAGGCGTCGGCGGCCAGCCGCCGCTCGGCGGTCAGCATGCGCCCGATCCGCTCGGCGGAGGAGTCCAGCACATCGGCGACCCGGTCCAGCTCGGGGACGCCGTACCGCTTGTGCCGCGGGCGCGGGTCGCCGGAGCCGAGGCGTTCGGCGGTCTCGGCGAGGTCGGTCAGCGGGGAGGCGAGGCGGTTGGCCTGACGGACGGCGAGCAGCACGGCGGCGACCACCGCGAGCAGCGCGACCAGCCCGATGATCAGCAGGGTGCGGCCGACCTCGCGGGTGACCGCGGAGCGCGGCTCCTGCACCGTGACCGTCTCACCCTCCTCGCCCCTCTGGGTGGCGTGGATGACGTCGCCCTCGGGCTTGCTGCCGATCTCGATCGGCGCCCGGCCGGGCACGCTGATGACCGCGTACTGGTCCTTGCTGACCGGGTTGCGCAGGACCTCGGAGTTGACGTTCTCCTCCGCGAGGATGCGGCTGTCCACGATGCTCGCCAGCCGCACCGCCTCGGACTCGACCCGCTCCTGGGCGCTGCTGGTGATGGTCCGTGTCTCCACGATCACCAGGGAGACCCCGAAGACGGCGATCACGACGAGGACGACGGCGAGGGTGGACTGGATGAGACGTCGGCGCATGTCCTGGTTACCTGAAGCGGTGCCGGACCCCTGGTGGGGGGCTCAGCTCTTTTCGAAGCGGAAGCCGACTCCGCGCACGGTGGCGATGTAGCGGGGGTTCGCCGCGTCGTCGCCGAGCTTCTTGCGCAGCCAGGAGATGTGCATGTCGAGGGTCTTGGTGGACGACCACCAAGTGGTGTCCCAGACCTCGCGCATGAGCTGGTCCCGGGTGACCACGCGCCCGGCGTCCCGCACCAGCACCCGCAGCAGGTCGAACTCCTTCGCGGTGAGCTGGAGTTCCTCCTCGCCCATCCAGGCACGGTGCGACTCGACGTCGATGCGCACCCCGTGCGTGGCCGGCGGCTGCTGGGGCTCGGCGGCGCCGCGCCGCAGCAGGGCCCGTACCCGGGCGAGCAGTTCGGCGAGCCGGAAGGGCTTGGTGACGTAGTCGTCGGCGCCCGCGTCCAGGCCGACGACGGTGTCCACCTCGTCGGCGCGCGCGGTCAGGATGAGGATCGGCACGGACTGCCCGTCGGCACGCAGCCGGCGGGCGACCTCCAGGCCGTCCATGCCGGGCAGGCCCAGGTCGAGCACGACCAGATCGACACCGCCCTGGATTCCGGCGTCGAGCGCGGTGGGTCCGTCCTCGCGCACCTCGACCTCGTAACCTTCCCGGCGCAGTGCGCGGGCCAGCGGCTCCGAGATGGACGCGTCGTCCTCGGCGAGCAGTACACGGGTCATGAGGTGATGGTAGACCGCCCGCGCTCGGTGCCGGGGTGTGATCGCCTCCCGGGATTCTTACCTTCCCGGACCGGTGGTACGAACCATTGCCTGGGGGATGCGATCGTAGAGGAGACCTTCGAATCAGCTCCCGCGGTTCCCCCGACACCTGTGATCCCTGTCTCAAGTCCTTCCATATCAGGCAGTGTCCTGACGTACAGTGACGTGAACGCCTGTAGCACACCGGGGACCTTTGGCGGGCAGTTGTCGCTGAAGGTCTCTTTTGTGTGTGGGCTGACGAAGATCAGCCCTGAAATGAACGACCTCTGGCCGGGCTCCGGACGCAGTGACGCGTGCGGGGCGTGGATCCCGGTGGTCGCCGTCCGCCGCTCCGCGATCCGGAGCGGACTCCCCCTGGGCGTGGGGTGGACGGCCGACCTCGCCGGTGCCGGCCCACCCCCCACCGGGCGCGCAACGCTCCACCGCGCGTCCCGACCAGCAAGGAACGACCATGGCGTCCAGCCTGACGAAGGACTCGGTCCGCCCGGGCACCCCCGGGTCCGAGAAGACCTTCTTCGGCCACCCCCGCGGACTGGCCACTCTCTTCATGACCGAGATGTGGGAGCGTTTCTCCTACTACGGCATGAAGGCCCTGCTCACCGTCTACCTGCTCTCCGGCGGCCCCGGTGCCGGCAAGGGCAGCATGGGCGGCGGCCTGGCCATGGACGTGGCCACCACCACGGTGATCGTGTCCGTCTACTCGGCGATGGTGTATCTCCTCGCCATGCCCGGTGGCTGGCTCGGCGACCGTGTCTGGGGCCCGCGCAAGACGGTGGCCATCGCGGCTGTGACGATCATGTCCGGCCACCTCGTGCTGGCCCTGCCCGGCGGTCAGGCGCCGTTCTTCGCCGGTCTGGCGCTGGTCGCGGCCGGTTCGGGTCTGCTCAAGGCCAACATCTCCACGATGGTGGGGCACCTGTACAACGGCCCGGACGACCCGCGCCGTGACGGTGGCTTCACGATCTTCTACATGGGTATCAACGCGGGCGCCTTCTTCGCCCCGCTGGCCATCGGCACCGTCGGCCAGGAGGTCAACTGGCACCTCGGCTTCGGCATGGCCGCGGTCGGCATGGCGATCGGCCTGGCCGCGTTCCTGCTCGGCACCCGCCACCTGAACCCGCAGAGCAGCGTCGTCCCGAAGCCGCTGAGCACCGAGGAGCGGACCTCCTGGCTGCGCAAGGGCCTGACCTGGCTCATCATCGCGGCCGTGTTCTACGGCGTCGTGGGCGTCACCGGCCACTTCACCCTGAACTGGGCGATGATCCCGCTGACCGTCATCGGTCTGATCATCCCGGCCGGTGTGCTGATGCGCATCAAGCGGGACAAGGAGCTGTCGTCCACCGAGCAGTCGAAGATGACCGGCTACATCTGGTTCTTCGTCGCGGCCGCCGTGTTCTGGATGATCTACGACCAGGGCGCGTCCACCGTCCAGGCGTTCGGTGAGGGCAAGGCCGCCGGCTCGCTGCTGGGCTTCGACTTCCCGTCCTCCTGGTACCAGTCGCTGAACCCGCTGTTCATCATGGCGCTGGCCCCGGTCTTCGCCTGGGTCTGGATGTGGCTGAACCGCAAGGACAAGGAGCCCAGCACCATCGTGAAGTTCTCGATGGGTCTGGTCCTGATCGGCGTGTCGTTCTTCTTCTTCCTGATCCCGCTGGGCCTGGCCGCCAACGGCACCGCGGTCAGCCCGATGTGGCTGGTCGGCATCTACTTCATCCAGACCGTCGGTGAGCTGTGCCTGTCGCCGGTGGGTCTGTCGGTGACGACGAAGATGGCCCCGGCCAAGTACGCCAGCCAGATGATGGGCGTGTGGTTCCTGGCGGTCACCGCGGGCGACTCCATCACCAGCCTGCTGTCCAACCCGGCCATCGCCGGGGTCGACCTCGGCGGCACGGGCGCGGTCCTCGGGGAGGCGACCCTCGTGGCGCTCGCCGGATTCGCGGTGTGGATGTACCGCCGTAAGGTCAAGACGCTGATGGGTGACGTGCGCTGACGCACCCCCCTGCGCAAGGGCGGAGGGCCGCCGCACACGATGTGCGGCGGCCCTCCGTCGTTGTCCGGGTCCCTGGATCAGGGGGTCAGGACCTCGTCTCGACCGACCAGGACCGGGTGAAGCTGCTGAAGCCGCACATCACGGTGGACTTCTGACCCGGCTTCACCCAGGGCCCCCACACGTACCACGGGATCTCGTGCGGGGTGCCCCGGCCGCGGACGACGTCGCAGACCAGCTTCACCCGGTGCCGGGTCACCTTCTTGCCCGACGCGGATTTCTTGCACGAGGACGTGGCCTTGGGCCGGCCCAGGTCGAGGTGGACCACAGCCGTGCACTTGTACTTGGCTCCGGCCGCCTCCGCGGTGCCCGCGGTGGCCAGGCCGGTCCCCGTCGCCATGAGGACGGCGGCGAGCGCGCCGCCCGCCACCTTCTTCCCCCAGATCATTTGCTCCTCTTTCCTCCGCCGGGCATCGCAGGCGATGGTCAATCGCTCAACTGCGGATTCGCCCGGCGGGCAGCGTGCCCGTGCGCTTTGCTTGCACGAACGACGGGGACGCTATGCCGTATTTGATCTTGGAGGCAAATCGCCTGGGGGGTTCTGAGCAAGATCTGAGGTAGGGAGCCCCTGCGCCCGGGGCCGTGCGGAAGGACGGCGCGGGGCGCGGAGGAGTGCGCCGCGATGCGCGGCACCCCGAGGGGGCGTGGATGCCTCGGGGGCGTTCGTGAGCGGGTGCGCCCGTGCGAGTGCGCGGTGAGAGGGCCGGTGCGGCGAGCGGGCTCGCTCGGTGTCCGTGCCGGTGCGCCGACGCGGAACGCGGGCCCGCTCGGGCGGGTGACGCCGGCGGGGCGGGCGGTGGTGTGGGCGCGTTTCGGCGGGTTACGCCGGTGCGCCCAGCTCCGCCCACACGGTCTTGCCGTCGCGGCCGGGGACGCGCAGGACGCCCCAGTCCAGGCAGAGCCGCTGCACGATGAACATGCCGTGGCCGCCGGGGCGGCCGGCGCGGTGCGGGGTGCGGGGGGCCGGCTGGCCGGTGCCCCGGTCGGAGACCTCCAGCCGGATCACCTTGTTGTCGCAGGCGAGGAGCAGCTCGTCCGGGCCCTCGGCGTGCAGACAGGCGTTGGTGACCAGCTCGGACACCACGAGCAGCACGTCCTCGGCGGCGGCACGCTGATCGGCGCCGGCCGCGGGCAGCCAGCCCCAGGCGTGCAACGCCTGGCGGGTGAAGTCACGGGCGAGCGGGACGACGCCGCTCTCGCCGTCCAGGCGCAGCGTGCGTACCTGCCTCCCCCGTCCCGGGGGCGCGCCCTCGGACGGCACGGACGGCGCGGCTGCCCCCGTGGACGCGCCCGGCTCCGGCGCACCCCCTTCGGACGCCCCGGAAGCGCCGCTGGGCTCCGGGCCGCGGTCGCCCGGCGAGTAAGGCCGGGTGGTGCTCATCAGCGCTTCACCTCACCGATCCACCAGTTCACAGTTCAACATTCCGGCACCGGTCGGTGCCGGGCGGTCCGTACACAGTCCGCCCACGACTCCTCCGTCGTCCGCCCTTCGCACGTACGTCGCACCCAGGCCGTTCACCGGTTCCCCGACGGCTCGGCGTGCTCGCGGTCGACGGCTCTCAGGATGACTCCTGCCCGACGGATCCGGCGGAACACCCCCCGTTTGGACATGACCGGTGCCCCGTACAGACATCGGCCGTCCGGGAACGGCGGGAGCACGGGTTCAGTCGGAGTCGTCGGCCAGTGCGGCCTCTACGGAGTCGTGGACGGTGAAGACCGCCTCGGCCCCGGTGATCTCGAACACGCGTGCCACCACCGGGAGCATGCCCGCCAGGTGCACTCCGCCGCCGGCGGCCTCCGCCTTCAGCCGCGCTCCGAGCAGAACGTTCAATCCCGTGGAGTCGCAGAACTCAAGCCGTGAGCAGTCCACCACGAGCCGCGAGAACCCCTTCTCCAGAAGCTCGTCGAGGGGCTCGCGTAGAAGATCGGCGGTGTGGTGGTCCAGTTCACCCGCAGGTGTAACTACGGCGCTGGGGTCCTCTTCCCGCACCTCCACCAGAAGCCGGCCCGACTGTGCGCTGCCGACCGTCCCGTGGTCCATGCCGTCTCTCTCCCGAGGTCGTGGCCGCTGATGCCCTCGAACATTACGCCTTTCAATCGCACTCCGACACCCGAACAACCTCCCACAATCGGACATATCAACACAGAACGCACTTGCGACCTGCTCGGTGAAGCGGGTAGGGCTAGTAATGACACACAGCCCTACAAGCCGGCTTCGGAGGCGCCGCACACCGCAGTGCACGCTTTTTGGCTTCGGCAGCCATATGCCGAGAACGATGGAGGACACCCATGTCACCCCGGCTCGACGAATCGCATACCCCGATCGCGGCGTCGACACCCCCACCGGAACTGGATCATCCCATCAATCCCCTCGATGCGATCGAGGGACTCCCGGAGATCCCGCCCTTCGCCGAGGTCGGTCCGGTCGACGCCAGGGCGTTGTCCCGGACGCTCTTCGAGCGCCTCGAGTCGCTCGAGGAGGGGACGCCCGACTACTCGTACGTACGCAACACGCTCGTCGAGCTGAACCTCGCGCTGGTCAAGTTCGCCGCCTCCCGCTTCCGCTCCCGCAGCGAGCCGATGGAGGACATCATCCAGGTCGGCACCATCGGCCTGATCAAGGCGATCGACCGCTTCGAGCTCTCCCGCGGTGTGGAGTTCCCCACGTTCGCGATGCCGACCATCATCGGTGAGATCAAGCGCTTCTTCCGCGACACCTCGTGGTCCGTGCGGGTGCCGCGCCGACTCCAGGAACTGCGGCTGGACCTGGCCAAGGCCGGGGACGAACTGGCGCAGAAGCTGGACCGCGCCCCCACGGTGGCGGAACTCGCCGAGCGGCTCGGCATCTCCAACGACGAGGTCGTCGAGGGCATGGCCGCCTCCAACGCCTACACCGCCTCGTCCCTGGACGCCCAGCCCGAGGAGGACGACTCCGAGGGCGCGCTCGCGGACCGCATCGGGTACGAGGACCACGGGCTGGAAGGCATCGAGTACGTCGAGTCGCTGAAGCCCCTGATCGCCGAACTCCCCTCCAGGGACCGGAAGATCCTTTCACTGCGCTTCGTCGCGGGCATGACCCAGTCGGAGATCGGCGAGGAGCTGGGCATCTCCCAGATGCACGTCTCCCGGCTGCTGGCGCGGACGCTGGTGCGGCTGCGCAAGGGGCTGACCGTCGAGGAGTGATCCCTTTGGTGCCGCGTGCCAGGCGGCCCGGCCCACGGCGCCGGGCCGCTTCGCCGTTTCCGGGACGGATCACCCCGAATGGCGGGTACCCGGCGCCCCAGACCTCATGCAGGCCGGCTCATGGGTCGGCTC
>Ga0308175_100002929_pt1 | contig 11725 bp, 9 predicted proteins | sample PhyCR1_3_FD_203893 | JGI IMG/M metagenome (GOLD analysis project Ga0308175, IMG submission 203893) | Soil microbial communities from UC Gill Tract Community Farm, Albany, California, United States - DLSLS.C.R1 | ecosystem: Environmental > Terrestrial > Soil > Agricultural land | place: USA... | reverse complement strand
GCCGTTGATGGTGTGGTGGGCGAGCATCTGTGCCATGGTCCAGTACATCGCGTTGAAGCGACCGCGGCTCACACGCACGGAAGCATACCCTTCGTCACGCATCCGCAATGAGCTGATCCGGACCTCGAGCGCGATGTCGAATCCGCCCTCGCGTTCGTTCCGCTCGTCGCGCAGATAGGCGAGGGGCGCGGGATCGTCCGGCTCTCTTGCGAACGCGGGCGCGCGGAACGGCGCGAGCGCGTCGCTCGTGACGATCCAGGGAGACACGGTCGTCGCGAAGCTCTTCGAGAGGAATGGGCCGAGCGGCTGGTACTCCCAGGTCTGGATATCGCGCGCCGACCAGTCGTTGACCAGGCACAGTCCGGCGATGTGAGACTCCGCGTCGGCGAGAGGAATCGGTGCGCCAAGCACGTTGCCGCCCGCGACCACCGCGCCGACCTCCAGCTCGTAATCCATCCGCCGGCTCGGCACGACCCTCGGCGCGCTGTCCTGGTCGTCCCGAGTCTGACCGTGCGGCCGGACGACCGGCGTTCCGCTCACGACGATCGAAGAGGCGCGTCCGTGGTAGCCGATCGGCACCCACTTGTAGTTGGGCAACAACGGATTGTCCGGGCGGAACATCGTCCCGACGTTCGTCGCGTGGTGAATCGACGCATAGAAATCGGTGTAGTCGCCGACGGCCATCGGCACTGCCAGCTCGACGTCGGATTGCGATGCGATCACCTGCGCCGACACACTCCGCGCCTGCCCGCCTTCGATCGTGTCGGTGCGCAGCAGCCTGCTCACAGCGGTACGCAATTGGCCCAGCGCCGGGCGCCCTGCGGCGAGCAGCGGATTCAGCGAGCCAGTCGACACGCAGCGACCGATCAGCTCCGAGAGCTGATCGTGTACCAAGCCGTGTTCGCAGGCTGCCGAAAGGTCGAGCGCCGCATCGCCGATGGCGACGAGCGGCACAGCCCGGCCATCTCCCATTCTTCCGACGCCGAGCGGGAGATTCTGGATTGGAAAGTCCCTGCTCTCATCGGCCGACGGCACCCATGAACGCAATCTCGCATCGTGCGTCTCGTCGCTCGTGCTCACAACAGGCCCAGGGCACGGAGCCCGTCGACGGGCTCGGTGAACGAGCATGAGCCGAACGAGATGCCGAGCACGGCGCGCGTGCTCGCAATCTGCTTCGCGTTGGCCGACAGATCTCTCCACGTCAGCATGTCACCGTCCAGGACGATGGCGTCCGCATCCCCTTCTTGGAGCAGCGCGACGAGCTTCGACTCGGATGCGCCGACCTGCGCGAAGACACATGCCCCGAACAGATTGAGGAATCCGAACATGTGACCGACGGGCGCATCGGCGGCGTAGGTCAGGGGGTACGTTCCCGCCATGGGATGATGAAGCCCCGCCGTCGCCTTGAATGGCACCTTCACCTCGACGGCGCAGGCGATGAAGCGCGCGAGTTGCCTCGCGCTGGGGAAAGCTTCAGCCGTCATTCCGCCGGTCCGCGCTTTCGCCCACGCGCCGGCGGCCGCGATCTCCTCCAGCGTGGCATGTGGATCGTCGAGCCGCGCGAGCTCGACGAAGATCCGCATCTCGCCCGGAAGCACATCCACCGTGCCGGCGACTGCACCCGCTTCGACTGGCCGACACTCGATCACGTCTACTACGAAACGGCGTCGATTCTTGGAGTTGAATTCGCGGATGCGCTGCCCCGCCTCCGCGTACGCGTCGCCGATCAATGCACTCAACCGCCACGGCTCCGACGCGTCATCGAACAGCGCGTCGGAGGCTGCCGCCAACTCGTCCAGCCTCCCGACCGGCACCACGAACCGACCGAGCATCCACGCCTCGCGCGAGTCGAGATGCGATGCATACTGTCTCGCGGCCTCGCCCATCGACAATGCCGCCGGAGGAAACAGCCCCGCGTAGTCCACCAGCCCGCGCAAGAGTGCGTGCACGGGCTGGCTGATCACGGAGGCCGGTCCGGTCACGTGCTGGACTTCGGCGCCAGGATCGTCCCGCGACATTTCGGTGAGCCGCAGCGGCACTGATAGAACTTCTCGTCCTCCGCGGTGTGGTCGTCGCTCCGCTCGTATTGGTAGTCGTATACGAGCTCGGTACCGGCCGGAATCGTCTTCTTTGCGTCGATGAAAATGCGCTTCCTATCCGTGATCGCTTCGCAGTTGGGATCGCACGAGTGGTTGATGAATCGCGCGTCGTTTCCATCGACCGCAGCGTCGATCACCGTCTTGTCGTCCACCGTGAACAGGAAGGTGTGATGACGGTTCATCTTCTCGTCATCGTAGCGCTTGTCCGCCGTCCGCCACGAGATGTGCTGTCCCAGGTACTCGATGATGCGCGTTCCCTTCTTGATCGTGCGCGTCGCGAAGGCGCCCGTTCCCTGGATCGCCGACGTGCGAAGCTCGAAGTAGGGATTCGGCTCCTCCTTCCAGGGATATCGCGCGGCGATCCCACGCTTGGCGCTGCTCTTCGCGCTGCTTTTCGCGCTGCTCTTCGAATTGCGTTTCGGCGTCGACGCGCGATGACCGCCTTTCGCCTTCCCCTTCGACTTCGACGTGGTCTTGGGCATGCTCTCGGGTGATTCGGTTAGGTCCAGGGACGGCTGTCTCTGAGCCGAGCTCGGAGATCGTCGTCGCTCATCGTGTCGAGCTCCGCGGTCGCGGCGCGCATCGTCTCGGAGGCGAGCACGCTCGTTCTCGGCTCGCCATCCGCGACTGGGGTGAAGATTAACACGAGTGTGCCCCAGGATTCCTTTCCGAGCACCACCTGCCACCGGCGGCCCTGTTCGTCCTGGAGGGGGCGCACGGTCTGCCCGCTAGGCCTGGTGGCGCACCTTGTCGTACGCGTCGGCGGCGTGACGAAGGGCGAGGAGCGCCGAGGCTTCCAGCTCGTATTCCATCTGCATGGTCCCGAGCTCGTTCGCCGAGTGCTTGCTCGACACCCGCTTGCCGATCGCCTCGCAGCCGGCGTGGCGCCGCGCGTATTCACGACTGGCATGCCAGAGCGCATTCGCCTTGTGCCACCACGGCTCGTCCTTCGACGGGCTCACCGCCGCTGCCGCCTTCTCGTACGCGGCCGCGAGCTCGGCGAGCGATCCGTCGCACATCGTGCACATCGCATCCACGTGCTTATGCTCGAGCTCCGGGTCGGACGAGCCGAAGAGCTTGGCGGCGCGGTCGTGTTGGCGGCAGCACTCGATGGCCGCGCGATGGAGTGCGTCCGCGCGTGTGCGCACGATCGACATGGCATCGACCACCGGAGCGGCGGCAGGACGGCGGGTAGTAGGCATCGGAACCAGCGGGTGGCGGGAACGGCGGCGCGAAGGCGCACGAGCCGTGCAGGGAAAGATGCCCGGCGACGCGCGCAACTCCAAGGGCTTGTCGATGAGGCAAGGGTGCGGCGAGCACCGGCGCGACATCGCGACGAGGACGTCGGAAGACGTGTCACGGCGCCGCGAGTAACGTTCGTTCCGTCAGCGCGTCGAATGCATGGGCTGGCGACGACGCCTGTGTCCCGCGGGAACACCCTCTAATTCAGCCACCGGTCGCATGCGTCTGTCTCGATTCGTCGTCGCCGCTGCCCTCGCTATCTCCGCTGCATGCGGTGGAAGCGACGGCAGTACGCCCACCGTCGTCGTTCCGACGGCGGCAAAGGACACGGTGTCCACCCTTCCGCAGGACTTCGTTCCGAATCTGCTGACGGTGCCGGTGGGATCCACGGTCGTGTTCGCCTTTGGTGGCGGGATCCCTCATAACGTCATCTTCGACCATTCAGTGGCCGGCGCTCCGAGCGACATCCAGATCGCCACGAACGTCTTCACGGCGCGCACGTTCAACGCGCGCGGCTCGTTCCGGTACGACTGCACGGTGCATCCGGGGATGCGAGGCGAGGTGCTGGTGCAGTAGCGCGCCCTCCCCTAGCGGGTGGCGCCTCGCATCGTCGCGGTCCACCCGGGGAAGACATAGGCGAGGTTCGTATTGCCAAGTCTATTCTGCACGATCTCCGACAGAACGTCGCGGTAGTCGATCGTCACCTTGAGGTCCTGCCCCGAATCGAGGTTCGGCTTCGCGAGACCGGGCCAGCCGTTCACCATGACCCGACCGCCGGCGATGTTCTTGCCCATGGCGAACATGGCGGTCCCGCGGCCGTGATCGGTGCCCTTGCTGCCGTTCTCGCGCACGTTGCGCCCGAACTCCGACACGGCCACGGCCGTCACCGCCGCCGGTGACGCGCCCTGCAGCACGTCGGCGTAGAACGCGCCCAGCGCGTTACCGAAGTCCAGCATGGTGCGATACATCGATCCCGCGAGTGGATCCTGCGCCGAGTGCGTGTCCCACCCGCCGACATCGACCTGCGCCGCCTCGATGCCCACATCGGCCTTGACGAGCGCGGCCACGGCCTTCAGCGCGTTGCCGAAGCCACTGGCCGGATAGACCGCGCCGTTCGCCGGCTTGTACTGCGAGATGTTGATCTGCTTGAGCAATGCCACCGTGTTGATGGCGTCGAGCGCGTTGGCCTGGATGGGCTGCGATGCGCCTGCGTAATCGCTCTGCAGGAACGCCAGACGCGCGTCCACGGTGGTGGCGCTTCCACCGAGTGCGAAGTTGGCCGGGTTCGCGATCGGCAGCGTTTTCGGACCTCCCACCAGCGTCTTCTGAAGGCCCGATGCGATCCCGAGTGCGCGCAGCGGCGCCGTGGAGCGCACGGGCGGCGAGCTCGCCAGATGCCGTCCCAACCACCCCGTCACCAGCGCGGGGTCGTTCGGCTTGCCGACCTCGAGGTAGCGCTGCGCGTCGAAATGCGATCGCGAGTTGTTGAGCTGCCCGGTCGCGTGCACCACCAATAGATCCTTCGCCGTGTATGCCGGCACGAGCGCGGCGAGCGCCTGCGGGAAGGCGAAGAAGTTGTCGAGCGCGATCCCCTTGTTCGCCGTTCCTGTCGCCGCGTCGGGGCGCGGCACGGCGATCGTCGAGCGCGACAGATAGTAGTCCGGGTCGGCAAAGGGCACGCAGAGCGACAGACCGTCCGCCCCTCCTCGCATGAAGACGGATAGCATCACGTCGCGAGTGGACGCGTAGGTCTCGGCGAGCACCACCTTCGGAAGCCATGCCGGATGGTACGCCGCCACCGCCGCCATCGAGCCCCCGGCGGCGCTGGCGAGGAACTGACGGCGCGACAAGGCATTGTACTCGTCGCACCCGCACGCCTCGTGGCTCGTATCGAGAGGGCTCACGTCAATACCACTGGAAGGTGTTTGCGCTGAAGGCCAGCGCCAGCGTCTCGCGAATGCGAGTCGCGTTGTACGTCCCCGCCTTCAGATACGCCGTCAACGCCGCGCGCAGGGTCGCGTCCATCTCACCGCCGAACAGGCGCTGATCGATCGTCGCCACGGTCGCGTCGGCGTTGCCTCCCTTCTGGAAGAGCGCAATGTCGATGATGATCTCGCCCGACGCCTGCGCCGCGAGCGTGCTGCCGAAGGTCCAGCGAGGCATGACGTTGCCCGCCCAGTATTCGACCTTGTCCGGATAGCCGTCTGGCGTCTCCCACACGAACAACGGCTGTCCCACGTTCGTGAGCTGGCCGTTCATCCCGGAGACGCCGGTGACGGTGGGATGTGCCGCGCGCAGAGCCTATGCGACGTAGTGGATTGGACGCTTGAGCTTCATCGGCGCCGCGCGCAGCCAGGCCGAGTTGAGCGTCGCGCGGATCATCGACTTGATGTCACCCTGCGTGCGCGTGTACTCGGCGGCGACAGCGTCGATCTGTGCCTGCGTCGGATCGTAGGTCAGGAACCAGCGCAGCATCTTCGTGGCGATGAACTGCGCGGTGCTCGGATGGTCCAGCAGCAGATTGATCATCTGCTCCCCTTCGTTGACCCCTGCAGCGCCGAGCGATGGCGATCCCGCGGGAATCGTCACGCCAAGCACCGTCTTCGCCTTCCAGTCGTGAATCGCCGGGTTGAAGGCGAAGTCGCCGCGTCCCGCGATGGTCCAGCCGGTGAGGACGCGAGAGAGCTCGGCGACGTCGTTCTGCGTATACCCGCCGTCCACGCCGAGCGTGTGGAGCTCCATGATCTCACGCGCGTAGTTCTGATTCGGCGCGCCGGCCCGACTCTGATTCTGGTCGAGATACGACATCATCGCCGCGCTCTTGGCGCTGGCGAACAGGAGATCGCGAAAGTTTCCGAGCGCGTGCTTGCGGATCACCTCGCGATCGTCGATCGCCTTGAGGTAACCGACCTTGTTGAAGGAGATGTTGAAGTGATCGCTCCAGAACTCCACCATCCGCTCGTAGAGCTGCCGGTTCGAGAAGGCGGCGCGATAGAGCGTCGCCTGCGCGAGCTGATTCTGAACGGTGCCCGAGTTCTGCGTGAAGAGCTGATCCGCCGTCATCGACAGCAGTGGATACTTCGCGACGACGAATGCGTCGGTGGCCGAGTCGTCGACGTATTGGTATTGCAGCTGCCGCTCGAGGTAGCCGCGGAACCCATAGCGCTTCGCCGCCGCCACTTCGACGTCCGTCGTCCCCATGGTGATGCGGCGCAGCAGCCGTGTCGTATCGCTCGTCCACTCGACGGGTGCGACTGGAACTTCGTTGGGGATGATGCTGATGAAGTCACCGGTCTTCGGCGGCGCCGGCCGACGTCGCGACGACTGCGCGGCGGAGACACTCGGGAGGATGGCGGCCGCCGTCGCTGCGGCACCGAAGGCCAGCAGGGCTCGTCGCGTCGAGTCCTTCGGTCGCTCGTCCGTCGCGACGTGCGGTTCGGCGGGGATCGACGCGAGCGCGTGCTGCTCTTGCGCCTGCGACGAAGCTGCGGTGCTCATGCACATCCTCCCTGTGATGACCGGTCGGGTGTCCGGTGAGACGGCGTAATCGGTACGGCGTTAACGATGGCGAGCCGAGCTCTCACACGAAGTGACGACAATCACGGCCCTCGGGCAAAATGCCCAGGGCAGCCATGTTGACCGGTCGTTCCGGGAGTGCGTCCAGGCGGTGTCAGGACGCGATGAGCGCTATTAGAGCGGCTTTTCTCGCCCGCGCGCGGCGATCGACCAGCGACGCTCGACCCGCTCGCCACGAACGCCGAATGCCACGTCGTTGAGGTGCGTGACGATGCACACGTGGTTCGGGACGATCCGCACCGTCTCTCCAAGCGACGGCCGCCACGTGGTGCGACTGAGATCGAGGATGCCGTGCTCCTCCGACATTCGACTGACCAGCACCTCGGGATGCTCGAGCAACTGGGCGAATCCCTCCCCTGCCTCACCACGCACCGGCTCACGCCCCAGTGCCTTCGTGCCCGCGTCGATCACGGCCTGGCCGGGTACTGCCGTCGAGACGACGGTCGCGAGCACCGTGAGGGCGCAGTCGTCCCAGTCGCACGCGCCGGTCGCCAGCGTACCGCGATCGTTGTACACGTATGTGCCCGGACGAATCTCGGTCACGCCGGGAAGCTCGTGGGTGCGCCACAGCGTGGGCGTCGATCCGCCGCTCACCACGCGCGGCGGAAGCCCGGCGTCGTGAAAGCGCTCGATCGCCCGCGACAACGCGACATCCAGCTCGCGTAGCTGCGCATCCTGCTCCCCGACGGGCTCGCGCACGTGTCCTGGATAGAACGCGATGCCGTCGAAGCGAAGCCCTTCCGATTCGGACACCCGGCGAGCGACGGCCACGCCCGCGTCGACGGTGCTCGTGCCGACGCGATGCATCCCGAGATCCAGCTCGACCAGCACCGCTACTTCGCGCTTCGCATCGCGAGCCGCGCGCGCCATCTCGCGCGCCGCGTCCTCCGAGTCGAGCGCGATGCGGAGCTGAACTCCGGAAGGCAGCGCCGCCAGCCGCCGCGCGCGCGCTGCGCCGATCGGCGGATACGCGACGAGAATATCGTCGCTCACCTCGGCCATCACCTCGGCCTCCCTCGGCGTCGCACAGGTGAGACCGCACGCGCCGAGGCGAAGCTGCGCCGCGGCGACGATCGGGGCTTTATGCGTCTTCACGTGCGGACGCAACGCGAGCCCGTGATTGGCGGCATAGTCTGCCGCGCGCGCCAGGTTGCGATCGAGGCGATCGAGGTCGACCACCACGGCGGGGGTCTCCAGCGCGGCGAGCTGCTGAGGGAAGTCGTCGTTCATGCCGTGAAGCTACGACCGCGTGTGCAACGCGCCAACCGTGTGGCTGCGTCGCCTCGGGCGGTCCTGAACGAGGCCTGCGATCCGCGCCCTACCAGGCGCCGGAGACGCGCGGCGAGATCGGGAGATCCAGCACGAACGAGAAGCGAGTTCCCTTCCCGAGCTCCGTCTCTACCCGCAAGTCGCCGCCCATCGCTTGCACGAGCTGCTGACAGATCGAGAGTCCGAGCCCCGAGCTCGAGAACGCGTACTCACTCCGGTTCGCCCGCTGGCGGAACGGATCGAAGAGCGTCGGCAGCGCATCGGGTGGGATGCCGCGCCCTGTATCGGTGACGGAGAACTCGACCTTCGTGCGCGACTTGGCTTCGCACGCGATGGTGACCGACCCTTGCTCGGTGAACTTCACGGCGTTCGTCGTGAGATTCAGCAGCACGCGGCCGACGGCGACGCGATGTCCGACGCGGATGTCCGCGTCGGTCCCGGAACTATTGAGCGCGATGCGCTTCTCCGTCGCGAGCGGCTGCACGAGGTCTCCGACCACCTTGAGCACGCTCGACAGCGAGAACGGCATGGGCCGTTCGTCGACGAGCCGGTTTCCGCCATGTGCCAGCTCGATGACGTCGTCGGCGAGCGTGGTCAGCCCGAACGCCGCGCTGTGCACCAGGTCCATCTGTCGTACCTGGATGTCGATCAGCGGACCGCTGCGCCCACTGCGCAGCTGCTCGGCGAGGAGCAGGATGGCATTCAGCGGCGACCGCATGTCGTGCACGACCTCGACGAGCAGCTGCATCGCATCGGGGCCGGCCAGGCGGCTGGCGAACTGCTGGGCGCCATTCCGCTCCAACTCCGCCTGCAGTCGCTCGATCGCGCCGAGCACCCGCACGACCTCCACGAGATCCACGTCGTTGGTCTCGGTGAGCTCTTCGACGAACAGCCGGCGCAACACGGCGAGCAGCTGGTGTCCCGCCAGTCCGACGTCGGTGGGAGCCTGGGTCGATTCCTCGTCCTCGATCGCTCGTTCGATCGCCGAGGCGAGCGACGCGGACGCGGCCACGAAGTCGATCGACGCGCCGCCACGCGGCACGAGGACGCTCCGTTCGCCCTCCGTCTTGAGACGCTCGAGCGCGCGCGCCATGACCTCCCACACCGGACGAGTCGTGACCCGGTAGGGCATCCTGAGCAGCGCACCGCCAGAAGAGCGACCCGTCATTCCATCGTGCCCGATGCGTCGTCTCTCCGGAAGCCGTGCTTCTCCATCAGTCGATACAGCGTCGTGCGGTCGATGCAGGCGAGACGCGCCGCCTTCGACATGTTGCCGCCGGCGCGCACCACGAGCCGTGAAAGGTATTCCTTCTCGAAGTCCGCCACGAGCTTGTCCTTCGCGAGGTGATACGGCTCGCGCATCACGGCCAGGGGGACCCCGCTGGCCGTTGCCGCTTTGACCTCGTCCTCGTACACCGGCAGATGCTCGGGTTCCACGGGGCGGTCCGCGTCGGCGATCACAGCCACGTGCTCGATCACGTTCTGCAGCTCGCGCACGTTGCCGCGCCACGAGCGGCTGCGCAGCGCCTCGAGTGTCGCCTCGGTGAGCGGCGGAGGAGCGCTGCGCGTACCGCGATGCCGTTCCCAGTAGAACTGCAGGAAGTGGTTGGCCAGGAGCGCCACGTCGCCGAGGCGCTGGCGAAGGGGGGGCAGCTTGATCGGCACCACCCGCAAGCGATAGAACAGATCTTCTCGCAGAAGCCCCTGGCTCACCGCTTCGGACGGCTCGCGGTTCGTCGCTGAGATGAAGCGCACGTTCACCACGGCGTCGTGCTCCTGCTCGCTGCCCACTCGACGCACGAGCCCGTCCTGGAGCACGCGCAGGAGCTTGGCCTGCAGCGGCAAGGACATCTCCGTGACTTCGTCGAGGAAGAACGTGCCGCCGTTCGCCGTCTCGAGCAGCCCGGGCTTCGTGCGATCGGCGCCCGTGAAGGCTCCCTTCACGTGACCGAACAACTCACTCTCGAGCAGCGCTGCCGGAAGCGCGGCGCAGTTGATCGAGACGAGTGAGCGCGATGCGCGGCGGCTGTGCCGGTGGATGAACTGCGCCACGACTTCCTTGCCGGTGCCGCTCTCACCCGTGATCATGACCGAGGCGTCCGTCTCGGCGACTCTGCGCGCGAGCTCGACTGCGCTGCGGAACGCGGGAGCGGTGCCGAGCAGCGTCACCTTGTCGCTGTTCCCCGTCTCGCCCACGCCATGCCGCCGAAGATCCTTCGTCTCGCGGGCAACGAGGATGACGTGCGCCGCCCGCCCGATGAGGATGTGGAGGTGCGTCGCCGAAAACGGCTTCGGCAGATAGTCCCACGCGCCTGCCCGGAGCGCCTCGATGCTCGTCGCCACGCTCGGGTTGCCGGTGATGACGATGACGATCGCTTCCTTGTTGGCCTCGATCGCCCCCGCGACGACCTCCATCCCCGACACCGGCGTCATGTGGAGATCCACGAGCACGATGTCGAAGCGGCTCCGCCGCATCATCTCGATTGCTTCGTCTCCTCGGCCCGCCGAGCTGACGTTGTACCCGTCGGCCTGAAGCATGCTGGTGCAGCCGTCACGCAGCGTCCTCTCGTCGTCGACGACGAGGATCCGTATGGTCGGCTTGGCTTCGGGAGGGATGGAGAGCGCGTCGAACGCTCCCCGCGGGGCGAGAGTCTCAGACATACGGCCGCGATACGAAGGAAGCGGGCATGATTGCCCGAGGCTGGAAGATCGAAATGCCCCGTAGGCCCAGCCTGAGCTGGGTGAGGCAGTACGGGAGGGTACCGGCGCCGGGCGCCTCCCACCGAGAAATGACGCTTTGCCGCAACACGCTGTGGTGTTCCCGCTCTCGGTCGTCGTCAATGTGCCGCCGCCGAACTGGTCGCGCAAGCGGAAAATCGGGGAGTTGACAGGGCTGTGACGGGTGAGCGGTGTACTAGTCTATATATGTTGGTGTGTTGACCGCTCTACGAGGTGTGTGGCACTGCCCCGGCATTCGAGCCCGGAGCCCCCTCCCCGCACGGGCATGATGTGCCGCGTGCGGTCGGCTCCCTCTTTGCATTCGTTCCGCGCAAAGCAGCGCGGCCCCAGTCGAGGCCGCCGTCGGGCGTTATCCGAGATGTCTCACGTCCGTCCAATCCGATAGAGACCAGAGCCTGATGTCAGCCGAGTATCCAGTAGTCGCCTCGTCGCACGGCCCGCTCACCGGCCACGCCCCTCGAACCGCTGCCTGGGCTCCCGAGCCCCCCGACGAGACGCCGGAGGCGGGTGCCCCGATCGCGCGAATCGTCGGAGCCATCATGCGGTACAAGTGGCTCACGATCACGCTGGTGATCCTCGGCGGCATTCTCGGCGGGATCGCCACCCGCTTCGTCTCGCCGACCTTCGAGGCGCGTGCGAAGCTGTGGGTGCTGTCGAGCAACCCGACCAAGGCGCCCGGCGGTCCGATTCGGGCCGAAGAGCTTCTACCGCAGAACTCGTGGGTGGAGCTCTTCCAGGCCTTTGCCATCACCGATTCCGTCGTCGCCAAGCGTGGCCTCGCGGCGACGCCCGTCGATCCG
>Ga0308175_100002928_pt1 | contig 11728 bp, 8 predicted proteins | sample PhyCR1_3_FD_203893 | JGI IMG/M metagenome (GOLD analysis project Ga0308175, IMG submission 203893) | Soil microbial communities from UC Gill Tract Community Farm, Albany, California, United States - DLSLS.C.R1 | ecosystem: Environmental > Terrestrial > Soil > Agricultural land | place: USA... | reverse complement strand
TGGGAAGCGCACGGAGGCGAGGGCGCGGGCGATGCTGACGTGGCCATCCTCCATCGGCTGCCGAAGCGTCTCCAACACCGATCGCGGGAACTCCAGGAGCTCGTCGAGAAAGAGCACGCCGTGGTGCGCAAGGCTCACCTCACCCGGCCGTGGCACGCTGCCGCCGCCAACGAGCCCCGCGGTGGAGATGGAGTGGTGCGGCGCGCGAAAGGGCCGTCGAGCCACCGCGCCCGACGTCGCATCGAGAAGGCCCGCGACGGAATGCACGGCGGTGACCTCGAGTGCTTCGCTGTCGGTGAGCGCGGGAAGGATGGTTGGCAGTCGACGTGCGAGCATCGTCTTGCCCGCACCTGGCGGCCCGACGAGCAGTAGCCCATGCGAGCCGGCCGCGGCGATCTCGAGCGCGCGCTTCGCAGCTGCCTGCCCTGCCACGTCGGCGAGGTCGAGCGCATCATCCGGCGGCGTGGGCGCGGACCGCAATCTGGCCGACCGCAGCACGCCCGCGCGCAGGTCGCTCACCAGCTCCGCGAGCGTGGACGGTGCGGCGAGGCGAATGCCGCCCACCAACGATGCCTCGAGCAGGTTCGCCGGCGGCACCACAAGAGTGTCCCCGGGGCGCGCGCAGGCGTGGAACCGCCGCGCGATGGATAGTGCGCCGCGCACCGGCCGGATGGAGCCATCGAGCCCAAGCTCGCCGACGACCAGGCACCGCGCGGTGGACTCCGCGTCGATCACGCCCGTACCGACGAGCAATCCGAGCGCGATCGGCAGGTCGAACGCCGTCCCCTCCTTCTTCTGGTCGGCCGGCGCGAGGTTCACGGTGATCCGCCTCGGCGGAACGGTGAACCCGGCATTCACGAGCGCGGCACCGACGCGCTCGCGGCTTTCCTTGACCGCACTCGCCGGCAGGCCGACGATGATCCATTGCGGCAGTCCCAGCGCCACGTCCACCTCGACCGTGACGTCGTAGGCGTCGATGCCGAGGACGGCGGCGGAACGGACGGCAGCAAGCATGGCGTCATGATAGCTGCTCCGGCCGAACCCCCATCATCGTTCGGACGCAGCGCAGATCATTTCGCCGAGCTGTGCGAACGGCGCGCCCTGAGTGGAGCGCGCCGTTCGCGATCGAGCGGAGCTGCCGATCAGTAGTGGAAGTACAGGGCTCCCGTCGGCTGCTGGCGCGGCACGTGGAGCGCCGACCCGCTGGAGAGGCCGCCGGTCGGTTCGGCATAGCGCATGTTGAAGCGCTGGTCATAACGGCTCAGCATGCTGTGGCTCACCACGGGCGACCGGTCGGGCACGTACAAGCCCGTGGTCACCGCCGCGCATCCCTGGAGGGCCGCCGCACCCAGCAGGGCGATCATCAGGGCAGCGAGCTTCACCTTCGCATTCCCGCGCATCCGTCCACCTCCGATGCTGATGCATTGCGAGCGCGCCGCGAGCGGTCACTCGCCGGCACCCGAATCAATCACGCAAATCGCCCGCCGCCAGCCCTCGCGCTATTCGTCAGGCGGAGTGCCGACGCGATTGGTCCTGCCCCCCGCCGGTGCCGGCGGGTGGGCGGGGACCTCGTCGTTGAACGTGACCGGGTTGCCGAACTGCCACTGGCTATGCTCGCGGTCCTGCTGCGGCACCGCGACAATCCCCTTTAGCAATGGGAGCAGCTCCTTCTGCGACGGCGTGACGATGGAGTCGACGATCTCGGGCTGACGCCAGAAGATCTTCCAGTACTCCTTCTGCGTCGCCTGCACGCTGTCGAGTTCGGCCTTCCCCGCCCCGCCCTGCCCGTGGGCGAGGAACTCACCAATTGGCACGTAGAGCGCGCGCACCTGCGCCGAGTACAGGGAGTCGGCGCGGCGGAGCGCGGCGACCTGGGCGCGGCTGAGGAACAGCGAATCAGACTGCTGGAGCACGAACTTGTGCAGGTCAGAGGTGCGCGAGAGATAGAACGCCGCGAGCGAATCCGCCGAACGTCGAGCCCAGGCCCCGCTTGGCGCGCGAACAGGCTCCACGGCGCGACGAAGCTGCTGCAGATCGAAATCGGTGGACAGCTCGAACGAGAAGTCGATGACGATGCGGAACGGGTTGAGCAGCACCGATCGTCCGGGGCGAGTGTCGGCGAAGCGCGGGTTCACGTCATAGCGGAACGCGCCGGCCGATGCGTCGAAGCCGCGGGGAACGAGCAGCACGGGATCGGGGGTGGCCGGTGAACCCCAACCGCGCATGGAGTTGCTGCCGTGCACGAGTTGATCGACGCCGCCGAGCACGTTCTGGAGGTACACGTTGGGTCGCACGCGCCCGCCCCAGCGGCTTGGCATCGGTGGTCGCCACTGGATGTTGAGCGATTCCGTCCACGGTCCGCGGCAGCCGTTCCGTGCCGCGACGTGACCGAGGTACTGCTCGAGACAGTGGCGTGCCGTCGACGAACCGCTGGCCAGCAGTGACTCGATCTGCTTCGCCAGCACGGTATTGGTCGCCGAGGCGGGATCGGGGATGAAGGCGCGATCGCCACCGCGTCCGTCGCCGTTCACATCGCCCTGGATGATCGGCGTGAATGGGAGTCCCGACTGCGCCCGCGCGAACATCGTGACCGTACCCGTCTTCGGCGTCGTGAACCCGCCGCTCAGCACCACGACGTGTCGCGCATCGTTGTAGCCTGGCGCCCACTCCACCGTGCGCGGGTCGCCGAAGGCGGCGCCGTCGAAGCCGCGGAACTGGCGCCGCGTGGACTGGAGCGTGTAGTTGAGCGAAGCGTACATCGAACCCGGGCCACGGAACTTGAACACGTCGGGCGAGACGCCGAAGGTGAGCTGGCCGCCGTAGCCGCGTAGATCGCTCACGCGCGTCGCGACCCGACCGAACTCGCTCGACCGCCGCGATTCGGTGGCGGACACTGCGCCGCTCGCGGGATCGATCGCGTTGGCGGAGACGTACACCGGCCGACCACCCTCACCGGCAAGAGTGAGCTGCTGCGCGCCGGCGAAGTTGGCGTCGACGATGCCCGGCTGGGCAAGGTCGTACGACGCCAGTCCCGCAACGCGGAAGAGGAACGAGCGTACGCTGGTGTTCCAGTCGAGCGAGGCGCGCCAGCTGTGCGGCACGTCATATCCCGGATCGATCAGCGTCACCGCAGGCGCGCGCTCGGCGAGTGGACCGCTACCATCGAGGCACTGCGACGGAATGGAAGCGGGAGTCGCAGTAAAGCTCGTCCAGTCAACCTCGGGCACTGCCGAGCCGACGCACGAGAGCAACGACGTCCCGCCGGGAAGCCCAGTCGCCGCCGACGCGTCGGCGAGGATGCCCGGCCTGAGCAGGTCGCGGAACTCACCGATGCCGCCACGGAGCACGCCTGTGGTGCTCCGGTAGAAGCGGCCGACGGGCGACTGGTTCGTGCCGGACCCATTATCGCGGTCCCGATTGTAGGTGTAGGTGAAGCCCACCCGCGGACTCACATGAATCCGTGACGGCGCGGCGCCGGTATGCACCCCGAGCGCCTGCTCGAGCGCGAGGTTCCGCTCTGGGGCGCTGGCAAAGCCGTCGGCTTCAAGGCGCGCGCCGTACAGCATGTTGAACCAGCGACTCGGCGCGTAGAGGTGCGCGAGCGCACCCGCGGCATTCCAGACCGAACCCGATCGAGGAGGCTGGCTCAGCGTCCGGTTGAAGCTGGACGCATTGCCAGTGGCGAGATCCTCGATGGAGTTGAAGCTGAAGGTGCCGAGCTCGTTCGGAATGCCTTCCTGCCGCAGGCCGTCTGCACGGCCCCAGAGCGAGGCCTTGAAGCGATGCCTCGTGCCGAGGGCATTCCAGAACGTCTCGTTGCCTCCTTCCAGCGTCCACCGACGGTCGTGCGCCGGGAGATAGACGCCGCCACCGAGCGTCACACCAGCCACGTCGGGAGTCCCGGTACCGGCATCGGAGCGCACGAGCACGTTGGCGGCAGGAATGGCGCGATACGGCGTGACGTCGGTGCTCACGCCGCTCGCAGCGAACCTCGTCTCGGTGAGTGTCCGGCGGCCAGGTCCGACGTACGAACCCAGGGTGAGCTGACCGCCGACGGTGCGTTCGCGCCGCTCGCCGGCGGCGCTGGGCGCGGTGAGCGGCCCGAAGTTCAGCGCGCCGTCGCGCGTGACGCCGGCGAACGTGGTGAGGGCGCGGGTGCTCAGCGTGTCGCGCGTGTCGTCGATGCGTCCGAGCCAGCTCACCGCCTGGTGGCTACGCTCGCCCGGCACGCCGGCTCCCGAGAGCGGGAGTCCAAGCGGACCGGCGATCGCGATGAGCCGCGCCACGGAATCGCGCGCCACGCCTGCGCTCGAGAGCGCATTCGGGTCCATCGCCAGCAGTGTGGCCGGATCACTCGCACTCCGCGCGACATCGAGCGCGACGTTGTAGGTGAGGGCGCTGCGGATCAGTTCACCGTCGGCACCGAGACTGGCGCGGAATCCCCCGCTCCGCGCACCGAGCGAGCGACCGGCAGGGTCGGTGAACTGGAATGCGGGAGGGTCCAGCGTGAGGAACGCATTGCGCCGCTGGTAGAAGCGGTCACCGGCCCCGAGACGGACATCGATGTTGGCGCCGGCGAATCCGCCGCGCGTCGGGTCGAACGTCGCTCCCGTCACGCGCGTCTCGGTGCGCGCGGCGCGCGGAATGGAGCCGCCGGGCAGCCCCATGCCGTTGAGCGTGTTCAGGTTGGACTCGGCGCCCGAGCCGAGAATGGACGGGCCATTCGCGCCCATGGTGACGTTGGACATCGTGCCGGCAATGGCGCTGAGGTCGCCCGCCACCGTAGGTGGAATCGAGCCGCTCACACCGTCGTTCCACTTTTCGGATGACCCGACTTCCGGCGTCTGCGGCCGGATGGTATTGGAGGCACGGACTGGCTTGGCCGCGGTCACCTTTACTGCGTCGAGCAGCGCGAGGTCGCGCGCGAGGGTGAAATTGGCGACGAACTCGTGCTCGTCTGCCTCACGCTGCACGCGCCGTCGCGCAGCCTTGAAGCCGGGCGCACTCACGTACACCAGGTAATCGCCGGTGCCCTGCTCGAACCGGACGCGGTAGTTCCCCGCGCTGTCGCTCTCGGTCTTCTCGACGAGGCGATCCGGTCCGCGCGTCACGATCACGGAGGCGACAAGCGCGTGTGCGGAGTCGTCGGTAACTCGACCGCGAATCACTTCAGGAACAGATTGCTGCGCGGATTGCTGCGCCTTAACCGGTATCGCGGCGGCCGCGATCGAAATGATCGCGGTAATGAGAGCTCTGCTCATGCTGGCTCCAGCGTGGTGGGCGCTGCTCGGTGACCCTTCCGCTGTCGTTCGACACGGATGCCCGACGAAGGGTTGGCGACGCGCCCCGGCGCCGTCAGCCACTCCAGAGGGCAAGCTGTGGCTCCGCATTCGACTCCGTGCCCGGCACCTCGTCCTCGTCTTCCTCCGTTCGGTAGTAGTGGCTGAACGGGACGCCGTGTTTCTCACACACCGCAGCGAAGTGTTCGCGCAGGCCGGCCCGATAGCGTTCGCCCACCTGATGACTGCGTCCATACGCGCGACGATAGCGCGCGGCCAGTTCGGGGAACTCGGCGTCGATGAACGGCAGGTAGCGATCACGCGCCGTACGCTGGAGGCGAAGGGCGCAGGCACCCAGGTACGACGCGCCGGCCGCGGCGACGGCGCCGACCAGCGCGTCGACCATCGCCGGCCCATCGGTGATGCCGGGAAGCACGGGCATGACGTTCACTCCCACCTCGATGTCGTGCGCGCGCAGGCGGACGATCGCGCGGAGTCTGGCTTCCGGCGTCGGTGCCCGCGGCTCGAGACGCCGCGCGAGATCACGATCCACGGTGATGAGCGAGACGTGGACCGACAGCGACGAGCGTTCAGCGAGGCGGACGAGCAGGTCCACGTCGCGCGTGACGAGCGGACTCTTGGTGATGATCGTGACGTGTAGCTGCGACTGTGCCGCCAGCACCTCCAGCACACTCCGGGTGAGCCGGAAGCGGCGCTCGGCAGGCTGGTATGGGTCGGTGGCGGTGCCGATCACCACACCCTGCCGACGCAGGTCGTCGAGCCGCGTCGTGCTGGCGAGCTGACGTCGAAGCACGCTCGCCGCCTCACGCTTCACGAGGATGCGTCGCTCGAAGGCGAGCCAGGGAGGGAGCGGTTCGGCGTCGGATGCGGCTTCGTCGCCTTTCGCGCTCGGCGCAAGTTCGCCGAGTCGCTCCAGGGTGTAGCGATGCGCGTAGCGTGCGTAGCAGTACGCGCACCCGAACGCGCAACCCACGTATGGGTTGATGGACCAGAAGTCCATCCCCGTCGCGGTTGGCCCATTCAGCACCGAGCGCGACGCGGCGGCGTAGTACCTGATGTCCTTCTGGACATCGAGCAGCGGCAGTCGGTGCGAATCGGGCTGCTCGAACAGGGCGAACTGGGCCATGGGCGCTCACCGGTGCAGGCTGGGATACCGAATATATACCGAATCGCCCGACACTGCGAGCCGTTCGACGCGGCTCCCTTCACGTGTCCCCTTCCCTACATTCCGCGGGTGCGACCCACCGAATTCGTCTCGTGACCAGCCCCGCCCGGTTCGCTGACCGCGCCGCATTGCGCGTTCTTCAGGCTGGAGCGATCGCCGTCGTCCTCGCGGCGGCACCGTACAAGACGTTCGACCTCGACCGCTTCTTCGTGCCGAAGGAGCTCGTGCTGCACGTCGTCGCCCTCGCGGCGACCCTGTTCTGTCTCGTCCGGGCGCGTCGGCTGGCCCTTGGCCGCGCCGATCAACTGATCGGGTTGTTTCTCGCCGTGAGCGTCGTCTCCGCGGTGTTCGCCACGAATTGGTGGCTGGCCGGCCGAGCAGCGGCGATCACGCTCTCGAGCGCGGCGGTGTTCTGGAGCGCGCGTTCCGTGGCGCGAGCGGGATTGGCTCGGCCCCTGCTGGCGGCCCTTGCGGTAGCCGCCGTCGTCGGCGCCATCACGTCGCTGCTCCAGGCGTACGGCGTGCGCACCGAATACGTCAGCCTCAACCGGGCACCGGGCGGCACGTACGGCAACCGCAATTTCATGGCGCACGTGTGCGTCATCGCAGCGCCGATCCTCATGCTCGTCGCCACCACGGCGCCCACTCGCAAGGCGTTCGGCTGGTGGTCGGCCGCGTTCGCGCTCGTGGCGGGCGCGCTGATCCTCTCGCGCAGCCGGGCAGCATGGCTCGCGCTGATCGTGGCGGCGGTGGTGCTCCTGCCGCTGGTGATCCTCGCGCTCGTGCGAGGGCGGAGCGGACTGCGGTTCGGGCGACTGCTGCTCCTGCCAGTCGCGGCGGCGCTCGGCGCTGCCCTCGCGCTCGTGCTGCCCAACACGCTCGACTGGAACAGCGACTCGCCGTACCTGGACACGGCGAAGAGCGTGGTGAACTACAAGGAGGGGAGCGGCCACGGCCGCCTCGTGCAGTACGGCAACTCGCTGCGGATGTCGCTGCATCATCCGTTGCTCGGAGTCGGGCCCGGCAACTGGGCGGTGGTCTATCCCGAGTTCGCGTCGGACAACGATCCATCGCTTTCCGACGATGGCACGACGTCCAATCCGTGGCCGAGCAGCGACTGGATGACCTTCGTGTCGGAGCGCGGTGCGGCGGCCACGATCCTGCTCGCCCTCGCGTTGATCGCGCTCGTTGCCGACGGCTGGCGCGCGCTGCGCGGCTCGGCCTCTCCGCAGGACCGACTCGCGGCGTGTGCGCTGGTCGGGACCATCGCCGCCGTAATGGTGGTAGGGATGTTCGACGCCGTGCTGCTCCTGCCACCGCCAGCGCTCATCACCTGGGCGGCACTCGGCGCGCTCGCGCCGGTTCCACGCGAGCGTGCGGTGATCGACCTCGGGCTCGGACGCCGCGCGTTGCTGGTCTTCCTCGTCGCGGCGCTCGGCGCGCTGGCCGTGTGGCGGAGCGCCTCGCAGCTCGTGGCGATGTCCATCTTCAGCGGCACCACGCGCACGAGCCGCCTGGAGCAGGCGTCGATACTGGATCCCGGCAGCTATCGGATTCAGCTCCGCCTGGCGGAAGGCTACCTGCGTCGCGGAAGCTGCACTCGCGCTCGCGCGCATGCCCGCGCCGCACGCGACCTGTTTCCCAACGCGCCGGCACCGAAGCGCGTGCTCTCGCGCTGCGGGCGGTAGACACCTTCGCACCGATCGCCGCCGCAATCGGCGGCGATCATTCGATGTCGGAAGTGGTGGGTGGCAGCTCACCACCAGCCAGCGGCGCGCGCCCGCTAACGCCAAGCGCGCTCGCCGACGGGAGCGACGCTTCAGCCACGGCACCACGCACCGCGCTCACGAGGTTCTCGCCGGTCGCGCGCAGCACGCGCGCGACGGCACCGATCGCCGCGCCGATCACCCGCGCTGGATCCACTGTCGGCTGTCCACCCTCCGGATACAGCGACGTGATGATTCGGGCGCGGAGCGAGATGGCGATGGGCGTGGCGAAGGCGAGTGCGTTGAAGTGCGGGTCATAGTGCGTGCCGAGTCCCTCGATGAGCGCCGCCGTGCGCGCGAAATACACCAGATGACTCGGCAGGACGATCGGCCAGTCGAACAGCTCGGCCAGCACCTCGTCGGCGAGCAGGTCCATGCGTTCGCGCGTTGTGTTCCGCTCGTGTGCCACGTTGAGCAGCACGGCAGCGAGTCGCTCGATCACCGCCGGATCAGCGCCTGTGGTGACGAGGCCAAGACGATAGAAGCTGTCGGCCAACGCCTTCGGGTCCTTGCGGATGGCCGCGAAGATCGCCGCCACCAGCTCGCGACGCAGTTCCAGCGGGACGCGCACCACCATCCCGAAGTCGAGCAGGATGATGCGGCCATCGGCCGCGACGTGGACGTTGCCCGGATGTGGATCGGCGTGAAACAGCCCGTGCACGAGCATCATGCGCGCATAGAGATCCATCACTTCACGCACGACGTGGTCAGGGTCCACGCGTCCTTCCTGCACCCACTCGTCCAGCCGATCGACGCGCCGGCCCGGGCAGTACTCCAGGACGAGCGCACGCTGACGCACCATGGGCGTGTAGACGCGGGGAACCCAGACCTCCCGCTTGCCGGCGAAGTTGCTGGCGATCGCGATGGCGTGCGCTGCTTCGCAGCGGAAGTCCATCTCCTCGGCCACGCGGACCGCGAACTCCTCGATCACCACCCGGGTGCCGATCACGTGTGGATTGGGCCACCAGCGCTCCACCACGCGGATGATTCTCCGCGACGCGCGGACGTCAGCGGCGACGAGGGTCTCCACGCCGGGCCGCAGCACCTTGATCACCACCTCCTGCCCTTCGTGGGAGGCGCGGTGCACCTGCCCCAGTGATGCAGCGGCGAGCGGCGTCCAGTCGAAGCGCTCGAACAGCTCGTCCGGTGGCGCGCCGTACTCCTCTGTGATCACGCGCGCGATCTCGCGCACCGGCACCATGGGCACGCGGTCGGTCAACGTCGTGAGCGCCTTGGCGTACACCGGCGGCAGGATGTCGGCGCGGCCGGCGAAGAGCTGCGCCATCTTCACGAAGGTGGGCCCGAGCGCGGCGAGCTGTGCTACCAGCCGCGCGGCGCGACGCTCGTGCTGCGCCGCCGTGCGTACCGCCGGCGCACCGAAGAACAGCCACCGCTTGTGATCGCGCCAGAACGCGAGCGCGAGCGGCAGCAACCGATACAGGATGACGAGGAGGCGCATGACCGCGGGACTGGCGAGGGACGTGCCGCGGCCCGTCAGCCCTCCCGCATCGAGGCCGGATCCACGCCGGTCTCGCGCAGCCACGCCTCGTATGCCTGGGGCATGATCTCCGATGGCTTGATCTCGCTCCGGCCGCCCCAGAACACGTTCGTGTACGTCACGGGGATCCCGACGTCCTCGAGATGCCGGTCGATGGCCGCCTTGTGCGCCAGCACCACGGGCTTCTCGGTGCCATGCGCCACCGCCATGATGTTCACGTGCGCGAACTCGTCCCCGCCCTCCCGCCAGTAGGCATGCGTGAGGATGTGGTGCCGACCCACTTCACGGCCCGCCTCGATCTCGCGCCCTTCCGGCACGCGCCAGTGGAAGAGCGCGTTGTAGCGCGTCACCCGCTCGCCGCTGGCGGACGGCTTGACGTGCTCGAGGAACGTCGAGAAGCGGCCGATCACGCCACGCTCGGCGAGTGCGCGCGCGACGCGAAGGAATTCGTCGTACGCCACGCCGGCTTCGGCCGCGCGAGCGCGCCACGGTTCGGGCTTCAGCTCGTCTGGCTCGAACTCCCGCTTGAGCGGGCCGAGTACCCGCCACTCGAGATCGTTCAGCTCGACGATGTTGGTGTCGATCACGCGGCCCGGTTCCTCGGTTCGGCTGCCCGGCTCGATGCCACGGCGCCGCACATGACCCACACCGAGGGCGAAGAGACGTTTTGCCGGCATGATCCGGAATGCCGTCGCGCCAATGCGCCTCGCGAGCAGCTCGCAGTGGCGCTGCATCGAGAAACCCTGCGGCACCTTCAACGTCGTCCAGAGCCGATAGACGGAACCGGTTGTCTCCGAGTCCGTGCTGCGGATGACCACGTGTCCGGAGAACGGCTCGTCCCTGGCCAGGTAGTCGAATGCGGAATCCAGCTTGTCCGGCGGAACCTGCCACGCGACCAGTGCGCCCGGGGCAAGGTTCGTCGCCATCAGCGTCTGCCGGATGCGCCGGATGACTCCGTCTTCCAGCATCGCTCGCAGCCGCTCGAGCACTGTCTCTACGGGAAGCTCGCTCAGCCGCGCGATCTCGGCGAAGGGATCTTCCAGGAAGCCGGCGATCCGGTCCTCGCTGATGGCGAGGATGCGGGAATTGATCGGATCGGTGATCTCGGTTGGGACGGTAACGGCCATGCCTGAAACATAGCAGCCTGCCCGGTTCGACGAGCAGCCGGCGCGAAGCGCCGGCCGCGTGCCGCAGCCGTCAGTATCTCGGCAACGAATGCCGCACCGCGCGCGCGCCGGCCGCCACGCCCGCACCCACGGCGAAGCCGACGCTGAGCGCCGTGCCCAGCCCGACGAGCGGCAGCAGTGCAAAGATCGGCCACGTAATCACGGCCGCCCCGAGTCCGGCCGCCACCGGCGCCAGGGCGTTCTGGACCGCGTCCACGTACCGGAGGCGGCGCATGACGAAGTTGCGCGACTGCGCATACGCCAGCGTCACGAGCACCAGCGAAATCACAAAGCTCAGGATCACGAACATGGAAGTCCTCGTCGGCTGCAGGTCTGGTGTGCCGTACGTCACGATCCGCGTCGGGTTTCATCGTGACCGCTGGCTGGCTGTCGCGTCCAGCCGTAATTTCTTTCCTCCTCCACCCCAGCGGCATGATAACGCTTCGCGTCACCCGCCACGACCGTAACGAGCAACTGCTGGCTGAATGCCAGAGCACCGTCATCCCGGCCCGCGGCGAAGTTCTCCAACTGGACACACTCGAGAGCGACGGCTCCATGACGCGCCCGAGCACGCTCTGGCGTATCGTCGCCGTCACGATGCACGTGCCGTCGCTCCACTCGGGCGCACCCGACAATGGCTCGCCGCTCTGCGTGCGTACCGTCGAGGTCAGCGTGCTCCCCGATGTGTCGCTGCCCGCGCTGCATCAGGCCGCGGAGCAGGTCCTCGCCGAGTCGCGGATGTGATGCTCGGCACCACCGTTGTCGTTCGCCTTCGTGCGCTGCCTCCAGGTCGTCCTGCACACTAGCTTTCGGCAGTGACCCGTCCGTCCGTG
>Ga0308175_100002926_pt1 | contig 11729 bp, 10 predicted proteins | sample PhyCR1_3_FD_203893 | JGI IMG/M metagenome (GOLD analysis project Ga0308175, IMG submission 203893) | Soil microbial communities from UC Gill Tract Community Farm, Albany, California, United States - DLSLS.C.R1 | ecosystem: Environmental > Terrestrial > Soil > Agricultural land | place: USA... | reverse complement strand
TCGTCACCTTCATCAAGGATGAAGAACGACAGGGATGACAGATCGAGCGTTTCGCGGCGCATGTGGTCCATCACGCGGCCGGGCGTTCCGACCACGATCTGGGGTCCGCGCTGCAGACCACGGAACTGGCGCTCGTAGGGCTGCCCGCCGTAGATGGGCAGGGTTTCGACTTCCTTGTGACGGCCGTATTTGTGCAGCGCCTCGGAGACCTGAATAGCAAGTTCACGCGTCGGGCAAAGAATCAGGGCCTGGACCCGGCGCAACTTCGGATCGATCCGCTCGATGATGGGCAGACCAAAGGCCGCGGTTTTGCCGGAACCGGTCTGCGCTTGCGCAATCAGATCCCTGCCGCTGAGCATGACCGGGATAGTAGCCAGCTGGATTGGGGTTGGTTCTTCGTATCCGACCTCGAGAATGCTCTTCAGCAGCGGTTCGGAAAAACCGAGATCGCGGAACGTCACCCGTACCTCGCCCGAATCGGACGCATCAATCTCTTCATCGTCGCTGTCCGTAACCGGTGCGGCAGCGACTGGCTCTGATTCCTCGCCTGGTTCCGCATCCGCTTCGGTCGCCGATTGCTCTTCGGCAATACCGGCGATTTCGAGCAGAGTCTTCGGTTGCGCCTTCTTGCGAGAGCGTTTGACTGGAGCTTCGTCTTCAACAACCGGTTCGGCGACTGCCTCATCGGCAATGGCCTCGGTGCTGACGATTTCCTCGGCGGCGGTGGCTTTTTTGGCCCGGCTCCGTTTGGGGGCGGGTGTGACCTCGACCTCTTCGCCTTCAATCGCGACGATCGGTGCGCCGTTCAATGCGTCATCAGCCGATTTCGCGGGTTTGGTTGCGCGCTTTTTCGCAGGCGCGTCTTTCTCTTTAGTAGTTGCCAATGTGGCTTCCTTCTACACGCTGTCGTGCGCCCCATTGGCATGTCCCAAACCCGAAATAACGGAATCGCTTCTGCGCGACAGGACCACAAGGGAGCGAACGACGCCCATAACAACAGACCGCGGGCGCGGTCTCACAACACACAAAACGCCCAGTACACACAACTCAGGAAATGCCAAGGGATTCCCAAGAACGGCCTCACTGCGGCGTTCGGAGACAAGTATATCATCCCGAACTCGCCGGTTATCGGGTGATGCGGCCCGGATCTAGCGATACCGGCCCGCCAGCATCTCTGCCATCCGCGGTGCGGTCACGTACATCTGCATCAGATGGCCATGCTCACCGAATGACGAGTCGTCCCCGATCTCGCCGGTCGCCACGTGATATTCGAGTCCACCCTCAACGATCTTCTGACGCACAAAGGTATTGCCCTCGGCCAGTCGCCCAATCAGCGCGAAGACATCGGCCCGCAGATCACGCAGGGACGCCGTTGTCCCGGTCCACTCCAGATCGACCGTAAAGACGCCGTCTTTGGCATTCGATGCCTTCAATCGCCAGGAGGCGTTGGGTGATGCGCAAATCCGCTGAATCGGCGCCAACAGATGTCGTTCCGGTGATTCGGCGACCCAATCCGGTTTGGCCAAAACCTCACTCAGGCGAGTGACGCTGCCCGCAATCCATTGGCCGCTCATGACGCCCACGCCACGCGTGTCGCCGTCCCATCGTTCTCGCACGTAATTTGCTCCGGATTTTCCCAATCCGCCGCGAACGAGGTCACGATCGATTCGGACCTGACGGCGTCGGGATGCTTCTACCGTACCACGTTGCCGGCCTGCGACGCGATCACAGCATACTTTTTGGCGCAACAGCCTGGTTTATGATTTCGCACCTCGACTGAATGAGAGGACAGAAGCAGGGGGCACGGGTGCTCGCGGTTCTCAGGCGTCGCGACTTCGCAATGCTCTGGTTTGCCGGCCTGATCTCGATGATCGGCGACGGCATGCTCGCGGTGGCCCTGCCTATCGCGGTCTACCATCTGACCGGATCGGCCCTGGCGACCGGCGGAGTACTGATCGCCAACAAACTCTCCGCGCTCGCGCTTGGTTCATTCGCCGGCGTCTTCGTGGACCGCTGGGACCGCCAGCGCACGATGGTGACTGCCAATGTCATTCGCGCTCTGCTCCTCCTTCCCCTCCTCGCCGTCAACTCCGCCGATCGGATCTGGATCGTTTATGTCATCGCCGCCGCGCTCTCCGCGGTTGGCCAATTCTTCCGCCCGGCCGAAAACGCATTGCTTCCCCTCCTCGTGGACCGAGACCAACTCGTGCCGGCAAACTCACTCAATGCCCTCGGCGCCAATCTGAGCGGACTGGTTGGTCCGGCGCTCGGCGGCGTAACCGCAGCCTGGATTGGCCTCGGCGGGGTCGCTGCTGTCGACTCGGTCTCTTATGTGATTGCGCTCGTGATGATCGCGGCCATTGCCCTCCCCGCACAACGGGAACGCGCAACCACACAGGGTTCCCCGCGCGAAAAGGCCAGGAGTCTGGGCCGCGATTGGCTCGAAGGACTCCGCTCAGTCAGCGGGAACCCAACGCTCCGCGTCGTCTTCACGGCCTTTGCGCTCGCCTCGCTCGGAGAGGGCGTCTGGCAAACCGCGTTCTGGGGCTACGTCGACCAGGCGCTCGAAGGCGGCGCCCCGGAAGCTGGCTGGTTGCTCAGTGCGCAGGCGGTCGGCGGACTGATCGGAGCCACGCTCATTGGCGCCAGAGCGCGCAACCGCCACCCTTTGGCCTTGCTCGGATGGGGATCTATGGGCCTGGGATTGATCGACCTGGCCTTATTCAACTACCCCGCGTTCGTGGGCGGGATTGGTCTCGGTTTGGGGCTGATGGCCGTTGTCGGATTGCCCGCGACTGCCTTCGGTACCGGCTACACGACCCTGCTTCAGACCGAGTCAGCCGATGAGAATCGTGGCCGCGTCTTCGGCGCCCTGCTCGCCGTATCGGCTCTGTTCATGATCGCCGGAGCGGTATTCGCCGGATTCGCGATGGAGCGATTCAGCGCGGTCACGGTCCTAACATTCGATGGTCTTGGGTACGTCTTCGCCGGTCTCTATGCCTTGCGCGCACTGATGTCTGGCGGCGCCAGGCAACCCGTCACTCCCACGGTCGAGCGCCTGGTTACGCCCTGACCGTCCCGCATGCGGGCCTCATCCGATCTTCTCGGCCAACTCCAGGATGATCCCTTCCGGCCCGTGGACGTAGCAAACTTTGTAGATTCCCTCGTAGTTTTGGATTTCGCTGAACGCGCGCATCCCCTTCTCGACCATCCGGGCGACGATCCCGTCGATATCTTCAACCGCAAACGAGATATGGCTGACGCCGAGGCCGTTCGCGGGAAAATCTCGAATGTCGCCCTCGGGAGGAGGATTGTAAAACTGGACCAGTTCGATATTGGCCTCGGCGCCCGGTATCCGCAGCATGACGATCCGGTCCCGGACGCCTTTCAGGCCGGTCACGCGATCAAACAACTCCCCTTCGGCGTCCATCTCGCCCATCAATTCGAATCCCAGATCGAGGAAAAAGGCCTTGGCGGCGGCAATGTCCTTGACGTTGATGCCGACGTGGTCGATACGCTGAAATTTCATGAAACATCCCTCCAACGCCATGTCTACCACACGCAGATCACCCGCCAAGCGACGGAGACATGTTCCGTACGAACCCCGTTGATGGGCCCAGCCTGAACTAGAGAACGATCTTCCCGGTCCGCGGTTGTGTGGCTGCCTGATTGCCATCCGGGCGCAATTCGGCAGTGTCCGCGGGTCGCAAAATACCGGTTCTGGTGAAGATGCGGCGGAGAATGGCCAGGGTGGACGCGTAGGTCGAATCCATCCCATAAAAGGACATGCCGCGCGCCCCGAGGGTCTGTGCCCGCGTGTATGGCGTGTCCGAGGCGTAATGAATGATGCCCAGATCGATATTGCGCTCAACCACCCCGCGCATATTGATCGCCTCCTCATCGGGATAGCGATTGAGGTGACTGTCCTCGTAAATGGCGCTCAGATACGGTCCCGCTTCCATTTCCACTACGGTGAAATTCTCGCGGTAATAGAAATCGAGGTAGCCCTGATTCTGCAGATAGGTGCCCTTGACCGTCACCGCCTTCTGATTGTCCAGCGCGGCGCCAAAGAGCAGGTACGGCGCCAGATCGCCGTAGTTGAAACAGTTGTCGAACCAGTACGTGTTGCCGGAGTGCTCATCGAACACCACGTTGGCCAGCATCACATCGCCGATACGACCGTTCAGCGTCGCCGCCTTGCCCAGAACGTAAATCCCCTGGATCTGCTCGCTCGACATTGCCACCTGACTGAGCAGGTGGTAGGCGGCAAATCCGAGCGGGTAATTGACATTGACGATGATCGCGTCGCTGCGCGAGGTATCAATCGATTCACCCCCGGCACAGAGGCGGGGATCGAAACTGGACGGATCGAGCCGGGCCAGATCGATCACCTGCACACCAACATCGATACCGGATTCGGGGTCGATATGCGAAATGCCACGCTCTAGTTCCTCGAAGGTCCGGCGGTCGCGATCGTCGGCCCGGGCTGGATCGGCAAAATAGGGGCGGGCGGCAAAATAGAGCAGGTTTTCGAGACTGGAGATCGTTTCACCTGATTCGATCTTTTCCAGTTCCGTTTTCAGTTCGATATTGGCGCTGGTCCGGATGAAATCGGTCAGGCTTCGTTGCCGGCGGCGGGCAGTCCCCGAAAGCACATTCGTGAAACTGTGCATGTTCGACGAAACGAAATAGACCGGCCGCGACTCCAGTTTCAGTTCCGTGAGGCGGGTAGCGACCGGAGCGAACCACTGGCGGGTGGCCCGGGTATATCCGACGTAACTCCCACCCAGCATCATCAGTTCGTAATGTTTTTTGGCGGCGGCAATACGGGCCAGGTTCGGCCATAACAGCGGTCCCCATACCGACTGCAAGCGCTGCCAATCGGCCAGCGACAGCAGCAGGCGCTCACCTGTCTCGGCGCGCTGTTCGGCGGTCAGATTCGCTTCGTTCTGGGCAGCCGCCTCGATCAATCGCGCCAGGTGGTCGTCCTCCGCGATGATGCCGTGTATCTTGTTCCACTCGATCTGGTAGGCCACGATCGTCGGGATGAGATCGTCCAGATCGGACGTGGAGGCGATATAGGCAGCCAGCGTTTCGATGCCATCGAAGAGCCAGCGCCGGCGTCGGCCGGGTGCGCTCTCTACGGTCCAGTTGGCCAGATCGCGATAGCCGGCGTGCTGAAACGCGCCCAATTGCTGACCGAGAACGATCAGGCGGACATCAACGATCGAGGCGGGCAACCGCTGGACCGAATAGAGAAACGCATTGAGATCAGGTTCCGCCTCGGTGGCGCCGGCGTGGAGCGAGGCCGCAGCATTGATGTGCGCCGGCTCCAGGCTGGACACGCCGATTGCGCCGGAACTCTGGAGCAGCGTGGTGTAGGTGCGAACGTAAAGATCGACCTCGCGCTTGCCCGGGCCTATCGCCGCCGTTCCCCCCGCAAATCCGTTGTTGCGCTCTGCCTGCATCATCGGCGTCCGCTGTTGTCTCCACCGCTCACGCTGTTAGCCCCAGATTATGTCCTATCCGGCCATCGGAGTGGGTCGGATAGGGTTCAACGCTGAAGACGGTTGAGCCGCGCGATCAGCAGCGCATATATCACCACCGACCAGAACACCAGCACCGCAAACGAAAGTGCGTTGTCGTGGAAGATCTGTTCGTGCGAGACCGCGTTCGCCAGCAACTTCATCGCAGCGCCCGGGGGCCACAATCCGGCGATCGTCTGGAGAATTTGAGGCAGCGGCGTACCAGGGATGAAGGCGGGCGCTATCACCGGTCCAAGCAGCACGCCTGCCCAGGTATTCAGTTGATTGGCGCTTTTGAACAACCCGCCCATCAGCAAACCCATCCCTAACAAGGCCAGGGCCGTTCCCAGCATCGCCAGAACGAAGAGTCCGGTGTGGGCGATCGTCAGACCGGTCGCGCGCACCAGAATTGTGGTCATCACCACGATGTAGATCACGCCCAGCAGACTCTTGGCGGCCACGACTTCCCAGTAATTCATGGCCAGAATCAGAGCATCGATCGTCTTCTTTTCCACCTCCTCGACCAGGACGATCGGGATCGCCAAAATCGAGACCAGACCAAGCGTCATGATCAAGGCAAGTAGCAACGACCATGTGCGCACGCCGAGCCGTGTGGCCAGGTCGCCGGAGGTGCTGCGTTGGGCATGTTGGACATCGAACTGAACCGGTTCGTTCTGCCCGGCCATGGCGCGGACAGCGGGATCGAGCGCGCTCAACACGTAATCCCCCGAAAGCGAGCCATCGGGCGGGGAGAGAATCGTCAGCGTCGGACCGGTGCCGTTGGCGATCGCGCGATCGAATCCCGCCGGAACTACCAGCCCGATGTCCAACGTGCCCGAGCCAACATCATCGGTCAGATCGGCCTGATCTGTGTAGTTGCGGGTGCGGATGATGACGTTGGCGGGTAACTGACTGCGCAGGGCATCGATCAGCCGCGTGTTCCCCGTCGTGAAGACGCCGACCTGCGCCCGAATCGTGGTCGTCGAGGAATCGTCAAAGGTGAAACCGTAGAAGAGTCCGATTCCGAGCGGCACGACGAGCGCGATCAGCACCCGCGCGTCGCGGATCGCGTCCTTCAAATCTTTTTGGGTGAGGATGATGATGTGGCGGAGAGAATTCATTCGGCCGCGCCCGCCACATTGATGAAGACGTCTTCGAGCGTGCCTTCCTGTGAGTGGATCGTGCGCACCAGCCCCTGCGCCATCCACTCCCGCAGACGGGCGGCATCGTCCGGCGACCGAAGATTGATATCGGTCTCCTGCCGATTCTCAAGCAGCACCCTGGCCGTTTGCTGGCCAAATTGCAGTTTCAATTCGCGCGGGCTATCGAGCGCAACAATCGCGCCGGCTTTCAGGAATGCCACCCGATCGCACAGTTCGTCAGCCTCGTTCATGTAATGGGTGGTCAGAAAGACAGTCGTACCGGTTGCCGCCAAATTCCGGATGAGCGTGCGTAAATCGCGTGCCGACGTTGGATCAAGTCCGCGCGTCGGTTCGTCCAGAAAGAGCACGCGCGGCGAATTGACCAGGGCGCGGGCGATCAGCAGTCGCTGTTTCATACCGGTCGAATATTTTTTGACCGCGCGCTTGGCCGCCTCGGTCAGATCGACCAGATCGAGCAACTCCCCGACCCGGCCGGGAGGAGCCTGGTAAAGACGCGCGAACAGGGCGAGGTTGTCCCATCCCGAAAGCCGTTCATAAAGGTTGGCATCTTCGAAGACAAGATTGATCAGCGGTCGGACCTGTTCGATCGCGGTCACAACATCGTATCCGGCAACCGTCGCCGAGCCGCGGGTCGGGCGAGTTCGGCCGGTCAGCATGCGAATGGTTGTGGTCTTGCCAGCGCCGTTATGACCGAGCAGGCCGAAGATTTCGCCTTGGTTGATGGCCAATGATACGTCGCGAACGGCATGGATCGAGCCATAGGTGCGCGCCAGATGGCTGGTTTCGATGATGGTGCTCACGCGCATCGTTCTCCGGATGTGCACGGCTGCGATCTGGTGACAGCCGGGCGGGCCCCGTGCAGGCTACACTACCTACGCCAGTTGGGGGCACGGTTCACGCAGGCAGTGCTGAGGAGTAGACGACATCATGGCGGCGATGTTATTGGTCGCATTGGGATCGAGTCTGGCGGCCACCGGATTTATGTTCATCGGTATTTCCCTGGCCATCCTTGGTGACCACGATCTGCTGAAACAGTCAGGCTGGGTTCTGCTCGTCGGCGGACTGATCGCCACTGTGCTTGGTTCCCTGTGGTATCGCGCAAATGAAGCGAAAGTTGCGGCCGCCTACAACCGGTAGCGCTCGCGCAACCAAAATCGACGATCAATTGCTGGCCGGAGATTCAATGCTCCGGCCATTGTGTTCCCTCAGCCACAATCCGGGCCGACGGATACCAGCGCTCGCGGGCGGCGCCGCACAGATAGAGCGATCCGGTCACGATCACGGATCCCGTTGCGCCCGCCAGCGCCAGGGCCTGATCAAGGGCCTGATCGATCGATGTCGACCATCTGACCGGAATTGCGCGATCGGCCAGCACCATCGCCGATGCCTCGGCAGGGTCCAGCCCTGGTTTGCCCTCAATTTCGGGAGCGGTCAGAATGACTCCATCGAGCGCAGGAACCAACATTTCAAGCATCTCATCAGCGCGTTTTGCCGCGAGGAAACCGGCCAGACCGATCACCGGTTTGGGGAGAGACTCGAGATCCGGAACAAGCGCCGCCATCTTCTGCGGGTTATGGGCGCCGTCGAGAATGACGGTGGGGTTCTCCTGCACGCGCTCGAAGCGGGCAGCAATGCGCGCGTGGACCAGTCCGGCCGCAATGACCTCGCCCGCAAGCGACGGATCGAATGCGCGCGCGGCGGCGGCGGCAATCGCCCCATTCAGAACCTGCGGCGCCCCGGCGATCCCGGACTTCAACCGGCCTCCAGTGACCGGATCACGCCAGGATAGGCCCCCGTCCTCGTCCCGTTCGACATCCAGATCATCTGGATAAACCACCGTCACCCGCCCCACTCCCGCGGCATCGATTTCGCGATCGATAACCGGCTGGAGCGCAGGGTCGGTCACAGCGTGAACGACGCTTGCGCCGGGTTTGATGATCCCCGCCTTGTGCCAGGCAATTTCCGGGAGTGTTGAGCCCAGACTCTCGGTGTGATCGAGCCCGATCGTCGTTACGACTGCCACCGCTGGTTGCACGACGTTGGTCAGATCGAAGCGGCCCCCTGCTCCAACCTCGATGACCGCGACGTCGGGTCGGCTCTCGGCCATCGCCAGGGCAACAAGCGCGATCCAGGCCTCTCCGTAGGTTATTCGCCCCGGAAATGAACTCGCCGCGACCAGCACCCGGTCGGTCAGCGATGCGAATTGGTCGATATCAAGCAACTGGCCGTTGATCTGGATCTTTTCGGTGCTGACCTGCAGGAATGGCGAGGTGTGCAGCAGCATGTTGTAGCCGGCCTCTCCCAGAATCGAGGCGATCGCGGTCGCCGTCGACCCCTTGCCGGATGTGCCGGCGACGTGAATGACTGGAGCGGACCGGTGCGGATTGCCGAGACGGTCGAGGAACGCGGCCATGTCGTCGAGCCGCATTTGCGCTCTGGCCCGCAGGGCGCCGCTCGATCGATCCGTCGGCGGATCGTGACTGATCAGATCGTCGAGACGTCGATTGACCCGCAGATAGCGCGCAAACGCTTCATTCGGAGTGGCGGGATCCGGCACGAAGGGAGATGCGCTCAGTCGCCAGGAGTGGGACGGGCGACCGGCACGCGCTGCGGGGCATTGATGAAGAAGAGCAAGCCGACAATCAGGCAGGCCGCAATCAGGTTCAGGATCGCGTAGGAACCGAACCCGACGACCAGTCCGGCCAGCAAACCGGCGGTCGCGCCGCCAAACCCCATCAGCACATCGGCCGAGCCCTGGACGTTGGCGCGCTGTTCCAGTGGGACCGAATCGGTAAGCAGAGTCGAACCGCCGATCATCGTGCAGGACCAGCCGAGTCCAAGGAAGAAGAGTCCGACCGCGAGGTGCTTGTGCTGATACCCGGTCGCTGTGCCTGCGGTTGTGAAGGCGGTGAGCAGGATGACGCAGCCAGCGATGATGACCGGCTTGCGGCCAAAGCGATCGGCCGCCCAACCGACCAGCGGTGAGGCGGCGTACATACCGGCGATATGCAAACTGATGACCGCGCCAATGATGCCCAGGGTGGCATCGGCATCGTGAAGATGGACCGGCGTCATTGACATGACCGACGTCATCACCGCCTGGCCGAGGACCATCGCGGCAAGCCCCAGCGTCGCGGCCGGGATACCGAGGATGATGCCGATCGCATCACGGATCGACCGCCTGGCCTGGGTGAAGGTGTGGGCATCGGGCCGAGCCGCCTGGATTTGGCGGGCAACCAGGAGCGGATCGGGGCGGAGAAAGATCGTGACAATCGACGCGGCCAGCGTAAAAACGAGGACGGTCAGCATATAGGGTCCGGCGAGTTTGGGAATCGAAAATCGCTCGGCCAGATGACCCATTGGATCGGACAGGTTTGGCCCAAGAACAGAGCCGAGTGTGGTCGCCCAGACAACGGTCGAAAGCGAGCGACCCCGATGACTGGCCTCGGCCAGATCGGTGGCGGCATAGCGCGACTGCAAGGTCGCTGTGGTGCCTCCGCCGGCCATCATCAGACCAAGCAGGGCCATCGGGAAAATGCCGAGTTTGGCGCCCGTGACAATCGTGATCGCGCCGATGATGCCGAATGCGTAGGCGACCTGAAGACCGTTGCGCCGGCCATGGGTATCCATGACCCGCGTGACGGGTATGGCGATCAACGCCGCGCCGACGACTGACGCAGCCGAGGCGAATCCACTGAATTTCTCGGAGGAGAGATCGGCCGCGAGCAGGGCGCCAACCGCCGCCCCGGCCGCAACGCCCACCCCACCGAATATCTGGGCAAGGGCGAGCACGGTCAGAATGCGTTTTTGCGTTATGGGCGGCGACTGCGTCACGTTCTGCACAATGGGCTCAAATCAGCAAGGCCGAGGCGCGATTGGGCCGGAGGTCTCAGAAGGGGCAACCGACGAGTGCCAATTCTCGCACGTCCCGGCGCAACTCTCGTGCCCAAATCGTCATGATGTGGCCGAAACCTCGCGTGTCTATGACGTTCCGTGGGGTTGCACTGTCAGATCCTTGTCTTCCATTTCCCAGGCGTGATCAAGCGTGTGAAACGCGGTGTGCCGAATCAGGTAAGACAATGGCCATTTGCGAGCCAGTTTCCCCTCTTCGTAATGGGCCAGAATCGCCGCGCAATATGCCTCGCGGTGCTCAGCCAGGCCCTCGTTCGCGAGCATTGCGCTGAATGGGGTCAACACACCGACTTTTTTCGACATGTCCAATTCCGAGACGAGCGTATGACTGACAATCCTGTCCCGATCACGGCCACCACCGCGTATGCCCCGTTTCATCTCGGGCGAAACGCGAGAACGGACATCGTCGAAAAAGGCCCAACAGGCGCTCAGGAGTTGCAGCGCCCGTTCCAATCTCTCCCGCGACATCTCCTGCCGATCGATTTCTGAGAACGCAAACGAGATGCCCCAGAAATCGGTTGATCCGGTCCCTGCATAATATTCAACGACATCGAGATCGGTAGCGGCGGCGAACTCGGCCGTTAGATCTGTGTATTCCGCGACCGGCGCATATCGCTCACGGTAGGCGGCGAGTCGCTCAAGCGCTTTCTCGTCGGTCGACGCTCCCCGTGCCAGGCCGGGCCAATCGGGCGCGACCGCCACTACCTTCTTGCCTCTCGGACCGATTTCAAGCGCCACGCGCATTGTCCCCCTCATCGCTCCTCCTGCCTTTGCTAGTTCTGCTCCCGTGTATCACGAGCGCCTGTAGTCGCCTCAATACGGTTTAAGCGTGCCAAATCCGTCCAGCAATCGGGCGCCATCAATCACAGGTCCCGCAATTGGCATGCGCTTCCTGTGATTTGGAGCGGCCTATAGCCTGTCGCCGGTGCGCTTGACACACCACCCGCTCGCCCCGTAGGGTTGAAAGAACAGAGGGAGTAACCCACGCTGCCTGCGGGTAGCGGTTCCTGATCGTCATGACGCGTACGCGCCGGTCTGGAACACGGGCATCGAGTTTTTCGATGGCGTCCGGTGAGACTCTGGCCTTGTCCGTTTGCCGGATGGGCCGGAGTTTTGTATTTCCGGTTGC